>ERZ772993.1-NODE-1-length-304814-cov-15.593377_pt1 | contig 304814 bp, 232 predicted proteins | sample MGYA00580670_ERZ772993 | MGnify/ENA primary metagenome ERZ772993 (study PRJEB29015, sample SAMEA2737936) | human oral metagenome | biome: human oral; feature: human-associated habitat; material: dental | place: China | collected 2136 ... | reverse complement strand
CTGCTGACGGCCCGCAAGGGCAGCTGAGACCAGGCCTTCGGTCGGGCACGGGCCGCTGTCGGGACGGCACGGCACCGCCGCAGGCCTGTCAGTGGCAGATGACCCGGACAGGACGCCCCAGAACATTCAACTCGCTTTCGATCCATGCGTTTTTCCATTTTCCAGGATACCGATGTCGGTGGTCGTTCGATCAACCAGGATCGGATGGGGTACTGCTTCTCGCGCGAGTCGCTGCTGATGGTGCTGGCCGACGGCATGGGCGGGCACCTGCGGGGCGAGATCGCGGCGCAGATTGCCATGCAGACGGTGGCCTCGATGTTCCAGCAGCAGGCCATGCCCCGGCTGCGTGATCCGGTGGCCTTCATCGAGCAGGCCTTCCATGCCAGCCACCGCGAGCTGCACCGCTACCGCGAGCTGCACGGCATGAACGAGTGCCCGCGCACCACCATCGTGGCCTGCGTGGTGCAGGACGGGCATGCGTGGTGGGGGCATGCGGGCGATTCCCGGCTGTACCTGCTGCGTGATTCCGACATCCTGTTCCGCACGCTGGATCACTCCAAGGTGCAGAGCCTGATCAGTCTGGGACTGATCACCGAGGCCGAGGCCGAGGTGCACCCCGAGCGCAACAAGGTGCTCAACTGCCTGGGCTCGCCGTTCATCCCGCCGGTCGAGATCCATGCGGCCTTCCCGCTGAAGGCGGGTGACGTGATGATGCTGTGCTCGGACGGCCTCTGGAGCGGCGTGAGCCGCGAGGAGCTGGTGCGCGAGTTCCGCAACGAGCCGCTGGAGCTGGCGGTGCCGCGCCTGATCCAGTCGGCGCTCAACCACAATGGCGTGGGTGCCGACAACACCACGGTGCTGGCCATGAAGTGGGATACCGAAAGCTCCGAGAGCGACGGCCTGCCGTCGCTGTCGTCGATGGCGCTGCCCGACGGGGCGGTGACCACCACCATTGCCATCGCCAACAACCTGGAAGCCGAATCGGTTGACATGACCGAGGACGAGATCGACAAGACGATCGCCGAGATCCAGGAGGCGATCCAGCGCTCGAACAAGGAAGTTCCTTGACAGGGTCGTTTCCTGACCCGTCCGTGCACGGGATCTGTCCGGAATGACCCAGGTGCCTGCTCCCAGGGAGCAGGCATGGGGCGCATGGGGCCTGCCGGGTGCATTTCCGGGGGCGATAGAATGCGGGGACCGATCTTCCAGGGGGTCCCCGATGACTGATTCTTCTTCCACGCTGCGGCATGACGGCCGGGCGCTGGACGGGCTGCGGCCCGTGCATTTTCAGCGACGTTTCACACGCCACGCCGAGGGTTCGGTGCTGGTGAGCTTCGGTGACACCCGGGTGCTGTGCACGGCCAGCGTGCTCGACAGTGTGCCCCCCTTCCTGCGTGGCAAGGGGCAGGGCTGGGTGACGGCCGAGTACGGCATGCTGCCGCGGGCCACCCACACGCGCAGTGACCGCGAAGCGGCGCGCGGCAAACAGTCCGGGCGCACGCAGGAAATCCAGCGCCTGATCGGTCGCAGCCTGCGGGCGGTGACGGACCTGAAGCGGCTGGGCGAGCGCACCATCCACCTGGATTGCGATGTGCTGCAGGCCGACGGAGGCACGCGCACGGCGGCCATTACCGGGGCCTGGGTGGCGCTGCGCGATGCGGTGAACGGCTTGCTGGCTGCGGGCAAGCTGACCTCCGACCCGCTGCGCGAGGCGGTGGCCGCCATCTCGGTAGGCATCGTGGCGCTGCCTGGCGCCGCTCCTGCCTGCGTGCTCGACCTGGACTACCAGGAAGATTCGGGCTGCGAGACCGACATGAACGTGGTGATGACCGCCTCTGGTGGCCTGGTGGAGATCCAGGGCACGGCCGAGGGCGCACCTTTCTCCCGCCAGCAGGCGAGCGAGCTGCTGGATCTGGCCGCCAAGGGCATCGACGAGCTGGTGCGGCTGCAGCGGGCGGCCTTGCAGGAGGAAGGGGCATGACGGGCGGACATTGGCTGGTGGCGTCGGGCAATCCCGGCAAGCTGAAGGAGCTGCGGGCCATGCTGGCACCGCGCGGCGTGCGTCTGTCCAGCCAGACCAAGCTGGGGATTCCCGATGCCGAGGAACCGTGGCCCAGCTTTGTGGAGAATGCGCTGGCCAAGGCTCGGCACGGCGCACGCCTGAGCGGGCTGCCCACGCTGGCCGACGATTCCGGCCTGTGCGTGCCGGCCCTGGGCGGCGCGCCCGGCGTGCGCTCGGCACGCTTTGCGCTGGACGCGATCACCGATCCGGCCGAACGTGAGGCCTTGCAGGCGGGCGGGCGCGCCCGGCTGGATGCCGAGAACATCCGCCATCTGCTGGCGCGCTGCCAGGACGTGTCGGCACCGGTGCGGGCGTATTTCTACAGTGTGGTGGTGTGGGTGGCCTCTGCTGACGACCCGCGTCCGCTGATCGCGGAGGGGCTGTGGTGGGGCACGCTGCTGGCGCAGCCGCGGGGTGAGGGGGGCTTTGGCTATGACCCGATCTTCCAGCCCGATGGCCACGCCTGTTCGGCCGCAGAGCTGTCGGCGGACGAGAAGAACGCCATCAGCCACCGTCATCGTGCGCTGGTGCGGCTGAACGCGCTGCTGGACGAGGCGGGCGTCTGATGGGCCTCTTCCGCCAGCCCCTGTCCATGCCCGCATCCGCTCCTCTTCATGGGCCCTTCTGACCGTGCCTGCTTCCGCCACGCCCATCCGCCTGCATTCCAGCCGCCGCGTGCAGCTGGACAACCTGCCGCCGCTCTCGGTGTATGTCCACATCCCGTGGTGCCTGCGGAAGTGTCCGTACTGCGACTTCAACTCGCACAACCTGCCGGCCGACGGGGTGGACGAGAACGCCTATCTGACGGCGCTGGAAGCCGATCTGGACGCCAGCCTGCCGCTCATCTGGGGACGCCGGGTGGTGACGGTGTTCATTGGTGGCGGTACGCCCAGCCTGTTTTCGGGGGCAGCCATTGACCGGCTGCTGGCCAGCCTGCGGGCCCGGCTGCCCATCATCGCCGATGCCGAGGTGACGATGGAGGCCAACCCGGGTACCTTCGAGCGGGCACGCTTTGCCGACTACCGGGCTGCGGGCGTCAACCGCCTGTCGCTGGGCATCCAGAGCTTCTCGGACGCCAAGCTGAAGGCACTGGGACGGGTGCACGACCGGGCCCAGGCCTGTGCCGCCGCCGAGGCCGCCGCCGAGCTGTTCGAGACCTTCAACCTGGACCTGATGTATGCGCTGCCCGAGCAGACGCTGCCCGAGCTGCGTGCGGACCTGACGCAGGCTCTGGCCTTCTCGCCGCCGCACCTGTCGTGCTACCACCTCACGCTGGAGCCGAACACGCTGTTCGCGCGCTTCCCGCCTCCGGTGCCGGACGACGACCAGGCGGCCGCCATGCAGGATCTGTTGGGCGAGATGCTGGGTGACAGCTATTGCAACTACGAGGTGTCGGCCTGGGCGCGTCCCGGCCATCAGGCCCAGCACAACCTCAATTACTGGATGTTTGGCGATTACCTGGGCATTGGGGCCGGTGCGCACGGCAAGCTGTCGTTTCCGGACCGGATCGTCCGGCAGGCCAAGTACAAGCACCCGCGCCGCTACATGGAGGCGGCGCTGACCGGCAATGCCTGCGAGATCGACGAGGTGGTGCAGCCTACCGATCTGCCTTTCGAGTTCATGCTGAACGCGCTGCGCCTGACCGAAGGGGTGGACACGCCGCTGTTCCAGGAGCGCACGGGCCTGCTGCCAGCCGTGATCCGGGTGAAGCTGCGCCAGGCCGTGGAACGCGGGTTGATGGTGGATGATCCGGCACGGCTGCAACCCACCCCGCTGGGGCGGGCCTTCCTGAACGATCTGCTGGAGATCTTCCTGCCCGAGGAAGGCGATGAGGGGCATCGGTCCGAGGCTTCTTCCCGGGTGAGCACGGTGAACTGGGTGGATCGGCCGGAGCTGGACTGATCCGGAAACGGGTCGGGTCTGCGCCGGGCTGAGCCGGTGCAGGGGTGAACAGGAACCCGGGTGATCAGGTATGGGGCGGCTTGGCATCAGGGCAGCAGGGCCGGAGTAGAATGTCTTGCACCATTCTGGTGCATTGTTTCGCTTTGGGGTGGGGCAATGCACCGGATCAGGGCATGTTTGCTCATGCCTCCACGGCCCGGTACGCATCGTGTGCTGCTTGGGCGGGGGCGCGTGGCCGCGCTCACGGACGCATGTGAAACCTGACGGACGGCTCGTGTGGGGTTCGGGCATGACGGGGCACAATGGGTCCGAATGGCGGCGGATGGGCTGCAGGCCGGGGTTTCCCGGTGGCAGGGCACGGCCCGGACCATGGCGAATGTGCAGGTTTGCCGCAACGGTTTCGGGGGCCGGCAGGCCGTCCGGAGGGCAACATGTAACTTTTTTCTGTGCAGAAGACGGAGTTGGCACGCTTTCTGCTAGTGTGTAGATGACAGGCAGGCCCGGCGCGGTGTCGTGGGGCGGCCATCGGTTGCAACCGCGGTCGGCATGACCGTCGAACAGGAGAAGCTGAACATGGCAAGCGCCAAGGAAGTGATGAAGAAGATCGAGGACAACGAAGTCAAGTTCGTCGATCTGCGTTTCACCGACATTCGGGGCAAGGAACAGCACATCACGGTACCCATTTCGCATTTCGACGAGGACCGCTTCACCGACGGTCAGGCCTTCGACGGGTCGTCGATGGGCGGCTGGCGCGGCGTCCAGGCCTCCGACATGCTGCTGATTCCCGATCCGGACACGGCGGTGATGGATCCGTTCCGCGAGGAGCCGACGCTGATCCTGACCTGCGACGTGGTCGAACCGAGCGAAGGCAAGGGCTACGACCGTGACCCGCGTTCCATCGCACGACGGGCCGAGGCCTACCTGCAGTCGTCGGGCATCGGTGACATTGCCTACTTCGGCCCCGAGCCCGAGTTCTTCATCTTCGACAGCGTGACCTGGAAGCAGGACATGTCGGGCAGCATGGTGGCCATCGATTCCGAAGAGGCCTCGTGGTCGTCCGACAGGAAGTTCAATGGCTTCAACAGCGGTCACCGCCCGGGCGTGAAGGGGGGCTATCTGCCGGTGCCGCCGGTGGATTCCTTCCAGGACATGCGCTCGGAAATGGTCATGCTGATGGAGCAGATGGGCGTGCCCGTGGAAGTGCACCACCATGAGGTGGCGGGCGCTGGCCAGTGCGAGATCGGCACGAAGTTCGCGCCGCTGGTGCAGCGTGCCGACTGGCTGCAACGCATGAAGTACGTGATCCACAACGTGGCGCACGCCTATGGCAAGACGGCCACCTTCATGCCGAAGCCGCTGGTGGGTGACAACGGCTCGGGCATGCACGTGCACATGTCGATCTGGAAGGATGGCACCAACCTGTTCAACGGCGACAAGTACGCGGGGCTGTCGGACTTCGCGCTCTTCTACATCGGCGGCATCATCAAGCACGCCCGCGCGCTGAACGCCATCACCAACCCCAGCACCAACTCGTACAAGCGGCTGGTGCCGCACTACGAGGCGCCGGTCAAGCTGGCCTATTCGGCCCGCAACCGCTCGGCCTCGATCCGCATCCCGTTCGTGAACAGCCCGAAGGCACGTCGTATCGAGGCCCGCTTCCCGGATCCGGTGGCCAACCCGTATCTGGCGTTCGCCGCGCTGATGATGGCGGGCCTGGACGGGGTGCAGAACCGCATCCACCCGGGTGATCCGGCCGAGAAGAACCTCTACGACCTGCCGCCCGAGGAAGACGCGAAGATCCCGACCGTCTGCCACTCGCTGGAACAGGCGCTGGAGGCACTGGACCGTGACCGTGAGTTCCTGACCCGCGGCGGCGTGTTCGACAACGACATGATCGACGCCTTCATCACGCTGAAGATGGAGGAGGTGACGCGCCTGCGGATGGTGCCGCACCCGATCGAGTTCGACATGTACTACAGCTGCTGAGCGGACGTCCGGCCGGCAGACGGTTGACGCCGCCTGTGCGGCCGGCGTTGTGTCGGCGGCATGCGTGCCGCCGCAGGGATGTGCTTTGCCGGTAGACTGCGCGTGTCTGGATCTTTTCCGGGGACTGTTGCATGAACATGAAAGCACACGACGATGTCGGCCTGCGCCATGCGGTTGTGACGAAAGGGCAGCTGCTGCTGGCGGCTGCCCTGCTGGGAGCGGGCATGGCCTCGGCGCCCGTGGCCCTGGCGCAATCGGCCACCACCGTCTATCGCTGCGACGGGCCCGACGGCACGCCGCTCTACCAGAACGCGCCCGGCAAGGGCTGCCGGCAGCTTGATCTGCCGCCGATCAACAGCGTGCCGGCCGCCAAGCTGCCGACAGGTTCGGGCTCGGGCAGCAAGTCGGCCCGGGTCAGCGACAGCCAGCAGCGCGGGCGTGATTCCGACCGTCGCCGGATCCTGGAAAAGGAGCTGGCGAAGGAGCAGTCACGGCTGGATGCGCTGAAGCAGGAGTACAACGACGGTTCGCCCGAGCGGCTTGGTGACGAGCGCAATTACCAGAAGTATCTGGATCGGGTGGATCGCCTGAAGGATGAAGTGGCGCAGGCGGCGCAGAACGTGAGTTCCATCCGCCGCGAGATCGATTCGCTGCCCTGAGGGATTCTCCAGGAAGGTTGCGGGCCATCATCCCTGAAGGCTGCCGTCCGGCGGTGGCCGGGATGGGCCCCGACATCCCTGTTCCCCCGGGTGGTCTTTCCCCGGGGAGGGGACGATGGATGACAGTGCGGACGAAGGCTCCGATCAGCCCCGTCAAGGCAGCGGCAGGCGCATTCTGCCTGACCTGAGCGGGCTCGACCTGCTGGGGTCGGGCGTGCTGGTGCTGGACGCCGGGAGCCGCGTGGTATTTGCCAATCTGGCGGCCTGCCAGCTGCTGGCGATGACGCCCCGGCGCATGCGCGGCTGCACACCGGGCGAGCTGTTGCCGGACCTGCAGGCGCTGGAAGCGCCCCTGGATCAGCTGCGCAGCCAGAGCTGGGGGCAGCAGGGCGTGGACATCACCCTGATGCGGCCAGGCCAGGCGCCGTTGGCCCTGCATTGTCTGGCCGTGGTGCTGGAAGATACGGACGGCATGCTGCTCGTGGAGCTGCACGAGATCGAGCGGCGCCGGCGCATCGACCGGGAGACGAGGCTTCACGAGTCGGCGCGCGCCAGTCGCGCCATGCTGCGCCAGCTGGCACATGAGGTCCGCAATCCGCTGGGGGGCATCCGCGGGGCGGCGCAGCTGCTGGAGGCCGATGCCGGGACGGACGCCGTGCGTGAATACACGGGCGTGATCATTCAGGAAGTGGACCGGCTGCAACAGCTGGTGGATCGCCTGCTGGCGCCAGGCAGCGGGCGGCGGGCCGTGGCACGCATCAATATCCACGAAGTGTGCGAGCAGGTGCGCCGACTGGTGCAGGCCGAGTACGCGGAAGGGTTCGTCATCGAACGTGACTATGACGCCAGCCTGCCGGAACTGGAGGCCGACCGGGCGCAGCTGGTGCAGGCGCTCCTGAATCTGGTGCGCAATGCTGCCCAGGCCATGCAGGGCCGCGGCACCATTCTGCTCAGGACGCGCGTTGCGCGCCAGGTGGTGATCGCCCACGTGGGCTACCGGCTTGCGCTGGCGCTGGAGGTGATCGACGATGGGCCGGGCGTCTCGCCCACCATGCAGGAGCGGATGTTCCTGCCACTGGTGAGCGGACGCGAGGGAGGCAGTGGGCTGGGCCTGCCGGTGGCGCAGGGCATCGTCGAGGCCCATGGAGGAAGCATCGAATGCGAGAGTCGACCGGGATGGACCGATTTCAGGATCCTGCTGCCGCTGGTGTAGCCGGGCAGGGGGCGCAGACCGTCCGGCCGGACGGGGGCACGACGGGGATGATGGCTGTCGGCGAGATCTGGGTGGTGGATGATGACCACTCGATCCGCTGGGTGCTGGAGCGTGCGCTGGTGCGGGCAGGCTTCGGGGTACGCACCTTCGCCCAGGTTGATGAGGTGCTGGCGGCGCTGGCGGTGAGCGAGCCGGCGTTGCTGGTATCGGACATCCGCATGCCGGGGGCCAGCGGCATCGAGCTGCTCTATCAGGTGCGCCAGCGACGTCCCGCGCTACCGGTGATCATCATGACCGCCTATTCGGACCTGGACAGCGCGGTCTCGGCCTTCCAGGCCGGCGCTTTCGAGTATCTGCCCAAACCCTTCGACCTGATGCAGGCCGTGGCGCTGGTGCAGCGGGCGGCGCAGGGCAGGGCCGAGGCCGCCCGAGGGGGCGCGTCGGCACGATCATCGGGTCGGGGCGCGGGGGCCGGTGCCACCCCGGATCCTGAACGGGGGACGAAGGCTCAGGCGACTCCGCCCTCCCAGGCCGGAGCCCGCATGTCGGATGCCGGCCTGCTGGGCCAGGCACCGGCCATGCAGGCGGTGTACCGTGCCATCGGCCGTTTGGCCCGATCCGATGCGACTGTGCTGCTGACCGGCCAGTCCGGCACGGGCAAGGAACGGGTGGCGAGGGCGCTGCATCAGCACAGCGTGCGGGCCGAGCGGCCGTTCGTGGCGATCAACATGGCGGCCATCCCGCGTGACCTGATGGAATCGGAACTGTTCGGGCACGAACGGGGCGCCTTCACGGGCGCGCAGACCCTCCGGCGTGGCCGTTTCGAGCAGGCCGAAGGGGGGACGCTCTTTCTGGATGAGATCGGCGACATGCCGGCCGAGATGCAGACGCGGCTGCTGCGGGTGCTGTCCGAAGGCCACTTCTACCGCGTGGGGGGCAACCAGCCGGTGCAGAGCCGCGTGCGGGTGATTGCCGCCACGCATCAGGACCTGGAGGCGCGCGTGGCCCAGGGGCTCTTTCGGGATGACCTCTTCCACCGCCTGAACGTGATCCGCCTGCGCCTGCCGCCACTGGCCGAGCGCGTGGAGGACATCCCGCTGCTGGCTGCGCATTTTCTGGCCGAGAGCGCAGCCTCGCTGGGGGTGGAGCCCAAGCGGCTGGGGGCAGATGCCCTGCGGGTGCTGTGCGCCTTTGGCTGGCCCGGCAATGTGCGGCAGCTGGAAAATGTCTGCCAATGGCTGACGGTGATGACGGCAGCGCATGTGGTGACGATGGCAGACCTGCCGCCCGAGATGTTGCCATCCCGAGGGGCTGCCGCTACCGCACGCCCGGTGACGGAGGCCGCATCCGTTGCGGCCCCGCAGGCTTCGGGCACGCCTGCCGTACCCACGGATGCCGCGGATCAGGAGGAGGGGCATCGGCAGAGTGCCGACCCGGAAGGCTGGTGTGAGGTGCTGGCGAAGCTGGCCCGGCAGCAGCTGGAAGATCCGCAAGCCCGCGATCTGCTGACTCCCTTGCAGGCAAGTTTCGAGCGCACGCTCATCGAAGCGGCGCTGGAGGCCACCGGGGGGCACCGCGGTGAAGCCGCCCGTCGCCTGGGGCTGGGCCGCAACACGCTGGCCCGCAAGATACGCGACCTGGGCATTGACTGAGCGTGCATCATCCGGTCAGCCGATGGCCCGGGCAGAACCCGCCCGGGCTTTCCTGTCTGAGCGGGTTCCCGCATGAGGATCTGCACGGGCCGATGATGCAGCTTGCGGTACCATCGTCGTCTTTGGGTTGTGCCGATGCCACGGTGGCATCGGACCGTATGTCGTCAGAACATGGGCCAGGGTGGCTGCCTGTCGCAGCTCATCCAGCCGGAATCGAGGGTGCATGGTGTCGGAGTCCGTTTCGCAGGAACCGCTGATCCGGCTGGAAAAGCTCAACAAGTCCTTCTCCCTGACCGGGGGCGACCGCTTTGACGCGGTGCGTGACGTGTCGCTGACCGTCGCGCGTGGCGATGCGCTGGGGCTCATCGGGCGCAGTGGTGCAGGCAAGTCCACGCTGCTGCGGCTGATGAACCTGCTGGAGCGCCCCGACAGCGGTCGGGTCTTCGTGTCCGGCCAGGAGCTGACGGCGCTGGACAAGAAGGGGCTGCGCGATGCGCGCCAGAAGATCGGCATGATCTTCCAGCAGTTCAATCTGCTGCAGAACGCCACGGTGTCCGACAACATCGCCTTCCCGCTGCGCATCCACGGCCGGCATGACCGGGCCGCCATTGCGGCGCGGGTGCGTGAGTGTGCCGAGGTGGTGGGCCTGGTCGACAAGCTGGATCACTACCCGGCCCAGCTGTCCGGCGGCCAGAAGCAGCGGGTGGCCATTGCGCGGGCGCTGGCGCCCGAGCCCAGCGTGCTGTTGTGTGACGAACCCACGTCCGCGCTGGACACCGAGACCACGCGCTCGGTGCTGGCCACGCTGAAGGAAATCAACCAGCGGCTGGGCGTGACCATCGTCATCGTCACGCACGAACTCTCGGTGGTGCTGGCGCTGTGCCGGCAGGCTGCCGTGGTGGAGCAGGGCCTTCTGGTCGAAAAGCTTGACCTCGACGGCAGTGCGCCGCTGGCACCCATCTCGGCCCTGGGCCGCGAGCTGGTGCAGCACCTGCAATCCGGACAGGGACGTGGATCCATGGCAGCCCAGGGTGCTGCCGGCCGCGCGCAGGGGTCCTTGGATACGACAGGCGGGGCGCAGGCCCCGCAGGCATAGGAGCGCCAGGATGCTGGATGCGCTTTGGGCGGCACTGCCGCCATCAATCGTGGATGTGCTGCCCGAGCTGTGGGTGGCGCTGGGCGAGACCCTGGTGATGATGGCCGTGGGCCTGACGGCCGCCGTGCTGATCGGCGGACCGCTGGGCATCTGGCTGTTCCTGCTGAGTCCGGGCCAGTCCATGCAGAACCGCGTGCTGTTTGCCGTGGTCGGCTGGCTGGTGAACATGGTGCGTTCGTTCCCGTTCGTCATTCTGCTGGTGGCGCTGGTGCCGTTCACCCGCTGGCTGGTGGGGACCTCCATCGGCCCCATGGCCGCCTCGGTGCCGCTGGCCTGCGCCGCCATCCCGTACTTCGCCCGCCTGGTGGAACAGAGCCTGCGCGAAGTGCCGCGCGGCGTGATCGAGGCTGCCCATGCCATGGGGGCCAGCGAACGCCAGATCATCTGGCGTGTGCTGCTGGTCGAGGCCCGCTCGGGCATCGTCCAGTCGCTGGTGGTGCTGTCCATCAGCTTCCTGTCGTACACCGCCATTGCCGGCGTGGTGGGTGGCGGTGGCGTGGGCGACCTGGCCATCCGCTATGGCTACCAGCGCTTCCAGAACGATGTGATGCTGCTCACCGTCGCCATCCTGGTGGTGATGGTCCAGCTCATTCAGGTGATCGGCAATCACGTGGCGCGGCGGCTGGACAAGCGCTGAGCACGAAGAAGACCGTTCTGACGGCATGGGCATCTGTATGCAGGGTGCAACATGTCGCGTCGCCGCGCACGACATGCGGCGGCTTTTGTCCGACGAACGGTAGACAGCAGACGTTTGCCGCAGAATAATTTGCCGCGTGTCCTGTCTGGCAGGGCACGGATGCCCCTTGCGGGCGTCCGGGGTCGTCCCTTCAGGGGCGCCCGTCTCTCTCCTCTTTCGGCGCGGGCGTCCTGCGCTTCCCGTATCGATTCCGCTGGCTGGTCTTTTCCTGCATCACCCTGCAGGCAGGGTGCCTGTCGTGCTTTCGCACGCAGGTTCTCCGGTCGTGGGTGTCCGGCATCCCTTGCCACAGGACGTGAGCAGATCTGGCTGACGGGGCTATCTGAGATGAGACGCATTGCCAGGCAGCTTCTCATCATCGATCCCGGAGTCCTTTCATGTCTTCGTCCCGTTTCGCCCCGAATCCCACGGGGACTGTCGCGGCCGCGCGCCCGCTGCGTCCCGTGATGCATACCATGGCCTCGATGGCCCTGCTGCTGGCTGCCAGCGGCGGCGCGGCCAGTGCGCTGGCCCAGGAAGAGAACCAGGCTCCTGCAGCCGAGACCCAGACGCTGGGCACCATCTCGGTGGTGGGTGACTGGCTGGGCGATGCCGACGAGAAGAACGTGCAGGACCATCCGGGCGCCCGTGACGTGATCCGCCGCGATCAGGTCGAGGCCCAGGGCCTGACCAATGTGCGCCAGGTGCTCAACCGCATTCCCGGCGTCAACGCCCCCGAGAACAACGGTACCGGCGGCCACGACATGGCGCTGAACTTCGGCATTCGTGGCCTGAACCCGCGTCTGGCCACCCGCTCCACGCTGCTGATGGACGGCATCCCCATCCCCTTTGCGCCCTACGGCCAGCCGCAGCTGTCGCTGGGCCCGATCTCGATGGGCAACATGGATGCGGTGGACGTGGTGCGCGGTGGTGGTGCCGTGCGCTATGGTCCCCAGAACGTGGGCGGCATCGTCAACTTCGTCACCCGGGCCATTCCCGAAGACTTCGACATCGACGCCAGCATGCAGCTGGGCTACAGCCCGTCCTCGTCGCAGCACAAGCCCAAGAAGAACGCCAGCTTCCGCGTGGGCGGCACGATGGACAACGGCCTGGGCGGCGCCATCCTGTATTCGGGCGTGCGTGGTGCCGACTATCGCCAGCACAGTGACACCCGTATCGACGACGTGATCCTGAAAGGCCAGTACGCGCTGAATGCCGTGCACAGCTTCCACGCCATCGCCCAGTACTACGACGGCGAAGCCGACATGCCGGGCGGCCTGACGGTGGATGCCTTCAAGGCCGATCCCTACCAGTCCACCCGCCCGGTGGACCGTTTCTGGGGCCGTCGCACGCTCGTGGGCGCCGGCTATGACTACACCGATGGCAGCCGCAAGGCCAGCGTCAACACCTTCTTCACGAAAACGCTGCGCAGCGGCTTCCTGAACCAGGGCACCTTCGTGTCGCTGTCGCCGCGCTACTACTGGGTTCGCGGCATCGAGGCCCGTGCCTCGCAGGGCGTGAATGTGGGCGCCACCCACCACGAGATCGGCGTCGGCTACCGTTACATCGATGAGGCCAATCACGAGCTGCGCTATCGGGAAAGCACCGCCAGCGGCCTGCTGCCCACCGTCTCCAGCCGCAATGACCGTGACACCCGCGGCAAGACCGAGGCCCATGCCGTCTACCTGGACGACCGCATCGACTGGGGCCTGTGGACCATCACCCCGGGCGTGCGCTATGAGCGCATCGACCAGCAGCAGATCAACGTGCTGACGGGGCGTCCGTTCAAGGGAGACTACAGCACCGCGCTGCCGGCCCTGAACGTGCTGTACCGGCTGGATGAGGGCTGGAACCTGTACGCCAACACCGAAGGCTCGTTCGGCAGCGTGCAGTACAGCCAGATGCCCAACCGCGTCCGTCAGGGGCTGGTCAAGCCCGAGAAGGCCCGCACCTGGGAATTCGGTACCCGCTATGATCAGGGCGTGCTGCGCGCCGAGATCGGTGCCTTCCTGATCAACTTCAACAACCAGTACGACAGCAGCCAGACCACCGACAGCGTGATCGCTCGCGGCAAGACCCGTCATGCGGGTATCGAGAGCAGCTTCGGCTATCGCCTGGACGAGCTGGTGCCGGCCCTGAAGGGCACCGAGGTGTATGGCAACTACGCCTATGTGGATGCCTCCATCCGCGAGGAAGGCCCGAACAAGGGCAATCAGGTGCCGTTCTCGTCAAAACACAAGGGGCTGCTGGGCATCAGCTACACCCAGGACGCCTGGCAGGCCGGCTTCGAGGGCGAGTTCCAGTCCTCGCAGTATGCCGACAACGCGAACACCGTGGCCGAGAGTGCCGACGGCAGCACGGGCCGCATCCCCGGCTATGGCACCTGGAACCTGCGGGGCTCCTATGACTTCGGGCCGTCGCTGCACCACCTGAAGATCGGTGCCGGCATCAAGAACATCTTTGGCCGTGAGTTCTATACCCGCTCGTACGACGACAACAACAAGGGCAAGTACCTGGGTCAGCCGCGCACGGTCTACGTGCAGGCTTCCATCCGGTTCTGACACGTTCTGACGCGCTCATGACATCCTGATCGATGTCACATGAAAAAGCGGCCTTCGGGCCGCTTTTTTGTGGGGCGTCCCTCATCGAGGTCACTGCCATGGGCGTGACATGCCGCACAAAGTTACACCCGTGCCACAGCCCATCCACCGCACTCTGATATGCTGCCGCGCTCCAGCAACCATACAAGGAGCCCACCATGGGTTGGTTTTCCAGCAAGAGCGATCCCAAGTTCTTCCTCTCCACCGTTCCTCCCGAACCCGGTCGCGTCAGTGAGTACCTGGGCATCGTCAGCGGTGAAGCCGTGATCGGTGCCAACCTGTTCCGCGACATGTTCGCCGCCGTGCGCGACGTGGTGGGCGGCCGTGCCGGTGGCTATGAACGGGCGCTGGCCGGTGCACGTCAGTCTGCCCTGGACGAGATGGTGGCCGCCGCGCGCGAGAAGGGTGCCAACGGTATTGTCGGCATCGATTTCGATTACGAAGTGATGGGCGAAACCAATGGCATGATGATGGTGGCCGTCAGCGGTACCGCCGTGAAGATCGCCTGATCGGCCGAGCCGTTCCTCAAAAAGAAAGCGCCCCGAACCGGGGCGCTTTTTCTTTTACCGGGCGCGCGGCAGCAAGCGCCCTTGGCCTGATTTCATTTCACGGACGGCTTGGGTCCCAGCTTGACTTCCATCTTCGGCCGGATGACCGGACCCTTGCCGGGCACCTTGTCGATGCGGGGACGGATCAGCATCGGCACGAAGCGCCACAGGTAGACGCTGAAGGCCACGATCCAGGCAGTGCCCGCCGCGTGCAGTGTCGGGGTGTTGAAGGGCGCCGGCAAGGCCAGCGCCAGCAGGCGCAGGATGGCCGAGGCCAGCACCAGCCAGTAGCACAGCACCATGTAGCGGTCGGTCTGCAGCGGCCGGCCCAGGTGGCCCAGCGCGGTGCGGGTGACCATGCCGATGATCAGCAGCGAGAAGCCGGCAATGCCGATGATGTGCACGGCCCAGACCTGGCGCTCGGCAAGGCCCGCCATCTGCGCGGCAGCCACCACCAGCCCGATGCCCAGGCCCGCATAGCCGGCGTACAGGATCCACAGGATGGGCTTGTGCAGCACGGCCCGGGGCTTCCAGCTGATGACCTGCCAGAGTGCAATGAAACCTGAGGCGGCCAGGAAGAGGGCGGCGAGCAGCTGCCATTGCAGCAGGGAAAAGACGATGGCTGCCATGCCGGCTGCCAGCTGCCAGTGGCCGCTTTCCAGGTGCTTGGGAATGTCGAGCCCGGCCACCGCGCGCGAGGCGAAGAACGGCGTGACGCGGCGAGCCACCAGCAGGGCAATGACGGCCATGGCCAGCATGCCGGTCCGGAAGAAGCCCATGATGCGCTCGTAGTCGCCTTCCTCCACCGCCAGCAGGAACATCAGGTTGGCCACGCCCATCAGCAGCAGCATCGGGGGAATGCCGTAGTTGCGCTGGCTCTGGGCACGATAGATGCTGTGCGACATGGCCACGGCGCCCCAGCCGAAGAAGAGGCTCTCGGCCACCACGCCCACCCAGAAGGCGGCGTCGGCCGGTACCAGATAGGCGATGCGGGCGAGGATCCAGAACAGGCAGCAGACGGCCAGCGCTCTCCCCTTGATGGGCGTGATGCCCGTCCAGGTGGCACCGGCCGTGAACAGGAAGCCCACCGCGATGGTGATGATGAAGCCCCAGAGCATTTCATGGGCGTGCCAGAACACGCCGCCCAGCGTGCCTTGCAGCATGCTGGGGAAGCACAACCACAGCAGCACGCCCATGATGGCCCAGAAGCAGCCGAGGGAGTAGAGCGGGCGGAAACCGAGTTCCAGAAAGGCAGCCCATTGCGGGCGTGCGGAGGTAGGGGCGGGTTCTTCGATCGAGAGCAACATGGAGCAGTGCCGTGTCGGGATGCGGATTGTTCCGTGCATGGTAGAGCGCACGGGACGGGCGGGCATTGATTTTTGTCGAGCCTGCTCAGGCACTCCACGGGATACAGGGACATACCCGGGATGTCAGGAGCGGGCCGATCTGGTAGGCTGACGCTCTGCCGCAAATTCCCCATTCAAGAACCAAGGAGAGACGACGTGCGGGTGATCGTGATGGGCGCCGGAGTGGTGGGCGTGACCACGGCCTGGTATCTGCACCAGGCAGGCCATGAGGTGACGGTACTGGAACGCAACAGGGGGGCTGCCTGCGAGACGAGTTTCGGCAATGGTGGGCAGATCTCGGTCAGCCACGCCGAACCCTGGGCCAACCCGTCGGCCCCCCTGAAGCTGCTGAAATGGCTGGGGCGGGAAGATGCACCGCTGCTCTTCCGGTTGCGGGCCGACCCGGCGCAGTGGCGCTGGGGCCTGCAGTTCCTGCGCGAGTGTTCGTCCAAGCGCACCCGCCACAACATGCTCCAGCTCATCAACCTGGGCACCTACAGCCGTGGCAGCCTGCAGGCGCTGCGTGAGGAGACGGGCATCCAGTATGACCACCTCACGAAGGGGATCATGCACTTCTACACCAGCCAGAAGGATTTCGACGAGGCGCTGGAGCCGGCACGGATCATGCAGGAGATGGGCGTGGTGCGCGAGATCATCACGCCCGACCGCGTGGTCGAGATCGAGCCGGCCCTGGCCTCGGCACGCAACCAGCTGGCAGGCGCCACCTTCACGCCGGCCGACGAATCCGGTGACGTCAACCTGTTCACCACCCGCCTGGCGGCCCTGGCGGCCGAGAAGGGCGTGAAGTTCCGCTACGGCGTGCGCATCCAGAAGCTGCTGGTGGCCGGTGGCGAGATGCAGGGCGTGGAGCTGGCTGACGAGCATGGCCAGTATGAAGTGGCCAAGGCCGATGCCTACGTGCTGGCGCTGGGCAGCTTCAGCGCAGGGCTGGCGCGTGACGTCGGCATCCGCCTGGATATCTATCCGGCCAAGGGCTACTCGGCCACGCTGCCGGTGCTGGACCCGGCCAGGGCCCCGCAGGTCAGCCTGACCGATGACGAGTACAAGCTTGTGTATTCGCGCTTTGGCAACCGGCTGCGGGTGGCCGGCACGGCCGAGCTGAACGGCTACGGCATGGCGCTGAACCCGGTGCGCTGCGAGGCGCTCGTCAAGCGCACGCTGGCGCTGTTCCCGGGCGTGAGCGATCCGAAGCAGGCGAAGTTCTGGACCGGCCTGCGGCCGACCACCCCGGGCAACGTACCCTACATCGGTCGCAGCCGGGTGGGTGGGCTCTTCCTGAACACCGGCCACGGCACGCTGGGCTGGACCCACGGCTGCGGCTCGGGCCGTGCCCTGGCCGAGCTGATGTCCGGGCGTCGGCCGGACGTGGACTTCCAGTTCTCGGGCTGAGCCGGACGGGATGTTCCGTGGGCCGGCGGTGCCGAAACCGCCGGCCAGGCTGCATCAGGCGCCCTTGCTGGCGCCCTTGCTCCGCTGCCGGCGGGCACTCAGGGTGCCGATCAGCAGCACTAGCAGGGCACCGCCCACCTCGGCGATGTACTTGATCTGCGGCTGCCAGGCACTCACGTGGTCGGCTACGGCCGGGTCGGTGATCAGCATGCCCCCGGCAATCCATCCCAGCAGCATGCCGCCGATGGTGATGACGATGGGGAAGCGGTCCATCAGCCGGATGACCATCTGGCTGCCCCAGATGATGATGGGCACGCTGACCAGCAGGCCGAAGATCACCAGCGGGATCTCATGGTGACCGCCCACGCTCTGCGCAGCACCGGCAATGGCGATCACGTTGTCGATGCTCATCACCAGGTCCGCGACGATGACGGTGCGTACCGCCACCCACAGCTTGTCCGAACTGGCGATGTTGCCGTGCGCATCCTCTTCCTCGGGCAGCAGCAGCTTGACGCCGATCCACAGCAGCAGCAGCGCGCCCACCACCTTCAGGTAGGGCACAGACAGCAGCGACAGTGCAAAGACGATCAGCAGGATGCGCAGCGCAATGGCGCCGATCGTCCCCCAGACGATGCCCTGACGCCGCTTGGAGGGGTCGAGCTTGCGCACGGCCAGGGCAATGACCACCGCGTTGTCGCCGCCCAGCAGGATGTCGATGAGCACGATCTGGCCAACCGCCAGCCAGAACGCGGGAGAGGTGAAATCCAGTTCCATGTAAGAGAAGCTCCGAAGAAGGGGGCGTCCAAGTGTCAGGGACGGAGAGTTTAACGCTCGTACCCCCTGCCTGGCGGAGAATCTGGGGCCCGCGATGCGGGATGGTCACGCCCGTCGGGCACCTTGGCGGACCTGTACCCGGCGTTCCAGCCAGCTCTTGAGGATCAATGTGAGCACGGCCATCAATGCCAGGATGGCGGCGGCCGTGAAGGCCGCAGCTGTCTTGTAGTCGTTGTTGAGCTGTTCCACCAGCAGCGGCAGCGTCATCGTCTGGTTCAGGGTCGCCCCCGAGACTACCGACACCGCGCCGAACTCGCCGACCGCACGGGCATTGGTGATCATCACCCCATACAGCAGGGCCCAGCGAATGCGGGGCAGGCTCACCTTCCGGAAGATCTGCCAGCCGCTGGCGCCCAGCAGAAGCGCCGCCTGTTCCTCCTCGTTGCCCTGCGTCTGCATCAGCGGAATGAGCAGCCGCGCGACGTAGGGCGAGGTGACGAAGATGGTGACCATGATGATGCCTGGCCAGGCGAACATCAGCTGGATGTCGTGGTCGGAAAACCACTGACCCACCACCGACTCGGCTCCATACAGCAGCAGATAGCACAGGCCCGCCACCACCGGTGAGGTGGCGTAGGGGATGTCGATCAGCGCCAGCATCAGCCGCCGGCCCCGGAACCGGTAGTGGGTGACGCACCAGGCAAAGGCCAGCCCGAAGGCCAGGTTCACCGGAATGGTGACCAGCGTGGCCAGCAGCGTCAGCCCGAAGGCGTGGTGCAGATAGTCGGCTGACAGGTTCTCGATCAGCAGCGCCCAGCCACCGGCCGCCACCTGGGCAAAGATCATGGTCAGCGGCAGCACCAGTAGCAGACCCGCGGCCAGCAGCGCGAGCACCAGCAGCAGTCGCTGCACCCCGTTGGCCGGGCGCCGGCGCGGGCCGTTCGTGCGTTCGTCCATGCGTCAGCCTCCCCGCTGCCAGCGCAGCAGCCGGTTCTGCAGCAGCTGCAGGCCAAAGAGCAGCACCAGCGAGGTGATGAGCACCACCGAGGCGATGGCCGCCGCCGCTGCGTAGTCGAACTCCTGCAGCCGCACGAAGATCATCAGCGAGGTGATCTCGGTCTGGAACGGAATGTTGCCGGCGATCATCACCACGGCGCCGAACTCGCCCAGGCTGCGGATGAAGGCCTGACTGGCCCCAGCTGTCAGTGCTGGCACGAGCGTGGGCAGGGTGATGCGCCAGAATACCTGGCCCGGGCGGGCACCCAGTGTGCCGGCCGCTTCCTCCACATCGTGGCCCAGATCCTCGATGACCGGCTGCACGGTGCGCACGATGAACGGGATACTGGTGAAGATCATGGCAATCACCAGTCCCGGGAAGGCATAGGCGATCTTGATGCCCCAGGGGGCAAACAGCTGTCCGATCCAGCCACCGGGTGAGAGCAGGGTGGCCAGCGTGAGCCCGGCCACCGCCGTGGGCAGCGCAAAGGGCAGGTCGATCAGCGCGTCGAGAAAGCGCCGTCCCGGAAACTCATAGCGCGACAGCACCCAGGCCAGCAGCAGGCCCACCAGCGTCACCACCACCGTGGAGATGAAGGCCCCCAGCAGCGTGACCCGGTAGCTGGCCACCACCCGGGGATCGGAGATGGCGGCCCAGTACTGGGCCCAGCCCAGATCGGCCGCATGCCAGAGCAGCACCAGCAGCGGCACCAGGATGACCACGTGCAGGTACACCAGGCTCACGCCCAGGCTGGGCCAGAAGCCCGGCAGCAGCGGCCGGGCCAGGAAGAAGCGGGGCGCGGACACTCAGCGTCGTCCGGCGGCGAGCAGCTGGTCCAGCAGACCGCCGCTGGCGAAGTGCGTCTTCTGGATGCCCTCCCAGCCGCCGGGGAAGGTGGCGGGATCGACGAGCCGGACCTTGGCGAACTGGTCGGCCGTGGCAGCTACCACGTCGGGATCATGCACGCGCAGGTTGTGGCGGGCCAGCAGCTGCTGGATCTCCTTCGAATACTGGAACTCCAGGTAGGCGCGCGCCACCTCCCGGGTGCCCTTGGCATCGACCACCTTGTCGACGATGGCCACCGGGAAGGCCGCCATCACGCTCACCGGCGGCACCACCAGCTCGAAGCCCTGATCCTTGAACTCCTTGCCCGCCAGGATGCTCTTGATCTCGGACTCGAAGGTCAGCAGCACGTCGCCCTGACCGTTCTGGGCGAAGGCCACCGTGGCACCCCGGCCGCCGGTGGGGAAGTTCTCGACGTTGCCCAGGAAGCGGCCCATGAACGCCTTGGCGGCCGCTTCGTCATTCGGGAACTTCTCCTGCGCGTGGTTCCAGGCGCCCAGGTACGAATAGCGGGCGTTGCCCGAGGTCTTGGGGTTCGGGAACACCAGCTTCACGTCCGGCCGTGCCAGGTCGTCCCAGTTGCGGATGTTCTTGGGGTTGCCCTTGCGCACCATGAAGGCGATGGTGCTGTAGTAGGGCGAGCTGTTGTTCGGGAACTGCGAGGCCCAGTCCTTGGCCACCAGACGGCGCTTGACCAGGATCTCGATGTCGGGCACCTGGTTGAAGGTGACGGTGTCGGCCTTCTTGCCCTGGATGATGTCCTGGGCCTGGCGCGACGTGCCGCCATAGGACTGATCGATCTTGAGCTGGCCACCGTGTTCCTTCTGCCATTTGGCCACGAACAGCGGGTTGATCTCGGAAAACAGCTCGCGGCCCACGTCATAGGTGGCGTTGAGCAGCGTCTGGTTGGCAGCGTCGGCCGCCTGGGCCGAGGGCATGGCGGTAAGCAGCAGGGCAGCGGGTGCCAGGCTCAGCACGGCGCGGCGGGAGCGGGAAACGAAGGTCATGATGACAGGACCCGGGGTCCGGGACAGGGTTGTGTGATGCTGCGCATCATGCCACGGCAGTCCATGAGTGAGCGGATGTACAGCCGGCTTATGCGGATTCCGCATGAGCATATGCGGATCTCACCGGCCGCGCTGCGGGCCTGCCACGGTCTGCGCCAGCGTCTTCGGACTGGCCGATGACCAGGCCAGCAGGCATTCCAGCAGGCTCAGCGCCGCCAGCAGCCCCATCGTCTGCGTCCATGAGCCCAGCAGGTCGTAGAGCACGCCCACGCCCAGCGGCCCGATGGCCGCAATGCCATAGCCGACAGCCTGGGCCATGCCCGACAGGGCAGCCGCCTCGGCCGGGGAATCGGTGCGTTCGGCAAACAGCATCAGGCACAGCGAGAACACGCCGGCCGTGCCGATGCCGGCCAGTGACACCCAGAGCCACTGCGCGCCGGTACTGCCCAGCCACAGTCCCAGACTGCCTGCCAGCACCGACAGGCAGATGCTCACGCTCAGCCACTGGCGGCCGCGGCCACGGACGGGCGCCCACGACACGGCCACCACGCCCAGCAGCGAGACGGCCTGGAAGAGCGCACCCAGGTTGCCGGCCTGTTCGGCCGACAGGCCCTTTTCCTGCAGCACCGAGGGCGTGAAGCCGACCACGGCATAGAACACCAGTGACTGCAGCCCCATGTACAGGCTCAGCGTCCAGGCCGCGGGAATGCGCCAGACGTTCAGCGGGGTGCGGGCGGTCTGGGCGCTGCCGGTGGGGGCGGCCGCCCTGTGGAGGTGCCGGATGCGCAGCCAGGGCACCAGAGCGACCCCCGTGGTCAGCATCCAGATGCCCAGCGGCCAGGTCCAGCCCTGCCACCGGGCCAGCGGAACCGCGATGCCGGCGGCCAGCGTGGACGACACCAGCATGCCGGCGGTCATCATCGCCACCACCAGATTGACGTGCTCGGGCAGGCTGCGCTTGGCCAGGGCCGGCAGCAGCACGTTGCCCATGGCAATGGCCGCAGACAGCAGTGCCGTGCCCAGCACCAGCGTCAGCGGCGACGGCAGGGCCGAGCGCAGTGCGATGCCGGCCATCAGCACGACGAGGGATGCGACCAGCACGTTCTCCATGCCGTAGCGGCGGCCCAGTCGCGCCGCCCAGGGAGAGAACAGCGCAAAGGCCAGCACCGGCAGCGCCGTCACGAAGCCCATGAAACTGCCCGAGACGCCCAGATCGTCGCGGATCATGCCCACCAGCGGGCCGATGGTCACGATGGGTGATCGCAGGTTGAAGGCCAGTGCCGCCACCGCAAACAGCAGCAGCCATCCTTCCTTCGGCCAGCCACGGCGTACCGTGGGCGTCTGCGGGGCCGAGGCCGGGGCGGGAGGGGGCTCTGCCACTTGCAGGGCGGCTGGCCGTGAGGATCCAGCCTGCCCGGCGCGCAACGGGTCTGTGGTCTGGTTGGCCTCATCCCCCGCCGATGTTGTCTCCTTATCCTGCTTCATGCCTTTCAGCCTCCTTCGACGGGCTCCTGCATGTTCATGTCTCCATGTTCGGTCGTGGTCTCGGCCATGTCCTTGGGCCACGAGATGGCCTGATCATGCAGCAGCTGGCGGATCAGCCGTTCGGTCTCGGCCATCTCGGCCCGCACGATCTCGATCAGTGCCTTGTTCTCGAACATGCCGATGTTGGGGTCATAGGCCTTGGCGGCCATGGCCATGCCGTGGCGGTTGCGGTGGAAGTAGAGATTGCCCACTTCCTCGGCCTTCAGCTTGGGCATGCCCAGGCATTCCAGTGCCCGCTTGCCGCAGCGCACCGCCGAGTCGAAGTTCTCGCGCACGATCTCGTCGGCACCCGCGTGGTACAGCTCGTAGGTCTGCTGTGCGTCGTAGGAACGGGCCACGATCTTGATGCCCGGGTTGGTCTTGCGGGCGAACTCGGTGATCTTCATGGCCTGCTCGTGATTGTCGATGGCCACCACCAGCAGTCGTGCCTCGGCCAGCCCGGCAATCAGCAGCAACTCCTGGCGGGAGGCGTCACCGAAATAGGTCTCGACCCCGAAGCGCTTGTAGCCCGCCACCGTGGCGGCGTTGTGGTCGATCACGGTGGTCTTGTAGCCGCAGGCCGTGAGCATGGCGTTGATGACGCGCCCGAAGCGGCCGTGGCCGGCGATGATCACCGGGTGCTTCTGCTCGATCACGTCGGGCCGCACGGCATCACCGGCCTTGGCCCGGGCATAGGCGCGCGGCACCATCACCTTGTCGTAGACGATGAACAGCAGCGGCGTGAACAGCATCGACAGGGCCACCGTCAGCAGCAGCTGCTTGGCGATGTGCGAGGGCATCACGCCGTTGCTCTCGACGAGTGACAGCAGCACGAAGCCGAACTCGCCAGCCTGCGCCAGCGCCAGTGCAAAGAGCTTCTGGTCCAGCCGCTTCAGGCGGAACATCTTGCCCAGCAGCAGCAGGATCAGGCCCTTGGCGACGATCACGCACAGCGTGATGCCCAGGATCTTCCAGCCCTGGTGGGCCAGCAGCTCGAAGTCGACGCCGGCGCCCACCGTGATGAAGAACAGCCCCAGCAGCAACCCCTTGAACGGCTCGATGTTGCTTTCCAGCTCGTGCCGGTATTCGCTGTTGGCCAGCACCACGCCAGCCAGGAAGGTGCCTAGTGCGGGCGAGAGCCCGATCAGCGACATCAGCACCGCGATGCCGATGACCAGCGCCAGCGACACCACCGTGAAGATCTCGCGCAGCCGCGCGGCGGCGATGTAGCGAAAGATCGGGCCGGCCAGGAAATGGCCACCCACCACGATCAGTGCGATCACCCCGAAGGTGATGCCTGCCTTCTCGTAGGCGGGCAGGCCGGCCAGCAGGTTGACCGCGTCGGCATGGTGCGCGGCCTCGGTGGCCTGGCCAGCCAGCTCGGGCAGCGCCAGCAGCGGCAGCAGTGCCAGCATCGGGATCACCGCGATGTCCTGAAAGAGCAGCACCGAGAAGCTGGCCTGGCCCCCCTGGCTGGCCAGCAGGTTCTTCTCACCCAGGGTCTGCAGCACGATGGCGGTGGACGACATCGACAGCACGCAGCCGGCCGCCACGCCTACTGTCCACGACAGCCCCATCAGCATGGCGATGCCCGTGATGGCGGCGATGGTGAGCACCACCTGCAGTCCCCCCAGCCCCAGCAGCTGCCAGCGCAGCTGCCACAGCTTGTGCGGCTCCAGTTCCAGACCCACCAGGAACAGCATCATCACCACACCGAATTCGGCCACGTGTTGGATGCTCTCGGTCTCCTGGCCCACCAGGCCGAAGACCGGACCGATCAGGACGCCGGCGATCAGGTAGCCCAGGACGGAGCCCAGCCCCAGTCGCTTGGAAAGCGGCACGGCGACGGCCGCCGAAGCCAGGTAGATGAATGCGCTGAGCAGCAGGGAGGTCATGAAGGATCCTTCGGGGAGCGGGCCAGGGGCAGGGTGCCGGTGGGCTTCGATTCTAGCGATTGATGAGGGTGTGAGGCTGCACGGTTGCGATGACCGGACAGTCTGCGGGCGACATCCGGGGTGGAACGTTGCCGTCGGACTGCAGCAAGGGCGTCGACGATGAGCGTCCGGAAGACGGCCCGCGACCGATCGTCAGGGGAGGAATGGGCAGCCTGTCATGCGTGAAGCACGTTCCATGATGCGGCCCATCGGTCACACGCCAGGGGGGCGAGGCGGTATATTCCCCACTTGCCTTGCAGACAACATCCTTCCAGAGGGAGAACGGCGATGGTTTCCCGATCGATATGCCAGCCGACCCGCTTCGGCGTGGACGAGGTGGTGGCGCAGCTGCGCGAGCGGCGCGAAAGCGCGTTGCGCGCGCGTCAGAACGGCAACAGCCGTCCACCGTTGCTGCCGTCGCGCCCGGTGCTTGCCGAGGTCGTGAACGGCCTGGCGGCAGCGCTCTTTCCGCACCGGCTGGGCCGGCCCGACCTGTGCTCCGAGAACATCGACCACTACGTGGGCTACACGCTGGACCTGGCGCTTTCTGCGCTGCATCAGCAGGTGCGGCGCGAGCTGCTCTTCCGGGCGGGCGGTGAAACGCTCTCGCCGCAGGACGACGAACGGGCCATGGAGGTGGTCCGTCATTTCAGCCAGGCACTGCCCGAGGTGCGCGAGCTGATCGACAGCGACGTGACGGCTGCCTTCCAGGGCGATCCGGCTGCCAGCAGCAAGGACGAGGTGCTCATCTGCTACCCGGGCATCTGGGCGATGATCCACCATCGGCTGGCGCACCTGCTCTACCGGCAGGGCATCACGCTCACCGCGCGGGTGATGTCCGAACTGGCCCATTCCTCCACCGGCATCGACATCCACCCGGGCGCGCAGATCGGCGATCATTTCTTCATCGACCACGGCACGGGCGTCGTCATCGGCGAAACGGCCGTCATCGGTCGCCATGTGCGCCTCTACCAGGCCGTCACGCTGGGTGCCAAGCGCTTCACCCAGAGCGAGGACGGCTCGCTGGTCAAGGGCGAGCCGCGCCATCCCATCGTCGAGGACGAGGTGGTCATCTATGCCGGCGCCACCGTACTGGGACGCGTCACCATCGGCCGCGGCTCGGTCATCGGCGGCAACGTCTGGCTCACGCGCAGCGTGCCGCCCGGCAGCATGGTCTCGCAGGCGGGCGCCGTCACCGCGCCGGAAGTGGCCGAGGGTCGCATCCCCAACGACGCGGAACTCTGGCGCGCCTTCGGGATCTGATCATGAGCATCCTCATCGAGCACCTGAACAAGCGCTTCGGCCAGACCGTGGTCTGCGACGATATCTCCTTGGAGATCCCGTCGGGGTCGCTGGTGGCGCTGCTGGGGCCGTCCGGATCGGGCAAGACGTCGCTGCTGCGCATCATTGCCGGGCTGGAAGTGCCCGACAGCGGTCGCGTGCTGTTCCATGGTGAGGACGCCACCCATGCCGATCCGCAGGCGCGTGGCGTGGGCTTCGTCTTCCAGCACTATGCGCTCTTCAACCACATGACGATCTTCGAGAACGTCGCCTTCGGGCTGCGGGTGATGCCGCGCAAGCGCCGCCCCGACGAGGCCGAGATCCAGCGCCGCGTGCACGCGCTGCTCTCGCTCGTGCAGCTGGACTGGCTGGCCGATCGCTACCCGTCGCAGCTCTCGGGCGGGCAGCGCCAGCGCATTGCACTGGCCCGCGCCCTGGCGGTCGAGCCCCGCGTGCTGCTGCTGGACGAACCCTTCGGGGCGCTGGACGCCCAGGTGCGCAAGGAGCTGCGTCGCTGGCTGCGCCGCATGCACGACGAGATGAACATCACCAGCGTCTTCGTCACCCACGACCAGGACGAGGCCATGGAGGTGGCCGATCGGGTCGTGGTGCTCAACCGGGGGCGCGTCGAGCAGGTCGGCACGCCCGACGAGGTCTACGACCGTCCGGCCACGCCCTTCGTGCTGAAGTTCCTGGGGGATGTGAACCTGTTCCGCGGGCATTTCCATGCCGTGCATGCGCCCGGGCAGACGGCCGAAAAGACCTCGGTCGACGAAAACACGGTCTATGTGCGTCCGCACGAAATCGAGGTGGTGGATGAGCCTGCCGCCGACACGCTGGCCGTCGAGTTCTCGCAGGCGCTGACCGTCGGCCCGCGCACCCGGCTGGAACTGCGTCGCCCTGACGACGGCAGCTTCATCGATGTGGAGATGCCGCGCGAGGCCTGGCAGCAGCTGCAGCAGCGCCAGGACGTCAAGCGGGGTCAGCTGCTGCACCTGCGTGCCCGGCAGGAGACGCGCTTCGAGGCGGGGGCCGACTGGTCCAACGCCCATCCCCAGCCGGTGGACCCGGCCGCGATGATCTGAGGCCGCACGGCGCCCGCGCCTGCCTGCCGGGCAGGCGGTCTCGGGACGGGCCTTGACCGGCACGGATTCCGTGCCGGCCACCGTTCAGATCTGGAAATCGATGCCCGGCATCTGCAGGGCAGCCTGTTCCACGACTTCACGGGTCAGCGGCGAGGCGAAGGTCTCGATGAAATCGTAGACATAGCCCCGCAGGAAGGCGCCGCGCCGGAAGGCCAGGCGCGTCACGTTAACCGGGAACAGGTGGCCGGCGTCGATGGCGCGCAACCGTGTGTCGCGTTCCTCGTCGAAGGCAATGGAGGCGATGATGCCGATGCCCAGGCCCAGCTCCACATAGGTCTTGATCACGTCGGCATCCATGGCCGTCAGCACCACGTCGGGCTCCAGGCCGCGTACCCGGAAGGCCTCATCAATGTGCAGCCGCCCCGTGAAGCCGGGGCTGTAGGTGATGATCGGGAAGGTGGCCACGCGCTCCAGCGTCAGCTCTGGATCGTTCAGCAGCGGATGGTTGGGCGGCACGACCACGCTGTGTGTCCAGCGATAGCAGGACAGCGTCACCAGCCCGTCATAGTCGGTCAGTGCTTCGGTCGCGATGCCGATGTCGGCTTCGCCGCTGAGCAGCATCTCGGCCACCTGCTGGGGCGACCCCTGGTGCAGGTTCAGCTGCACGTCGGGGTAACGGCGGCGGAAGTCATGGACGGCATCGGGCAGCGCGTAGCGGGCCTGGGAATGCGTGGCCGAGATCGACAGCTTGCCGGCCGATTGCTGGGAATATTCCTCGCCCACCCGAAGCAGGTTCTCGGCACCGCTCAGAATGCCCTCGATGATCGGTACGGCCACCGTGCCGGCATGGGTGAGCGAAGTGAGACGCTTGCCGGTACGCACGAACAGCTCGAAGCCCAGCTCCTGCTCCAGCTCGCGGATCTGGCGGCTGACGCCGGGCTGCGACGTGTGAAGCGCCCGTGCCACCTCGGTCAGGTTGAAGCCGCGTCGGACGGCCTCACGGACCGAACGCAATTGCTGGAGATTCATGGTGTCGTGTCAGGCAGATGAGACGACACCGATGATAGCTGCAACGACAGCAAGGATATTGGCGCAGCACGCTGCAGGCAGGCACCTGCATCGGTCAGCAAATAAGTTCATGCGGAAAGTGCATGACCGCCCTGGGTCGGGCGGTCAGCCGATCTACCCTGAAGGCGGATGCTCAGAAGCGGAAGTCGGAAGGCGCCGCAGTGCCATTCGAAGCGCCGCCCGAGGTGCCGCTCGGATCCCGCCGTTCGCCACCGGCTGGCAGCACTTCGCTGGCGTCGATGATCCGTGGGGGCTGGCGGAAGGCCGTGGCACCCTGCATCGGAATGTCGGGCGACAGGTTGGCGGCCGCCGGATACTGGTAGGAGGAGGGCAGCACCGATTCGGTCGGATAGCGTGCGCTATCCAGCATCCGGTTCCAGGCATTGGCCTCGTAGCCCACACTGCGCTGGTTGCCCACGCTGATGGCGGGGAAGCCGTTGCCGGAAAAGCCCAGGGCCTTGAAGCGCTCGAAGTCGGCGTTGCTGGTCACCTTCCATTCCTGGAAGGGGATGCCGCGCAGGCGCAGGTGCTGGGCGGCCATCTGGCAGGGCTGGCAGTCATTGGCCACGTACAGCGCCACCGGATTGGCCCGCGCCGCCTCGCGCAAGGCCAGGGGAAACTGCAGGGTAGGATCGACCGGCGCCTTGACCGCTGGCGTCACCGTCAGGCCGCCCGGACGGCGCAGTGCCACCGCACTCTCGTCCGGCGGGTGGTCACCATAGACGACGTTGCCGTTCTGGTCGATCCACTTGTACTCGGCGGCGGCACCCGGCAGTGCTGCCAGGCCACCGGCCGTCACCACGAGCAGGGATGCCGCAAGCGCTTTCATCGAAATCCTTGTGTTCAGGGAATATCGGGAAGGGCACTTCCGTGCATCATCCATCCTCCCGGGATCCGGAACGCCCTTGGTGTTCCGGATCCCGGGGGGGCGTGCTGCCTTCCCTAGGCTTCTTCTACCATCCCATTATGCCGAAGCAGGGCGTCCAGCTCGGGGGCCCGTCCTCTGAACGCACGGAACGAGTCGATGGCCGGTCGGCTGCCGCCCACAGAGAGTATCTCTGCCAGGAAACGCCGGCCCACGGCAGGCTCGAACAGGCCTTCCTCCTCGAAGGCGGCATAGCAGTCGGCCGACAGCACTTCGGCCCACTTGTAGCTGTAGTAGCCCGCCGCGTAGCCGCCGGCAAAGATGTGGCTGAAGCTGTTCTGGAAGCGGTTGAAAGCAGGCGGCGGCAGCACGGCCACCTCGGCGCGCACCGCGTCCAGGATGCGCTGGACCGGGTCGGTCTCGCCGGCTGCCAGTGCCCGGGCTGCCTGCTGGTGCAGCGTCATGTCGAAGAGCGCGAACTCGATCTGTCGCAGTGTCTGCAGGCCGGCCTGGAAGTTGCGGGCAGCCAGCATCCGGTCAAAGAGCGCACGCGGCATCGGCTCGCCCGTCTTCACATGGTGGGTCATCGATTCCACGATGTCCCATTCCCAGGCCCAGTTCTCCATGAACTGGCTGGGCAGCTCCACGGCATCCCATTCCACACCCGAGATGCCCGAGACTGCCAGCGTGTCCACCTGCGTGAGCATGTGGTGCAGGCCGTGGCCGAACTCATGGAAGAGCGTGGTCACGTCGTCGTGGGTGAGCAGGGCAGGCTGGCCGTTGACCGGCGCCTGGAAGTTGCACACCAGGTAGGCCACCGGTGTCTGCACGACGGCGCCTTCCTCGTGCTGGCGGCCGCGGCAGTCGTTCATCCAGGCGCCCGGCTGCTTGGCCTCGCGGGCGTACAGGTCCAGATAGAACTGGCCCACCAGCCGGTCACCGGCACTGATGCGATAGAAGCGCACATCCGGATGCCAGCCCTCGGCCTGGTCCTCGGTGATCGACACCCCGAAGAGTCGCTCCACCAGCCCGAAGAGCCCGTCCAGCACGCGGGGCAGCGCAAAGTACTGCTTCACCTCGTTGTCCGAGAACGAATAGCGCGCCTGTTTGAGGGCCTCGCTGGCATAGGCGATGTCCCAGGCCTGCAGCTCGGGCAGTCCCAGCTTCTCGGCCGCAAAGGTGCGCAGTTCGGCCAGATCGCGCTCGGCGAAGGGGCGGGCACGCCGCGCCAGGTCACGCAGGAACTGCTCCACTTGGGCCGGGGAGTCCGCCATCTTCGGCACCAGCGACAGCTCCGCGTAGCTGGCCAGGCCCAGAAGCTGCGCCTTTTCTTCGCGCAGCGCCAGGATCTTCTGGATCAGCGCGGTGTTGTCCTGCGGGCTGCCTTCGGCCGCCCGGGTGGCATAGGCACGGTAGAGCGCCTCGCGCAGGCTGCGGTCGTGCGCATACTGGATGACCGGGAAGTACGACGGGAACTGCAGCGTGAATCGCCAGCCCGTTTTTCCTTGCCGTTCGGCATCGGCCCGGGCAGCCGCAATGGCATCGTCGGGCAGCCCCGCCAGACGCGCCTTGCCTTCTTCCGTATCGGGCACCAGCAGCTCGAAGGCGTTCGTGGCGTCCAGCACGTTTTCCGAGAACTTCTGCTGCAGCGCTGCCAGCTCCTCCTGGATGGCGGCAAAGCGTTCGCGTGCAGGCGAGACCAGCTCGGCCCCGCTCAGCCGGAAGTCACGCAGCTCGTGCTCGATGGCCGTCTTGCGGGCGGCATCCAACGCCTCATGGGCCGGGCTGGCACGGAATGCGCGGTACTTCTCGAAGAGCGCCTGATCCTGGCCCATCCGGGTCCAGAACTCCACCACGCGCGGCAGGTTCTGATTGAAGGCCTCGCGCAGCTCCGGCGTGTCCATGACGGAATTCAGGTGCTGCACGATGCCCCAGGCGTGCCCGAGGCGCTCGGTGGCGTGTTGCAGCGGCAGCACGAAGTCCTTCCAGGTGGTGGGCGTGTCCGCCGCCGTGGCCGTGGCCAGCGCCTTCTCGGCGTCAGCCAGCAGCACGTCCAGCGCCGGCCCCACATGCTCGGGCTTCACGGCGGTGAAGCGGGGCAGTCGGCCGGGGCCGTCCAGCAGCGGGTTGTCGGAGGGGGCGGCGTCTGCCGTCGACTGTGCAGCACGGGAAGCAGGAGTGGTCATGGCAAGAAGAAGGAGGGAATCGAAGAAAGCCTGAAAGAGTGAAGAAATCGAGTCTGAACGGGAAGCGGCCATGATGGAACAGTCTCAGGCCTGTCCCGTTCATCCGCATCTTCCCGAGATGGGGGCGGCCGCCCTGAAGACAACCGACGCAAGGCGCGGCCTGCATGCCGGATGGCACACAGGCCGGGTGGCACGCAGGCCGGGTGGCACGCAGGCCGGGTGCCCGGCCTGCGTCTGTCCGGCCGGTTGTCTGCGGCCAAGCGGTCGTCAGGCCAGCTTCAGGTGACGACGAGCAGCCGTGATGGTGTTCTGCAACAGCATGGCGATGGTCATCGGGCCGACGCCGCCCGGCACGGGAGTGATCCAGCCGGCCACGTTGCGGGCGCTGTCGAAGTCCACGTCCCCCGTCAGTTTGCCGTCAGGCAGCCGGTTGATGCCCACGTCGATGACCACAGCGCCCGGCTTGATCATGTCGCCGGTGATCATGCGGGGACGACCCACAGCCACGACCAGGATGTCGGCACGCCGGGTCTGCGCCGCCAGGTCGCGCGTCTTGCTGTTGCAGAGCGTGACGGTGGCACCGGCCTGCAGCAGCAGGTGCAGCTGGGGCTTGCCCACCAGATTGCTGGCCCCCACGATGACGGCCTCGGCACCACGCAGCGGCACGCCCGTGCTTTCCAGAAGGCGCATCACGCCCAACGGGGTGCAGGGAACCAGTTGCGGTGCGCCGGTCATCAGTGCACCGGCGTTGGCCACGTGAAAGCCGTCCACGTCCTTGTCCGGCGAGATGGCTTCGATCACGCGGCGCGTGTCGATGTGGGCAGGCAGGGGAAGCTGTACCAGGATGCCGTGCACGGCAGGATCCTTGTTCAGTTCATCCAGCCGGGCCAGCAGGGCGGCCTCGGTGGTCTCCTCGGGCAGGTGCTCGCTGACCGAATGGAAGCCTGCCGCCTCACAGGCGCGAATCTTGTTGCGCACATAGACCTGGGAAGCCGCCGAATCACCGACCAGGATCACGGCCAGGCCAGGGCGCTGCCCGGTGGCATTGAGAATCTCTTGGGCGGCCTGGCGCACTTCTTCGCGAACCTGGGCGGAGATGGCGGTGCCATCAATCAGTCGAGCAGTCATGGGTGGAGTCCAGTAAGACAGTGAAAAGAGGGTCAAGGGAAAACGGAATCGTACCCAAAAGCGTGCTTGGGTCCCTGAAAATCAGCTAATTAGGTTAAAGAAGGTTAAGAAACAGCGGTTTCTGCACTTTTTTGCTGGAAAGGACTTGCAAGGCCCAAAACCACGGGGTAATATCCTGTTCATCGATCGCTTGGGGGTATAGCTCAGCTGGGAGAGCGCTTGCATGGCATGCAAGAGGTCAGCGGTTCGATCCCGCTTACCTCCACCATCTTTCCTGATCGATCAAGATCTCCGGAAATTCCGGAGATTTTTGATGGAGAAGGGATGGTAGCAGTCGATAAGGTCTTCAGAGGGTTTTGAAAATAATTTCTGAAAGACTTGAAAGTAAAGATTTTCAGTATATAATGCAGTGCTTCGGTGCTGATGAGTACTGAAGCAGTTCTTGAAGTCCCGTTCGTCTAGAGGCCTAGGACATCACCCTTTCACGGTGAGTACAGGGGTTCGAATCCCCTACGGGACGCCATCTCTCGGTAGTTGGTTCATCTGGCTACTGTCTCTGCAGTAAATCCCCGCTTTCACCATTTTCCTGCATAAGCTTTTGCTTGGCTTTGCGATTTTGTTCGCGCAGGTCGCCTTGGCTGTTGCACGTTTCCTTGCGTCTCCTTCCCATGGTGTGCGCGGCCTGCGGCTGCCTGGCGTGTGTTGTTCCGTCTGCCTGGGCGTTTACTGGCTGTTGGCTGCCAGTGGTTTGCAGAGCGTTCAATGAGCAAGGAAGCTGCTTCACGAAGAGGATAGCGGCTTCATGCACAGCGTGGTGTCTCGAAGACAGAGGTGTCACAAACAAGGACTGAGGCTTCATGAAGAGAGAAGCTTCGTGACCGAAGGGGCTTGCGACTGAAGAAGCTTTGCCGTGTTTGCCGTGGAAGAGGAAATATATGGGTAAAAAAATCCCGCCGAAGCGGGAGTTTTTCTGGCGGGTTTACCGCCTCAGGCCGCGTTGCAAGGCATTTGCGACCTGATGAATTGGTGCCCAGAAGAGGACTCGAACCTCCACACCGTTGCCGGCGCTAGGACCTGAACCTAGTGCGTCTACCAATTCCGCCATCTGGGCGTGTACTGCTTCAGGTTTTTTCCAATTTTCTGAATGCCCCGGAAGAGGGGAAAGCAAAAAGCTGGTTGGGCAAAAAAATCCCGCCTAAGCGGGAATTCTCTGCTTCAAGCCAGACTGCCAAGGCAGCTGACCTGTTAAATTGGTGCCCAGAAGAGGACTCGAACCTCCACACCATTGCTGGCGCTAGGACCTGAACCTAGTGCGTCTACCAATTCCGCCATCTGGGCCAATCAATAAAGTGGTATTGTAAGTACTTTCGTAGGCTTGTCAAATCGATGACAGAAAAAAATTTGGATCCCCCCAGCCGACAGGCCATCCTGGATACGCTGGCCGAGGAAGGCGCGCCGCTTTCCATTGATCAGCTGATCGAGCGCATGCGGGTGCCTGAAGGGGCCCTGGTGGGAATGCGGCGGCGTGTCGCTGCCATGCAACGTGACGGTCAGATCCTGGCCGGGCGCAAGGGCGCCCTGATGCTGGTCAGTCGCATCGACCTCATTCCCGGCCGCGTGTCGGGGCATCGAGACGGCTTCGGTTTCATGCTGCCTGACGATGGCAGCGCCGATATCTTCCTGCCGCCGCGCGAGATGGCCAAGATCATGCACGGCGACCGGGTGCTGGTGCGCCGCGTGGGGACCGACAATCGAGGGCGGCCGGAAGGCAAGGTTGTCGAGGTGACGCAGCACAACAATCGGCCCGTGGTGGGCCGCCTGGTGCAGGAACGTGGTGTGCTGATCCTGGCCCCCGAAGACCAGCGCATCAAGCACGACATCCTGATCGAGGCGGGGGGCGCCCAGGGCGCGAAGCCCGGGCAGGTGGTGTCGGTGGAGATTACCACGCCACCCGGCTGGAACACGCCGCCCATCGGCCGCGTGATCGAGGTGCTGGGCAACATGGACGATGCGGGCATGGAGATCGAGATCGCCGTGCGCAAGTTCGATGTGCCGCATCGCTTCAATGATGCCGTGCTGGCCGAGGCCAGGGCACTGCCCGACAGCCTGCGGCCGGCCGACTACCGCAATCGCGTGGACCTGCGTGACGTGCCGCTGGTGACGATCGACGGCGAGGATGCCCGCGACTTCGACGATGCCGTCTACTGCGAGCCCGTGACGGATGCAAAGACCGGCAAGCCCCGCGGCTGGCGGCTGCTGGTGGCCATTGCCGATGTCAGTCACTATGTACGCCCGGGCAGCGCGCTGGATGCCGAGGCCCAGGTGCGCACCACCTCGGTGTATTTCCCGCGCCGGGTCATCCCCATGCTGCCCGAGAAGCTCTCCAACGGGCTGTGCTCGATCAACCCGGAGGTGGACCGGCTGGTGCTGGTGGCCGACATGGTGATCGACGCCGACGGCGAAGTGATTGCCTATCAGTTCTATCCGGCCGTCATGTATTCGGCGGCGCGGCTGACCTACAACGAGGTCTGGGGCATCCTGACTGGCGAGGACGTGGCTGCCATTGAGCGCCGAAAATCCGTGCTGCCGCAGATCTACGATCTGCACGCGCTCTACCAGGCGCTGGAGGCCGCACGCCAGAAGCGGGGTGCCATCGAGTTCGAGACGCCCGAGACCAAGATGCTCTGCGACGAGCAGGGACGCATCACGGAGATCGTCGCCCAGAGCCGCAATGATGCCCACAAGCTGATCGAGGAATGCATGCTGGCCGCCAACACCTGCGCGGCCGATTTCCTGGAGAGCAACAAGCATCCGGCACTTTACCGCGTGCACGAGGGCCCCAGCCCCGACCGGCTGGCCAAGCTGCGCGAGTTCCTGGCGGGTACCGGTCTCCGGCTGGGCAACGCCCAGGTCGAAGCACGCGAGAAGCGCGGCCCCCGTCCGCAGGACTACCAGGTGCTGTCGCAGCAGATCCAGGGGCGACCCGATGCGGCGCTCCTGCAGACGATGATGCTGCGGTCCATGCAGGCCGCCGTCTATACGCCCGACAACCAGGGGCACTTCGGCCTGGCCTATGACGCCTACGCGCACTTCACCTCGCCCATCCGGCGTTACCCGGACCTGCTGAACCACCGCGCCATCAAGGCGCTGCTGGAAAACCGCCGCTACCTGCCGGTCATCGAGGCCGACGCAGGCAAGCCAAACGACGAAGTGTTCGAGACGGAAGGGGCGCAGGCCAAGGTGGCCGCACTGGCCATCGAGGGTGAGGCAGCAGCGGGGCGTTCGGCCACGCGCAGCACGCGAAGCCGTTCGCAGACGTTGCGCCGCCAGAAGGCTGCGCAGGCGCAGGCCGAATCCCATGCCGTGTGGGAGCGGCTGGGCACCCTCTGCTCGGCCAACGAGCGCCGGGCTGACGAGGCCAGCCGCGATGTGCAGGCATGGCTCAAGTGCGTCTACATGCGTGATCGCATCGGCGACCGTTATCGGGGCCACATCACCGGTGTGGCGCCCTTTGGCGTGTTCGTCACGCTCGACGACCTGTATGTCGAGGGCATGGTGCACGTCTCCGAGCTGGGCAGCGAATACTTCCGCTACGACGAGGCCGGTCAGGTGCTGATCGGCGAGCGTACCGGTCGTCGCTACGCGCTCACCGACGAGGTGGAAGTGCAGGTGATGGCCGTCAACCTGGAAGCGCGCCGCATCGACTTCCGGTTGGTCGAGGACACCGGGCGCAGCAATGGGCGCGCCGAGGGTCGTGGATGGCGTAGTGAGAATTCCGGCGGACGCCGTGATTCCGATACCCGGCCTGTCCCCGGAAAGCGTCGCAGCAAGGCGCCCACGCAGGCGCTCCTGACGACGCCGGCCAAGGTGGCCGCCAAGGGCGTTGCAGACGCGGAAGAAAAGACCGCATCGCGCGGCAGCGCCGGCAGCCGTGCGGGCCGAGGGGCAGCACGAACCCCGGCTGCCGCCGTGCGCCGCCGTCGCAGCAGCAAGGCCGGCGGCTGAGGTTGGCCTGCATCATGACGATCTGAGGCCGCCCCGTTCGGCGGCCTGTCGGGTGCGGCCTCAGTGCCCGTACAGGAGACCCGATTCGCCGGCATGGAAGGCGCGGGCGTCGATCCGCCATGGCGGAGGCTCATGCCAGTGGTGCCTGGGCATGGATGTACCATCCCGGGCAATCTCATTCCTTTCTGTTCCAGTCCCATCATGCTGCTCTACGGCTTTCATGCGGTGATGGCGCGTCTGCGCCAGGCACCGGCCAGTTTCAAGTCGCTTTATGTCGACCGGCACCGCGACGACACCCGGGTGCGAGACCTGCTGAAGCTGGCGCAGCAGCAGGCCGTGCAGGTGACGCGCGTGGAGGCCGGGCGGCTGGACCGGATGGCGGGGGGCAAGCGTCACCAGGGCGTGGTGGCCCAGGTGGAGACGCAGACCATCAGCACGGATCTGCCCACGCTGCTGTCGGATCTGGAGGGGCGCGAGCGGCCGCCGTTCCTGCTGCTTCTGGACGGCGTGACCGACCCGCGCAATCTGGGGGCCTGCCTGCGCAGTGCTGACGGTGCTGGGGTGGATGCCGTGATTGCGCCGAAGGACCACGCGGCGCCGCTGACTGATGTGGCGATGCACACGGCCAGCGGGGCCGGCGAGTCGGTGCCCTACATTCTGGTGACGAACCTGGTGCGCACGGTGGAGCAGCTGCAGGACGCAGGCTTTCGGGTCTACGGCCTGGCCGACGAGGCCGATGCCGATCTGTACCGTACCGATTTTGCGGGGCCGGTGGCCATCGTGATGGGCGCCGAGGACAAGGGTCTGCGTCGCCTGGTCAGGGAGCAGTGCGATGCACTGGTTTCCATCCCGATGATGGGTTCGGTGTCCAGCCTGAATGTCTCGGTGGCCACCGGTGTGGTGCTGTACGAGGTGCTGCGGCAGCGGCAGGCGACCCAGGCCTGAGTCAGGCCCGGGTCACGTCCAAATCACATCAGAGTCACGACAGAGTCACGCCTGGGCCGGCAGGGGCGCCTTGTCGTCACTGGCAGGCTGGGCGTCCTCGCGGTCGAAGCGCCGCACGCCGTCATCCAGCGATTCCAGCACGAAGGTCTGGCGCTGACGGCGCAGCAGTCGCATCAGGCCCGTCACGACGATCGGCACGCAGGCAGCCAGCAGGAACGATTCCAGCAGCGTGTCCAGCGGCTGCCCCGGGCGCGGGAACATCCACAGGCCTGCAGCCAGTCCGGCCAGCGTGGCCACCAGGGCATCCACGCCGTCATGCCGGCGGCTGTAGAGTCCCAGAAACACCGGGAAGGCTGCGGCCGCACACAGCAGGTCGGCCAGCAGGAACAGGTACAGCACGCTGAGTCCCTGCGCTGCCACGACGACCACCGGAATGGCCAGCACCAGCACCAGGATGCGGGCCAGCCGCAACAGGCGGGCAGGGCGCGCCTGGGGCAGCAGCCGTGCACCATCCACGGCAATGATGCTGGTGATGGCGCTGATGGCCGTGTCGGCGCTGCTCATCACCAGCGCCAGTCCCAGCGGGATGAAGGCCAGGGCCACCCAGACCGGCAGGTTGGGCATCACCAGGGCGAAGAGCGCCACCGAGGCTTCGCCACCCGGCTCCATGGCCACCCAGGCCAGGCCGAACAGGCCCATCAGCAGGATGAACGGCACCACGAACAGGCCGCCCAGCAGAAAGCCGCGCTGCATGTCCTGAATGCTGCGTGCGGCATAAATGCGCTGCCAGTTGCCCTGGTGGAAGATGCCGGTCAGCAGGATGGCCACGAAGAAGGTGGCGCCCGCCTTCAGGCCGCCGGCATCACCGAAGTCCAGCAGGGCCGGTGCCTTCTCGGCCAGACGGGTCGTCACGCTGCTGGCGCCGCCCGACACATGCCAGCCGATGGCGACCAGCGCCAGCAGCATCGGCACGATGATCAGGATCTGCACCTTGTCGGTGAAGATGGAGGCACGCAGGCCACCCACGGCCGTGTAGAGCAGCACCGTGCCCATCACGACGGTGGCCGTCAGGCCCATCGGTACCGGGGCCAGCAGCGTCATCAGCATCGAGATGGCGGTGATTTCAGCCGTCAGCTCGATGAAGACGTAGAACACCATGATGGCCAGGGTGAGCGCATACATGGGCCGGCCATAGCGGGTCAGAAGGAACTCGGTCAGCGTGTGACCGTGAGGCATGAGCTGGCGCATGCGACGGCCCAGCAGCAGCATGGCCACCAGCGGGGACATCGAGCCCAGTGCATAGCCGACCACAGCGGGAATGCCACCCCAGGTGGCTGCTTCGGGGGGCGAGAAGAGGATCCACGCGCCCAGGGCGGAGGCCAGCAGCGTGGCGAAGGTGGCGATGGGCCCCTGCGTGTTGCGGGCCACCACGAAGTCTTCGAGGCTTTCGCGCCAGCGTCGTGCGTAGAGAATGCCGGCCGCTGCGAAAAGGGCCGAGAAGAGCACCAGCCAGAAGATGGCCGGCCCGGTGCCGATGGAGGTGAACATGGTCTCTCCCAGAGGGATGTCGTGAGTTGCAGGCCGGTGGCTGCACGACGGGGGAGGGACGGCACCGGAACGGCTGAGCCGTGTTCACGGGCGCATGCAGGAGATGATGCCCTTGCCGGGGCGCTGTCCTTCAGGCGGGGCAGCACTGGCACGGCCCGTGACGGCCGAGGCAAAAGCCTGTGTGCGCTGGATTCCTTCCCTTCGCCGGCATGATCCGGATCAGGTTCTAAGGGTCTCGGCCAGCAGCCGACTCTCAGTCCTTGGATGGCAGGGCACGGCAGGTGCCGATGCGCCATCGGGTAGGACTCCCCCAGGAACGGACGTGATTATAGGAATGGCCGTGGCGCAGGAAAGGGCGGGAATCATGGTTATCCCGAATGCCGCTCAGCCCTCGTCGACGATCAGCCCCTCGATGCTGCGACGCAGGGAGTATGCCGATGCCTTGGCGTACCCCAGGCGGATGAGGATGGTCGGATACTCCCCGGTGATGCCCAGCGTTCGCGCCATGCGCTCTGCCAGCTCGGGGATCTCGTTGGGCTGGTTGGCATAGGCGTGGGCGATGTTTGCCGCAGTGCTGGCCAGCAGGAAGCGCTGCAGTGTTCTGCCCAGCGCCACCCAGTGTTCCAGGCGGTTGTCGCGTATGGTGAACAGCGCAAAATGAGAGGCGGAGGCGATGTTCCGGCGGTCGGTTTTGTTCTGCATTTCTGCATCCAGGCTGTGGGAAATGATGAACTCGGCCATGAAGCGGGGCAGGTTCGGCGCACCGAAAACGGCATAACTCAGGCCGTCGGCAGTTTGGTCCTGGTGCTTTCTGTTATAGCGCATCCACTGTCGCAACTCGGCCTTGAATGCAGGGTTTCCCATCTGTTGCCTGTTGCCTTCGTATATCAGTGCTGCAATGTCATCGAAGGCCTGCGTTCCTTTCTGGAAAAGGTGAATGCCAATGCCGGGTTCGACAGGGGTCTTTCTCAGCAGGGCGAGGGCATTGTCGGGAATCATGCTGCCGTCATAGCAGCGCCGGTTGGTCTGCCGCCGCGCAATCTGTTCAAAATGGGGCGCTTCAATATCTTCCTGCTGGCCGAGTTCAACATGAATGATGCCGTCTGTGCTGGTGGAAACCTTGCCCAGCCAGCCTTTGTGGGCCGCTGCGATGCACAGGTTTTCTGCGGCACATCCCAGGCTCACGAATAATTCACGGTGATCGGGATCGACAACGGGAAGTGCCCTGGAAAAATCGGGAAGGATGTCGATATGGTCTGAAAACAGGCTGAACTTCCAGGGCTGGGTATTGTGTCCGGAGGGTGCCCTGACCGCCTGTCCGATCATGAAAAGATAATCTGCGCGGATGGAGGGGGAAATGCGGGAATCCGTGCTCATGTCCGAATGCCTCCTGTGAACAGGCTTATTCTGCAGCGAATGAACAGGCATGGACAAAAGGGATTTGATAATTCGGATGTTGCTCGTCTGGTACAAATTGTGCAGTGTGGCGTGGGTGTGATATGATCGAAAGCTTGCTTCAATCGCCTTTCTGCGTTTTCAGAAAACCTCTACCCTCATTTCGTCGTGCCCATCATTACCCTGCCGGACGGCTCGCAGCGCCGTTTCGATGATGCTGTCACGGTGGCGCAAATTGCCGCCGCCATTGGTCCCGGACTCGCCAAGGCCGCTCTTGCCGGTCGTGTCAACGGAAAACTGGTCGATCTGTCCCGCACCGTCAGCGAGGACGCCGAGGTGGCCATCGTCACCGACAAGGATCCGGAAGGCCTGGACATCATCCGGCACTCCACGGCACACCTGATGGCCTATGCCGTGCAGGACCTGTTCCCCGAGGCGCAGGTCACCATCGGCCCGGTCATCGAGAACGGCTTCTACTACGACTTTGCGTACAAGCGCCCGTTCACGCCCGAGGATCTGGCAGCCATCGAGAAGCGCATGCACGAGCTGGCCAAGCTGGACGAGACCGTGGTGCGCGAGGAATGGGACCGGCAGGAGGCCGTCAAGTACTTCGAGTCCATCGGCGAGAAGTACAAGGCCGAGATCATTGCGTCCATCCCGGCCGAGGAAGGCATCACCTTCTACCGTGAAGGGCACTTCGTGGACCTGTGCCGTGGACCGCACGTGCCGTCCACCGGCAAGCTGAAGGTCTTCAAGCTGATGAAGGTGGCGGGCGCCTACTGGCGCGGCGACGCCAACAACGAGATGCTGCAGCGCATCTACGGCACGGCCTGGGCACGCAAGGAAGACCAGGACGCCTACCTGCACATGCTGGAAGAGGCCGAGAAGCGCGACCACCGCAAGCTGGGCAAGGATCTGGATCTGTTCCATACCCAGGCCGAGGCCCCGGGCATGGTGTTCTGGCATCCGCGTGGCTGGACCATCTGGCAGCGCATCGAGCAGTACATCCGCGAGAAGTACCAGCAGAACGGCTACCAGGAGGTGCGCTGCCCGCAGATCCTGGACGTGGACCTGTGGAAGCGTTCCGGCCACTGGGACAACTACAAGGAGAACATGTTCTTCTCCGAGTCGGAAAAGCGCGAGTACGCGGTCAAGCCGATGAACTGCCCGGGCCACGTGCAGCTCTTCAATGCGTCGCTGCGCAGCTACCGTGACCTGCCGCTGCGCTATGCCGAGTTCGGTTCCTGTCACCGCAACGAGCCTTCCGGTGCGCTGCACGGCATCATGCGGGTTCGGGGCTTTACGCAGGATGACGGCCACATCTTCTGCACCGAAGAGCAGGTCGAGGCCGAGGTGACGGCCTTCCACCGTCAGGCCATGGCGGTCTATCGCGACTTCGGCTTCGAGAGCGTGTCGGTCAAGCTGGCGCTTCGCCCGTCGCAGCGCCTGGGGACCGACGAGGCCTGGGACCGCGCCGAGAACGCCCTGCGTGCGGCGCTTTCCGCCTGCGACGTGGCCTGGGAGGAACTGCCTGGCGAGGGCGCCTTCTACGGTCCGAAGATCGAGTACCACCTGAAGGACTCCATCGGTCGCGCCTGGCAGGTGGGCACCATCCAGTATGACCCGATGATGCCCGAGCGCCTGGACGCCGAGTACGTGGCCGAGGACAACAGTCGTCGTCGTCCCATCATGCTGCACCGCGCCATCGTCGGCTCGATGGAGCGTTTCATCGGCATCCTGATCGAGAACCATGCCGGGGCCATGCCCACCTGGCTGGCGCCGGTGCAGGTGTCGGTGCTCACCGTCACCGACACGGCCGCCGACTATGCCGAGGACATCCGGCAACGGCTGATAAAACAAGGGTTTAGGGTTATCTCGGATTTGCGGGGCGACAAGATCGGCTATAAAATCCGGGAGCACAGCCTGCAGAAGATCCCCTATCTCGTCGTGGTCGGCGAGAAGGATCGGCAGGCAGGCACGCTGGCCGTCCGCGCCCGTGGGGGCAAGGATCTGGGCAGCATGAGTTTCGAAGGTTTCGCCAGCCTGCTGGCGCAGCAGGTGGCAGAGAAGGCGCACTGAGGTCTTTCGTTCCTCGTCGTCTTTGGGCCGGCAGCCTGCTGCCGGCTTTCGTCCAGTTCATTCGGAGATAATCAGCATCGCTACCGAACGCAACCACCGCATCAACGGTGAAATCCACGCCCCCGAGGTTCGCCTGCTGGGCAAAGAGAACGAGCAGCTGGGTGTCTTCCGGCTGGGTGAGGCACGCCGCATGGCCGAAGAGGCCGATGTCGACCTGGTCGAGATCGCGCCCAACGCCACCCCGCCGGTCTGCCGGCTGATGGACTATGGCAAGTTCCGCTATCAGGAACAGAAGCGTGCTGCCGAGGCCAAGGCCCGCCAGAAGGTCGTCCAGATCAAGGAAGTGAAGTTCCGCCCGCAGACGGACGACGGCGACTACAACATCAAGCTGCGCAACATGATCAGCTTCCTGCAGGACGGCGACAAGGTGAAGATCACCCTGCGCTTCCGCGGCCGTGAGATGGCCCACCAGGAGTTTGGCATTCGCCTGCTGGAACGGGTCCGCAACGACATCGAGGAAATCGCCCAGGTCGAATCGATGCCCCGCCTGGAAGGTCGCCAGATGGTGATGATGGTTGCACCCAAGAAGAAGAAGTGATCGGCTCCCGACAGCCGTGATCGGTTCCCGATGAAAAGCGCCTCCTTGTGGGGCGCTTTTTGTTTGCTGGGGCTTGTGAGGAGGCCTCTGTTTGCGGAGGACAGCCTCGTTCAGGACTGGCGCCAGATGGAAGGTGGTTTCGTCGGTAGGTGTTTACCTGCTGGAGGACGACTCCGATGGGGGGCGCCCCGTTCGGCCCTGCCGTCCGTCTGTCTGCTTGCGGAAGATGAAGGCGCGACGTGCTTGCTAAGGTCATGCCGGGCTGCCCATGTCTTTCCCATGGAAGCGGGTGTCGGACGCAAGGCTGATGCATCGGGCCCCATGAATGAATGTGATGGCCGCAGGTGGGTGCGCCTTGGGCAGGCAGGGGTAGAGCATGAAGAAGGTGTGGGACTTTCTGTTGCTGGTGGTCAGCGGACTGCTGGTCTTCGTGGCCATCATCGCGGTGGCGCTGTGGCTCAGCCAGGATGATGAACCGCCTGCGACGGCTGATTCCCGGGGCGGAAGCACGGTGCAAGGGGGCACAGCTCCTTCCGTGGCTGCTCCTGCTGTGACCATGACCCCTGTCACGGTGGCGCCAGCGCCTTCCGCCGCATTGGCAGTACCTGCCACCGGGGTGCCAGCGCATGCGACGGTACCTGAAACACCCGGTGCAACGCCCGCCGCGGTGCAACACCATGAGTCCATGGCAGGAGCGCCGGTGTCTGCTCCTGCGGACAGCCTGACCCGTCCTGAGGAGACGCGTGAGGCATCGCCCGAGGGGATGGCCCAAGGGGCATCCGACCCATCCGTAGCCGCTCCGGCGTCAGCTGCCCCATCCACAGCCCTGATATCGGCGGCACAATCTTCAGACCCATCGTCAACGCACGAAGGGGTACCGGCCGAACAGCAGCTGATCGAACGGTACGAGGCGATGGCCGCGCGGGAACGGGCGCTGCGGCAGGCCGAAGACCGCATGGCGAAGGCGCATGAACGGCTGGTGGTGTGGTTTTCCACGAACCGCAAGGCGGTGCTGGAAGATCTGGCGTATCTGGAGGAGAAGGGCCGCTACCAGGAATTGTATGAGCGGGCCGGGCTGTTCGAGAGCCTGAATGACAGCGAGGTCCAGCGCTATCGGCAGAAGGCGGCGGAGAATATGCAGCAGGTCGTGAGTGCCAACGTGACGGTGGCCGGTACTGGCACGGCCGTCGCCAACCAGGGCGAGGGCGAAGCCGGTCGTGCAGGCACTACGCCCGGGACGGTAGGCCATAACGACAGGAAGGCGCCCGCGGAGGATGCCGTTGCCTTGGCACGTGCGGATATGGCCACGGCCGTTGTGAAGGGAAAGGCCCGGATACGCGAGCAGCTCAAGGGCTTGAAGCGCTGGCCATGTGCGGGACCGACGCAGGGGGCCATGACCTGGTATCACGACAGTGAAGGCGTGCGATGCAGTACGGGAACCGGGTTCTTCCTGCTGCTGGGCATGCAGGATGGGCAGAAGCCCGTGTTGATGCTGCGTGTGCAGTATGACGGGCCGAATGCCCTGCCCATCCGCAGTTTCGAGGTCGAGATCATCCGGACGGAGGAGGTGCCGGCCGGCATCGGTGCCGAGTCCGGAGAGCAGGGCAACGTGGTGTGGTGGGCCAAACCGGTGGGCAAGCGTGAGGCCAAGCTGGTGCTGGACATCATCGACCGGAGCAGGAGCAAGCTGCGGATCGGTGGCCAGAAGGGCATGATCGAGCATGAGATCAGTGCCCAGGAGAGGGATTCCCTGCGTCGGATGCTGACGCTCTACGAGGCTGCCCTGTCCAGCTACGAAGAGGAGCAGCGACTGGCGAATGCCGGTGCCGTGGGCATCGGCATGGCCCATTAGGAGCGTGCGAGATGCTGTTTCTCATTCTGGTGGCCGTTGCGCCCGGGGTTGCGGGTGCTGTCGTGGGCATTCCCTTTCTCATCCTGTTCGGTGGGATTTTTCTGGTGGTGAACGCGCTGCTGTATCCCTTCGGCATGGGGTATTTCGTGCCGCCGGTGCCGACGCCGGAGCTGGCCGGGTACGAAGTGGTGGTGGAGCACCAGAAGGCGCTGTCCGAGCTGCGCCGACAGGTGGCGGCACAGCGGGAAGACATTCTGCAGGGGATCGACAACCAGCTGGCGCTGGGCAACACCGCCGGGGCTGCCCAGGTCATCCAGGGTCTGAAGGTGCTGAATGATCCGGAGATTCTCCGGCTGGATAAGGTCGTCCAGGAACGCATGAAGGAAGCGCAGCGTCTGCGCAAGCAATGGATGCAATACCGGGCCGAGGACGGCCAGACGGATGCGCTGATCCGGGACTCGCTGGCGAAGATGAAGGAAGAGGAGCGAAAGCGCGGCGTGTGGCAAGAGAAGAAGGCTGCACAGACCGCAAAACGGGATGCGGCGCTGCGCTTTCTGGTCAGCCAGAAGGATCGGGTGGGCGGCATTGTCTGGTACCAGGACCGCAGCACGCCGCCCGGGCGGGAGCAGGAACCCATCTTTCTGGTCATCCGGGATGGGCGCCATGCCCGGGACGAATCGCAGGAAGGGCTTCATCTGGGGCTTCAGGTCCATCGTCGTCAGAAGGTACCGCCACGAAAGGGGGCGTCACGGGACGTGAAGGTGAGCGTCCTGGCTGATGGCGAGGATCTCAGGTTCTATCTGCATGCCCGCGAGGATCTGGACGGGCTGTGGTGGTCGGACAATGCGCTTGACGACTATGATGGACTGGAGCGGCTGGACCGGTTGCTGCAGGCGCGCAAGGTTGTGCTGCGTTTTGTGGATGGACAGCGTGTCGTCGAGGTGCCGGTGAGCCCGCGTGCAAGGACGGCCATGCGGCATGTGCGCGATGCCTATCAGGCGATGAATGCACTGAAGTGGCTGGAGTTCCGGGGGCCGTGAAGACCCCGGGTGGGCGATGACGGCCGCACATGCCTACCGTCGCCCCGGCTGTCCGGGCCCCATGCACTTCGGGCGTCCCGGCGGCGTTTTGATGCTTCTCCTGGTCGGGGTGTCTGACCTTGCACCGGTCTGTGCTGTCCTTCCGTCTTGGGCTCGCGGTGACGAAGGCGCCGAGGGGGTCTAATCGGGAACCATGGACACGATGGGGTGGTGCGCATGGTAGAGGCCGGGATGGAGGTGCGGGCGCCTGAGGGGCGTGCGCAGGCGGCGGGCACGCGGCTGATGCCGGGTGAGCCCGGCCGGCGGCTGATGATCGACCGGTTGCTGGCGTTGCTGGCCGAGCAGGGCGAGATCAGCGAGGAAACGCGCCAGACGCTGTCGCGTGACGCCTTGCTGTCGTCGGCTGACCGGCATCCACTGGTGATGATTGCCGAGCGCAAGCTGAAGGGGTTGAAGCCGCCGCATGCGATGCTGGACGTGGACTGGCTGTGTCAGTGGCTGGCGGGACAGATCGGCTGGCGGCATGTGCGCATCGATCCGCTGAAGGTGGATTTCTCGCGCATCGGCGAGGTGATGAGCAAGGCCTATGCCAATCGCTATCGGATCCTGCCGCTGGAGGTCACGCCGGATTCGGTGACGATCGCCACGGCCGAGCCCTATCTGACGGCGGAGTGGGTGGCAGAGCTGTCGCACACGCTGCGCCGGCGGGTGATGCCGGTGCTGGCCAGTCCACTGGAGCTGCAGCGCTATCTGGCGGAGTTCTTCGATCTGGCGGGGACGATCCGCAGTGCGCAGCGCAACGGCCAGACAGCGGTTCAGAACAATTTCGAGCAGCTGGTGGAGCTGGGCCGCAACGGCCGGCATTTCGATGCCAACGACCAGCATATCGTCACGGTGGTGGACTGGCTGTGGCAGTATGCGTTCGAGCAGCGGGCCAGCGACATCCATCTGGAGCCCCGGCGTGATCTGGGGGTGGTGCGCTTTCGCATCGATGGCCTGCTGAACAACGTCTACCAGGTGCCGCCGGGGGTGATGTCGGCGATGACCAGCCGCATCAAGCTGCTGGGCCGGATGGACGTGGTGGAAAAGCGCCGGCCGCAGGACGGGCGCATCAAGACGCGTGCGGGTGATGGCCACGAGATCGAGCTGCGGCTGTCCACGTTGCCCACGGCCTTCGGCGAGAAGCTGGTGATGCGGGTCTTCGACCCGGAGGTGCTGTCACGCAACTTTGCGCAGCTGGGGCTGCAGGGCGAGGATCTGGCGCGCTGGCAGGACATGACGGGACGGCCGAACGGTATCGTGCTGGTGACGGGGCCGACCGGCTCGGGCAAGACGACCACGCTCTATGCGACGCTGCGGGCGCTGGCCACGGAGGCGGTGAACGTCTCCACCATCGAGGATCCGATCGAGATGGTGGAGAACAGCTTCAACCAGATGCAGGTGCAGCCGGCCATTGATCTGGGCTTTGCCGACGGCATCCGGGCACTGATGCGTCAGGACCCGGACATCATCATGGTGGGCGAGATCCGGGATCTGGAAACGGCGGAGATGGCGGTGCAGGCGGCGCTGACGGGTCACCTGGTGATCTCCACGCTGCATACCAACGACGCCCCCAGCGCCATCACGCGGCTGCTGGATCTGGGGGTGCCGGCGTATCTGCTGCAGTCGACGCTTATCGGGGTGATGGCGCAGCGGCTGGCGCGTACGCTGTGTCCGGAGTGCAAGCAGCCCGATGATTCGGTGACGGACGAGATGTGGGCAGACTTCGTGAAGCCCTTCCGCAATGTGCCCCGGCCGGCCTCCATCTACCGGCCGGTGGGGTGTCCGTCCTGCCGGATGGGAGGCTTTCGCGGGCGGACCGGTCTCTACGAGATCCTGGCCAACAACGAGAGCATCCGCCAGTACATCACCGAGCGGCCGGAGCTGCGCAAGCTGCGACTGGCGGCCATCAAGCATGGCATGCGTCCCCTGCGGATGGCGGGTGCCGCCGCGGTGGCGGCTGGGCTCACGACGATCGACGAGGCGCTGCGGCACGCGCCGCCGGTGGAGCTGTAGGCCGGGCGTGCTTCAGGTGGGATGATCCGTTTTTTGGTGGGATGATCCGTTTCAACCGGAGACGGCATCACGGGGCGTTCTGCGGGCGCTCCAGAGGCCCAGCAGGGCCAGCGCGCCGCAGTAGAGAACGCCGGGCAGGCTGAACAGGCTCATCATGGCCAGCACCAGCAGGATGGCGACGAGGCCCAGAAGACGGGGGCCGGTGCGTTGCTGCAGGCGGGTGTAGCCCACGGCCGCCAGCAGATACAGCACGAAGAAGTTCTGGCCGGCCAGCTGCAGCAGCGTCTCGACGCCCAGGCTGGAAGTCTGCGTGACGAGAATGACGACCACGTACAGTAACCACCCTGTCAGCATGGCGCGCACGGGCAGTCCCCGCTGATCCACGTGGGCCAGGGCTCGGGGCAGCAGGCCATCGCGCCCGGCCGAGAACAGGGCGCGGGAGGTGGACAGGAAGGCGCCGGTGACGTTGGCCAGAATCAGCAGCGTGGCGATGATCCCGGTCAGCCGGAGCCCGGCAACGCCCAGCCAGCTGTCGGCCAGCCGGGCGATGGGGGCGAATCGCCAGCCTTCATCGACGGTGGCAGCGCTGGCCACCGTCCAGGCGACGAAGACGTACAGCAGGGTGACGATGACGAAGCTGGCCCAGATCGAACGCGGCAGGTTGCGGGCGGGATCCTGCATGTCCTCGGCCAGGAAGGCGGTGATTTCCCAGCCCGTGTAGGCAAAGAGCACGAGGGGCAGCGCCGACAGGACGCCGAGCAGTGCATTGGCGGACAGCATGGGCAGCATGTCGCTGCCTGTCAGGAGGGACGTGCTGGGAGCGGTGTCCGAGGGGGCATGAAGCCAGTAGCCGGCGCAGAGCCCCAGCAGGCCTAGAACGATCAGTGTCGCGATGGCGGTCTGGACGGCTCCGGATACTCGGAGGCCGAACATGCCGAAGAGCAGCCCGATGGTGACCATGCCGATGGCGGTGGCGGCCACGGGCAGATCCGGCAGTGTCTGCTGCAGGTAGGTGGCGCCGATCAGGGCGACGGCGGGCAGTCCCAGCGAGAAGGTGCCGATGACGATGGCTTCGCTGGCGGCACCCAGCTGGGGCCCGAGGCTGAGGCGGATATAGCCGACCACGCCACCGGCGGACGGGTGTCGCCGCGCAAAGAAGGCGAACACGGCCAGCAGCGGCAGCATCAGGACGGACATCAGCAGCCAGGGCAGGTGCCCCAGGCGCCCGGCCTGGGCGTAGCTGAGTCCGGGCAGCGTCAGCAGGCCTGCGCCCACGACGATCGTGACCGACATGGCGGTGGCGGCCACCAGGCCCATCCGGTGGCTGTCGCGGTCCATCGCCTCCGTCGTGCTGCTCACGCGAATCCCCGTTTCGGCAGGTCGGGGATCATCGGGTCGATCGGGGTCATGCCGTGGGGTTCAGGGTTCACGCGGCACGCCCACCGTCACAGGGGGGACCCACGGGCATTCGGGCTTGAAGGAGGCCGACAGCAGCTGTTCCTTGTATTGTGCGTAGCTGATCGGCTCCAGGGGCTTGACGGCATCCAGACGATAGATGCTCCAGCCGGCGCTGGCCTTGACGGGTCTGGTGTAGATCTGCCCGGGCTTGAGGGTGTCCAGCATCTGAACAGTGTCCTTGGCCCAGCGGCAGGTGGCGAAGGTGCCCAGCTTGCCGCCTTCCTTGGCGCTGAGCGGGTGCTTGGAGTGCTCCCGGGCCGCCTTCTCGAAGGAGGCGCCGCTCCGGAGGCGGGCAATCCACTGGCGGGCCTCTGCCTCGTCGCTCAGCAGGATGTAGCTGACGGTGTACATCTTCTGGCCCTTCACGCTCTGACGGTAGGCGTCGTATTCCTGGCCGATGACCTCGTCGCTGATGGGCTGCGGCGGTGGCACGTCGGTCCCCGGCTGGATGGCGGCCGGCTCGGCCTTCTCGACGGGGCGGCTGCTGGTGGTCTGGGCGGCCTGCACGCCGCCTGCGGAAAGCGCCAGGGCGGCGGCCAGCAGCAGGCGGGGGAAATGGGGAATCGCGTTCATGCGGTGCGGGATCCTGATGAAAAGACGGTGTCGCTGGCCCTGGCTGATGGGGATGGTCAGCGGATTACAGCAGGCCGTGCAGCGGCACCACGTCCAGCTGGTCGCCTTCGGCGACCGGGCCCTGGTCTTCGGGCAGTACGGCAATGCCGTCGGCCTCTGCGACCGAGCGCAGCTGGGCGGAACTCTGGCTGCCGGCAGGCATGGCCACCGGCAGGTCGTCCGATTCATGGTAGCAGAGCGTCACGCGCAGCAGCTCCTGCCGGCCCGGGCGCTTGCGGATGGCCGTGCCGGCGCGGGCGCGGATGCGCGGCAGCGGGCGCGGATCGGTGATGCCCGCCATTTTCTGAAGGGCAGCGTCGATGATGAACAGGAAACTGAGCAGCGCAGCCACCGGGTTGCCGGGCAGGCCAAACACCGGCGTCTGACCGATGCGACCGATGACCAGGGGGCGCCCCGGGCGCAGCTTCAGTTTCCAGGCGTGGGCTTCGGTGGGCAGCGAGATGGCCTGGTGGTGCATGGGTTGTGAGAGCACGTGCCAGAGTAGGTCGGCATCCCCGCCGGCGGCACCGCCGGTGGTCAGCAGCACATCGACCTGATCGATGCCGGACGCCAGGGCCTTGGTCAGGATGGCTGGATCGTCGGGCAGCCAGCCCAGGTCGATGGCCTCGAATCCCCGGCTGCGTGCGAGCGCCAGCAGGGTGGGACGGTTGCTGTCATGGATCTGGCCAGCGGCCAGCGGCTGCCCGCCCTGGACCAGTTCGTTGCCGGTGGAGAAAACGCCCACTTTCAGCGGACCGAATACGGGCAGGTCGACGATGCCCTGCGAGGCAGCCACACCCAGGTCCATAGGGGACAGGATGCGGCCGGCAGGGAGGGCGGTCTGGCCTGTGCGGATGTCTTCACCGCGACGGCGCACATTCTGGCCTGGTTTCTGGCCGGCCGGGAGGGTGATCGTTTCCGACGGGCAAGCGCCGCCATCGGGCGGGCTGCTTGCGCCGTGCAGGGCTGCGTCATCGACATGGCGGTGGACGTGTTCCTGCATCACCACGGTGTCGGCGCCGCTGGGCATGGGGGCACCGGTCATGATGCGCCAGGCCTGTCCGGGGGGCAGGGTGGCCGGGGGATCGCCGGCCAGCGTGCGGCCGCCCACAGGCAGCGTGGTGTCACCCTCGGGGTTCAGGTCGGCATGACGCAGGGCGTAGCCGTCCATGGCCGCGTTGTCGCAAGGGGGCAGATCCAGGCGGGCAACGACGTCACGGGCCAGCACGCGGCCGAGGGCTTCCACCTGAACCGGCATCGACCGCGCCTGGACACGCGGTGCCATCCAGTCCGCCAGCAGCTCGCGGGCCTGGGCCACGGGGACGGCGTCTGGGTTGAAGTCCGGCAGGCGGGCCAGCAGGGAAGCGAGGGAGGGCCAGTCGGTCGAGGTGCTCATGAACGGGTCTCGGGCGAGATGGGGAAGCCAGCCGGGCGTGGTTCCAGGCGGGGGCTCAGGATGAAGGATGCGGATGGGCAGGCGAGCGCAGGCGGCTTTCGGCCGCCTGCCATTCCTCCGGGGTGTTGAGGTTCTGGAAGGCCTGCGGATCGGGAAAGGGTACCGCCTGTGCACCGTGCTGGCCATACCACTGTCGGACCCGGTGGTTGCCGGCTTTCAGGAAGGCATCCAGCGAGGGCAGCAGGCTGCGATGCAGCAGGGCCACCAGCGGGTGGGGCTGGTCAGGGTCGTAGGCGTAGGCAATGGGGGCGCTGCTGGCGGTCAGCGCGTGCTGCAGCCGGGCGACCCAGTCAGGGGGCAGGAAGGGGGTGTCGCAGGCAGTCACGGCCAGCCACTCGGTGGGGCAGACGGACAGGGCCGCGTGGATGCCTGCCAGAGGACCGGGCATGTCGGGCAGCCGGTCGGGCAGGACCGGATGGCCCAGCTGACGGTAGTCGTCCAGGTGGCGGTTGGCGCTGATGACAAGGCCCTGCACCTGGGGGGCCAGGTTGTCGATGACCCAGGCGATGAGCGGCCTGCCCGACAGTGGCAGCAGCCCCTTGTCGGCACCGGGGTGGGCAGCCTGAAGGCGCCGTGCCGCTCCGCCGGCCAGCACCAGGCCGGTGATGGGGGCTTCAGCCACCGATGTAGCTCATTTCCACCCGCCGTCTGCCGTTGGGGGTCGGACTGGCGGACTTCTGGCTGCTGCGCAGCTCGGAATAGCGGTCGTCGCGTCCCTGCCAGAGGTTCATCAATGCGGCACGAATGTCCTCGTCGGGCAGCTGGCGGCGCAGCAGGCCGCGCAGATCATGGCCCTGATGGCCGAACAGGCAGGTGAAGAGCTGGCCTTCGGTGGTCAGCCGCAGACGCGAGCAGTCGCCGCAGAAAGGCTGGGTGACGGAGGAGATGACTCCAATCTCGCCGGCACCGTCCAGGTAGCGCCAGCGCTGGGCCACCTCGCCGGGATAGTTCGGATCGACAGGGGCCAGCGGATGCACGGCGTGGATGCGCGCGATGATGTCGCGGCTGGGCAGCACTTCTTCCATGCGCCAGCCGTTGCTGGCGCCCACGTCCATGTATTCGATGAAGCGCAGGATGTGTCCGGTGCCACGGAAATGCTCGACCATCGGCAGGATCTCGCCGTCGTTCAGGCCGCGGCGCACCACCATGTTGACCTTGATGCCGGAGAAACCGGCCTGGGCGGCAGCCTCGATGCCGGCCAGCACGCGGGAAACCGGGAAGTTGGCGTCGTTGAGCTTGCGAAACAGTGCGTCGTCCAGTCCGTCCAGGCTGACCGTGACGCGATCAAGCCCGGCCTCGCGCAGTGATTGCGCCTTCTTGGCCAGCAACGAGCCGTTGGTGGTCAGGGTCAGCTCGATGGGCTCGCCGTTGGGCTGGCGCAGACAGCTGAGCTGGGCGATCAGGGTTTCCAGGTCTCGCCGCAGCAGCGGCTCGCCGCCGGTCAGACGGATCTTCTTCACGCCCAGGCCGACCATCAGCCGGGCGATGCGGGTGATTTCCTCGAAGCTGAGCAACGAGCCGTGCGAGAGGAACTCATGATCCTTGCCAAAGACCTCGCGCGGCATGCAGTACGAGCAGCGGAAGTTGCAGCGGTCGGTGACCGAGATGCGCAGGTCGTGCAGGGGGCGGCCACGGGCGTCGAGCAATGCGCCGTCCGGAGACAGGGGCAACGCCGATATGCCGTGCTGCGGGCGAACCGGCTGCATCGGCAGGATACCGCGACTGCGCTGGTCGGCAATGGGTATGACTCGTTCTGCCATGAAGGGGAAAGGAAGTGAACCGGCCCGACAGGTAATGCCTGCCGGGCCGGTGAGGTGGTTACTGCTCGTCCGACGGCTTGCCGGCCTGGGTTTCCACCTGTTGCAGCGGTTCAGTGGCGACCGGCGTGCGCGGCTTGCGCTGCCGGCGCGGCCGCGGGGCAGCGGGCGCGGTCACGACGGGCTCGGCCTGCGGGGCTGCGCTGGTCTGCACCCATTCCAGTCCTGCCGACTGTACCACTTCCTCCAGTGCCCGGGTGGGGACGGGCTGGGCAGGTGCTGCCTGCGGGCGGGGCGACGGTGCCTGGGCCGCTTCGTCCGTGTTGCCACGGCGACGTGCCGGCGCTTCGGCAGGCTTGTCGGCCTGCTCGGTGCTCTCGGCCTTCACGGCCCGATCGGCGTTTGCGGCCTTCTCGGCACGGGCATCCTCCTGGCTGCGAGGCGCGGCGCCACTGTCGGCTTCCTGAGCGGGCGCCTTCTCGGCGGCTGCCCGGGAGGCGCGACGCTCGCGCGGCTCGGCACGCTCACGACCTTCGGCAGGCGCCGTCACGGCCGCGTCGGTTCCTTCGGAAGCAGCCGAGGTCGCCTCGGCTGCGCTGGTCTCGGCCGGTGCTGCGCCGTCACGGCCGGCATCGGCTTCGGACCGGTCGCGGCGGTTGCTGCGACGGCGACGGCGACGCTCGCCTTCCTCGGCGGCCGGGGCTTCCTCGTCGTTCGCGGCGGCCGACGGGGCGGCCTCCTGACGACTGGCCTGCTGGCGCGGGGCGCGGGTCGACGCGGCTTCCTCGGCCGGCGCGGCTTCGGGCGCGGATTCATCCGCGGTTACAGCGGCGTGGCTGTCGCTGGCGGGTTCGGCCGTGCGGCGGCCGCGGCCTTCGCGCGGAGCAGGGGCTGGGGTTTCGTCAGCGGTCTCGGCCGGCGGGGTGTCCTGGCCTTCGGTCTGCACGCCCTCGGCATGGTCGGCCTGACGGCGACGACGGCCCCGTTCCGGACGCTGACGCTCCTGGCCTTCCGCCGAGGTGGCCTCGACGCGCTCTTCGGTCGATTCGTCACGCCCGTTGCGCTCGGCACGGTCACCCCGGCTGCGGCGCTCACCACGTTCACCGCGGGCCGGGCGTTCGCTGCGCTCCTGGCCGGTGGCCTCGGCGCCTTCGGGCCGCTCGTTGCGGTTGGTGCGTTCGTTGCGTTCGGCCGGCTCCTGGCGCTCGGCACGCTCGTTGCGGCCATTGCGCTCGGCGCGTTCGCCGTTCTGGCGCGCGTCACGGGTGTCGCGGCCTTCGCGGGATTCACGCGGTTCACGGACGTCGCGGGCTTCGTCGCGCTGGCGAGCGTTGCTCCGTTCGCCTCGGGCACGCTTGCCGTTGTCGGAGGCCTCGGCACGTTCGGTCCGCTCAGTGCGTTCCGTGCGCTCGCTGCGGCCATTGCGCTCGTTGCGCCGGCCGTTGCGGCCCTCGCTGTCGTTGCGCTCGCCACGGCGGTTGCCACGCTCGCCGCGACCCGTGCCGTTGCCGGCGTTGCGGGCGGTGCGATTGCGGCCGTCGTCGGCCGGACGCTCGGCTGTTTCGGCGGTCTCGGCACCCTGGGCGGCGCCCCAGCCGAACAGGTTCAGGATGCGGTCGAGCAGGCCACCGTGAGTGGATGACGCGGCAGACGTCGGAGATGCGGCAGGAGCCGGCGCCGGACGGGCGGGCGGCGGTGCCGGCGGCTGGTCGCGGGTGATGCCCTTGACCACAGCCTCCTGGCGGTTGCCGGGCTGCTTGAACTTGTTGGCGAGGTAGGTGTTTTCCTCGTCGTTGGCCTCGGCCATGGTGTAGCTGGCACGGTAGGTCAGCAGGCGCTCGTCGTCGTGCTTGAGGCGCTCCAGGCTGTAGAGCGGGGTCTCGATCGACTTGTTGGGGATCAGCACGATCTCGACCTTGAGGCGTGCCTCCAGCGTGGCGATCTCGGTGCGTTTCTCGTTGAGCAGGTAGGTGGCGACCTCCACCGGCACCTGCACGTGCACGGCAGCGGTGTTCTCCTTCATGGCCTCTTCCTGCAGCACGCGCAGCACGTGCAGGGCCGAGGACTCGATGTCACGGATGACGCCGGTGCCGTTGCAGCGCGGGCAGGTGATGTGGGTGCCTTCATTGAGGGCCGGGCGCAGCCGCTGGCGCGACAGCTCCATCAGGCCGAAGCGGGAGATCTTGCCGGTCTGCACGCGGGCGCGGTCCAGGCTGAGTGCCTCTTTCAGGCACTGCTCGACCTCGCGCTGGTTGCGGCTGCTCTCCATGTCGATGAAGTCGATGACGATGAGGCCGCCCAGGTCGCGCAGCCGCATCTGGCGGGCCACTTCCTCGGCCGCTTCCATGTTGGTGCGGAAGGCGGTTTCCTCGATGTCGGAGCCGCGGGTGGCGCGGGCTGAGTTCACGTCGATGGCCACCAGCGCCTCGGTGTGGTCGATGACGATGGCGCCACCCGAGGGCAGCGGCACGACGCGCGAGTAGGCGGTCTCGATCTGGTGCTCGATCTGGAAGCGCGAGAACAGCGGGGTGGCGTCGCGGTAGTGCTTGACGCGTGCCACGTAGTCGGGCATCACGTAGCTCATGAACTGCGTGGCCTGCTGGTAGATGTCCTCGGTGTCGATCAGCACCTCGCCGATGTCGGCCGTGAAGTAGTCACGGATGGCGCGGATGACCAGGCTGGATTCCTGGTAGATGAGGAAGGCGCCCGGTGCCGACTTGGCGGCCGATTCGATGGCCTGCCACAGCTGCAGCAGGTAGTTCAGGTCCCACTGCAGCTCCTCGACCGAGCGGCCGATGCCGGCAGTGCGGGCGATGAGGCTCATGCCGGAGGGCACCTGCAGCTTGTCCATGGCCTCGCGCAGTTCCTGCCGGTCCTCGCCCTCGATGCGGCGCGACACGCCGCCGCCGCGCGGGTTGTTGGGCATGAGGACCACGTAGCGGCCAGCCAGCGAGATCATCGTGGTCAGGGCAGCGCCCTTGTTGCCGCGCTCTTCCTTCTCGACCTGGACGATGAGTTCCTGGCCCTCGCTGATCACGTCCTGGATGCGCAGCGGCTTGCCGCCTTCGGCATCCTGACGGAAGTAGGACCGGGAGATTTCCTTGAAGGGCAGGAAGCCGTGACGGTCTTCGCCGTAGTTGACGAAACAGGCTTCCAGCGAGGGCTCGACACGGGTGACGACCCCTTTGTAGATATTGCTCTTGCGACTCTCGCGTCCGGCGGACTCGATGTCAATGTCGATCAGCCGCTGGCCATCGACGATGGCAACCCGCAGTTCTTCCGAATGGGTTGCGTTGAACAGCATGCGTTTCATGCCATGACTCCATGCACACGTTGGCGTGGTGTGTAGGACCAGCGAGCATGGGTCGACTCACGAGCCGTGCACGGGGGCAGGCATCATCGAAACAGCGACGGCGAGAAGGCCGCAAGGGCACGTCGGTGGCGCGCACGACGGCACGGCAGCGCGCAGACGGGATCGTCTGGCGGCCGGCAAAGCCGGCAGGGAGGCTGCGGGCGGTGGTTGTCGTGATCATCGGGCCGGATGGGGTGACGTGAAGGGCCTTTGGGTTCCGTTGTTCTTGTCCCGACGAGCGTTTGGCGGCTCATCGTGTCGAATTGTGCTCGCGCGCCGAACCTTTCGACGCCGCGTTTTGAATCCAATGGTCGTCATCCGGGCAAGCCGGGCACAGGCCGGACAATGCGGCCCATGCGGGGCTTGTCGCGCGGCGTGCAGGGGCTGCAGCTGGAAGGGCGGGTGCAAGCGCCGGCGCACCCGGGAAGGGGTGCGGGCGGGCACGGGAAAAAATCCAGCCCTTCTTTTACACTGCAGACTGCACGATAGCCAGCAGGCGGGCCCTGGCGCCGAAACCGGACCCTTGCGCAAGTCGCCGAAAATCGGCGAATTTTCAAGGGTATGGCCCGGTTGGCGACGCCCTGCCTGCATGACCGACAACCGCCCGCGATTATAGCCGGATGAAAGACGCCGACACAAAAGCGCCCATGGCGCAAACAACACCCATCCAGTGGCTGACGGTGGACGAGGGCCACGAGGGGCAACGTCTGGACAACTACCTGCTGGCCATGCTGCGTGGCGTGCCCAAGACGCGCATCTACCGGATGATCCGCAAGGGCGAGGTACGCATCGATGGGCGCAGGGTCAAGGCCGAGCAGCGTGTGGCCGCCGGTGAGCGGGTCCGTGTGCCGCCGCTGGCCAGCGTGCCGCAGACGGCACTGCGACCGGGGCCCGCGCGGGGAGGTCCCAAGCTGGACAGCCGCCACATCCGCATCCTCTTCGAGGACGAGCACCTGCTGGTGGTGGACAAGTCCGAGGGGCTGGCCGTGCATGGGGGGAGCGGCATCTCGGCCGGTCTCATCGAGCGGCTGCGCGCCACGCGCCCGCCCGGCCAGTTCCTGGAGCTGGCCCACCGCCTGGACCGCGACACCTCGGGTCTGCTGGTCATTGCCAAGCGACGTTCGGCCCTGCTGGCCCTGCACCGGATGTTTGCCGCCGGTGAGGTGAAGAAACGCTACCTGGCCATCGTGAAGGGGCACTGGGGGCGGCCCAGGCCGGTGCTGGTGCAGTTTCCGTTGCTGCGCTACCTCACGCCGGCCGGTGAGCGCCGGGTGCGTGTCGATGTCCAGGGGCAGCCTTCGGCCACGCGCTTTCGGCGCCTGCAGGCGCTGGACTTCGGCGGCACGCCAGGTCTGCCACCCCATGGGGCGCTGCTGGAATGCGAGCTGCTTACCGGACGCACCCACCAGATCCGGGTGCATCTGGCGCATGGGGGACATCCCATCCTGGGGGATGAAAAATACGGAGACTTTGCTTTAAACAAAGTACTTGATGACGTGGGGGCTAACCGCATGTTTCTTCACGCCTTTCATCTTGAGATGAAGCACCCGAAGAAGGACGAGATGCTGGTACTGGAGGCACCCATGCCGGCGGCCTTCGAGGCGATGCTGGCCCGATTTGGGGTGACGGCGGATGCTGTGCAAGATGAGTAGTTATGCAGAAAACATCAAGTGATATCTCAAATATTGATTGACAGTTGCCGGCGTATGCTGAGGTGATTCATGAGGATTGAATGACTGGATGCGATACACGCCTGATGGGCGCGTGAATCCGCATTCAGGGAGACGGGCCCTGTGGATCATCTGCCACAGAGATGGTCTTCATGTGATTCATTCACCACAGTGTTTTCACTCATATGCGGGTGCGTATCCTTGTCCGGGGCTTCCATGCAACAATGCCGTGACCCGGAAAATCAATGACTTGATCCATAAAAAGGGGGCTGCGGGATGGCGGGAGCTGGCGTCGAGAAGGACTTGTGTCGTCGTGAGGTCGTGGTGTTCGACTGGGACGGCACGGTGGCCGACTCCGTGGCTCAGGTCGTTCAGGCCATCCGGAAAACCGCGGAGTCCATGGGGCTGACGCCACCGCCGGCCGAGACCATTCGGCCCCTGGTGGGGCTGGGACTGGGCGAGATGCTGCAGCAGTTCGTGCCGGATTTTCCGGCGGAGCGTCATGCCGAGTTCCTTGATACCTATCGACGCCACTACTTCGGCAACCGCCAGCGCGTCGACATCCCGTTTGCCGGCATTCCCGGGCTGCTGAAGACGCTGCGGGCGCAGGGGCGGCGGCTGGCCGTGGCCACCGGCAAGTCCCGCGCCGGGCTGGACCGGGTGCTGGCCGGTGGCGAGCTGGGGCCATTTTTCGAGGCAACACGCTGCGCCGAAGAGGGCGCGTCCAAGCCTGATCCGTGGATGCTGCAGAGCCTGGCCGAGGAGATGGATGTCAGCCCGGCACAGATGGTGATGGTGGGCGATTCGATCTACGACATCGAGATGGCGCGCGCTTTTGGTTGTGCCAGCATCGGGGTCTATTACGACACGGGAACCCCGCTCATGCTGCAATCCAGTGAGCCGGATGCCATGGCGGCGACCGTGGTCGAGCTGGGCCGATTGCTCGGCTGCGCCTGAGCAGGCCGGACTCCAGGGATCGTGCCCGGACGCTTCGGTACCTGGCGCGGAGTGTTGGGTGTCGCCTGAAATTGGGGGTTCCCCCGTTTCGCGTGGGCCGGTTTTCCCTGATCATTCAGGGTGATCACGAATCACTATTTTTCCCCTGAGGCAGCAAACCCTCTCGGGAAGGGAGGCCACGCATGGCAGAGCAGAACGAAAAAAACATCCTGGGCACGGCGGAATGGGGTCGTGGCTTCGTCGAGGAACTCGCGCGCGAGACGCTGAAGGAGCGCAAGGCAAAGCGCCGCTGGCGCATCTTCCAGTGGCTGGCATTCCTGGCGGTGCTGGCTTTCGGCATCCAGCGCTGCACCTCGGTGGCCCAGGTCGAGGAGGATCAGCGTCGGCCGGCCAGCTATGTGGCGTCCATCAACATCGAAGGGGTCATCGTCGGCGGCTCGGGCGAGGAGGGCGTCTCGGCCGATCGGGTCAACAAGGCCCTGCGTCGCGCCTTTGCCGATCCGCGTGCGGTGGGCGTGGTCCTGCGCATCAACAGCCCGGGCGGCAGTCCGGTGCAGTCCGGCATGATCGTCGACGAGATGCGGCGTCAGCGCCGTCTCCATCCCGAGAAGCCGCTGCATGCGGTGATCGAGGAGATTGGTGCCTCGGGCGGCTACTACATTGCGGCAGCGGCTGACAACATCTATGTGGACAAGGCCAGCATCGTCGGGTCGATCGGAGTGCTGCTGAGCAACTATGGCGTGCAGGACACGCTCAAGATGCTGGGCATCGAGCGTCGCACGCAGACGGCCGGCAAGAACAAGGCCTTCATGGACCCCACGGCGCCCATGAGTGCCGAGCAGAAGGCCCATGCCCAGGCGATGCTGGACGAGATCCACCGCCAGTTCATCGACGTGGTCAAGCAGGGGCGGGGTCAGCGGCTGAAGGAAACACCCGAGACCTTCAGCGGACTCTTCTGGACCGGCGAGCGCAGCATCCAGCTGGGGCTGGCCGACGGTCTGGGGTCGGTGGATTCGGTGGCGCGTGACGTGCTGAACACCGAGAACGTGGTGGACTTCAGCGAATACTCCCGCTGGCAGATGCTGGCCAGGCAGTTCGGGGCCTCGGCCTTCGGCGGCTTCTGGAAGCAGGTCCAGACCCGCGTCGGCGGCCAGGAGCCGGTGCTGCGCTGACGTCCTTGGCCCGAGCCCCCACGTGGGGCTCAGGCCAGGAACAGAAAGAGCGCGGGCCGCTTGTCAGGCATGACGGGTGGCTTGCGTCGCCAGTCCCCGACGGTGCGCGTCTCGATGCGCTGCGCAGGGCCGGTCAGGTCGGTGGCCACACACAGCCGGGCGTCTTCGGGCAGATGGGCCACCAGGGCATCGGCCATGGCCTGGTTGCGATAGGGCGTCTCGATCAGCAGCTGCGTCTCGTGTTCGCGCCGTGAGCGCTGCGCCAGCCGGGCAATGGTCTGGGCGCGTTCATCGGCAGCCTTGGGCAGATAGCCTTGGAAGGCAAAGTGCTGCCCGTTCAGGCCACTGGCCATCAGCCCCAGCAGCAGCGATGAGGGGCCCACCAGTGGCACGACCTCGATGCCCAGTCGATGCGCTGCCTCCACCAGCAGCGCGCCCGGGTCGGCCACGCCGGGGCAGCCCGCGTCCGACAGCAGACCCATGTCACGACCCTCCAGAGCGGGGGCCAGCCAGTCGCGCGCATCCAGTCGGGGCGTCTTCCCCTCGGGCTTGCCGGGCAGGGCGCGCAGCTGCAGGTCCCGGATGGGCTGCTGCATGCCCAGAAGGCCCAGCCAGCGCCGTGCGGCCTTGGGGGTCTCCACCAGAAAGTCGGTCAGCGCCGAGACCCGCTGCCTGTCCGGCTCCAGCAGCCAGGGCTGCAGGCATTCCTCGGGCTGCTGCAGGGGCGTGGGAATCAGCAGAAGACGTCCATGAGCTGTCGGCTTCATGATGTCTGCTCCGATGAAGGGGGGATGATGGCACCCGGGATATCCACCCCCAGCTGCCGCAGATGAGCGCTCAGCCGGATCAGCGGCAATCCGATCAGGGCGGTGGGGTCATCCGTGCGGATGGATTCCAGCAGGCTGATGCCCAGCCCCTCGCAGCGTGCCGAGCCGGCGCAGTTCAGGACGTCCTCCACGGCCAGATAACGGTCGATCTCGGCGAGGGTCAGCGTCCGGAAGGCGACATCCACGCAGACGGCATCGTCGATGGGGGGGAGTCCCTGGCTGCGCAGCGCCAGCGCCGTGTGAAAGTGCATGGTGCGCCCCGAGGCCGCCTGCAGCTGAAGGCGTGCACGTTCCAGGGTGCCCGGCTTGCCGATGGGGGTGATGCCGTCCAGCGTGCCCACCTGGTCCGAACCGATGACCAGTGCATCCGGGTGGCGCGCCAGGATGGTTTCGGCCTTCAGGGCCGCCAGGCGCGCGGCCAGGGCGGCAATGGGCTCATGGGGCAGGGGCGTCTCGTCGACATCGGCGGCCACGGCCTCGAAGGGCAGGCGCAGGCGCGCAAGCAGTTCCTGTCGATAGGGCGAGGAGGAAGCAAGGATCAGTCTCATGGGCTGCTATGATAAGCGCGCCTGCTTTTCGGGGTCCGGTCCGTGGATCCCGGGAGGGTGTGCATCTGCGGCATGAGCACATGCCCGCAGATCCGAATCCAGAACGGGGAGAACGTGTCGATGAAACCCAACGCAGCCAAGCCGCCTCACGGCTCACTTGCCGCTTCTGTTCCGTCCGGTGAGGGTCGGGAGGACGATTCCCTGCCCGAGGGGCTGGCGCCCGAGATCGATCCGGCCCGCTTCGCCCGTGCCGGCGAACGGCTGGCGGGCAGCACCTCGGTTGCGCGGATGCCACGCCTGATGGCCAGTGGCCTGCTGGATGAAGGCACCCTGGTGCACTGGCAGCTGCAGGGGGAAAATGCGCGCGACGAGCTGGACCGGGTCCGCCAGTTCCTGGTGCTGTCGCTGCAGTTTGCGCCGGTGGTGGCCTGCGGGCGGTGTCTGGGACCGCTGCCGCTGGATGAACTGTCGATCATGCGCCGTTTCCGGCTGGCCGCTTCCGAGCGCCAGGCCGGTCTGGAAGATCCTGAAGCCGGGGTGGATGTGGACGTGATTGCCGTCGAGCCGCGGCTGGCGCTGGCCGGCCTGATCGAGGACGAGGCCATGCTGGCGCTGCCCATGGCGGTCTTCCATGAGGTCTGCCCCAGTCCTGCGACGCTTAATTGAAGCAGGCGACTTGTTCAAACTTTCCCGGACTCGTTATAATCTTGGATTGCCCGCCACAGGGCTGGAGAGAATTCACATGGCCGTTCAGCAAAACAAGAAGACGCCGTCCAAGCGCGGCATGCATCGTTCGCACGATCACCTGGAAAACCCGCCGGTTGCCGTCGAGCCCACCACGGGCGAAGTGCACCTGCGTCACCACATCAGCCCCAATGGCTACTATCGGGGCAAGAAGATCGTCAAGACCAAGTCTGACGATTGATTCCGCTGTCTGATCAGCTGATCGCAGCCCGTTCGTGTCCCGAGTCTTCGGGATGGGCGGCGTTGCGTCCTCGCAACCAACCATATTCGTAGCGCCATGAGCGTTCGCCTGGCCATCGATGCCATGGGGGGAGACCATGGTCTGACGGTGACGGTTCCGGCCGCATTGTCATTCCTGCAGTCTCACCCGGATGCCGAGCTGTTGCTGGTGGGTCGCCCCGACGAGGTCGAGGGTGCACTTCAGTCGTCCCGTCAGGCGGGCGGGCACGGCTCGGATCCCGCGCTGTCATCACGCATTCGCGTGGTGCCGGCCAGCGAAGTCATTCGCATGGACGACAACCCGGTGCAGGCCCTGCGCAACCGGCGGAACTCCTCCATGCGCATCGCCATCGAGCAGGTCAAGGCCGGTGAGGCCGATGCCTGCGTCAGTGCCGGAAACACCGGCGCCCTGATGGCCATCTCGCGCTTTGTCCTCAAGACGCTGCCGGGCATCGATAGGCCCGCCATCGCCACCCAGCTGCCCACCCAGAAGGGGGGCTTCACCACCATGCTGGATCTGGGGGCCAATGTCGACTGCGAACCCACACATCTGCTGCAGTTCGCCATCATGGGCAGTGCCTTGGCCTCGGTGCTCGACGGTACCGAGCGTCCCAGCGTGGGGCTGCTCAACATCGGCGAGGAGCTCATCAAGGGCAATGACGTGGTCAAGGAGGCGGCTCGCCTCATCCGCGAGACGCCTCTGAATTTCGTGGGCAACGTCGAAGGCAACGACGTCTATGGCGGCAAGGCCGACGTGGTCGTCTCGGATGGCTTCGTCGGCAACGTGGCGCTCAAGACGTCCGAGGGTGTTGCGCAGATGATCGGCGCCTTCCTGAAGCAGGAGCTCTCGCGCAGCTGGTTCACGAAGCTGGGTGCGCTGTGTGTCATGCCGGCCCTCAAGCGTTTTCGTCAACGGGTCGATCATCGACGCTACAACGGCGCCTGCCTCATCGGGCTGCGTGGTATCGTTCTGAAGAGTCACGGCTCGGCCGACGTGCTGGCTTACGAGGCCGCCCTGCGGCGTGCCTATGACGCGGCGCGCAACGGTCTGCTGGGCCGCATCGAGGCTGCCATGGCAGCTGCGAGCCCGGCAGGGCATGCCGCCAGTCCGCCGCCCCTTTCCTGACCCTTTTCGTGGATCCGGTACCCATGTCCCAGACCGATACAGCCGCCTCTGCTGCTTCCCGTTCCCTGCCGGGCATCCCGGCATCCGCAGGTGTGCGCTTTGCGCGGGTGATCGGTGTGGGGTCTGCGCTGCCTGCACGGCGCGTCACCAACGACGATCTGGTGGCCGATCTGGCTGCCCGAGGCGTCGAGACCTCGGACGAGTGGATCTCCACCCGTACCGGCATCCGTCAGCGCTGGCTGGCCGGCCCCGATGACTCCACCACGTCGCTGGGTGCGCGCGCTGCGCGTGCAGCCATGGAGATGGCGGGTGTCGGTCCCGACGACATCGATCTGGTGGTCTGTGCCACCTCCACGCCTGATCAGATCTTCCCCAGCACGGCCTGCCTCATCCAGAACGAGCTGGGCATTCATCAGGGCGGTGCCTTCGACGTGCAGGCGGTCTGCAGCGGCTTCGTCTACGCCATGGCCAATGCCGATGCGCTGATCCGTGCCGGCGTCGCAAACCGTGCCCTGGTCATCGGTGCGGATGTCTTTTCCCGCATCATGGACTGGAACGACCGTTCCACCTGCGTGCTGTTCGGTGACGGCGCAGGCGCCGTGCTGCTGTCGGCTTCCGACGCGCCGGGCGTCCTGGTCTCGCGCCTGCATGCGGACGGACGTCAGTCCGGCATCCTGTCCACGCCGGGCAGCGTGCGGTGTGGTTCCGTCTGTGGTCATCCCTTCCTGCGCATGGACGGTCAGGCCGTCTTCAAGCTGGCCGTGCGCCTGCTGGCTGACCTCGCCCAGGAAACCCTGCAGGCGGCCCGTCTTTCGGTCGACGATCTCGACTGGCTGGTCCCGCATCAGGCCAACATCCGCATTCTTTCGGCCACGGCCTCGCGCCTGGGCCTTCCCGAAGACAAGGTGGTCTCCACCGTGGCAGAGCACGCCAACACCTCGGCGGCATCGGTTCCGCTGGCGCTGACCCAGGCCGTTAAGGACGGCCGGATCAAGCCCGGACATCTGGTGCTGATGGAAGGGGTGGGCGGCGGCTTCACATGGGCGGCCAACCTCATCCGCTTCTGACGAGGGATGCTCTGCTTCCCGGCCATGCCCGGGCGGGCAGAGGATGGAACAAGATACAAGGCATAGCCAGGGAGAGTCAGGATTCATGAGCGTTGCATTCGTATTCCCCGGTCAGGGATCACAGGCTGTCGGCATGCTGTCGTCGCTGGTCGGTCGTCCCGAGGTCGACGCCCTGGTGGCGCGCGCCGATGCGGCGCTGGGTGAGCCCCTGCTGTCCAGGGTCATTGCCGAAGGCCCCGCCGAAGAGCTGGCGCTGACGACCTGGACGCAGCCTGCCATGCTGCTGGCCAGCATCGCCAATCTGGCAGCCTGGCGTGCCGAAGGGGGGCCCGAGCCCGATTTCGTCGCCGGTCACAGCCTGGGTGAGTACACGGCGCTGGTCGCGGCGGGCTCGCTGGACCTGGATACGGCCGTGAAGCTGGCGCGACTGCGCGCTCAGGCCATGCAGGAAGCCGTGCCCGTGGGCACCGGCGGCATGGCCGCCATCCTGGGGCTTTCCGATGCCGACGTGCAGGCCGCCTGTGACGAGGCCCGGGCCGTGCCCGGCAGCGATCAGCACGAGGAAGTGGCGCCCGTCAACTTCAACGCACCGTCCCAGGTGGTCATTGCCGGTCACGTCGGCGCCGTCAAGCGTGCCTGCGAGGCTGCGCAGGCCAAGGGGGCACGTCGTGCCGTCGTGCTGCCGGTCTCGGCGCCGTTCCATTCGGTGCTGCTCAAGCCGGCCGGCGAGGTGCTGCAGCGCGCCCTGGCCGACATCGACCTGAAGACCCCGGCCATTCCGCTGGTCAACAACGTCGACGTGGCCTTCGAGACCGATCCCGCCCGCATCCGTGATGCACTGGTGCGCCAGGCCTGGCATCCGGTGCGCTGGGTCGAGGTCATCCAGGCGCTGGCCGACAAGGGTGTCGACCAGTTCGTCGAGTTCGGGCCCGGCAAGGTCCTGACCGGCCTGATCAAGCGGATCGCGCCCCAGGCGCAGCTGCACAACGTCAGCGATGCCGCTTCCCTCCAATCCACGCTGGCCAAGTTCTCATGAGCACAGATTCCACCCCGATTCCCGCCATCTTCGGCAACCTCGAAGGGCAGGTTGCCCTGGTCACCGGCGCCTCGCGCGGCATTGGCCAGGCCATTGCCGATACGCTGGCCCGGGCCGGCGCCACGGTCATCGGTACCGCCACGTCCGAGAAGGGTGCAGAGGCCATCGGTCAGCGTCTGGGCGCCCCGCACCGGGGTGTGGCGCTCAACGTCAATGACGCCGAGGCCTGCGCCGCCCTGGTCGATGCCATCGTGGCCGAGCACGGCAAGCTGTCCATTCTCGTCAACAACGCCGGCATCACCCGTGACACGCTGGCCATGCGCATGAAGGACGAGGACTGGGCTGCCGTCATCGACACCAACCTGACCGCCGTCTTCCGCATGGCGCGCCTGGCCATCAAGCCCATGATGAAGGCGCGCACCGGCCGCATCATCAACATCACCTCGGTGGTGGGCCAGATGGGCAATCCGGGGCAGGCCAACTACGCGGCCGCCAAGGCCGGCGTGGCCGGCATGTCGCGGGCGCTGGCGCGCGAAGTGGCCAGCCGTGGCATCACCGTCAACTGCGTGGCGCCCGGCTTCATCGAGACCGACATGACCCGGGCGCTGCCCGAGGAACAGGTGGCGGCGCTCAGGCAGCAGATTCCCAGTGGCCGGCTTGGACAGGCCGACGACATCGCGGCAGCGGTGCTTTACCTGGCTTCGCCGGCAGCATCGTATGTCACGGGCGTCACCTTGCCGGTCAATGGCGGCATGTACATGGTTTGACGCTACAATCCCGTTTCGTCAGAGTAACCGTGTTCTGGCTTTCCTCACGGAAGCCGTCCAGCCCGCCGGAAATTTTTCCGGCAGGTATCGAGAAACCAGAAAAAGCCGGTAGCATGTACCGGCATCGTCACTCATCAGGAGAGTATTGAAATGTCGGATATCGAGGCGCGGGTCAAGAAGATTGTGGCCGAGCAGCTTGGCGTGAACGAAGCTGAGGTCAAGACCGCATCGTCCTTCGTGGACGACCTGGGTGCCGATTCGCTGGACAACGTCGAGCTGGTCATGGCGTTGGAAGATGAATTCGGTACGGAAATCCCCGACGAGGAAGCCGAGAAGATCACCACGGTTCAACAGGCCATCGATTTCGTCAAGGCGCATTCGAAGAGCTGATGAGCAAGCGTCGCGTCGTCATTACGGGCCTTGGCCTCATCTCGCCGGTCGGTAACGACGTCGAGACCGGCTGGGCCAATCTGGTCGCCGGCAAGTCGGGCGTCGGCCCGATCACCCGCTTCGACGCCTCGCCTTTCCCATCGCGCATTGCCGGGGAAGTGCGGGACTTCAACCCCGCCGACTGGATGAACGCGAAGGAGCTGCGGCACTTCGACACCTTCATCCATTACGGCGTGGCAGCGGGCCTGCAGGCCTTTCGCGACAGTGGACTGGAGGTCACCGAGGAGAACGCGGAGCGCTTCGGCGCCTTCGTGGGCTCCGGCATCGGTGGCCTTCCCCTGATCGAGACCACGCACAAGGACTACCTCGAGCGCGGGGCGCGGCGCATTTCGCCGTTCTTCGTGCCGGGGTCGATCATCAATCTGGTGGCCGGGCAACTGTCCATCATGCTGGGTCTTCAGGGGCCCAGCTATGCCATCGTCAGTGCCTGCACCACCGGGCTGCACTGCGTGGGTGACGCCGGGCGTCTCATCGCCTACGGCGACGCCGACGTGATGCTGGCCGGCGGCGCCGAGTCCAACCTGTCGCCCCTGGGCGTGGGCGGATTTGCAGCCATGAAGGCCCTGTCGACGCGCAACGATGATCCTCAGGCCGCCAGCCGGCCCTGGGACCGCGACCGGGATGGCTTCATCCTGGGCGAGGGCGCCGGGGTGCTGGTCCTGGAAGAGCTGGAGCACGCGAAGAAGCGGGGCGCCCGCATCTATGCCGAGCTGATTGGCTTCGGCATGAGTTCGGACGCGCACCACATCACCGCGCCAGACCTTCGTGGGCCTGCCCGGGGCATGAAGAACGCCCTGCGTGATGCCGGGGTCAACACCGACCAGGTGCAGTACATCAACGCGCATGGCACGTCCACGCCGTTGGGAGACCTGAACGAGACCAACGCCATCAAGCTCGCCTTCGGCGATGATGCGAAGAAGGTCGTCGTCAACTCCACCAAGTCCATGACCGGGCACCTGCTGGGTGCTGCCGGCGGCATCGAGGCGGTGTTCAGCGCGCTGGCCGTGCATCATCAGGTCTCGCCACCCACCATCAACCTCGACAACCCGGATCCGGAGTGCGATCTCGACTACTGCGCCAACCAGGCGCGCGAGATGGACATCGATGTCGCGCTCTCGAATTCCTTCGGGTTTGGTGGTACCAACGGCACCCTGGTGCTGCGTCGCTTCCGCTGACGCCTCCTGGTCAGGCCCAAGGCCTGTGCCGACATGCAACGACCAACCTGCCCAGGCAGGCTGGTCGTTGCCGTTTCTTCGCTTTCCTTCTTTCTTCTTCGCCCTTTCCGCATTCCCCTGAATGGCCGCCATGCCTGATTCCTTGCTCATTCCCGTAGCCAAGGCAGACATCGGCCGTCGTCTCGACCAGCTGCTGCTCGTCCTGGTCGTGCTTGCCATTGCCGTGGCCTGGCTGGCCGAGCCTGGCGAGCCGCTGCGTTTCATCGCCTTTGCGCTCCTTCTTGGGCTGTCCTGGTGGGTGCCCCGCGCTCTGAACGGCAGTCGCCGCAACACCACCTGCAACCCTGGCAGTCTCTGTGCCACGGCACGCATCCAGTACCGGCAACCGGTTGCGCTGCGCCTTCATGGTGACGGGACCCTGTTCGTCCAGTGGGACGCCGACGGGCCGTGGCTGGTCGCGCGGCAGACGCGTACCCTGTGGCTGGGCGCAATGCTGCACCTTGCTGTCGATACCCTGAGCGCAACCGATCCGGGGCTGTCCACCGAATCCCCTTGCCGTTCGTTAGAGAGCGGGTCTGCACCCGAAGCACAGGCACTCACGCCTTCCCCGGTGCAGGCTGCAACCGTTTCCGAGGCACCTCCTTGCGCTTCGCAGGCTGCCATCCAGCGTGGCAGTTGCCTGCTCTGGCTGCCTCGGCTGGGCCCGGCCGAGGCCGCGACCGTGCGTCGATGGCTGGTCTGGCGCAAGCGGGGCGGCCATGCCCCTCCGGGGCAGGTTGCCTGATTTCCGAATTCTCACAGAGCTTTTGAGGCTTCCTGATCGATGAGTATCCCCCATTCTTCTGACCGGCCCTGTTGCAAGGTTGCCGGACAAACCCGAGGTTCGCTGCGTACCGCGCTGGCGGGCTCGGCGATGGCTGTGGCAGCCCTGTTCGGCACGGTCGCTCTCGTGCAGCCCGCTCCCGTGCACGCCCAGGCCGTGCGCCAGCTGCCCGATTTCACGGGCCTGGTGGAGAAGACCGGCGGCGCCGTCGTCAACATCCGCACGACCGAGCATGCCGGCAATGTCCAGGGGCAGGGCGGTGAAGAACTGCTTGACCCCGACGATCCCTTCTTCGAGTTCTTCCGCCGCTTCTTCCCGCCCGGTGCCATCCCCAACATGCCGGGCAACCCGCAGGGTCGCCAGCGTCAGGTGCCCCCCGGCCAGTCCGGTGAGGAGATTCCCCGTGGCCTGGGCTCGGGCTTCATCATTTCGGCTGACGGCTATGTGATGACCAACCACCACGTGGTCGACGGTGCGGACGAGATCTATGTCACGCTGACCGACAAGCGCGAGTTCAAGGCCAAGCTCATCGGTTCGGACAAGAACACCGACGTGGCCTTGCTGAAGATCGATGCGGCCAACCTGCCGGTGCTGCCGATCGGCGATCCCAACAAGCTGCGCGTGGGCGAGTGGGTGCTGGCCATCGGTTCGCCCTTCGGTCTGGACAACACCGTCACGGCCGGCATCGTTTCGGCCAAGGCACGCGAGACCGGCGACTATCTGCCGTTCATCCAGACCGATGTGGCCGTCAACCCCGGCAACTCGGGTGGCCCCCTGATCAACATGGACGGTCAGGCAGTCGGCATCAACTCGCAGATCTACAGCCGTACCGGCGGCTTCATGGGCATCTCGTTCGCCATCCCCATTGACGAGGCGATGCGCGTCACCGATCAGCTCAAGGCCAATGGCCGGGTGGTGCGCGGCCGCATCGGCGTGGCCATCACCGAGGTCACGAAGGACATCGCCGAGCCGCTGGGCCTGGCCAAGCCCTCCGGTGCCCAGGTCAGCAGCGTGGACCCGAAGGGGCCTGCCGCCAAGGCCGGTCTCATGCCGGGTGACATCATCCTGCGCTACGACGGTCGCGTCATCGAGCGCTCGTCCGACCTGCCGCGTCTCGTGGGCAACACCAAGCCTGGCACCAAGGCGTCCATCGAGGTCTGGCGCGCCGGGGCGGCCCGCACGCTGGACGTGGTGGTCGGCGAGGTGCCCAACGAACAGGCACGCGGCGCCGGTGGCAAGGGAGGGGCGGAACAGCAGGCCCCTGCCAAGGCCAACTGGCTGGGCATCATGGCCTCCGACCTGACGGCCGAACAGCGCAAGAGCCAGGGGCAGCCGCGCGACGGGGTGGTGATCAGTGGGCTGGAGCCCAATGGCGCCGCCGCCCAGGCGGGCCTGCGTCAGGGTGACGTGCTGCTGCAGGTCAACAGCCAGCCCATCACCTCGGCCAGCCAGTTCGAGCAGCTGCTGGCCAAGCTGGACCGCAAGCGCACCCTGGTGCTGCTGGTCAAGCGCGGTGGAGAGGCTTCCTACGTGCCGGTCCGGCCCCAGTAAGGCATCGGGCTCAGGTGTCCGCCCGTGCTGACGGCAGGGGCGGCGCCTGCGCCACACGGACACGACGGGCCGCCCAGTGCGGCCCGTTGCGTTGATGGGGCACCGCATTGCAGGGATGTTTCCCTGCCGTTGAACGGACATTCGCTGCAACAGGCGCTTCCGTTGCACGTGCAGCCCCCGCGAGCCACTACAATAGCCCTCTTTGCCAACCCCCATCGCGCCGGTATGCAGCACATTCGCAACTTTTCCATCATCGCCCACATCGACCATGGCAAGTCCACGCTGGCCGATCGGCTGATCCAGCGCCTGGGGGGGCTGTCCGAACGCGAGATGGACAGCCAGGTGCTCGACTCGATGGACCTGGAGCGCGAGCGCGGCATCACCATCAAGGCACAGACGGCCTCGCTGGTGCATCGCGCGGCCGATGGCACCGAGTACCTCTTCAACCTCATCGACACCCCGGGACACGTCGACTTCTCCTATGAAGTCAGCCGCTCGCTGTCGGCCTGCGAAGGGGCGCTGCTGGTGGTGGACGCCTCGCAGGGCGTTGAGGCGCAGACGGTGGCCAATTGCTACACCGCCATCGACCTGGGCGTCGAGGTGGTGCCGGTGCTCAACAAGATGGACCTGCCGTCGGCTGATCCCGACAGCGCCCGCGCCGAGATCGAGGACGTGATCGGCATCGACGCCAGCGATGCCATTCCGGCCAGTGCCAAGACCGGCATGGGGCTGGACGAGATCATCGACGCCATCGTCACCCGCATTCCGCCGCCCAAGGGCGATCCGAACGCACCGCTGCAGGCGCTGATCATCGACTCGTGGTTCGACAACTACGTGGGCGTGGTGATGCTGGTGCGGGTCGTCAACGGCACGCTCAGGACGCGCGACCGCATCCGCATGATGGCCACCGACGCCCAGCACCAGTGTGACCAGCTGGGCGTCTTCACGCCGCGCTCGTCGCCGCGCGACACGCTCTCGGCCGGGCAGGTGGGCTTCATCATCACCGGCATGAAGGAGCTCAAGCACGCCAAGGTGGGCGACACCATCACCCATGTCTCGCCCGCCGCCAGCGAGCCGCTGCCGGGCTTCAAGGAGATCAAGCCCTCCGTGTTCGCCGGCCTGTACCCGGTGGAGGCCAGCGAATATGACGCGCTGCGTGACGCACTGGAGAAGCTCAAGCTCAACGACGCCTCGCTGCAGTTCGAGCCCGAGGTCTCGCAGGCCCTGGGCTTCGGCTTCCGTTGCGGCTTCCTGGGCATGCTGCACATGGACATTGTGCAGGAGCGCCTGGAGCGCGAGTACGACATGGATCTCATTACCACGGCGCCCACCGTCATCTATGAGGTGGTGCTGACCGATGGGACCGTCGAGCGCATCGAGAACCCGTCGCGCATGCCCGAGCAGGCGCGCATCGCCGAGATCCGCGAGCCCATCGTCAAGGTCGTCATCTTCGTGCCGCAGGAATACGTGGGCCCCGTCATCACGCTGTGCACCGGCAAGCGCGGACTGCAGCGCGATCTCACCTACCATGGTCGTGCCGTGCATCTCACCTACGAGCTGCCGATGAGCGAGATCGTGCTGGACTTCTTCGATCGCCTGAAGTCGGTGTCGCGCGGCTATGCGTCGATGGACTACGAGTTCCTCGAATACCGCGCGTCCGACGTGGTGAAGATGGACCTGCTGATCAACGGCGACAAGGTCGATGCCCTGTCGGTCATCGTCCACCGCTCCAATGCCACCTCCCGCGGCCGTGAGGTGGCCAGCCGCATGCGCGAGCTGATTCCGCGCCAGATGTTCGACGTGGCCGTTCAGGCGGCCATCGGCAGCAACATCATCGCGCGCGAGACCATCAAGGCGCTCCGCAAGAACGTGCTGGCCAAGTGCTACGGCGGCGACATCACCCGCAAGCGCAAGCTGCTCGAGAAGCAGAAGGCCGGCAAGAAGCGCATGAAGCAGGTGGGTTCGGTGGAGATTCCGCAGGAGGCCTTCCTGGCCGTGCTGCAGGCGGAAGAACGCTGAGAGGCATGACAGGGTCGAGACGGACCGACCATTCGTCGGCTACCATGACGGATTCGTGAAATTCCGCGTCTCACCCTGCTATTGTCTGGGCTGCGAGCGGTCTGGCGCAGGCAAGGGCCCATCCGGCAGTCTTCCTGTACCCGATCCTTCCAGCCTTTTCATCCCGATCTTCTGCTTACCCCTTCCTGATGCTGCCCGCTCTTCGGGCCTGATCCACGCTTTGTCATGAACTTTCCGCTGATTCTCTTCCTGCTGACTGCCTTCACCCTGTGCATGTGGCTGCTGGACGTGCTGGTGCTGGCACCCGGCAGGCGTCGTCAGGCCGAAGAGCGCCTGAAGACGTGGGAACGCGAGCAGCAGGCGCGCGGTGGCAAGATCAGTCCCCAGGCGCGGCAACAGCTCAAGAACAGCCTTCACCGCCGGCCCGCCTGGCTCGACTACACCGCCGGGCTCTTTCCCGTGCTGTTCGTGGTCTTCGTGGTGCGCTCCTTCCTGTTCGAGCCCTTCAAGATCCCGTCGGGTTCGATGATCCCCACGCTGCTGGTCGGTGACCTGATTCTCGTCAACAAGTACAGCTACGGCGTGCGCCTGCCGGTGTTCGACACCAAGATCATCGAGGTGGGCGAGCCGCAGCGCGGCGACACCGTGGTGTTCCGCTACCCGATGGATCCGTCGGTCGACTACATTAAGCGCGTCATCGGCGTGCCGGGCGACACCATCACCGTGCGGCGCGGCCGCGTCTTCCTGAACGGCGAGGAAGCTCCGCTGCGTCCGGCCGGCGACTACTTTGATGCTGAACGGGGGCGCTACATGCAGCGCTATTCCGAGACCATTGGCAACGTGCCGCACAAGATGCTGATCGATCTGGAGAATCCGGCCATCGTGCCGCTGCAGCGCACGCCCGAGACCGAGAAATATTGCCGTCAGACCTCCGTGGAGCTGACCTGCAAGGTACCCGAGAAAAGCTACTTCGTGATGGGGGACAACCGCGACAACAGCCTGGACAGCCGCAGCTGGGGATTCGTTCCCGAGAAGAACCTGGTTGGACGGGCGTTTTTCATCTGGATGAATTTCAACGATCTGCAGAGAATTGGCTCATTCCGGTAAATGGGTCGGTCATCCGGTCCGGCCCTGACCGTTCCTCATTCCTGTCCGGCGGTCTCGCCCACACATCATGAACGCTTTCTCCCTTGCCACCCGCCGTGCCCCGCAGCGCGGCCTCACCCTGGTCGGGCTGCTCTTCACGGCCATCATCGTGGCCTTCGTGTCGCTGGTCGTCATGCGGGTGGTTCCCACCTTCCTTGAGTATCAGAACATCAAGAAGGCCCTGGTACGCGCCGTCAGCGCTTCGGGTGCCAACAATCCCGAAGCCATCCGCAGCGCCTTTGACCGCTCGCAGGCCATCGACGATTTCCACGCCATCGACAGCAGCAAGCTGGTCTTCTCCAAGGACCAGGGCGAGCAGATGACCGTCTCGTTCAAGTACAGCAAGGACATCCCGCTGTTCGGGCCGGTCAAGCTGGTCATCGACTATGAAGGAGATGCACGCGCGCGATAGGAGCCGGGGCGGATGTCCATCCGCCTGGCTTCCCGGGGCGCCGCGACAATACGCATGACGGGCACCATCCGAGATTCCATTCGCCATACCCTCGAAGGCCGCCTCGGCTACCGCTTCCAGTCCGAGGCGCTGCTCGTGCAGGCGCTCACCCACCGCAGCCATGGGCGCCAGCACAACGAACGGCTGGAGTTTCTGGGGGACAGCGTGCTCAACTGTGCGGTGGCCTCGCTGCTGTACGCGCGCTTTGCCGACTCGCCCGAGGGCGCTCTGTCCCGGCTGCGCGCCAACCTCGTCAAGCAGGATCCGCTGCATGACATCGCATGCGCGCTCTCATTGCCTGATGCGCTGATCCTGGGCGAGGGCGAACGCAAGAGCGGCGGCCATCGCCGTCCCTCCATTCTGGCCGATGCCGTCGAGGCGCTCCTGGGCGCCATCTTCCTCGAATCCGGCTTTGCCACGGCCGCGGGCGTCGTCGAGCGGCTCTACCAGCCGCTGCTGGATGCCATCGATCCCCACGAACTGGGCAAGGACGCCAAGACTCGCCTCCAGGAGTACCTGCAGGGTCACCGGCTGCCGCTGCCCCGATACCAGGTGGTGGCCACCCACGGCCAGACCCACGACCAGCGTTTCGACGTGGTGTGCCAGCTCGACAAGCCGAAGCTGTCCTTCGAGGGCAGTGGCGAGAGCCGCCGCAAGGCCGAGCAGGAGGCGGCCCGCGCTGCGCTGGATCATCTGCTTCGGCACGGCCATCACTGAGGTATTCCTTCATGCCGCACGATCCTTCCGCATCCCCGTCATCCGCTGCCGACGGCACGCCGTTCCGCTGCGGCTACGTGGCCCTGGTGGGGCGCCCGAATACCGGCAAGTCCACGCTGCTCAACCAGCTGCTGGGACAGATGCTCTCCATCACCGCCGACCGGGCACAGACCACGCGTCATCGCATCCAGGGCGTGCTGTCGCGGCCGCACGCGCAGCTCATCCTCGTCGATTCGCCGGGCTACCAGACCCAGCGCATCAACCCGCTCAACAAGATCCTCAACCGCACGGCCCAGTCGGTGGGACAGCAGGCCGATGTGGTGGTGCTCGTCACCGAGGCGGGACGCTGGCGGCGACAGGACGACGAGATCCTGGGCTGGCTCAAGGGCGACGCGCCGGTCATCGTTGCGCTCAACAAGATCGACCAGTTGCGCAACGTCAACGAAGTGCTGCCGCTGATCGCCCAGGTCCATGAGGCCCATCCCGGTCTGGCCGCCATCGTGCCGATCTGCGCCCGCAACGGGCAGGGCATCGAGGCACTGCTTGATGCCATCGAGTCCAACCTGCCGGAAGGCGAGGCCATCTACGGTGAGGACGAGCTCACCGACCGCCCCGAGCGCTTCTTCGCGGCCGAGATCATCCGCGAGAAGCTCTTTCGCCTGCTGGGCGAGGAGCTGCCCTACGAAAGCACCGTCGTCATCGACCGCTTCGAGGAGGAAGGCAACCTGCGGCGCATCGCGGCCACCATCATCGTCGAGCGTCGTGCCCACAAGCCCATCGTGCTGGGACAGGGGGGCGAGCGCATCAAGCGCATTGCCAGCGAGGCGCGCCAGGACATGGAGCGCATGTTCGACGGCAAGGTCTTCCTAACGCTGTGGGTCCAGGTGCGCAGCGGCTGGGCCAAGGACGCCGCCCACCTGCGCAGCTACGGCTACGAATGAACCGGCTGGCTGCCCCTGCCACGACGCGGCCGGGCGGCCCTTGCCCGCCATGGCGCTGGCGCGTCCCCGAAGGAAGCCGGACATGGCCAGCCCGCTGACCGACGAACCCGGTTTCGTGCTGCACAGCCACGCCTACCGAGAGACCAGCCTGATCGTCGACCTCTTCCTGCGCGAGCGCGGTCGCGTCTCGGCCGTGGCCAAGGGCGCGCGCCGCCCCACCTCGGCGCTGCGACCGGTGCTGCTGCAGTTCCAGCCCATCGAGTTCCGCCTCAGTGGCCGCCACGAGCTGCGCACGCTCACCCGCGCCGAATGGCAGGGGGGCATGGCCGTGCCGGCCGGTCGTGCGCTGCTCTTTGCCTTCTACCTGAACGAGCTGGTGATGCGGCTGCTGGCGCGTGAAGACCCGCATCCGCAGCTCTTCGATGCCTATGCGGATGCCCTGTACCAGCTGGGCGAGCAGGGGGCCGACGAGCGCATCCTGCGCCGCTTCGAATGGCTGCTGCTCACCGAGATCGGCTATGCGCCCGACCTGGCCTGCGACCATCGGGGCCTGCCGCTGGAGCCGCAGCGCAACTACCGCATGGACGGCGGCCAGTGGTTCGCCACGCAGGGGGAAGACCCCGCCACGTTCAGCGGTCAGGCGCTGCAGCACATCGCTGCCGGGCGGTATGATGCACCCGGCGTGCTGTCGCAGGCCAAGCGGCTGTCGCGGCTGATGCTGGCCCTGCCGCTGGAAGGGGCTCCGCTCGATACCCGCCGCATCCTGATGGACCTGCAGCGTCTCTGAATTTCCCACTCTTGAGTCTTCTCTCATGATCGAACTCGGCGTCAACATCGACCACGTCGCCACCATCCGTCAGGCGCGGCGCACCTATGAACCCGATCCCGTCTGGGCCGCCGTCGAGGCGCATCTGGGGGGCGCCGACGGCATCACCGTGCATCTGCGCGAGGATCGCCGCCACATCCAGGACGCCGATGTGCGCAGGCTGCGTGACCAGACGCAGATCAAGCTGAACCTGGAAATGGCCGCCACGCCCGAGATGGTCGACATTGCCATCGCGCTCAAGCCCGAGATGGCCATGCTGGTGCCCGAAGGCCGCCACGAGATCACCACCGAGGGCGGGCTTGACATCCTGTCCAAGGAAGCCGCCATCACCGACGCCATCCGCCGGCTGGCCGACCACGGCATCATCACCAGCGTCTTCATCGACGCCGAGCCGGCCCAGGTCGAGGCGGCCGCACGGGCCGGCGCCTCCGTCTGCGAGCTGCACACCGGTCCCTATGCCGAGACCTTCCACCGCGAGGGCCGCGATGTGGCCAGCCCGGCCATCCGCCGCGAGCTGGAGCGCGTGGCCACCGCCGGTGCGCTGATCCAGCAGGCCGGCATGCGCTTCAATGCCGGCCATGGCCTGAACTACTTCAACGTGCAGCCCGTCGCCGCGCTGCCCGGCGTGCGAGAACTGCACATCGGCCATGCCATCGTCTCGCGTGCCGTGTTCGTGGGCATGCGCGAGGCCGTCTCCACCATGAAGGCCCTGATCCGTGAGGCTGCTGCGGCCGCGGCCCAGGGCCGGAGCATGACCGGCCAGGGCTGAGCCGCCGGCCACTGATCCCGGGCTCTGCACAGGCAGGAATCCGTGCCACCCGGCATCGACCGGCCCGGGCCTGTTTCGAGGCAACCGCTTTCACGTCTTTCATCATGCCCGCTTCCTCTCGCAAGACTTCCCAGGCAGCCCGCACGACCCGGCGCGCAGCCAGCACTCCGGCGCGTCGCAGCCGTCATCTGCCGCCCGGTCCCGTCATCGTCGATGTGGCTGGCCTGCGCCTGACCGAGGCCGAGCGCAAGCGCCTGCGCCACCCGCTGGTGGGCGGCGTCATCCTCTTTGCCCGCAACTACCAGTCGCCCGAGCAGCTGCGCGCGCTGACCGACGAGATCCATGCCGTCCGCTCGCCGGCGCTGCTGGTGGCGGTGGATCACGAGGGCGGCCGTGTGCAGCGCTTCCGCGAGGGCTTCTCGGCCATTCCTGCCATGCGCACCCTGGGCGAGCGCTGGGACGCGGACGTGCTGGCGGCCTGCCGCGAGGCCACCGAGGTGGGCCGCCGCATGGGTGAGGAACTGCGTGCCGCCGGGGTGGACTTCACCTTCGCGCCGGTGCTGGATCTGGACTGGGGGCGTTCCTCCGTCATCGGCAACCGGGCCTTCCACCCTGACCCGCGCGTGGTTGCCATGCTGGCCCGCTGCGTGGCGCATGGTCTGCTGCTGGCCGGCATGGCCAACTGCGGCAAGCACTTCCCTGGCCACGGCTTTGCCGATGCCGATTCGCACGTCGCCATGCCCGAGGACACGCGCAGCCTGGACGAGATCCTGGCCGATGACGCGGCTCCCTACGCATGGCTGGGCACGGCGCTCACCGCCGTCATGCCTGCCCACGTCATCTACCCGCAAGTGGACCGCAAGCCGGCCGGGTTCTCCCGGAAATGGCTGCAGACCATCCTGCGCCGCCGCCTGGGGTTCGACGGCCTGATTTTCTCGGACGACCTGACGATGGAAGCAGCCACCGTGGCCGGTGACATCACGGCGCGGGCCAGCGCGGCCCTGAAGGCGGGCTGCGACATGGTGCTGGTCTGCAATCGCCCCGACCTGGCCGACGAACTCCTGGCACACCTGCAGCCGCCCGAGAACCCGCACCTGGAGCGCCGCCTGAACGCGCTGCGACCGCGGGTCACTGGTTAAGCGCCTTCCTGACCCTTCCTGCCTGGCCATGACTGAATCCCGCCGTCCCGACGACCCGAAATCCGCCGCTTCCCAGGATGCGGCCGGGTGGGTACGGCCGCAGGAAATGCCTGCTGAAGCCGTGGCGGTGCCAGCTGCCGACTCCCGGGACTCCATCGATCCGGTCGAGCAGGCGGAGCAGGCTGGACAGGCCAACCAGGCAGAGCGGGCAGACCCGGCAGATGGGCCAGACGGGCCAGACGCGTCTGCGCCGCAGGCTCTCGCTCCCTTCGTGGAGCGCCCGGCCGAGCTGAAGCTCTTTTTGCGCACGCTGCCGGCGCTGCCCGGCGTCTATCGGATGAAGGACGCCTCCGGCACCGTGCTGTACGTGGGCAAGGCGCGTGACCTGAGCAAGCGGGTGCGCTCGTACTTCCGCAAGACGCTGGCCAGCCCGCGCATTGCCCAGATGGTGGCCCGTGTGGTGGAGATCGACACCACCACCGTCGGCTCCGAGGCCGAGGCGCTGCTGCTGGAAAACAACCTGATCAAGTCGTTGAAGCCCCGCTTCAACATCCTGTTCCGCGACGACAAGACCTACCCGTTCCTGAAGTTCAGCGCCCACGCCTTCCCGCAGATTTCCTACTATCGGGGCGGCACCGACCGCCGCGCCCAGTATTTCGGCCCCTATCCCAGCTCCTTCGCCGTGCGCGAGGGCATTCAGGTGCTGCAGAAGATCTTCCACCTGCGCACTTGCGAGGACAGCTACTTCGCCAACCGCTCGCGTCCGTGCCTGCTGCACCAGATTCGGCGCTGCAGCGCCCCCTGCGTTGGCCTGATCGACGAGGCCGCCTACCGCCGTGACGTGAACTCGGCCATCACCTTCCTGAAGGGCGGGCACAAGGAAATCCTGAAGGAGATGGAAGCCGGCATGCAGGCCGCGGCGGAGGAGCTGCGCTTCGAGGAAGCCGCCGTGCTGCGCGACCGCATCAGTGCCCTGTCGCGCGTGCTGCACCAGCAGTCGATGGAGATCAATGCCGACACCGATGCCGACATCATCGCCATCGAGCAGGCCGATGGCCAGGTCTGCCTGAACCTGGCCATGGTGCGGGGCGGACGCCATCTGGGCGACAAGGCGCATTTCCCGTCCCATGTGGCAGGTCTGGACGACGAGGAGGGCCTGGGCAGCGTGCTCGACGCCTTCCTGACCCAGCACTATGCGGGCGCCACCATTCCCGGCGTCATCATCTGTGCCCGGAAGCCCGAGGATCCCGAGCTGCTGGGCATCCTGCGCGCCCAGGCGGGCCATCCGGTCGCCTGGGTGCAGAACCCGCAGCAGGACCGACGCCGGTGGCTCGCGCAGGCCCATGCCAACGCAAAGATCGCGCTCACCCGCCACCTGGCCATCGACGGTTCGCAGCTGCGCCGCACGCAGGATCTGCTCGACGTGCTGGGCCTGTCGCTGGAAGACCCGGCGCGCCTGCGCGTCGAATGCTTCGACATCAGCCACACCATGGGCGAGGCCACCCAGGCTTCCTGCGTGGTCTACGAGAACAACCGGATGGCCTCCGGCCAGTATCGCCGCTTCAACATCCAAGGGATCGAACCCGGCGACGACTACGCCGCCATGCGCCAGGTGCTGCAGCGTCGCTATGGTCGCTGGGCCACCACGCGGGACGAACCTGCCGGCGATGCGGACGCTGCGCCTGCCTCCGCGTCTGGTGCCGACGCCGATGCTGACGAGACCGCTGCGCCCGGGGAGGGCCGGCCAGCCTCCGGCCGCATCGCGCGCGACGATGCCGCACGTCTGCCCGACATCGTGCTGGTCGATGGCGGCAAGGGCCAGATCAGCAGTGCCCGCGAGGTCTTCGAGTCGCTGGGGCTGGACATCGGCCTGCTGGTGGGCGTGGCCAAGGGGGAAGGGCGCAAGGTGGGACTGGAGACGCTGGTGTTCGCCGATGGGCGTGAGCCGCTCGTACTGGGCAAGGAATCGCCCGCACTGATGCTGGTGGCCCAGATCCGTGACGAGGCGCACCGCTTTGCCATCACCGGCATGCGTGCCCGCCGCGCCAAGGCCCGCAAGGTCTCGCGGCTGGAAGAGATCGATGGCGTGGGCGCCCGTCGCCGCCAGCGGCTGCTGTCGCGCTTCGGCGGGCTGCGCGGCATCATGGCCGCCAGCGTCGAGGATTTGGCCAGCGTCGAGGGCATTTCCATGTCCCTGGCCGAATCCATCTATCAGCAGCTTCACCAGAGCTGAGGATCAGGAAGCGAGCGGCTCCGACGCGTCCCTTTCGCGCATCGGGCCCGGTCCGAAACGGGTCGCTCGGGGGGTATGTGCGGACGCTTCCCCCGCTCCTGGCTCGGGTGCATCCAGGGGGCTTGCTGCGCCCCGATCCGGTGGGGGACGCTCTGGATGGAGAGTCGATGCTGTTGCGTTTTTGCCTGCACCGGCCGTTGTGATAGGCTTGTGCCAGTTGCTGCACTTTCGCTGGCGCGCTGCCATCTTGCGCCGTCGGCGCAGCGTTTGGCCCCCGCAAGAGCGTTCCGTCATTGCGGCAGCCGGTGCAGCGGTCGTTTCCCCGAATGTGCACCCCCATGGCCTTCAATCTGCCCAACCTGCTGACCTGGCAGCGCATCCTTGCCATACCGCTGCTGGTCTGTGTCTATCTGGTGCCTTTCGACGCATGGGGCGAACACAGTCGCAACCTCGTCGCCACCATCCTGTTCATCCTGGCCTCCCTGACTGACTGGCTGGACGGCTGGCTGGCACGACGCCTGGGGCAGCAGACCGAGCTGGGGGCGTTCCTCGACCCGGTGGCCGACAAGCTGCTGGTCTGCGTGGCGCTGGTCATGCTGCTGGATCTGGGGCGCATCAATGCCGGCATTGCCATCATCATCATCGGCCGTGAGATCACCATCTCGGCCCTGCGTGAATGGATGGCCAGCATCGGCGCGCGCAAGAGTGTCGCCGTCAACTGGATGGGCAAGGTCAAGACGGCCGTCCAGATGCTGGCCATTCCCATGCTGCTCTACCACGATCCCATCGGCAGCTTCGACTGCCAGTACTGGGGCAGCTGGATGATCACGCTGGCTGCCATCCAGACCTTCATCTCGATGGTCTACTACCTGAAGCAGGCCTGGCCGCAGCTGCGGGGCGATACGGCGGCCCATTGACAGTGATTCTGCCGTGGCCGGCTTCCGGCCCCGGCGACAGTGCCCGTCGCTCTCAAGGCCCCAAGGCATGTTCCGGAAGCAGGAAGGGCCTGGAAAGTCGGAAGGACCCGCAGGTCGGATGAGTCCATGCCCCATCAGAGGCCAGTCCGGGCCTGGAAAAGAAAAAAGCCATTCATCGAATTCGATGAATGGCTTTTTGAATCTGGAGGCGGAGGTCGGAATCGAACCGGCGTCCACGGCTTTGCAGGCCGCTGCATAACCACTCTGCCACCCCGCCAGAGAAAAAAGATTCTGGTGGAATTCCCCTGTCCTGTCAAGGGTCTGGTGGGATTTCCTGTCGTCCTGGCGGAATCTTTCAGCAGGGCCATCCCTCAGAAGGGCAGTTCCCCCTGTCGGGGCGGCTGCGTGTGTGCATCGGGGGCGGCTTCATGGGCGGCATCGGCACGTTCCAGCGACGACACGCGGATGCCCAGCAGCCGAAAGCGCCGTTGCAGGTCCACCCGCTTCAGGCAGCGCCCAGCCAGCCGGCGGATGTCGCCAGCGTCCTGCGTTGGCGCCTCTGTCGTCAGCTCGCGCGTCACGGTACGGAAATCCGCATAGCGCAGCTTGATACCCACCGTGCGGCCCCGATAGCCTTTGCGCTGCAGATCCTGCGCCGTCTGCTCGGCCAGCCGCGTGAAGATGGCGGCCAGCTCCACGCGGTCATGCACGGCGTGCAAATCACGCTCGAAGGTGGTCTCGCGGCTGATCGTCACCGGCTCCGTCCGATTGGCCACCGGGCGCTCATCAAGCCCCCAGGCGGCATCGTGCAGCCACTGGCCGGTTCGGGTGCCGAAGTGTTCCACCAGCCAGGCCGTGTCACAGGCGGCCAGCTGGGCGATGGTCAGCACGCCCAGTTTCTGCAGTCGTTCGTCGGTCTTGGGGCCGATGCCGTTGATGCGGCGGCAGGGCAGGGGCCAGATCCGCGTCTGCAGATCCTCGGGGTGGATGATCGTGATGCCGTGCGGCTTGTCCAGGTCGCTGGCCATCTTGGCGATCAGCTTGTTGGGGGCCACCCCGATCGAGCAGCTCAGCCCCGTTTCGGCCTGGATGCGCGCCTGCAGCCGGGTGGCCAGTGCACGCCCGCCGTCCTCCTGCACGCCTGCCACCCTTGTCAGGTCGATGAACACCTCGTCGATGCCCCGATCCTCCATGACGGGTGCTTCGGACAGGATGATTGCCTTGAAGGCCTGCGAGAAGCGGCGATAGCGCTCGAAGTCGGGCGGCAGCAGGATGGCCTGCGGGCACAGGTGGGCGGCTCTGGCCAGCCCCATGCCCGAGCCCAGTCCGAACTGCCGGGCGGCATAGGTGGCGGTGGTGGCCACGCCCCGACCCCGGTACTCGCCCAGCCGGGGGAAATGGTCAGGATCGATGGCCTGCAGTGCGTCCGCCTGCCACCGGCTGCCCGGATGGCGCTCGTTGATGCGGGCCACCAGCTCCTCGGGCGTCATTCGCCGACCACCGATCACCACCGGAAGAGCCTGCAGCTGCGGATACTGCAGCAGCGTCACCGAGGCAAAGAAGGCATCCATGTCCAGATGGGCGATGCGTCGTGAGAGGGCGGTACTCATGGCCGTTTTTCGAGGGGAGAGCCGTGTGGAATGCTGCTGATATTCGGGTTTTCCCTGAGTGAATATCCTGAGGTTTCTGCCTGTCTCGCCGGGGCCGTTGCCCGTGGCCGTCGAGCGGGGAAACACGGGCGCCTTGTGCTAGTATCGAACCAGTTGCCGGCCGAATTTCTTCGGCTGTGTTTTCTCTCTCCGTTCCAACTTTCGAGGTTGACTGGCATGTTTCCGGAATTTCGTGGACTGATCACCAAGCTTAAGACCGAAGACTCGCATTTTGCACGTCTGTTCGACAAGCACAACGAACTCGACCACAAGATCAAGGCCATGGAAGCCGGTGTCGAGCGCACGGCATCCGTCGAGATCGAGAATCTCAAGAAAGAGAAGCTGCGCCTGAAGGACGAGATGTACGAAATCCTGCGCAAGGCAGACGGCAAGGCCTGATCCGATTTTCGGATCACCATGAAAAAAGCGCCCTGCGGGGCGCTTTTTTCATGGGTGGCCCCTTGGACGAGAGGCCTTTGGGTCATCCATGGCGGGAGCATCCGTCAGCGTCAGGCTCCCACGCAAGGAGCCTGCGCCGATGACCCTCCGCGCTTACAGCAGGGCATCAGGACGCTCGCCGCGCTCGTACACCACATGGGCACGACCCACGATCAGCGGATCCAGCTTGCCGATCCGTTCGATGGACTTGTTGCTGTAGGGCAGCTTGTGCAGGATGTAGCGCATGGCGTTGAGGCGGGCGCGCTTCTTGCAGTCGCTCTTGATGACCGTCCACGGGCTGTCGGCCGTGTCCGTCTCGAAGAACATGGCTTCCTTGGCGCGGGTGTAGTCATCCCACTTGTCCAGCGATGCCTTGTCGATGGGGCTCAGCTTCCATTGCTTGAGCGGGTGGGCGGCGCGTTCGCGGAAGCGGCGGCGTTGCTCCTTCTGGCTGACGCTGAACCAGAACTTCACCAGGTGGATGCCGCTGCGCACCAGGTGGCGTTCGAACTCGGGCGCCTGCTTCATGAACTCCTGGTACTCCTCGTTGGTACAGAAGCCCATCACGCGTTCCACACCCGCCCGGTTGTACCAGCTGCGGTCAAAGAGCACGATCTCGCCATGCGTGGGCAGATGCTCGATGTAGCGCTGGAAGTACCACTGACCACGCTCAGTGTCGGTGGGTTTTTCGAGTGCCACCACACGGGCTCCCCGCGGGTTCATATGCTCCATGAAGCGCTTGATGGTGCCTCCCTTGCCGGCTGCATCGCGTCCCTCGAACAGGATGACGATGCGCTGGCCGGTTTCCTTGGCCCAGGCCTGCAGCTTCAGCAGCTCCACCTGCAGACGGAATTTCTCCTTCTCGTAGGTGGCGCGACGCATCAGGTTCTTGTACGGATAGCCGCCGTCACGCCAGTCATCGGCCAGCTCCTCGTCGGGGTTGGCCAGCGAGTGCATCAGCTTCTTGGGCATCTTGCCCTTGAGGGCCTTGCGGATGACGTCCCGGTCGTCGGCTGCCGCACCCTCCAGGATGGCGCGCAGCGCCTTGGCGCGCTCCTGCACGGTCTTCTTGTCGATGTTGTCGAGGACGGAGATCACGGCCTCGACCTTCTTTTCCTGCGAGGCCTCGATCTTCTGGCCGGTCACGAATTTTTCCAGTGCCTCTTTCCTCAGGCTGGGCGGCGTGTCGCCCTTGGCCACGCGGCGGACTTCGGTGGGCAGCGGCCCCGCCGGAGCGGCCTTGCGCCGGTTTGGGGCGGCCGTGGTGGTGGCTTTGGGGGCACTGCGGCGCGTGCGCGTCCCGGATGCATTTTCGGAAGGCGTTGCGACGGTCGGGCTGTCCGAGGCCTTGGGGCCGTCCGCGGTGACAGATTGAGTGGGGTGGGTAGCGTTCTGCATGCAGGAGGTTCCTTTATGGTTCAGAAAGAATAGATATGAATGAATATGCGCCGGCCCCGAAAACGTATCTTGATTCGAATCAATGGCCATGGGGCCCTCGGGATTCAGCGCCATTTTCTAGCGCTGCTGAAGGAGCCAGTTGATGATGATTTTCAGGTCGCGGTCGTTCACGTGTGGCTGCGGCGGCATCGGTACCGGTCCCCATTTCCCGTTTCCTCCCCTGAGGATGCTTTCGGCCAGCTGCCTGCTCGCATCGGGTTGCCCGGCATGACGCTGCCCGATGTCACGGAAGGCCGGCCCTACCACCTTGCGTTCAGGCTGGTGGCAGGATGTGCAGTGGTTCGATTCCAGCACGCGCAGGGCCGTTGCGTCGTCGATGGCCTGGGAGACAGACTCGTGGTTCTGTGTCTGCGGGCGGGATGGCCCGGTATCAGGGGTTGCTGATGACGGGGCGGGCGTTTCGGGCACGGGAGGATCGGATGGCAGGACCAGGGTGCCTTCGTCCGGCCGGGTCCTCTCCGTGTTCCTGCTGTAGGGCGCGGGCCCGGTAGATGCCGTGGCGGGCCGTGCAGGAGAAGTCTGCGCGTCTGGCCTGGCTACCGGTCCGGATGCCGGAGGCCTTCCTGTTCCGGTATCCGGCTCAGGGGGCCGAGAGTCGCATCCGCCAAGCAGCGCACCCGCCATCAGCCAGGGTAGCAGCAGGTGGTGGCAGGGCAGGGGCAGTGGCAGGCGAGACATGATGAGCCGGGGCAGGGACCATATCGCCAGTATATCGATCGTTTCCACAAGAGGTCCTGATCGCATCAGGGACTGCTCAAGTTGTATTGAATTCCAACATCACGCAAGGAATTTGGCGCATCAAGGCCGGGTTTTCGCAAAAGAATGACGGTGCAATGGGCAAGTCACGGAAAAAGCGTAGATGCTTTGTAGATATACCGCCTTATATGTAACTATGGTAAGCGCTGTCAGCCATAAAAGGCTTGATGTTCATCAAGCAGGGCATGGCAATCCATTGATTTCAAAGGGAACCACGTTGTGTATCCCAGTTTTTCAAGACGACCATCCGCTTGGCGCTCCGGTCGCGTGTAAGTAGGGTTTACGTTCATTGTTTTTCGTTAAGTTTGGAGAACAGGATTTTTTAGCCCCGCCCCTTAAGCTTCGCCTGCCTTTCAACACAAAGGCCTGAATGACGACGAATCTGGGCGAAATGTCGTGTCAATCGACAGTGTCTGCAGGTGTCGTGATGAGTCATTCAGTACCCCTCAATCAGGCGGAGAATAACCATCGTGTCTCATGCGACAACCCATCGGGCATCGTCCCGTCGAAAGGTCGTTTCGCGCCCGGCCCTGCCGGCGCTGACGGCCCTGTCTGCTGCGCTGCTCGGGCTGACCTCGCTGTCGGCCCAGGCGCAGGACGCCACCCTCTTCAGCGTCGTGCGCAACCCGCCGGTGTTCCAGGGCGAGGACAACGTGAACGCTGCGTCCGGCTCTTCCGGCATCCAGGCACAGGGCAATGTGGGCGAGGCCACGCTGCCACCGGCTCGCCAGCGCAACGTGCGCCTTGATGTCGGTTATGTGGACTCCTACATCTGGGACCCGAACAACGACAAGTACGACCGTGTGCGGCTGCGCAGCTACCACGGTGATTCCAGCCGCCCGCTGGTGGCGCCCACCATCGAGATCCAGCCCGGTACGCGGCTGAACGTGCGGCTGACCAACAACCTGGAGCCGGAAAAAGATCAGGAATGCAAGGACAAGAAAGAGAATGACCCGCGGTGCTTCAACATCACCAACCTGCACACGCACGGCCTGTGGGTCAGCCCCCGGGACAATTCCGACAACATCTTCCTGAAGGTCGAGCCGGGCCAGTCGCAGCTCTACGAGATTGACGTGCCGAGCGACCACCCGGCAGGCACGTTCTGGTATCACAGCCACTTCCACGGTTCCACCGCGCTGCAGGTGTCCAGCGGCATGGCCGGTGCGCTCATCATCCGTGGCAATCGCCTTCCCAGTGGCAACACCAACGGTGACCTGGACACGCTGCTCAAATCCACGGCAGGCACCCGTGTGCAGGAACGGCTGCTGATGCTGCAGCAGATTTCGTATGGCTGCGTGGGGACCGATGGCAAGCTCAAGCGCATGCCGGCCAATGGGGGCGACAATCAGGGGCCGAATGCCCGCCTGCCGCCCCTGCGCTGTGATGACGGCGACGTGGGTAGCGTGGACAACTACGATGCCTTGCTGGGGCCGAACAGCTGGCGCGACAGCGGCCGCTTCACCACGGTCAACGGTGTGACGCTGCCGCGCTTTGTCGGTGCAGTCGCGGGCCGGCTCGAGCGCTGGCGGATCATCCACGGTGGTGTGCGCGATTCCGTCAACCTGGAATTCCGAAAGGCCGTCCTGAACAACATGCCGGTCAGCGACGTGCGCAACCTCAGTGGCAAGCCGCTGCAGCGCTTCATCAACAACAACTGCACGGGCGCACCGCTCACGCACTACCGGGTAGCGTCCGATGGCATGACCATGGACAGCATGCAGCCGGCCACGCAGACCACCTTCCAGCCCGGCTATCGCTGGGATCTGGTGACGGTCTTCCCGCAGTCCGGTTTCTACTGCGTGCTGGACAAGTCGGTACCGGCAGCCGGCGCCGTCAACAACGAGCCGCCGGCCACCACGCTGGTCGGTATCGTGGAAGTGGGCAATGGCGTGAACATGAACGTTACCGACATCCCCAGCTACGTCAAGCAGCAGATGCTGAACCTGGCCAACACCAATGTGCCTGAGTCCGTTCGGGCCAGTGTGGTGGCCGACCTGAACGACGGGCTGAAGCTGTCGCGCTACACGCCGCACAAGACGCTGACCGAAGCGGACGTGACGGAATCGACACCGCAGACGGTGACCTATGCGATCCTTCCGCCGGCTCAGGGCGGTACAGGCCCCCGCTTCACGGTCGATGGCAAGGAGTTCAGCGAGACTGATGCCCCGCGCGAACTGAAGCTGGGCGCCGTGCAGGACTGGGTCATCAAGTCGATCAATGGCGGCCACCCGCACCACGTCCACGTCAATCCGTTCCAGGTCGTCTCGATCCTCGACCCGCAGGGGCGTGACGTGAGCGGCCTCGACACGCCGGACACCGCCGGTGCCAGTGGCGGCGTGGCCGACACCCAGTACCGCGGCATGAAGGGGACGTGGCGCGACACGCTGTTCATCAAGTCTCTCCCGACCCAGGGTACGGCTGGCCAGTACACGGTCACCGTACGGACCCAGTACAACCGGTATTGGGGCGACTTCGTGCTGCACTGCCACATCCTTGACCACGAAGACGAGGGCATGATGCAGAAGGTTCGGATCTATGATCCGGCCAACCCGATCGCCACCCGCTTCGGCCCGGTGCCTGTCTGCGGCCTGGACGATGGCAAGAGCAAGCCTTTCGCGACCAAGTTCAAGAGCCCCTATGGTGTGAGCAACCCGCTCCTGCTGCCCAGCAGCAGCAAGAGCAAGATCCAGGCCAGCATCATGGCGACCCCGGTCGTGCGCTGATTCCGCAGGCTGCCTGATCGCCCAGGCGACAGGAGCCCATGACGGGAACCTCTGAAAAGCCCCGGAGGCAGGGAAACCTGTCCCGGGGCTTTTCTCTTGCCTTGGAGGGTAGGGGCATGCCCGGGAATCGCCCGGATCAGCTCCCGACAGAGGTGCCGGTGTGCGGCCTGAGGGCATGAAAAAGCCCCGGGAAACCGGGGCTTGCTGCTGCGGTCAACGCCGCCCCCGGAGGGGGCAGCGTCACGGCATGTCTGCTTTCAGAGCTCCTTCTCGACCAGCTTGAAGCTGTTCAGGATCGCATCGGCCGAGGCACGCAGCTTGGATTTTTCGTCCTCGCTCAGCGGGGTGTCGAGCACCTGCTCCACGCCGCTCGCACCCAGCACGCTGGGCAGCGACAGCGCCACGCCTTCAATGCCGTACTGGCCGTGCAGGATGCTGGAGACCGGCTGCACCGAGTGCTCGTCGCGCAGGATGGCTTCGCAGATCCGCGAGGCTGACAGGCCGATGGCGAAGTTGGTGGCCCCCTTGCCGGCGATCACCTTGTAGGCGCTGGTCATCACCTGGTGGGCCAGGTCGTTCAGCACGTCGGGCGGGAACACCTGGTGGCCGTTCACGCGGTAGTCGGCGATGGGCACTGCGCCGATCCGGGCCACCGACCACATCGGGAACTCGCTGTCGCCGTGCTCACCGATGATCGAGGCGTGCACGCTGGCCGTGGAGATGCGGGCGCGGTCGGCGATCAGGCGGCGCAGCCGCGACGAATCGAGCACCGTGCCGCTGGAGATCACCCGGCTGGTGGGCAGGCCCGAGATGCGCTGCGCCACCATCGTGAGCACGTCGCACGGGTTGGTCACCAGGATGAAGATCGCGTCGGGCGAGGCTTCCACCAGTTTCGGGATCATCGCCTTCAGGATGCGGGCGTTGTCCCTGACCAGCTCCAGCCGGCTCTGGCCCGGGTTCTGCTTGGCGCCGGCGGTGATCACCACGATATCGCTGCCGCTGGTCACCGCGATGTCGCTGCTGCCGCTCACATGGGGCCAGCCCGTGAAGTGCGAGCCATGCGCCAGGTCGGCGGCCTCGGCCTCCACCTTGGGCGTGTTGATGTCATACAGGGCGATCTCGTTGGCGACCTGACGGATCAGGGCTGCATAGGCGACGGCCGTGCCGACGGCACCGGCACCCACCACCGAAATCTTTCTTCCTTTTGCCATGTGACTCTCCTGAGGTTTCACAAGGGCCCGGGCCGCCCGGCAGGAGTGCCATTGGCTTTCCGCGACCATGCCTACCCCCGATCCGTCCACCGGACAGGCCTGCGGGGGCAGGGCTGTTCCCTATTGTAATTCCCGTTTAACCATGATTGACGATGCCGCATCTGCCATCCGGGTTTTCGGCGGCCTCATGGGCCGGAGTGTGGCAGTGTCAGCGACGCCAGGCGGCATCGTGGCCGCGTCGCCGGAGATCATCGGCGATAATCCCCGGATGGCAACTCGTTCATCCTCATCCAAAAACGGCGCCGACTACTCCGAAGCCTCCATCCGGGTGCTGAAGGGTCTGGAGCCGGTCCGGCAGCGGCCGGGCATGTACACCCGTACCGAGAACCCGCTGCACATCATCCAGGAAGTCATCGACAACGCGGCCGACGAGGCCCTGGGCGGTTACGCGCGCCACATCGATATTCGTCTCTTCAAGGATGGCCGCGTCGAGGTCACCGACGACGGCCGGGGCATTCCCGTGGGCCTGCACCCCGACGAGGGCGTGCCGGTCATCGAGATCGTCTTCACCCGGCTGCATGCCGGCGGCAAGTTCGACAAGACCGCGGGCGGCGCCTACAGCTTCTCGGGCGGCCTGCACGGCGTGGGTGTCTCGGTCACGAACGCCCTGTCCCGCCGGCTGGAGGTCACTGTCTGGCGCAAGGGCGACAAGGATGCTGCTGGCACCCGGCTGGCCCACACCATCGCCTTCGCCGACGGCGAGCTGGCCGAACCCCTGGTGGCCCGGCCGGCCACGCGCGATGAACCCTCGTCCGGTACCCGCGTCACCGTCACGCCCGACCCCAAGTACTTCGACAGCGCCACCATTCCGGTGGCCGAGCTGGAGCGGCTGCTGCGCAGCAAGGCCGTGCTGCTGCCGGGCGTGCGCGTGACGCTTACCCTGGAAAAGACGGGCGAGACCCGGCAGTGGCAGTATGACGAGGGACTGCGCGGCTATCTGCAGGAAGAGCTGGCGCAGGAGCCGGGCGTGGAGCCGCTGGTGCTTTTCGAGGACCAGCAGTACGCCGGACGGGGTGACGACAGCTTTGCCGAAGGCGAGGGCGCCCACTGGGTGGTGGCCTTCACCGAGAACGGACCGCTGGCGCGTGAATCCTACGTGAACCTCATTCCCACGCCGGCGGGCGGCACGCACGAATCCGGTCTGCGCGAGGGGCTCTTCACGGCCATCCGCGGCTTCATCGAGCTGCACAACCTGCAGCCCAAGGGCGTGCGGCTGATGGCCGAGGATGCCTTCGCACGTGCCAGCTTCGTGCTGTCGGCCCGCGTGCTGGACCCGCAGTTTCAGGGCCAGACCAAGGAGCGGCTCAGCTCGCGCGATGCCGTGCGGCTGGTCTCCGGGGCCGTGCGCACCCAGTTCGAGTTCTGGCTCAACCAGCACGTCGACCAGGCCCGGAAGCTGGCCGAGCTGGTCATCCGCCAGGCGCAGGCGCGCCAGCGCTCGGCCCAGAAGGTCGAGAAGCGCAAGGGCTCGGGCGTGGCCGTGCTGCCGGGCAAGCTCACCGACTGTGAGAGCACCGACACTGCGCACAACGAGCTGTTTCTGGTGGAGGGCGATTCTGCCGGCGGCTCGGCCAAGATGGGGCGTGACAAGGAGAACCAGGCCGTGCTGCCGCTGCGCGGCAAGCTGCTCAACACCTGGGAGACCGAGCCCGACCGACTGTTTGCCAACAACGAGATCCACGACATCGCCGTGGCCATCGGGGTCGATCCGCACCCGCTCGGCGCCAGCCCCGACCTGTCCGGCCTGCGCTACGGCAAGATCTGCATCCTGTCGGACGCCGACGTGGATGGCTCGCACATCCAGGTGCTGCTGCTCACGCTGTTCTTCCGGCACTTCCCGGCGCTCATCGACGCGGGGCACATCTACGTCGCTCGCCCGCCGCTGTATCGGGTGGACGTGCCCGCGCGCGGCAAGCAGCCGCTGCGGAAGATCTACTGCCTGGATGCCCGTGAACTGCAGCACACCGAAGAGAAGCTGCGCAAGGACGGCATGCGCGAGGGCAGCTGGACCGTGTCGCGCTTCAAGGGCCTGGGCGAGATGACGGCCGAGCAGCTGTGGGAGACCACGCTGAATCCGGCCACCCGCAGCCTGTCGCAGGTGCGCTATGGCGCCGTGCCCGTGTCCGACACCGAGGTGCAGTTCACGCTCCTGATGGGCAAGGGCGAGGCCGCCGGCCGGCGCAGCTGGCTGGAAGAGCACGGCGATCAGGCACGTGCCGACGTCTGACTGAATTCAACGGGCCGGCTGCGGCTGGCCGACGGATCGAGACTGAATGGATACCGAGATCATCCTCGACGAGGAAGAGAGCACCGATGGCCTGACACTGGCCCGCTATGCGGAGCGGGCCTACCTGGACTACGCCATCTCCACCATCCGCAGCCGTGCGCTGCCCGACGTGAGCGATGGCCAGAAGCCCGTGCAGCGGCGCATCCTGTTTGCCATGCACGAGATGGGGCTGGGGCCTGCTGCCAAGCCGGTCAAGTCGGCCCGGGTGGTGGGTGACGTGCTGGGCAAATATCATCCGCACGGGGACTCCGCCGCCTACGACGCGATGGTGCGCATGGCACAGGACTTCAGCCTGCGCTACCCCCTGGTCGACGGCCAGGGCAACTTCGGTTCGCGCGATGGCGACGGTGCGGCTGCCATGCGCTACACCGAGGCACGGCTCACGCAGTATGCCCGCCTGCTGCTTGACGAGATCGACCAGGGTACGGTGGAGTTCGTGCCCAACTACGACGGCTCGGCCACCGAGCCGGAGCTGCTGCCGGCGCGGCTGCCGATGATCCTGCTCAACGGCGCCTCGGGCATTGCCGTGGCCATGGCCACCGAGATTCCGTCGCACAACCTGGTGGAGGTGGCCCAGGCCGCCATCGCCCTCATCCGCGATCCGAAGCTGTCGCACGAGGCGCTGATGCAGATCATGCCCGGCCCCGACTTCCCGGGCGGCGGCCAGATCATCAGCAGCAGTGCGGACCTGGCCGAGGCCTATCGCAGCGGCCGGGGTTCCATCCGCGTGCGCGCCCGCTACCACATCGAGGAACTGGCCCGGGGCCAGTGGCAGCTGGTTGTCGACGAGCTTCCACATGGCGTCTCGTCCCAGAAGGTGCTGGAAGAGGTCGAGGAGCTGAGCAATCCGAAGGTGCGCAGCGGCAAGAAGGCCCTCACGCCCGAGCAGCTGCAGGCCAAGTCGCAGATCCTGAACGTGATGGATGCGGTGCGTGACGAAAGCGGCCGCGAGGCTGCCGTGCGCCTGGTCTTCGAGCCCAAGACCTCCCGCATCGAGCAGGCGCTGCTGGTCAACACGCTGCTGGCCTGCACCAGTCTGGAAACCTCGGTGTCCATCAACCTGGTGATGCTGGGCCAGGACAAGCGGCCACGCCAGAAGACGCTCACCGAGATCCTGCAGGAATGGATCGACTTCCGGCTGCACACTGTGCGCCGGCGCAGCGCCCACCGTCTGGGCAAGGTCGAGGACCGCATCCATATCCTCGAAGGCCGGCAGCTGGTGCTGCTCAACATCGACGAGGTCATCCGCATCATCCGCGAATCGGACGAGCCCAAGCCCGCGCTGATGCAGGCCTTCGGGCTGACCGAGCGCCAGGCCGAGGACATCCTGGAGATCCGCCTGCGCCAGCTGGCACGCCTGGAGGCCATCCGCATCGAGCAGGAGCTGAAGGATCTCTTTGACGAGCGCAAGAAGCTGCAGGGCCTGCTGGGCAGCGAGGCCACGCTGAAGAAGGCCGTCATCAAGGAGATCGAGACCGACATCAAGACCTACGGCGACGACCGCCGCACGCTCATCGAGGCTGCCGAGAAGGCCGCCGTCGAGGCCCGTCAGGTGGAAGAGCCTGTCACCGTCATCATCTCGGCCAAAGGCTGGGTGCGTGCCCGTCAGGGCCATGGCCACGATGCCCGCCAGTTCAGCTTCAAGACCGGTGACGAGCTGGCTGGTGCGTACGAGGTCAAGACCACCGACCAGCTCCATGCCCTGGCCAGCAGCGGCCGGGTCTATTCCATTCCGGTGGCGGGCCTGCCTTCGGCGCGGGGTGACGGGGTGCCCATCACCAGTTTCGTCGAGCTGGAGGCCGGTTCCCAGATCCTGCATGCCTTTGCTGCCCCGGCCGATGCGGGCGTGCTGCTGGCCACCGAAAAGGGCTTCGGCCTGACCTGTGTGGCCAGTGACTGGCAGAGCCGGATGAAGGCCGGCAAGCACTTCCTCACGCTGGAAGAAGGCGACGTGCCGCTGCCCCCCGTACTGTTCGATGCCAGCCGCACGGATGCCACCGTCGTCTGTCTGAGCGACGGACAGGGGGGCGGCGACAAGGGCAGGGTGCTGGCCTACCCCGTGTCCGAGGTGAAGACTCTGCACAAGGGGGGCCGGGGCGTGACCCTGATGGGCCTGGAGAAGAAGGAGAAACTGCGCCAGGTCATCGTCGCGACCGACACCGGCCTTGTCGTCACCGGCACCGGCCGCATGGCCAAGCCGCAGAGCCGCACGATGAGCACCCGCGAGATCGCCGCCAACACCGGCACCCGCGGCCGCAAGGGCAAGCAGCTCGACCCGCGCTGGAAGGACGTGCGGCTCTGGCTGCCCGGCACCGAGCCGGCGGCCTGACCGCGCCAGCCATCGGAGGGCGCGTCCGGGATTTTCTTTCCCGCCAGGACCTTGAAAAAGAAGGTGTCGCGCCTATCTGCTTTTCCACGATATCTGAAAACAACCAAGCATCATGAGCGACACCCAAAAGGAAACCCTGGGATTCCAGACCGAGATCAAACAGCTGCTCGATCTGATGATCCACTCTCTCTACAGCAACCGCGACATCTTCCTGCGCGAGCTGATCTCCAACGCATCCGATGCCTGCGACAAGCTGCGCTTCGAGGCACTGGACAACGACAGCCTCTATGCCGGCGACAGTGATCTGGGCATCTGGATCGAGACCGACCGCAAGGCGCGCACCATCAGCGTGCGTGACAACGGCATCGGCATGAACCGTGACGAGGCCGTGAAGAACCTGGGCACCATTGCCCGCTCCGGCACGCGCGAGTTCTTCAGCCAGCTGACCGGCGACCGTGCCCGCGATTCCAACCTCATCGGCCAGTTCGGCGTGGGCTTCTATTCCTCGTTCATCGTGGCCAAGAAGGTCACGGTGGAAAGCCGCCGTGCCGGCGATGCCGAAGACCAGGCCATCCGCTGGGTGTCCACCGGCGATGGCGAATTCACCGTCGAGACCATCACCCGCGCCGAGCGCGGCACCACCGTCACGCTGCACCTGCGTGACAACGATGCCGACCCCGAAGAGGGCCATGAATACGACTCGCTGCTGGAGCCCTACAAGCTTCGCCAGCTGGTGCGCAGCTATTCCGACCACATCGCGCTGCCGGTGCGCATGAAGGCCGAGAAGTGGGATGCCGAGAAGCAGGAAATGGTCGAGACCGGCGAGTGGGAGGTCGTCAACCAGGCCAAGGCCCTGTGGCAGCGTCCGCGCAACGAGATCACCGAGAAGGAATACGACGAGTTCTATCGTCACATCACCCATGACTTCGAGGGGCCGCTGGCCTACACCCACAACCGGGTGGAAGGGCGTGCCGAGTACACCCAGCTACTCTATATTCCCAAGCATGCCCCCTTCGACCTGTGGGATCGCCAACAGCGCCACGGCGTGCGCCTGTACGTGCGGCGCGTCTTCATCATGGACGATGCCGAGCAGCTGATCCCGGCCTACCTGCGCTTCGTGCGCGGCGTGGTCGATTCCAGCGACCTGCCGCTCAACGTCTCGCGCGAGATCCTGCAGGAAAGCCGTGACATCCGCCTGATCCGCGAGGGCAACGTCCGGCGCGTGCTGACGCTCCTGGAAGACCTGGCCGAGAACCGTCAGGCCGACTATGTCCGCTTCTGGCGCGCCTTCGGGCAGGTGCTGAAGGAGGGCGTGGGCGAGGACACGAAGAACCGCGAGAAGATCGCCGCGCTGCTGCGCTTCCGCACCACCGGCGAGCCGATCGCCATCACGGTGCCGGCTGCCGAGGCCAAGGCGTCTGAACCCGCCGGCACCGAGGTCGAGGACGCCGTCATCAAGGGTGAGAGCAACGCCGAACAGGGCGCCGATGCGCTGGATGACGACATCTGCAACGCGGACGGCATGGTCTCGCTGGCTCAGTACAAGGCGCGGATGAAGGAAGGCCAGAAGGCCATCTACTACATCACCTCCGATACCGAGGCCGGCGCACGCCAGAGCCCGCATCTGGAGATCTTCCGCAAGAAGGGCATCGAGGTGCTGCTGCTGTCTGACCGGGTGGACGAGTGGATGCTCAGCTACCTGCAGGAATTCGACGGCACGCCGCTGCAGTCGGTGGCGCGTGGCGGGCTGGATCTGGGCGATCTGGAGGATGAGGCCGAGCGCAAGGCCAGCGAGGAAACGGCTGCCGACTTCAAGGACCTGGTCGAGCGCCTCAAGAACACGCTGGGCGAGCGCGTCAAGGACGTGCAGGTCAGCCATCGCCTGACCGATTCGGCCGCCTGCCTGGTGTCGGACAGGGGCGACATGAGCGCCACGCTGGAGCGGATGCTGAAGCAGGCCGGTCAGGACGTGCCCAGCCGCCGTCCCATCCTGGAGATCAACCCCGAGCACCCGCTGGTCAAGCGCCTCAAGCAGGAAGACGGCCGCTTCGACGACTGGTCCAGCCTGCTGTTCGACCAGGCCACACTGGCCGACGGCGGCAAGCTGGAAGATCCGGTCGGCTTCGTGCGCCGCATGAACGACCTGCTGCTGGCTTCCAGCCACTGATCGCGGCTGCCGAGGGGTAGTTGTGACAAACGGCGTTTTGTCCCGCACCTGCGGGCGGAACGCCGTTTCTGCGTTTCCGGTGCGCCTGCCGCTACACTCTCGGCTTTCGTCATGAAGGGTCGATTGACATGAGCGTCTGCCGTACCCCATCCGAGCCCGTCATCAGCTTCTCCGAGCTGGACGGCATCCGCTACCTGCACTTCGGCTCGCCCTGGGTGCAGGGCGCCATGGACATCGAGCGGCCCGATGAGCTGGTGCTGTCCTACATCCAGGACATGATGGCCTGGCTGCTGTTCCTGGAGCCGCCGGCCCGGGTGCTGCAGTTGGGGCTGGGGGCGGCCGCGCTCACCAAGTTCACCCATCGCCATTGCCGGGATACGGCCACCACGGTGGTGGAGATCAGCCAGCAGCTGCCGTGGGTGGCGCGCCAGTGGTTCGGTCTGCCCCCGGAAGACGACCGGCTGACGCTGGTGCAGGGCGATGCGGCCGACTTCGTCGGTGATCCGGCTAACCGGGAGGGCTTTGGCGTCATCCAGGTGGACCTGTACGACGAGGAGGCGGTAGGTCCCGTGCATGATGGCAGCCGCTTCTATCGAAGCTGCTACCGAAGCCTGGCCGAGCCGGGCATCATGGTGGTCAACCTGTTTGGCCGCCACGCCTCCTTCGCACGCAGCGAGGAGCGCATCCGTGCCATCTTCCCGCAGGTGCTGCTGCTGGATCCGCAGGACGAGGGCAACCTGGTGCTGCTGGCGCTGAAGGGGCCCCCCCTGCAGGTCAGCCGCCGGCAGCTGCTGGCGCGCGCCCGCGTGCTGGAAGAGGATTACGGCCTGCCGGCGCGCAAGTGGGCCCGGGCCGTGGCCGACCAGCTGAGGCTCGGTCGATAGCAGCGCCGGGAGAAGGGGGCGGCGGTACCCGTTCCCCGTGTCGTTCGTTCATCCCCGCACGAAGAAGCGGCCCCGCACGATGCTCAGCAGCGTGTACAGCCACAGCAGTCCCACCAGTGCGGTGCCGATGCCCCAGAGCGCGTGGCCCAGCAGCGCCAGTCGCGGATTCAGCACCACCAGGTGCATGCCGCAACCCGCCATGGCGGCCAGGCCGAACGAGAAGCCCCACAGGCTCATGGTGAAGCCGCCTTCCAGCACCCAGGGCAGCAGCCGCAGCAGGAAGAGCAGCTGAAGCGTTCCGTAGCCGATCAGCATCAGCGCCACCATGTCCACCTGCCCGCCGTTGATGCCGAAATAGGCGCTGCAGCCCACGAAGGCGGGCGCCAGCTGGATGCCGATGATGCCCCGCACCTTCGGGTCGATGGCCGTTTCCGTGCGCAGTCGTCCCAGGATGGCCGCCTCCAGACTCATCCAGGACAGCACGCCGGCGCCGAAGAACAGGGTGGCGATCTCCGGCTGCTGCATCGCGCTCATGGCCATGGCGCTGACGAAGCTGGTGGCCACCGTTGGCAGGTAGATGATGGGCGTGGTGGCCTTGGAAGTATGCAGCCCGCGCCACAGGCCGGCCGCGCGGTACATGGCAAAGACCAGCTGGCCGACGATGCCCCCATGGATCAGCACTTCGGCCGGGGTCGTGGCATAAGGGCGCAGCGACAGGCCACTCATGATGGTGGTGATAGGGATCAGGCTGATGAAGCAGCACTGCACCAGATCCTGGAAGTCGGCCCGGAAGGCCTGCCGGAAGGCCAGGAACTTGGTGAACCAGGCCAGCATCAGCAGCAGCCAGACCACGCCGGCCAGGGCCAGCAGGCCCTCGCCGGGCCAGGCCGGCGCCTGACCGACCGTGGCAGCGTAGCGCCATGACATGCCCAGCCCTGCCGTGCCCAGGGCAATGCCGAAGTAGCTCAATGGAATGGGAAAGGGTTTGGCAGCGGGCGTGTCGGCCATGGTGTCGGTTGGAAAGAGGAAAAGGGGGCATTTTCCGTCTTCCGGGCAGGCAGGTCCATGACCGCGGTGACTTGTGGTCAATAGAGCGTCTTCAGCGCATTCCAGCCTGTCTTCAATATCAGCGCCCCTACCACCAGGATGAAGGCATGGCGCACGAAGCCTGCACCATAGCGCAGTGCCAGCCGGGAACCGATGAGCGCGCCGGCCACGTTGGCCACCGCCATGGCGGCGCCGACCTGCCACCAGACATGACCGGTGCTGGCAAAGAGCCCCAGTGCCGACAGGTTGGTGGCCATGTTCAGCACCTTGGCGTTGGCCGAGGCCTGCAGGAAATCATGGCCCAGCACCCGCACGAAGAGAAAGACGAAGAAGCTGCCGGTGCCGGGGCCGAAGAAACCGTCATAGAAGCCGATCACCAGCGCGATGATCCCCATCAGCAGCGTCTCGACGTGCTGCGTGTGCAGATTCCGAGCCTCGGTGCCCAGATCCTTGCGGCGCAGTGTGTAGACCAGCACGCCCAGCAGCACGAGCGGCAGCAGCCGGCGCAGGAAGCCGGGGTCGACCTGGGTGACCGTCCAGGCTCCCAGCAGGCTGCCCAGCAGCGCACAGACGAAGGCCGGCAGCAGCACGGCCCAGCGCAGTCGCACCCGCTGCGCATATTGCCAGGCAGACATGCCCGTGCCCCAGACTGCAGCGCTCTTGTTGGTGCCGAAGAGCGTGGCCGGCGAGGTGTCCGGGAAGGTGGTGAACAGGGCGGGGATCAGGATCAGGCCGCCACCGCCGACGATGGCATCCACCAGACCGGCGGCAAAGGAGGCGAGCGTGACGATCAGCCATTCCATGATGCAGGGTCCTGGGAGAGTGGCGGGCAGAAAACGAGTCGGAGAGACTAGCACACACTGTGTCACATTTTGCTTGACGCCCGGAACATCGGGGCCGGCATCGGCGCATGTGTTGTGCGCAACCCTCAGGCCTGGGCCAGGAACCTTGGCAGGCATTCCGGCAGAAAGTCGATCATTGCTGTCAAGGCGCGTGCCGGGGGTGTGGTGTACCCGTATAATCCCCGCCTTCAGTCCAAGAGTCAGTCAGTCGGAGAGCCCCCCGATGCGTGAAGCGCGTTTCGCAGTACGTCGTCCGTTTCTCAGAATGGCAGCCGCAACGGCCGTGGCCACCAGTGGCCTGCTGGCCGCATCGCTGGCCTTTGCCGATGATCTGCCTGCCGTCAATGTCGTCACCATCGTCGACCACCAGGCACTGGACGCCTTTCGCGATGGCGCGGCCGAAGCCCTGAAGGAGGCCGGCTACGAATCCGGCAAGACGCTGGACTGGACCTTCCAGAGTGCCCAAGGCAATACCGGCACGGTGGCCCAGATTGCCCGCAAGTTCGTGGGCAGCCAGCCCGCGGCCATCCTGGCCATCAGCACCCCGGCCGCACAGGCCGTGGTGGCGGCCACCAGGCAGATTCCGGTGGTCTACGGCGCCGTCACCGATCCGGTTGCGGCCCAGCTCGTCAAGACCATGGGCCCGTCGGGCACCAACGTCACCGGCGTCTCCGATCGTCTGGAGCCCGGCCGCCAGGTCGAGCTCATCCGCAAGATCGTTCCCTCCGTCAAGACGGTCGGCATGATCTACAACCCGGCCGAGGCCAATTCCAAGGTTGCCGTGAACGAGATGAAGGCGGCGCTGTCCAAGGCCGGCATCGAGCTGGTCGAGGCTGCAGCCCCCCGTTCGGTCGACGTGGGGCAGGCGGCGCGTCGGCTGGTGGGCAAGGTCGATCTCATCTACACCGGTACCGACAACAACGTGGTCGCCGCCTATGAAGCGGTGGCCAAGGTGGGCAATGACGCGAAGATCCCGCTGGTGGCGGCCGATACCGGCAGCATCCGGCGCGGCGCCCTGGCGGTGCTCAGCGTCGACTACCGTGATCTGGGCAAGCAGGCCGGCAAGCAGATCGTGCGCATCCTGAAGGGCGAGAAGCCCGGTGGCATGGCCAGCGAGACCAGCGAGAACCTGGTGCTCATCCTCAATCTCGAGGCCGCCCGCAAGCAGGGCGTCGAGCTGTCCGCGCAGCTGCAGTCCGAGGCCTCCGAGATCCTGGGGCGCTGACCGTGTCCTTCTATACCCTGTGGGGGTCGCTGGAGATCGGCCTGGTCTTCAGCCTGGTGGCCCTGGGCGTGTTCATCACCTTTCGGGTCCTGAACTTCCCGGACCTGACGGTCGACGGCTCGTTTCCGCTGGGTGCGGCCACGGCCGCCATCCTCATCTCCACCGGTCACAATCCCTTCCTGGCCACCGGTGCCGGCATGCTGGCCGGGGCTGCGGCCGGCCTGGTCACGGGCTGGCTCAACGTCCGGCTCCGCATCATGGACCTGCTGGCCGGCATCCTGGTCATGATCGCGCTCTACTCCATCAACCTGCGGGTGATGGGGGGGCCCAACGTGCCGCTCATTTCCGAGCCCACGGTCTTTTCCTTCCTTCCCGGCTGGCTGCCTGACTACGTCGAGCGCCCGCTGGCCATGCTGCTGCTGGTGGCCGTACTCAAGCTGCTGCTGGATCGCTTCTTTGCGTCCCAGCTGGGGCTGGCACTGCGTGCCACCGGCGCCAATGGCCGCATGGCGCGTGCCCAGGGTGTCAACACGGGCAATGCCGTGCTGCTGGGCATGGCCATCTCCAACGCGCTGGTAGGCCTGGCGGGGGCGCTGTTCGCGCAGAGCCAGGGTGGCGCCGACATCTCCATGGGCATCGGCACCATTGTCATCGGCCTGGCGGCCGTCATCGTCGGTGAAGGCATCCTGCCGGCGCGGCGCATCGTCTGGACCACGCTGGCCGTCGTGCTGGGGGCCGTGCTGTACCGGCTGGTCATCGCCATCGCCCTCAACAGCGACTTCATCGGCCTGGAAGCCCAGGACCTGAACCTGATCACGGCCATCCTGGTGGGTGCCGCGCTGGTGCTGCCGCGCGCCTTCTCCCGCCGCAAGCCGGGCCGTCGCACGACCAAGGCAGGCTGACACACATGCTAGACGCCCAGGACCTGCACATCACCTTCAATCCCGGCACTCCCATCGAGAACCCGGTGCTGCGGGGCATGACCCTGTCGATCCCCGAGGGCGAGTTCGTCTCGGTGATCGGCTCCAACGGGGCCGGGAAATCCACCTTCCTCAATGCCATTGCCGGCGATTTGCGTGTCGACAGCGGCACCATCCGGATCAACCACGAGGATGTCACGCGACTGCCCACCTGGGACAGGTCCGAGCGCGTGGCCCGGGTCTTCCAGGACCCAATGGCAGGCACCTGCGAGGCACTCACCATCGAGGAGAACATGGCGCTGGCCCTGGCGCGCGGAAAATCGCGCCGGCTGCGTCGTGCCATCGATCGTCAGACCCGCGAGCTGTTCCGCGAGCGGCTGTCGGTGCTGCGCCTGGGACTGGAGAACCGCCTGGGCGACCGCATCGGTCTGCTGTCGGGCGGTCAGCGCCAGGCCGTCAGTCTGCTGATGGCCTCGCTGCGCCCGTCCAGCATCCTGCTGCTGGACGAACACACGGCCGCCCTTGATCCGAAGACGGCCGCCTTCGTGCTCGAACTCACCGACCGGGTGGTCAGGGAAGGCAGTCTCACCACGCTGATGGTCACGCACAGCATGCGCCAGGCACTGGACTACGGTACCCGTACCGTAATGCTGCACCAGGGCCAGGTGGTGCTCGACGTATCCGGCGAGGAGCGCGCACGGCTCGATGTCGCTGACCTGCTGGCCATGTTCGAGCGCACCCGTGGCGAGGAGCTCAGCGACGATTCGCTGCTGCTGGGTTGAGGCATCCGGGCGGCCGTCGCGCCGTCCCGTCGTCGTGCCATCGCCTGGCTGCACAGACCGTCCCGTCGGCGCCCAGCGCAGCCTGGACACCGGTGCAGGTTGTGTTCCGGCGGGTTTTCATCGTTTCCCAGGGAGAAACCGATCCATGACGACATTTCATCACGTTCTGCGCCGCCGCTTCGTTTTCCGCTCCCTGGCAGCCTGGCTGGCAGCCGGCTCGATGGCGACGGGTGCCCTGTCTGCCGCGCTGGCACAGGAGAGCAGTGGCGCTGCTGCCGCGTCCCGGACGCCCACGGGCAAGGTGCCTGCGGCGGTCTCGGTGCTGTCCATCGTCGAGCATCCGTCACTGGATGCGCTGCGCGACGGCCTGCACGACGAGCTGAAGGACGCGGGCTATCAGGACGGCAAGAGCCTGCACTGGGCCTATCAGAGCGCCCAGGGCAACCAGGGCACGGCCGTGCAGATTGCCCGCAAGTTTGTGGGCGATCGTCCCGACGTGATCGTGCCCATCGCCACGCCGGCAGCGCAGGCGGTGGTCTCGGCCACGCACCAGATTCCGGTCGTCTACAACGCCATCACCGATCCCATCGCCGCACAGATCGTCAAGTCCATGGCGCCTTCGGGCACGAACGTTACCGGCGTGTCCGACAAGCTGGTGGCCGATCGCCAGGTCGCCTTCATCAAGCGGGTGGTTCCGGACGTGAAGCGCGTGGGCATCATCTACAGTCCGGCCGAGGCCAACTCGGTCAGCGCCACGCGCGAGATGAAGGTGGCGCTGGAAAAGCAGGGCATCTCGCTGGTGGAAGTGGCTGCGCCGCGCTCGATCGATGTCGGTCAGGCTGCGCAGCGTCTGGTGGGCAAGGTGGATGTCATCTACACCAGCAATGACAACAACGTCATCTCTGCCTATGAATCGGTGATCAAGGTGGCCAATGCCGCGAAGATCCCGCTGATCTGCGCCGATCGTTCCAGCGTGCAGCGGGGCGCCACCGGCGCCATGGCCATCGATTACTACCGGATGGGTCGCCAGACGGGCCGGATGGTGCTGCGCATTCTGAACGGTGAAAAGCCCGGCGACATTGCCAGCGAGACCAGCGACAGGCTCGACATCACGCTGAACCTGGACGCCGCCCGCCGCCAGGGGGCCACGCTCTCTCCGGAGCTGAAGGCCGAGGCCAGCGAGATCTTCGGCAAGCCCTGACAGAAAGGCCCCGACCCGGAAAACCCGGATCGGGGCCTTTGTTCAATGGCGCCCCGAAAGGGGCGCCTCATGACCGGGCCATCCTGTCAGGCGGGTGAACCACGTCAGAGGACGGCCGCCGTCAGGTCCGAATGATCAGAGAGCGGCGTCCTTGATCTTCTTCAGGGCGCGCACCTTGATGCGGACCGTGGCCGGCTTGGCGGCGAATTCACGCTCTTGGCCGGTGAACGGGTCGATGCCGCGGCGTTTCTTCTTGGCCGGCACATCGATCACGCCGATCTTCAGCAGACCGGGCAGCGTGAACTCACGGGCACCCTTCTTGTGCACCGAGGCCAGGATGGTCAGTTCCAGCGCGGCCATCACGGCCTTGACGGCCTTGGTCTCGACGCCGGTCTGCTCGGCCAGGTGCTGGGCCAGCCCGGCCTTGGTGAAGGTTTCCTTCACGGGTTTCAGTGCCGGGGCGGCGGCAGCTTTCGTCGATTTGGCAGCAGGCTTGGCTGCAGCCGTTTTCTTCGCGGGGGTTGCTGCCGCACGGGCGGGCTTCTTAGCGGTTGCCATGATGTTTCAGAGCAGGGTTCTCGTAGCGTTCAAAAGGGGTTCGTGCCCTGGGGTTCACCTGCTGGAAAACACGGCGCGAGGCTGCATTTTTCACGGCGTTCGTCGTCAGGGCCGACGGTTCAATCTTAGCAATCGGCAGATCGTTCTGGCCATTTGCACAACCGTTTCGTTGGCTGTTGACCGCATTTTCTACGGATTGTTACGACCTGATCCTCAAAAAAACACTGGAAATCATGGCCAATCCTGCGCGACGCCCTGGTTTGCGTTGCGCAGACCCCATCAAATCCAGTGTTTTTGATGTTGCTGTTGCAGGAAACCCCTTCAGGGAAGGGTTTTCCTGTCGTGAACCGGGTACACAAGGCACGACGCCTGCCGTGCCCGATGCATGCCGTGACCCTGGACCCTCAGCCCCTTCGGTGCGCTGTCCGGGGCGGGGGCTTCGTCATGGGCGTCACTTGTCCTTCTTGCCCAGCCCGAAGGAGCCTCCCAGGGCCGCGCGCAGCTTGTCGGCCATGGCGGAGTTGCTGGGGAAACCGCCCCCGCTGCGTCCGTTGCGCTCGCCCTGGCCACCACGGCGTCCCTCGTGGTTGCGTCGCCCTTCCTGCTCCGGGCGCGGGCGACGCGGCCCCTGAGAAGGCCTGTTTCCGGCGTTCGCCGTGTTGTCCCCCTGCTTGCCGTCTGCCGGATTGCGCGGCGGGCGGTTGCCGCCTTCGGCACGACGGGGCTGGCCTTGCCGGCCCTTGCCATGGGGGCGGCCCTGCCGGTTGGCGGGTGCGTTTGCGTCCTGGGTGGCTGCGTCCGGGGCGTTGCCCGCTTGCCCCTGACCGGCAGCAGCCTTGCCCTGGCGGCCTTCGCCCGGCTTGCCGCCGGGGCGACCCGAGCCATGGCGACGGTTGCCCTGCGGCTTGCCGCCCGGTGCGCCATGACGCTGGCCAGGCTGACCCGGCTTGCGGGCCGGCTGGGCCGGGGCCTGCTTCTGGCGGAATTCTTCCGGAATCTGCTCGGCGCCCGTCTCGCCAAAGCGCACCTCGATCGTGCGGCCGTCCTCGAAGCTGAGGGTGCTGTGAACCGCCGAGTGCCACTGGATGCCCTTGAGCGAACCCAGCACCTGACGGTGCAGGGCGTGAACGCGGGCCGCCATCGCCATGATGTCCGGCTCGGCCTCGGCAAAGGCGGGCGCCAGCTCGATCTGCAGGTGCAGCGGGGCGGCCGGTGCCAGCGACATCATGCTCTTGCGCAGCGTCTGGCGGATCTGGTTGCTCTTTTCGCGGGGCAGCGCAGGGGCTGCCGGGGTGGGTGCCGGCGTTGCAGCATCCGGAGCGGCAGCAGCGGTCGACACCTGCCCGGCCGCGTCAGGTTGGGGGCTGGCCGTCTCGTTACCTTGAGTGGCAGTCGTGTCGGCAGCAGGCGCCTCGACGGCACGGTCGGTCGCATTCGCTCCGATGGCATCGGCTGCAGCTGCCGGGCTGTCAGCCTGCTGTGCCGGCGCGCTTTCGGGGGCTGCGGCCTGGGCGCTCCCGTCGGGTTTCGGCGAGGCGGCCTGCGTCGTGGCAGCCGTGCCCTGAGGTTGGTACAGCAGGCTGCCGGCCATGCGCTCGGCCTTCTGCAGCAGTGCCTGCAGGCCGAACTTCAGTTCGGCCGGACCGTGTTCCTGGCGCTGGAAGGCGGCCTTGAGCTTCTGGCGTTCCGTCACCAGTCGGGACTCGTCGCGCTGCAGGAAGGCAAAGCGGATGTTGCCGGCCAGCTTCGAGAGGCGGCGAATGCCATGATTGACCATCACCAGTGCAGCGGCGACCCGGGCGTCCAGCTCTTCGGCCTCCGGCGGTAGCGGCAGCGGGGGCGGCACTTCGGCAGCGGGCTTCTGTTCGGGCGCCGCCGGCGTATCCGGCGTGGGGGCCTTGGCAGATGCGGGCGTGGTGTCAGGGACAGGGGACGGAGGCGTTGCTTCGGTGCTCACGACGGGGCTCTGGCTGGAATGAAGATAGGCTTGTTCGGGATTGTGCTACAGATATGCGTTTTGCGGCGGATTGATGGGGCGGGCGCGCTACCATTAGGTCGTTCATCGTGTCGTATTCAAGGAAGAAAGCGTGCGTCTCTCTCTCGAAAGAAACAAACTGAAAGTGGTGCTGCTGGAAGGCATCCATCCGTCCGCCGTCGAAGCGTTCACTGCCGACGGGTACACCCAGATCGAAACCCACCCCAAGGCGCTGGAAGGACAGGCACTGATTGATGCCATCGCCGATGCCCATTTCGTGGGGCTGCGCTCCCGGACCCAGCTCACGGCCGAGGTGCTGGAGAAGGCCCAGAAGTTGGTCGCCGTCGGCGCCTTCTGCATCGGGACCAACCAGATTGCCCTGGATGCCGCCGCCCGGCGCGGGGTGCCCGTGTTCAACGCACCGTTCTCCAACACGCGCAGCGTGGCCGAGCTGGTGCTGGCCGAGATCATCATGCTGATGCGCGGCATTCCGCAGAAGAACGCACTGCTGCATCGGGGCGGCTGGATGAAGAGCGCCGCCAACTCGTTCGAGGTGCGTGGCAAGACACTGGGCATCATCGGCTACGGCCACATCGGCACCCAGCTGGGCCTGCTGGCCGAACACCTGGGCATGCGCGTGGTGTTCTACGATATCGAGACCAAGCTGCCGCTGGGCAATGCACGCCAGCTGGCCACGCAGGACGAGCTGCTGGCCGAGGCCGACGTGGTGAGCCTGCACGTGCCCGAGACGCCGGACACGAAGAAAATGATGGGCGTCGAGCAGATTGCCCGCATGAAGAAGGGCAGCTTCCTCATCAATGCCTCGCGCGGCACCGTGGTCGACATCGACGCGCTGGCTGCGGCCCTGGAATCGAAGCACATCCTGGGCGCAGCCATCGACGTGTTCCCGGTCGAGCCCAAGGGCAACGAGGGCGACTTCCAGTCTCCGCTCATCCGCTTCGAGAACGTGCTGCTCACGCCGCACATCGGCGGCTCCACGGGCGAAGCTCAGGAAAGCATCGGTCGCGAGGTGTCCTCCAAGCTCATCCGCTACAGCAACAACGGTTCCACGCTGTCGGCGGTCAACTTCCCCGAGGTCTCGCTGCCGGCTCACCCGGGGCTGTGCCGGATCCTGCACATCCACCGCAACGTGCCGGGCATGCTGACCCGCATCAACGAGCGCCTCTCCAACGCCGGCATCAACATCGCCTCGCAGTACCTGCAGACGAATCAGCACGTGGGTTACGTGGTGGTCGATGTCGAGAACGAGGGCAGTGCCGAGGCGCTGCACGAGATCTCCGACCTGGAAGGCACGATTCGCGCACGCGTGCTGTACTGATGACGGCATGACGCGTGGTGCAGGCCGGGAACCTTGAGATAGGGCCCCGGCCCGTCAGCCACAATGCCTGCCATCCGATGGTAGGATAGGCCTCTGTTGCCACGAGACAACGACCGGACAGCCATCTGTTGCACCGGTCGGGGTCGTCCCCTTTTTTTTCATGCCACACGCCCGCGCATGCCGGACGGGCGGAGGCGCCGTTTACCTTCGCTGTCCGCATCCCGTGCTCCGCATCTCGTGTGGTTCAGCCCCATCCTTTAAAACATGAAGACTGCTTCCCTTTCCCGGGCTGTTGCCCTGTCCATCGCCCTCGTTGCCGGGGCCAGCAGCCTGCTGCCGGCCACCGCCCAGGCGGCCGACGACCGCACCATCGGCATCGTCGACACGACCTTCAAGCTGCTCACGCGCGACGATGACATCATTGTCGAGGCCTACGACGATCCCCTGGTCCAGGGCGTGACCTGCTACGTGTCGCGTGCCCGGACCGGCGGCATCAAGGGCTCGCTGGGTCTGGCCGAAGACAAGGCCGAGGCCTCCATCTCCTGCCATCAGGTCGGTCCGGTCAAGATCGAAAAGCCGCTGAAGAAGAAGGAAGATGTCTTCAGCGAGCGCCTGTCCATCCTCTTCAAGCGCCTGCGTGTGGTGCGCATGGTCGACAGCACACGCAACGCACTGGTCTACCTCACGTACTCGGACAAGCTGATCGACGGCTCGCCCAAGAACAGCGTCTCGGCTGTGCCTATCGATCCCGCCACGCCCATTCCGGTGAAGTGAGCCTTCTCTGGCTGGCCGTGTCTTCATGGTCGGCCTGACGCACCACCGAAAAAAACGCCCGTCATCGTGACGGGCGTTTTTGCTTGGGCAAGCCCGCTCGGCCGTTGAATCAGAAGTCGATTGAGGCGCTCAGGCTGAAGGTGCGCGGCTGGCCCTGCACCAGGTAACCCGCGTTGGGGTAGCCACCGGCCGAGGACCAGTACTTGCGGTCGGCCAGGTTGTCGATGCGGGCGCGCAGCGTGACCAGCTTGCCCTGCACGTCCAGCAGATAGCGCGTACCGATGTCCAGGCGTGTCCAGCCCGGGGCTTCCAGCGTGTTGGCCGAATTGGTCTTGAAGGAACCGGTGTTGACCACGCGGGCATCCAGCGACAGACCTTCCACCCACGGCGTGTCCCAGTCCAGCGCCAGCGACAGCTGCCGCTTGGGCACACCCAGCACCCGCTTGCCGTCGGTCAGCGCCGAGCCGGTGCTGCGCTGTTGGGCGTCCAGCAGCGTGATGCCGCCCACGGCCCGCAGGCTCCTCATCGGCTCGCCCTGAACCGTCAGCTCCAGGCCCTGATGGCGGTCCTTGCCGGAGGCCACAAAGGTATTGCTGCCATCGATCAGGCCACGCGGCTTGTCGGTGCTGAACAGGGTGGCTGCGTAGATGGTGCCGCCAGCATCGTATTTGACGCCGATTTCCTTCTGTCTGGACACGTACGGTGATAGCGACTGGCCTGCGTTGGTGACGGGCTGGCCATTGTTCTGCGCCGGTGCCGTCTCGCCCTGGGCCAGGCCTTCGATGTAGTTGGCGTACAGTGAGAGATCGTCCCTCAGACGGTAGACTACGCCCGCCATCGGACTGGTACGGCCCTGGTCATAGCTGGACGAGCGCGTGCCGGTGTTGTAGGCGTAATCGGTGATCTTCAGCGTCTGGTGGCGGGCGCCCACCGTCACCAGCAGCTGGTTGCCCATGAAGCCCATCGTGTCGCCCACCGCCAGGCTGCGCAGCTGGATCTTGTTGGTCAGGCGCGGATCGGAGAGCGAGTTGCCGCTGATGGCACGGGCGCTCCAGTCCGGTCGGTCATGGATGACGGGGTTGTACAGGCTGGTGGCGAGCTGATTGCTGGCGTCGAAGGTATAGCCGTTCTTGCGACGCTGTTCGTAGGCGCCCAGTGACGCCACCACCTCGTGCTTGACCGTGCCGGTGGCGAACTTGCCGCGCAGGCCCAGTTCGCCGGTGATCACGCGCTCCTTGCGGGCGTTGTCGAAGCGGTAGGTGGTGCCACTGCCGGTGTTGGCGGTGACGGTGAGGTTGGCCAGCGAATCGTCTTCCCTGGTCTGGCGGGCACCCAACGCCGCCCAGCCGGTCAGGTTCTGCGTGAAGTCCTGCTCGCCACGCAGGCTGCCGAAGGTGTCCTTCTCCCGGGAATAGGACCAGGGCTGCGCCCAGTTGGAGGTGCTGCCAGCAGCTGCTGGCACGACCGTGACCGTACTGGCCAGCGTCACGTTGGTGCGTGTGGCTTCCAGGTGATGGTTCTGGTAGCCCAGATCGGCCGACAGGCGCGTGTCGGCATCATGCCAGTCCAGGCCGGCCGAGATCAGGTCTTCCTTGTTGTGTTCGCGGTCGATGGCGGTGTCGCCCTGGCGGTGCGTGGCCACCAGACGCAGGCCGGTGCTGTCATCAGGCCCGAAGCGGCGGGCCAGGTCGGCCGAGGCGTTGAACTGCTTGCTGTTGACCAGCCCCAGGTCCACGTGCGTCAGCGGATCGTTGGGGGCACGCTTGGGCAGCAGGTTGATGGTGCCGCCGATGCCGCTGCCGCTGGGTGTGGCGCCCGTCAGGAAGGCACTGGCGCCGCGCAGCACCTCCACACGCTCGAACAGGTCGGAGGCGATGTACTGGCGGGGCAGCAGGCCGAACAGGCCGTTGTAGGCAATATCGTCCGAATACAGCAGGAAGCCGCGCACGAAATAGGTTTCCTGGAAGTTGCCGAAGCCGCGCGCCATCCGGATGGAAGGATCGTTCTGCAGCACATCGGCCACGCTCTGGGCCTGCTGGTCCTGGATCAGCTGGTTGGTGTAGGCGGTGACCGAGAAGGGTGTCTCCATCTGATCGCGCGTGCCCAGGATGCCGATACGGCCGCCACGAGCCACCTGGCCGCCGGACAGCGTCTTCGTCAGCCCGGTGGCCGAGGCATCGGCACTGGCGCTGATCTTCACCGTATCCAGCACGACGGGATTCGTGTCGTCGGCCACGATGGCCGGTTCCGTTCCGGTGAGGGTGATGCCCTGGCCGTGGGCCAGGGGGAGGCCGAAGGCGAGGGCCACGGCGGCAGCCACCCGGAGCGGTGCTGACGGATGATGAACGGCTCGGCTGCGTTCTGCTGCGGCTTCACGATGAAGAGCGGCCGCACGGCGCGCTCTGGAACGGGATGTCATGGATGCTGATGAAAGGAGAGTGATTGAAAGGAGCACGTCCGGGGATGACGGCGCGAGCTTTTCAGGAGACGAACGCCAGTCGGGGCCAAGTATACGAAGATAAAAAGAATGAAATCGAGAATCCATTACATTGGAAATGTCATTCCCTGGTCTACAGAAGACTGCAGCGTGGCGCTGCAGGGCAGGAGGGTGCCGGGTCGGAGGGGGCTCCCCATGACAACATGAGGCCGGGCTGTCGAAGGGGGTGTTCCATTCCGACGCGGGCTGGATCACGGGACGCACCGTCGTCCTTCGTCGGTTTCTGGTAGGATGTCGGACTTCAGACATCGATTTCTGGCCCCCCGGCGTATCCGGGACACGTCGCTTGCGTGTCCAGTGCGCCCATGCAAGGCACGCCCTGTGCCTTCCCCGGTTGGCGTCGATGCAGGTACGCAATCCGTCAACCCCGTCGGGGCAAGAGGCCCCGCCCACGTCATCGCCAGATTCCCGGATCCCTCCGGAAGATTTTCATCCTGGTCCTGCCGCGACCCGGCGCCTGTCATGGCGTTCGCCCGGCATGCCCCGCGTCCGTCTGCTGCGTACACGGACCGCGCCTGCGATGACGTTGCCATTCACTTTCATGACCATGACTCAGCACGAGAAGAACGACGAGCAGGACAAATCCGTCGAGAACGTGGCGGCTCAGGCCGCCGAAGACATGGCGCCGGCCCAGGATGCCGCGCCTGCGAAGAAGACCACGAAGCGCACGAAGGCCGCTTCCGCTCCCAGCCACGAGGACGAGACCGACGATCGGGACGACGAGGCACACCTTGCCGATGAAGACGAAGCGGACGAGGACGCCGACTTCGACGATGAAGACGACCTGGATGATGATGAATCCGACGAGGATGACGAGGACTTTGACCCGGCGGATGATGATTCTGACGACGACGACGACGACGACGACGACGACGACGAAGACGACGACGAAGACGAAGACGAAGACGAAGACGAAGACGAAGACGGGGCGGATGACGCCGATTCGGACGATGAGGACGACGAGCCTGCACCGCTGCATGCCGATCCCTTCGTCGAGGCCACCGATTCGAGCTTTGCCGAGCTGGGGCTGATCGAGCCGCTGGTGCAGGCCCTGCAGCGCCTGGACATCATCCATCCGTCGCCCGTGCAGGCACAGGCCATTCCGGTGCTGCTGGCCGGCAATGACCTGGTGGCTTCGGCGCCTACCGGTACCGGCAAGACGGCCGCCTTCCTGCTGCCGGCCCTGCAGGGCGTGGCGCTGAATGCGCAGGAGCGTGCTGCCGAGCGTCACGACGCGGGCGACGATGATGAGGACCACCGTGGCAAGCGGGGCAAGGGGCGTCGTCCGGCCCGTCCGACCTTCGGCCCCTCCGTGCTGGTGCTCACGCCCACGCGCGAGCTGGCCCAGCAGGTCACGCGCACCAGCCACGCCCTGTCGCGGCTGCTGCCGCGCACCAGCACCGTCTGCATCACCGGTGGCTCCTCGTACTTCCATCAGGCACGGGCACTGGCCATGCCGTATGAAGTGCTGGTGGCCACGCCCGGCCGTCTGATCGACCAGCTGGAAAACGGCAAGATCGACCTGTCGCGCCTGAAGATGCTGGTGCTCGACGAGGCCGACCGGATGCTGGACATGGGCTTCTCCGACGATGTGTTCCGCATTGCCGAAATGCTGCCGACCGAGCGTCAGACCGTGTGCTTCACTGCCACGGTCTCGCACGATGTGCGCAACCTGGCCGACAAGCTGCTGAAGGATCCTCAGTGGCTGACTGTCGAGCGCAGCGAAGAGGCGCTCACGCCGATCGATGACCACGTGGTCTATGTCGACAATCCGGGACACCGTGGCCAGCTGCTGCGCGCCTGCCTCAACGACACCGGCCTTGGCCAGGCCATCGTCTTCACCGCCACCAAGCGGCAGGCCGAGGAACTGTCCGAGGAACTGCAGGGTGAAGGCTTTGCCGTGGACGCGCTGCATGGCGACATGAACCAGCGCGAGCGCACCCGGGCACTGAACCGTCTGCGCCAGGGGGAATGCCAGGTGCTGATCGCCACCGACGTGGCGGCCCGCGGCATTGACGTGTCCAGCCTTACCCACGTCATCAACTATGAGCTGCCGCGCGTGGCTGAAGACTACGTGCACCGCATCGGCCGGACCGGTCGGGCCGGCGCCAGTGGCCAGGCCATCTCCTTCGTGGGCCGCGAGGACGTGATCCCGCTGCGCAAGATCGAGCATTTCCTGGGCCGTCATATCCAGGTCAGCGAGTTCCCGGGACTGGAAGCCCAGTTCAAGCCGCAGCCCTTCAAGAAGAAGCACAAGAAGAAGGACGCCCGTCGCGAAGGCTACGGCAAGCCGCGTTTTGGCGGACGTGGCCGGGATGATCGGCGCGGCGGCGACCGCGAATACCGGGGTCGTGGCTTCCAGGGACGGCATGACCGTGATGGCGCGCAGGGTCCGCGTGACCGTGACGAGCGCCGTGGTGAACGCAGCTTCGGGCGTCGTGACGACTTCCGGGGCGGTCAGGACGGCTATCGGGATCGCAAGCCCTGGCCGCGTCGCGACGGTGAAGGCTTCGGGCCCCGTCGCCACGACGGGGAGCGCTGGAGCGAGGATCGTCCGGGGCGCCGTTTCGGCGGTGACGAGGACCGTCGCGGTGGCTGGAAAGGTCGCGAGGACCGCCCGCAGGGCGGCGCGCGCGGCTTCCGCCCGGAAGGCCGTGATGGCGAAGGTCGGCGCGAGCGTCCGTGGAACAACGATCGGCGCGAAGGCCGCGGCTGGGATGTATCTCGCGGTGAACGCGGCGAGGGCGGACAGCGTGAGCGTCGTCCCTTCGACCGTGACCGTCGTGAGGGCGGCCGTGCCTGGGAAGACCGGGGTGATCGTGGTGGCTGGAACCGGGATCGGAACAACGAGTCCCGCGGATTCCGCGGTGATCGCGGTGAATGGAAACCGCGCCGTGACGGTGAAGGCCAGGATCGCCGCAGCTTTGGCGACCGTCCGGGCTGGAAGGATCGCAAGCCCTGGGAGGGCGGTGATCGCCGGGATGGCGAGGGACGCGGCAACCGGGGCTTCGGTCGGCGTGACGATGCCGGCTGGCGCGGCCGCGACGACCGTCGGGGTGGCCCGGATCGCGGTGGCCGCTTCGGTGATCGTGACGCCCGTGGCGGCGCCCGCAAGCGTGGCCCGGCCACGCTGGATCCGGACCGTGCCTTCCGGCAGGCCCGCGACGAAGGCAAGGATGACTGATCCTGCCTGAATTTCGCAGGCCGTGAGGCCGGGCAGGTGCATGCGTCTGCCCGGGCCGAGCGGTTCCCCGATCTTTGAAATGCCCCTGTTCCGGAGTGCCCGGCAGGGGCGTTTTTCTTTTACGACTTCAGTGAGTCGACTACGAATTCTTCGTGAATTGCTACAACCGGAGCGAAATCGATACCGTGCTTTCGCGCTTTCATGGGTGCAACGGCCAATGACGGCATTCCGGGCTGAAACACGGGAGGCTGCAGGGGGCGGTGCTGTTTCGCACTGGGAAATGGACGGAGGGCCCGATCGATATAATCAACCATATTGAGACCTGTCCTGCGGAGTGCCCATGCAAGCCCCCGTCGCCAGTACGCCTGTCGTGTTCGGCAGGTTGCCCACCGTGCTCGTGCCGGGGCTTTTGTGTACGCCCCAGCTCTTCATGGCGCAGCTGCCGCTGTTCTGGACGCAGGGCTCGGTGACCGTGGCTGACACCACGCGGCACGGCGAGATCGGGGCCATGGCAAGGGCCATCCTGGCCGATGCGCCGCCGGTCTTCCGGCTGGTGGGGCTGTCCATGGGCGGCTATCTGGCCTTCGAGATCCTGCGGCAGGCACCGGAACGGGTCGGCGAGCTGGTGCTGTTCGACACCTCGGCCCGGGTCGATACCGATGAGGTTCGCGAGAACCGCCTTCAGATGATCCGTATGGCCCAGAACGGTGGTTTCGGGCGGATCCCGTCGATGTTCCCGAGGCTGGTGGCGCCCGGACGCGTGGATGACCTGCAGCTGGCAGCCCTGGTGGAGGGCATGCGTCAGGCGGTCGGTGCCGAGGGGTTCGTGCGCCAGCAGATGGCCATCCTGGGGCGTCCTGATTCCCGGCCGCTGCTGGCCAAGATCGACTGCCGCACGCTGGTCGTGGTGGGTGAGGGCGACCAGATCACCCCACCGGCCCTGGCACAGGAAATCTCTTCCGGCGTGCCCGGCGCGAAGCTGGCCATCATTCCGGGGGCTGGCCACCTGGCGCCGATGGAGCGGCCCGAGGCCGTCAACGCCGTGCTGCAGCGCTGGCTGTCCCAGGCCTGAGCCAGTCCTGAGTTTCCGGCCCTGAACGGCAGGCGCCCCGGATGTCTCATCCGGGCCACGGCTGCCGTCGTTGCTTGCCAGGGTAGGGGCATCCAAGGTAAACGGGAAGACCCTTGCCCCGTTCCTGTCAGCATGCCCCAGCCCGACATCGCTCCCGGTTTCATCGTCATTCACGGCAACCAGTCCGAGACGCTGCGCGATCTCATCTGCGACTGGATGCGGGCCCATCCGCTGGCACCGCTGGAAAATGAAGTCATCCTGGTGCAGAGCAACGGCATTGCGCAGTGGCTCACGCTGTCGCTGGCGGCTGATCCGGCGCCTGTCGATGCGGGGCGTCCCGCGTTCGACGGGCGTGGGCTGGGGATTGCGGCTGCCATCGACCTGCAGCTGCCTTCCCGTTTCATCTGGCAGGCCTACCGCGCCGTGCTGGGTGAGGATCAGGTGCCGGAACGGTCACCCTTTGGCAAGGAGCTGCTGACCTGGCGACTGATGCGGCTGCTGCCTGCGCTGGTGGCAAGGCCGCAGACACAGGCAGTCTTCGAGCCGCTGCGGCGTTTTCTGGAAGAGGATCCGCAGCTGCGCCGGCTCCATCAGCTGTCAGCCCAGCTGGCCGACCTGTTCGACCAGTATCAGGTCTACCGGGCCGACTGGCTGGAGGATTGGGCCCACGGGCACGATCGGCTGCGGGATTCGCATGGGGTCGGTCCACGCGGCAAGACGGCGTTGAACGCTGCGGATTCGCCGGGGCCGTCTTTGCCGGATCAGGCCGACAGGCCCCTGCCGGAAGATGCGCGATGGCAGCCGCTGCTCTGGCGGGAGCTGCTGGCTGATGTGGGCCCGGGGGCGGCCGGGGACAATCGCGCCACGATCCACCAGCGCTTCATCGACGCCTGCACGTCTCCCGATGCCGAACGGCCTGCCGGGCTGCCGCGCCGCGTGGTGGTCTTCGGGATCTCGGCCATGCCCCGCCAGGCGCTGGAGGTGCTGTCGGCCCTGGGACGCTGGTGCCAGGTGCTGATGTGCGTGCAGAACCCGTGCCGCCATTACTGGGGCGACATCGTGCCCGAGCGGGAGTGGCTGGCGGGCCTGCGCCGCCGGCACGCCCACCGCCCGGGCGTCGATCCGGCACTGTCCCACCTGGCTGCGCATGGCCAGCCGCTGCTGGCCGCCTGGGGGCGGCAGGGGCGGGATTTCATTGGTCTGCTGACCCAGTACGACGAGGAGCAGGGGGCGGCCGAGACGCGTCTGCTGGCCATTGACCGGCGGGCGGACATCTTCATCGATCATGATCCGGCCGATACGTTGCTTCTGCAGCTGCAGCAGGACATCCTCGATCTGGCGCCGCTGGCCGAGACGCGCAGCCGCTGGCCGGCGGTCGATCCCCGGTGTGACCGCTCCATCCGCTTCCAGATCTGCCACAGCGTGCAGCGGGAGGTGGAGGTGCTGCATGATCAGCTGCTGGCGGCCTTTGCGGCGGATCCCACGCTGCAGCCGCGGGACGTGATCGTGATGGTGCCCGACATTGCCACCTATGCGCCGCACATCCAGGCGGTGTTCGGGCTGTATCCGTCGCAGGACCCGCGCTTCATTCCGTTCTCGATGGCCGACCAGCAGAGCCGCAGCCACGAGCCGCTGCTGGCGGCCGTGGAGTTCCTGCTGGATCTGCCGCAGGCGCGCCTGTCGGTGTCCGAGGTGCTGGATCTGCTGGAGGTATCGTCCTTGCAGCAGCGTTTCGGCATCGAAGCCGAGCAGTTGCCGCAGCTGTGCGGCTGGATCGAGAAGAGTGGCATCCGCTGGGGACTGGACCCTGCACAGCGGCGGTCGCTGGAACTGGACGATGCCGTGGCGCAGAACAGCTGGTGGTTCGGACTGCAGCGCATGCTGCTGGGCTATGTGGCCGGCCATACCGGCACGTGGTCGGACATCGAGCCGCTGGACGAGATCAGTGGCCTGGACGGCGAGCTGCTGGGCCGGCTGCTGGCCCTGGTGCGGGCGCTGCAGGATACCTGGCAGGATGTACGCAATCCCGCCACGCCCCAGGAGTGGGGCGTGCGGCTGCAGGCCATGCTGGAGCGCTTCTTCGTGGCCGATGAGGGGCGCGAGGGCATCCTGCTGATGCGGCTTTCCGAGGCCTTGCAGCAATGGCTGGACGATTGTGCGGAGGCGCAGATGGACCTGCCGCTGCCCCTGTCGGTGGTGCGGGAGCACTGGCTGGCCAGCTTCGACGACGAGGGGCTGGGGCGACGCTTCTTTGCCGGTGCCGTCACCTTTGCCACGCTGATGCCGATGCGGGCGATCCCATTCCGGCATGTGTGCCTGCTGGGCATGAACGACGGCGACTTTCCGCGTTCGCGCCAGCCAGCGGACTTTGACCTGATGGGCAACGAGTATCGACCGGGCGACCGTTCACGCCGCGAGGATGATCGCTATCTGTTCCTGGAAGCACTGCTGTCGGCACGCGAGCAGCTCTCCATCAGCTGGGTGGGGCGCAGTGTCCATGACGACTCACCCCGTCCGCCCTCGGTGCTGGTGGCGCAGTTGCGTGACCATATCGTTGCCGGGTGGCGGCTGGACGGGCGTGACGAGGAGACGGGTGCCGCACTGCTGGAGGCGCTGACGACCCAGCATCGCCTGCAGCCCTTCAGTCGGGCGTATTTCGTGCGGGAAGGCGCTGTGGGAGCCACACGGGCGAGTGGAGATGATCTGTTCAGCTACTCGAACGAATGGCGGCAGGCGCTGCAGCAGGCCGAAATGGGGCATGCCGACCACGCTTCGGAAGGGGTCGAGGTTGAAAGCGATGTCGCGGAAAATGCGGTGAACGCCGCCTCGTTATCCGGCTCTTCACGATGGCCGATGCTGCCCCCTGCCGAGTGGCCCGAGGAACTCACGCTGGAGGAGCTGAGGCGCTTCCTGAAAAGGCCGGTCGCGTACTTCTTTCGCAAGCGCCTGGACATTCACTGGCAGGACGAGGATGCCGTGGTGCCCGATCATGAGCCGTTCAGCCTGGATGGTCTGCAGCAATGGCAGCTGCAGGCCGATCTCATCGCGTCGCAGCAGCATCGGGTCGCGGTGACGCTTTCGTCCCCGGGCGCGGCAACTGAGGAATCCGGTTCCACCTCCGGGTTGAAGGAGGATCTTGCCGACGTGCTGGCCGAGGAGCGTGCACAAGCGCTGACGCGGTTTGCCCGTGCCGGCCAGCTGCCCGTGGGCGCCTTCGGTGAACTGATGCGCGAGAAGCTGGATGCACCGATGGCGGAGATGTTCGAGACCTATCTGCAAGAGATCGGTCGCTGTCCGACCGTGTTGCCGGATGAGGCGTTTCTGTGGCCTGAACAACCGTCGGTGTCGCCGCCGGTGGTCGGTACGCTGGATCAGCTGAGGGCCGGCTCGGAGGGCGAGCGCGTGCGGCTGCTGATCAGTGCCAGCAATCTGGTCAACAAGGGAAGCGGGAAGAAAGCGTCTTCCGGCAAGGGGGCGAAGGCCTCATCCGGAGGGGGCAAGGACAGCAGCTATCGCTACGACAAGCTGCTGGATTATTGGGTGCATCACGTCGCGGGCAATCTGTCAGGGGTGCCGCTTCGAACGCGAATCATCGGCAAGGAAGGCAGCATGGTCGAACTGATGCCGCTGGACCGGGAGGCGGCGCTGGCGTACTGGCAGGATCTGCTTCAGGCCTGGAACCTGGGCTGCCGGCGCCCGTTGCCGCTGGCGGCAAAGACGGGATTTGCGTGGGTGCTGGGTGGATCGTCCGAGGATCCGGGCAAGCGACAGCAGGCGGCGCAGATGGCTTATGAGGGTAGCGAGAGCAGCTTTGGAGGCGTGGGCGAGTGCCTGCAGGATGAGTACCTGATGCGTGCCTATCCGGATTTTCAGGCCCTGGAGGAGGACGGCGAGTTTGCTCAGTGGAGCGAGCGGCTGTTGCAACCGCTGGCGGACGCTGTTGTCAGGAAGGGCGCAGCATCGCGCCATGAGGAATCCGGTGAAGGAGATACCCATGGTGAATGAACAGGGGCCGGGGATGACGGATGCCGGAAAAGCCGGAATGTCCGGGAACGGATACGCTGAGGGGGCTGCTGCCGTGCGGCCGGAGCAACCCCGGCGAGTCGATCCGCTGCATTTTCCGCTGTGGGGAAGCCGGCTGATCGAGGCCAGCGCCGGCACCGGCAAGACCTACACGATCGCAGCTCTGTACCTGCGGCTGGTGCTGGGCCATGGCGAGCGCGGCACGACAGGTCTTGATGCGGCGTATCCGCCCGAAGCGGGCATGGGATTTCTTGAAGGGGCAAGACCCTCCGAGGAGGCTACGGCGTTCCGCGAAGCACTGACCCCGCCAAAGATTCTGGTGATGACCTTCACCGAAGCGGCCACGCTGGAACTGCGGGATCGCATCCGAGCGCGGCTGGCCGAGGCCGCCGCGTTCTTTCGGGCCAGTGCCGAAGCCATCGAGACGGGAAAATGCCTGGATGTCGTGGAGCCGGGGAGAGTCCCTGATCAGGATGTCGTTGGCGGGCACTCCACGCCGGAAGCCACCTCGGCCGGGGAAGATCTTGCCGTACTGCCGAAGGCCGATCCCTTCCTGCAGGGTCTGCGTGATGCCTATCCGCCGGCTCAGTGGTCCGAGCGGGCACGTACCCTGCAGCTGGCGGCAGAGTGGATGGATGAATCAGCCATTTCCACCATCCATGGCTGGTGCAACCGCATGCTGCGTGAGCATGCCTTCGACAGCCGCGGGCTGTTCAATCAGACGCTGAGCACCGACACGTCGGAGCTGCTGGCCGAGGCCTGCCGCGATTACTGGCGCAACTTCTGCCAGGGGTTGCCGCTGGAGGCTGCCCGGGTGCTGCAGGGCTGGTGGGCTGATCCGGACGCGCTGCAGAAGGAAGTGCAGAGCCTGTTGTCGGACCTGGATGCGTTGTCCGGTGAGGGGCAACCGCCGGCCGAGGCCATTGGCGAGGCGCTGCAGCAGCGCAGAGAGCAGCTGCAGGCACAGAAGGCTTCCTGGCGGGAGGGCTGGATCGATGAGCTGGGGCGCATGCTAGATGCCGGACGAGAAAAGCCTGCCGCTTCACGCAAGGGCAAGGGAGGAGCCGAGCCGGTGTCGGAAGCACGGCTTGAACAGGCATTTCCGATTGGCTGGCTCAATGGCAGCAAGGTGAAAACCAACAACCAGGCCCAGTGGTTGCAGCTGCTGCGTGACTGGGTGGACGATGCCGACATGGCAAAGCCCGGGCTGTCCGAGACGGCCATGAAGCGCCTGACGCCGGACGGCCTGCGTGACGCCTTCGGCAAGGATGTCGATGCCCAGGATCCGGCGCTCGTGGCCATGCTGGAACATCCGGCGCTGGTGGCGATGGCAAACCTGCCGGGGAAGCTGGCGGCGCTGCCGGATGGACGACAGGCGACGCTGCTTCATGCTGCACGCTGGATTGAGGCGCGCTACCGCAGGGCGCGTGACCAGAGAAGCGAGATGAGCTTCGATGACCTGCTGCGGCAGCTGGCGCAGGCACTGGCTTCAGAGGGCGGAGAGCGGCTGGCCGAACGGATCCGGACGCAGTTTCCGGTGGCGATGATCGATGAGTTCCAGGATACCGATCCGGTGCAGTACAGCATCTTCAACCGGGTCTACCGGGTGGAGAAGAACTGCCCGGAGCAGGCGCTGATCCTGATCGGTGATCCGAAGCAGGCCATCTATGCCTTCCGGGGGGCCGACATTCATACCTATCTGCGGGCGCGTGAGGCCACCTGGGGACGGCACTACACGCTGGACACCAATTTCCGCTCGTCGAAGGCGATGGTGGCGGCCGTCAACCATGTCTTCGAGGTGGCCGAGCAGCGCCCCGGCGGTGCATTCCGGTTCGGTGCCGTATCGGAGGACGGGCGTGGTGCAGGAGCAGCGGCGTCGTTGCCTTTTCTGGCGGTGAAAGCGCAAGGGCGCAAGGAAATCTGGCAGGACACGAAGTATCCGGGCGGAGCAGCACCGGCACTGGTCGCATGGACGATGCCGGAAGATGCCGGCAACAGGTTGAATGCCAAGTCGGGCCATGTGTCCAAGGGGGCCTATACCGCGCATTACGCCGAAGTCACGGCACGGGAGATCGCGCGCCTGCTGCGGGCGGGGGCCGAGGGTCTGGCCGGTTTTGCCGTACCGGCAGGTCCGCATGAACAGCCTGGTCATGCGGGTGAGGGGGATTCACGCAGCGTTTCCGGCGTGCGGCCGGCCGACATCGCCGTGCTGGTCAACATCGGTCGGGAGGCCGATGCCGTCAGAAAGGCCCTGCGTGCCCAGGGCATCCGCAGCGTCTATCTGTCCGAGGATGAATCGGTCTACGCCAGTCCGGTGGTGCCGGCGCTGCTGCGCTGGCTGCAGGCGGCGGCCGAGCCTGCCAGCGGACGGCTGCTGCGCGCAGCATTGGGTACCACCCTGTGCGGGCTGGATGCCCTGCAGCTGGCGCGGCTGGTGCATGACGAGCTGCACTGGGAGGAGCGGGTGGCGCAGTTCCAGCGCTACGGGGAGATCTGGCGCAGCCAGGGCGTGCTGCCGATGGTCCGTCACATGCTTCAGGATTTTGGCGTGGTGCCCCGCTTGCTGGCGCAAGGGGGCGAGCGGCAGCTGACCGATCTGCTGCATCTGAGCGAGCTTCTGCAGCAGGCTTCCACCCGGCTGGAAGGCGAGCACGCCCTGGTGCGCTATCTGCAGGAGCAGCGGGATGCCCCCGAGGGCGAGCGCGATGCGCGCCGCCAGCGGCTGGAAAGCGACGATGCCCGGGTGCGCGTGGTGACGGTGCACAAGTCCAAGGGGCTGGAGTATCCGCTGGTGTTCCTGCCATTCTTCTGTGCTGCGCGTCCGGTGGGGGCGAAGGATGCACTGCTGCGCTGGCATGATGCCGATGGCCAGCTTCGACTGGTACCGGGCAGGGCCGCCGATGACGAGATTGTGGCCGCAGCCGATGCGGAACGGCTGGGCGAGGATCTGCGAAAGCTGTATGTGGCGCTCACAAGGGCACGTCATGCCACCTGGGTGGGTCTGGGGGCCCTGGAGGATCTGCAACGCAGTGCGGCAGGTCATCTGCTGGGGCTGGGCGACGAAGGTGGCGATGGCCATCGGCTGTTTGCTGCCCTGCAGGAACAGGTCGGCCAGTGGCGTGAGGGCATCGCACCGGGTGTGGTGGCGGTGGAGGAAGCGTCGTTGCCGGCCGATGGGCATGGTGATGGGGGTATGGCACAGGCGGCCTTGTGGAGCCCCTCTGAGCGCGCATCCGGGCGGGGTGCGGTCGCGTGGAAGACGCCGCCAATGCTGCCTGGCCAGCCGTGGCCGCGCTGGTGGATCGCCAGCTATTCGGCGCTGGAGGTGGAGGATGTTGCAACGACGCTTTCCGCATCCGGCTCACCGTCCGTGCGGGGCGTGCATGGGACGGTTGTCGCACATGGGGATGTGGAACGCGTGAAACCGGCCGCTGGTGATGGATGGGAGCCCGGGCGGAATGTGGCTGAAAGTGATGCGCCTTATGGCGATTCCGCGCTGACCGACACCTGGGCCGAGCAGCGCGCAGCCGATGCCGTGTGGCAGCGGCACCTGGTGCAGGCGGCTGAAGCTTCTGCGCTGGTGGTGGATTCTGAGCAGGGCGCGGGGGTGCCCGGCAGCAGCGTGCATGACTTCGTGCGCGGCCCGCAGGCCGGAACCTTCCTGCACGGCCTGCTGGAATGGGCCGGACGCCAGGGCTTTGCGACGCTGGCGAAGGATCCGGCACGCCTGGCCGAGCAGGTGCGCTGGCGCTTGCAGCGCATGCCGGACTGGCAACCCTGGCAGTCGCTGTTGACGGACTGGCTGGTGCGTCTGCTGACGCAGCCCCTGCCGCTGGATGCGGGGGGCAGGGGGCGGGCTCCGGACAGCACGCCAGATACGCCGGTGGATGCTGGGTACGCGCCGTCTGACGGGGGCTCGTCCTTCACGCTGGCTGGCCTGCGGCAGTATCAGGTGGAGATGAGCTTCATGCTGGCGGTGCAGGACATCGACCTGCCGGCGCTGGATGCCTGGGTGCGCCAGCATACGTTCAGTGGCGCGGCTCGCCCCCCGTTGCTGCCGGGGCAGCTCAACGGCATGCTGAAGGGCTTCATCGACCTGGTGTTCGAGCATGATGGCCGCTTCTACGTTCTGGACTACAAGTCGAACTGGCTGGGGTCTTCGGATGAGGCCTATCGCGGCGAGACCATGCAGGCCGCGGTGCTGGCCCACCGCTACGAGCTGCAGTATCTGTTCTACCTGCTGGCACTGCACCGGCTGCTGAAGGTGCGACTGCCGGACTACGATTACGACCGCCATGTGGGCGGGGCGCTCTATCTGTTCCTGCGTGGCAGCGGTGCGCCGTCACGGGGCGTGTTCGCGGCCCGGCCGCCCCGGGCGGTGATCGAGGCACTGGATGCGGCCTTTGCGGGGCAGCGGCCGCTAGGGGCAGACAAGCCATGACGAAAGGTGCAATGACACGGCGAGGCCGAAAACCGGTGCAGGACGAACTGACGGGGGACCTGTTCGCTTCGTTGCCGGAGACAGAGGGGGAGCCGGATGTCGTGCTGCCCACGGACGTGGCCGGCATGCTGGCGCTTCTGGCACGCTGGCATGAGGAGGGCTGGCTGCGGCGCATCGATCTGGAGCTGGCGCATTTTCTGGTGGAGGGAGCGGAACCGTCTCCGGCGTTGCCGCCGGTGCTGCTGGCGGCGGCGCTGTGCAGCTGGCAGCTGGGACGAGGCCATGTCTGTCTGGATCTGCAGGCGGTGCTGGAGCAGCCGATGCCGGTGCTGTCGATTCCGGTGGGCCCCTGGCTGCAGACGCTGACGCTGGCCGACTGGCAGGCAGCCTGTGTGGCGTGCCCATCACTGGTGGCACAGCCCTCGGCCGAGGGGGTGACGGATGAGGCATCCACGGAGGGGGCGCGGACGACGCCGCTGGTGCTGGTGCAGCATCGCCTGTACCTGCGGCGTTTCTGGCAGTACGAGCAGGACGTGCAGCAGGGCATCCGGCAGCGGCTGACGCTGCCGGGTCTGTCCGGGGAAGAAGAGCCTCGCCTGCAGGAGGCGCTGGTGGTGCTGTTTGGCGGACCGGGCAGTGCCGAGGCAGAGCATGCGGTAAACGCAGCCAGTTCGGCGCACGCGGCCGGGACGCAGGCTGCAGGAGCGATCGGGGATGCGGCGGCAGAGCCCGGGTGCAGGGCGGACTGGCAGCGGATTGCCTGTGCACTGGCGGCACGACAGCGCTTCGGGCTGATCACCGGGGGGCCGGGTACGGGCAAGACGACGACGGTGATCCGGCTGCTGGCCCTGTTGCAATGGCTGGCGCTGGCCGGGCAGGGGCAGTTCCTGCGCATCGGGCTGGCGGCGCCCACCGGCAAGGCGGCAGCACGGTTGGGCAGCTCGATCAGCAGTGCCATTGACCGGCTGCCGCTGCAGGACGTGCCCCAGGGCGAGGCGATCCGGGCGGCCATTCCTCGGTCCGTGTCGACACTGCACCGGTTGCTGGGCAGCCGGCCGGGCACGCGGCATTTCCGGCATGACGCGCGCAATCCGCTGCCGCTGGACGTGCTGGTGATCGATGAGGCCTCGATGATCGACCTGGAGATGATGGCGCAGATGATGCATGCGCTGCCACCCAGGGCACGGCTCATCCTGCTGGGGGACAAGGACCAGCTGGCGTCGGTGGAGGCCGGTGCCATTCTGGGTGAGCTGTGTGCCCATGCCCGCGAGGGACGCTACTGGCCGGAGACGGCCGACTGGGTGGCCCGGGTGGCGCAGGAGCCCATCGATCGCGGGCTGCAGGCTGACGGGGCAGAAGATGGCACGTTGCTGGACCAGAGCGTCGGCATGCTGCGTCACAGCCATCGCTTCGGGGCGGACAGCGGCATCGGCCGGCTGGCGGCCCTGGTCAACGACGGCGATGTGGCCCGGGTGCAGCGCCTGTGGGACGAAGTGCGGGCAGGGTGCGCACCGAGTCAGGTACCCGACATCGCCCGGATCGAGGTGGACGGCGAGCGTTGGGACGCATTGCGGCAACTGGTGGTTCACGGCCGGCTGGACGGGGTGCCTGCCGATCAGGGACCGGTGGGGTACGCGCATTACCTGCAGTGGATGCACCAGAACCGTCCGGCGGACGAGGCTGGGCAGGCCTCCTTCGATCACTGGGCGGCCAAGGTGCTGCAGGCCCATGGGCGCTTCCAGCTGCTGTGCGCGCTGCGTCAGGGAAGCTGGGGGGTGGAGCGGCTGAACCGGCAGATTGCGCTCTGGCTGCAGTCGGCGGGCCTGCTGGCGGCGAGCGAGGGGTGGTATGCGGGCCGACCGGTGATCGTCACCCGCAACGACTACGAGCTGGGGCTGATGAATGGTGACGTGGGCATTGCGCTGGCGGCTCAGGGTGGCCGGTTGCGGGTGGCGTTCCCGGCCGAGGGGGGCAGCCGTGGCATTCGCTGGGTGCTGCCCAGCCGGCTGCAGGCGGCCGAGACGGTGTTTGCCATGACGGTGCACAAGGCGCAGGGCTCGGAGTTTGACCACGCGGCGCTGGCGATGCCGGCCGAGCTGTCGCCGGTGCTGACCCGTGAGCTGGTCTATACGGCCATCACGCGGGCACGGCGCTTCTTCACGCTGGTGGGGTCGGGCGGGCTGGACGGCGTGCTGGGGCAGGCCATCCGTCGCCGGGTGCTGCGGGCCAGTGGCCTGATGGCGGGGGCGCTGCAGGCGAAGGATTGAGGCTGTACGGCCCGGTGCCGGCACAAGCGCCAGGGGCGGGGTCCCGACGGTCCGGGCGAGGGGCGTGACGGTGGATCCGCCCGGCCCTGTAGAATAGCCAGCTGTCCTTCTCCGGCTTCGTCCAGGCGACACGAGCATTCATGGCAAGCATCGCGGTCATCATTCTCAGACACGTGCGCAGCACGTTCAAGCGCATCTTTCACAACCATTACCTGCGTGAGCTGTCGCGGGCGTCACGTGCCAGGACATCAGGGGAGAACAGCTGGTGTTGACCTACTTCTGGGCGCTGATGTGCGTCTTCGGCATGGCTGCAGGCCAGATCCTTTTCAAGCTGGCGGCCAATTCACTGGCCGAGACCGGATCCTTCCTGGTACCGCGCACGGCCACGCTGCTGTTCACGGCGCTGGCGCTGTACGGGCTCATCACCATCGCCTGGATCTGGGTGTTGCAGAAGGCCGACCTGGGCAAGGTCTATCCGATGATGGCACTGGCTTTCGTGCTGGTGCCGCTGGCCAGTCATTGGCTGTTCGGCGAGCGCTTCACGTCCCAGTATTTCATCGGCATCGTGCTGATCATGACCGGCATCGTGGTGGCGGTGCGTTCCTGAGCCAGGGGAGAGCATCTTCCGACGTCAGGAAGGATGGGATGTTCCGGATCGGCGCATGCATGTTTCATGGGTACTGCAATGGAGATGAAGATGGGCGATGAAGTGCCTTCGGCATGGAACAGTGAACTGGCGGAAGCGTCTTGGCTGATCGTGCCTCTTTATAACGAAGGCCAGGTCATCCGCAGCGTGATGCAGGAAGCGCGCCGAACCTTTCCGAACATTGTCTGCGTGGATGATGGAAGTCGTGACAACTCTGCGCAGGAGGCATTGGCCGCGGGTGTCCATGTGGTGCAGCATCCCATCAACCTGGGGCAGGGAGCGGCGTTGCGAACCGGTCTGGACTATGCGCTTGCACAGGCCGGCTCCCGGTATTTCGTGACCTTCGATAGTGACGGGCAGCATCGTGTCGTCGATGCGCAACGGATGGTCTGCAGGTTGGCTGACGGTTCAGTCGATGTCGTCATCGGTTCCCGCTTCCTGGATACGCGGACCAGGACCGGGTGGTTGAAGCGGGTGATCCTTCGTTGTGCAGTATGGTTCGAACGCATGCGCACCGGAATGCGCCTGTCCGATGCCCATAACGGGTTGAGAGCGCTGAACCGGAAGGCTGCCGTGGCCATCGAGATCAACCAGAACCGCATGGCGCACGCCAGCGAGATCACTTCCGAGATCGCACGAAACCGGTTGGCCTACGCGGAGGAGCCTGTCCATATCCTGTATACGGACTATTCGCGTGCCAAGGGACAGTCGGTATGGAATCTGGTCAACATTCTGAGTGATCTGGTGTTCAAATGACGCTGGACATGTTTTCTGGGACAAGAAGAAGTGAGTTCTGATCAGGCTGCCATCAAGCTGGTTCTCATCACGGTATTTGCCGGAATAGCACTGTTTGTCGTCATTCCCGGACGTGGCCAGCGGGGCAAGGCGCTGCAGCGCCTTGCATGGCTGCTGGTGATCCTCATGGCCGTCATTGCGGTTGCCATTCCCGACCTCACGACCCGGGTGGCTCACATGATGGGTGTCGGTCGCGGCACGGACCTTCTGTTCTATGGTCTGGTGGTTGTCTTCATCGGCTTCACGCTGGTGGCCACGCGCCGCCAGAGCGAAACCGACAGGGCATTGACCAAGCTTGCTCGCAAGGTTGCGCTGCTCGAAGCGGAGCTTCGGGAATTCGGAACGGTGCAGGGCCCTCAGCCTCCGGACGACAAGGCATTCTCGGAACAGCAGAAGCCCCGTGATGAGGACATCACCCGGCGACAGGTCGTGGACAATCAAGGCTCGTCAAGTTGATCGCGGCGTGCCAGGCCATTCCCCGGCCAGACAGTGGCGCTTGGGGGGCAGGCCGGGTCGCCTGTGCAGCCGGAAGCCGGCCTGGGTGAGTGCATCGCGCACGCTGCGGGCCACGCACCAGGTGGCGATGCGCGTGCCCGGGCGGCAGTGGCAGGCCACGGCCTGCATGGTCCGGACATCCCACATGGCAGGGTTCTTCTTCGGATCGAACCCGTCCAGGAACACGCTGTCGGCGCCCAGGCTGCCATGCCGGGCGTGCCAGCCCTCCAGCCGGGCGGCGGCGTCGCCCAGCAGCAGCTGCAGCTCGACCGTTCCTTGGGGAGCGGGAAAGCGCAGGGTCAGGCAGGACAGCTCCTCCGAGGCATGCGAAGCGGAGGGATCTGGCCAACCGGATGTCTGCGGTCGGAGTGTCCTTTCCGGGAGCGCGCTGCCTTCGGCGGGTGTTTCCGATTCGGCATGGGTGTGACAGGGAGGCGCGTCGTCGGCGTTTCCCGGGTACCATGCAGCCAGCGTCCCGGCATCCGGCCAGGCGTCGGCCAGGCGCTCGGCCAGCGGCTGCAGCCGTGGATCATTGGCGCCGGCACGGCGGATGTCGTGGGCGCTGACCGGATGCGCCTCGGTGCTGACGAAGCGCAGCATGGTCGGGCGTACCGGACTGGCCTGCCAGTAGGCCCAGGCCGACAGGAAGTTCAGCCCCAGGCCGAAGCCGGTTTCCAGGATGGTCCAGCGGTCGGGGCCGGAAGGGGTCGTGGTGGTGTCGGAATTCCTGTCACTGCCCAGGCCCGGGGTGCTTCCCGACGTGCCGTGTTCCAGGTCGTTTCCGGCCGTTCCCGGGGGGCGCCCCGACCATGCGTCGGGCAGCCCGCAGCCGCCCAGGAAGACGTGTTCGGCCTGGGCGCGGGCGCCACTTTGCGTGTGGTAGCGATCCCCGTAGCGGGGACTGAAGGGCTGGCCATCCTGCCAGGCGACCGGGGTGCTGCCGGTAGCATCAGGTATCGTTTCCGGGGTCATGAGGTTATTCTAGTGATGCGCGAAGTCCATGGTCTGACGGCCTGTCCGATGTGCGACACCCTGCACAGGCGTGTGCACCTCAGGGATGGGCAGCGTGCGCGGTGCCGGGTGTGCGGCTCGGAGCTGGCCAGGTCGTCGCGTCTCAATCGGGCACGGATGATTCCGCTGGTGCTCACCTGCCTGCTGCTCTTCGTGATGGCCAACGTCTTTCCCATCGTGGCCATCGAGCTGCAGGGCACGGTCCACCAGCTGACGCTGGTGGGCGCGGTGATGACGCTGTTGCAGTCCGAGATGTTCGCGGTGGCGCTGATGGTGTTCGTGCCCACGCTCTTTCTGCCGGGGCTGTATCTGCTGACGCTCCTGTTCGTGCTGTGGCTGACCGGGCGCGGCGATGTGCCGGCCGGCGTGCAGAACCGGCTGGTGCGGATGATGCAGCAGGTGTATCCGTGGAGCATGGTGGAGGTGTTCCTGCTGGGGGTGCTGGTAGCCATCATCAAGCTGTCGTCGATGGCCAGCATCATTGCCGGTCCGGCGCTGTGGGCATGGATGGGCACGACCATCACGCTCACGGTGGTTCTCACGTTCCGGCTGCGGCGGCTCATCCGGCGCACCCACATGCCGGTGGGTGAGGTGCGTCTGCAGGACGACCAGGTCGTGTATGCGGGCCAGCCGCCGGTGCTGGAAGAGGCCGACGGGGAATGGAAAGCGGCGGTGGGCAGGCATCGCGACGCACACGACGGCGCGCTGCTGACGGCAGCGGAATCGGCCCGGTTCTGCGGGCGCCGGCTGGGCATGATCTCCTGCCGGCACTGCGACACGGTCTGGGCCGAGGCCCGGGAAGGCGAGCGCTGCCGGCACTGTGACGCGCGGCTGCACCGGCGCAAGCCGGGCGGGCTGGGCGTGACCTGGGCGCTGCTGATCACGGCGATGATCCTGTATGTGCCGGCCAACCTGCTGCCGGTGATGACCACCAGCACGCTGTTCGGCACTGATGATTCGACGATCCTGTCCGGGGTGATCTACTTCTGGCAGGATGGGGAGTGGGCGCTGGCGGCCATCATCTTCATCGCCAGCTTCCTGATTCCGCTCTTCAAGCTGGTGGCACTGATCCTGCTGGCGCTGCTGGTGCAGTTCCGCAGCCTGTGGCGGCTGCAGGAGCGCACCCATCTCTATGACATCGTGGAATGGGTGGGGCGCTGGTCGATGCTGGACGTGTTCGTGGTGGCGGTGACCAGCTCACTGGTGCAGGTGCCGGGCGTGGCGGTGGTCAAGGCCGGTCCGGGCATTGCCGCCTTCGGGGCGGTGGTGGTGCTGACGATGCTGGCGACGATGAGTTTCGATGCGCGACGGGCCTGGGACGCGCGTTTCCGGCCCGGGCTGCTGTTCGGCCGCAGGCGCCGGCGTGCGAACCCGGGCGTGGTTTCGGGGCGTGCGGGATAGAGCAATCGGTGCCGGCCTTCGGCGGGCGCCATGGTGTGGACAAGGGTTGACGGATGAGCAACGAGGAACGATCTGGCGCGCAGGGGCGCCCCGTGACGGCGGCCGGGAACGGCCAGGGACAGGCACAGGGGGCTGCCGGCGGCTATCACGACGATGTGCTGGTGCCCGAGGCGGCGGTGGAGGACCGGCGCTATCGCTGGCTGCCGTCGCTGATCTGGCTGCTGCCGCTGCTGGCGGCGCTGGTGGGTGCCATCCTCACCTATCGCCAGATGACGCAGCATGGCCCCACGATCACGGTCAGTTTCAAGACGGCCGAGGGTCTGGAGGCCGGCAAGACCAAGCTGCGCTACAAGGACGTGGAGGTGGGCCAGGTCAAGTCCATCGAGCTGGCCGATGACCGCTCGCATGTGGAAGTGGACATCGAGCTGAATCGCAAGGCCGGGGCCTTCCGGGCCAGGGACTCGCGCTACTGGGTCGTGCGGCCGCGCGCCGATATCTCCGGGGTGTCGGGCCTGGGCACGCTGCTGTCGGGGGCCTACATCGGCGTGGATGCCGGCAAGTCGGCCGAGATGGTCTCGACCTTCGAGGGGCTGGAGAGCCCGCCGCCGCTGAAGTATGACGAGGCGGGCAGCCAGTTCCGCCTGCGGGCCAAGGATCTGGGGTCGCTGGACATCGGGTCGCCGGTGCTCTACAGGCGGGTGACGGTGGGGCGCGTGACCGGGTATTCGCTGGACGACTCGGGTGACCGGGTGACGATCGACATCTTCGTGAACAGCCCCTATGACCGCTTCGTGGGCACGAACTCGCGCTTCTGGGAGGCTAGCGGCGTGGAGGCGAAGCTGGATTCCAGTGGAGTGTCGGTCCGCACGCAGTCGCTGCTGACGGTGGTGCTGGGCGGTATTGCCTTTGCCTCGCCCATCGAGGGCAAGGGCGATGCGGCCAACGAGCATACCGCCTTCACGCTGGCCGACAGTGAGGCGGATGCCATGAAGAAGCCTGATGGACCGTCGCGCTTCCTGGTGCTGAACTTCGACCAGTCGCTGCGGGGACTGCAGGTGGGGGCCATCGTGGACTTCCGGGGCGTGGAGCTGGGCCAGGTCCGGGCCATCGACGCCGTGGTGGACGAGAACACCAACGAGATTCACATGCCGGTGCTGATCGAGGTGTTTTCCGACCGCATGAAGCGGGGTCGCGGGCTGCAGGCCCAGGGGCCCCTGGGCGCCGGCATGACGCAGAAGGAGCTCAAGGAAGAGGGCAATCGCTGGCTGCAGAACATGGTCAAGCGCGGGCTGCGGGCGCAGTTGCGGACCGGCAACCTGCTGACGGGCCAGCTGTATGTTTCGCTGGACTTCTTCCCGCAGGCCAAGCCGGCCGAGATGCGCAGTGTGCAGGGAGACCTGATGGAACTGCCGACGGTGGGCAATTCGCTGGATGAGTTCCAGCAGCAGATTGCCGAGATCCTGGCCAAGATCAACAAGGTGCCGTTCGATCAGATCGGGCGTGACCTGCAGCGGACGCTGGCAGGCATGCGGCGCACGGTCAATGCGGCCGAGAAGACCGTCAAGGGGCTCAACGACAATCTGGCGCCGCAGCTGATGGGCACCATCCGGAGCCTGAAGAAGACGCTGGATTCGGCGGACCGCACGCTGGTCTCGGCCAATCGGACGCTGGCCAGTGATTCGCCGACGCAGGAAGAGCTGCAGCAGACGCTGCGTTCGGTCTCGAAGGCAGCCGATTCGCTGCGGCGTCTGACCGACTACCTGGAGCGTCACCCGGAGAGCCTGCTGCGGGGCAAGACGGGCAACTGATTTCTTTCAAGAGGAACGGATGATCATGCGTGCTGTCTTCAAGTCGGTGGTACCGGCGCTGGCCCTGTCTCTGGCGGCCTGCGCCAGTTCGCCGCCGGTGCATTTCCATACGCTGTCGGCCATGGATGCGCCGGGCAATGGCAACCGCGCACAGCCTGACCTGCGCTACCGGATCGGGACGGTCGATGTGCCGGAGCGGTTGAACCGCGTGGACATCGTGGTTTCGGGCCGGGGTACCGATGGCTCCGGCACGGAGGATTCGGCCGCAGGCAGGGCAGGCACCGGGCAGGCGGGGGGCAGCCTGTCGGGTGCCCCGGCATGGGCCACATCGGTGACGCTGCTGGAGAACAACCGCTGGGATGCGCCCTTTGCCGATGCGCTGCGTGATGCGCTGGGCGCCCGGCTGGCCGTGGCTGCAGCGTCCTCGGCCGCGGCAGGCGCCCAACCCGCGCAGCTGCGGCTGTCGCTGCAGGTCTACCGTTTCGATGCCAGCCGCTCCGGTGACGTGGATGCACTGGTGGACTGGCGGCTGCGCCGCACGGATGCGTCGGACGACGCGGACGCGGCCGAGGACAATGCGTCGTCGGCCGGCCCGCGGATGCTGAGCTGCCGTTACCAGGGCTACGAGCATGTGAAGGCCGACGACGTGGATGCGCTGGTGGCGGGCATGCAGCGGCAGGTGGCCCGGCTGGCTGATGACATCGTGGCCAGCACGCGGCCCTGGTTGCGTGATGACAGGGCAGGCTGCGTGCAGGCGGCTGGTGGGGTGTGATGGACGAGACGGACGAGGGATCGCTGCCGGCGCCGGAGGCGTCGTTCAGCGAGCTTGATCATGCCATGATGCGCCTGGCGATGGACCAGGCGCTGAATGCGCAGCTGCATGGTGAAGTGCCCGTGGGCGCCGTGCTGGTGAAGGCGGGGCAGGTGATCGCCACCGGCTACAACCATCCGATCGGCAGCCATGATCCGACGGCGCATGCCGAGATCCGCACCTTGCGGATGGCGGCCGAGCAGCTGGGCAACTATCGGGTGGGCGAGTCCACGCTCTATGTGACGCTGGAGCCGTGCATGATGTGCCTGGGCGCGATGCTGCATGCCCGCATCAGCCGGGTGGTGTTCGGCGCCCCGGACCCCAAGACCGGCGTGTGCGGCGGGGTGCTGGACCTGCCGGCCGAGGGGCGGCTCAATCACCAGACGGTCGTGCAGGGGGGGCTGCTGGCCGACGAGTGCGGCAAGCTGCTGCAGCGTTTCTTTGCCGAGCGCCGTGCGCAGCGCCGGGCCGATCGGGCTGCCCTGCGGGCGCAGCAGGACGAACTGGCGCGCTGGGCGGCCAGTCTGCCGGCCGAGGAAGAGGCCGGCACGCTGCATCTGGACGTGGCAGGAAACCTGAATGGTTGATCGTGCGCTTCCTGCGTGAAAGGTGCAAGAATAGCCCCCTTTCAAACGCCGGCAGAAGGTCCGTGGCTGACGGCGCCGCATGACGATCCCTTGGCATGGATGCCTGCAGGGGGGCGGCTGTGGCGGCCTGCAGGGTCCGGATGTCGATTGACAGGGGTTTTCATGGCAAGAGAGGGAGTTCTTGGAGCGTGGTCACGGCTGAATCTGGTGACCCGGATCGTCATCGGTCTGGTGCTGGCCGTGGTGGTGGCGCTGGTGACCCGGCATTTTGGCGGCGGTGCCGAAGGCTGGGACGCCGTGATCGAACGGACCGGAGCCCTGCCGGCTGGCTGGCCTTCGGACGTCATGGCAGGGGCCCAGCTGCTGGGTGACCTGTTCGTCGGTGCGCTGAAGGCGGTGGCACCGGTCCTGGTGCTGGTGCTGGTGATGGCAGCCATTGCGCAGCATGAGCACGGGACCGAAACGAACATCCGCCCGATCCTGGTGCTGTATCTGGTGGGTACCTTCGCGGCGGCGCTGGTGGCGGTGGCCGCCAGCTTCATGTTCCCGTCGAACCTGTCGCTGGAGGGGGTCAAGCACGCCACCGAGGTGGCGCCCGGCGGTATCGGCATGGTGCTGAAGGATGTGCTGATGAAGCTGGTGAGCAACCCGATCAAGGCGCTGCTCGAGGCCAACTACATCGGTATTCTGGGCTGGGGCGTGTTGCTGGGGCTGTCGTTCCGTCATGCCAGCGAGCACACGCGGACGATGCTCAACGACGCAGCCGAGGCCGTGTCCAAGGTGGTGCGTTTCGTGATCGGCTTTGCCCCGCTGGGCATCCTGGGGCTTCTGCTGACCACGCTGCTGTCGCCGGATGGCTTCACGAAGCTGCAGCAGTACCTGCACCTGCTTCTGGTGCTGGTGGGGGCCATGGTGTTCGTGGCGCTGGTGGTCAATCCGCTGATCGTCTTCAGCCAGACACGCCGCAATCCCTATCCGCTGGTGTTCACCTGCCTGCTGGAAAGCGGCATTCCGGCCTTCTTCACCCGCAGCTCGGCGGCCAACATTCCGGTGAACATGGCGCTGGCCAGGAAGCTGAACCTGCATGAGGATACCTACTCGATCTCGATCCCGCTGGGCGCGACGATCAACATGGCAGGGGCCGCCATCACCATCACGGTGCTGACGCTGGCGGCGGTGAACACGTTGGGCATCCAGGTGGACTTCGCCACGGCGCTGCTGCTGAGCATCGTGGCCACGCTGGGCGCCTGCGGCGCTTCGGGGGTGGCGGGCGGTTCGCTGCTGCTGATCCCGATGGCCTGTGCGCTCTTCAGCATCGACAACGACGTGGCGATGCAGGTGGCAGGCGTGGGCTTCATCATCAGCGTGATCCAGGACTCTTCCGAGACGGCGCTGAACTCGTCGACCGACGTGCTGTTCACGGCGGCGGTGGACCAGTCGCACAAGGCCTGAGCCCAGACAGGGGGAATGGCCCCGGAGAGGTTTCCGGGGCCAGAGGCATCCGCCTGTCTGCACCCTGTGGCAGGCTTCGGCGGACACACAAAAAGAAGGGGCGATGCCTTCCGGCATCGCCCCTTCTTCGTTGGATGCAAGGTCAGGGCCCTGCATCCGGAACCTGGATGAAGGCGGGGCCGATCGTGCCTGCCGCCGCCCTTGCCAAGGCTCCTGGCCTTACTGGATCTTGGCCGAAGCGCGCAGCTTCTCCTGCAGGGCCTGGATCTTCTGACGCTCCAGCTGCTGTTTCAGCTGGGGCTTGACCTGGTCGAACGGAGGCGGCTCGGCGGCGCGCACGTCGTCGAGCTGGATGATGTGGTAGCCGAACTGGGTCTTGACCGGGATGACGGTGTATTCACCCTTCTTCAGCTTGGTCATCGCCTCGGAGAACTCCTTCACGAAGGTGTCGGGCGTGTTCCAGCCCAGGTCACCGCCGTTGGCGCCCGATCCGGGGTCCTTGGACAGCTTGGCCAGCGACTCGAAGCCCTCGCCCTTCTTCAGGCGCTCGACGATCTGCTTGGCCTCGTCCTCGGACTCGACCAGAATGTGGCGGGCCTTGTATTCCTGGGCGCCGCTCTGGGCCGAGTCCTTGACGAGCTTCTCGTATTCGGCCTTGACTTCGGCGTCGGTGACGGGCGATTGCTTCAGCTCGTTGGCGATGAGGGCGCGGATCAGCACGTCCTGGCGGATCTGCTCCAGCTGCTGCTTGACCTCGGGGGTCTTCTCCAGACCGCGCTTGTCGGCTTCCTGCACGAACAGCTCGCGGGTGATCAGCTCGTCGCGGATCATCTTGCGGGTTTCGGGGGTGTCAGGCCGGCCTTGCTGGGCCAGGATCTTGACGAACTCGTCGACGCGCGAGGAGGGGATGGCCTTGCCGTTGACGACGGCGGCATTCTGCGCCATGGCGGGGCTGCCCAGCAGCAGGCCGGCCGACAGCAGGGCGGCTGCACCGAGGGTGCGCTTGGAGAAAAGACCGGAAGAGGATTGGGTCATATTCGGTTCCAGAAAGAAATCGGGTTGGAAGAACGAACCGTGGTCGGTCCTTTCCTAACGGGTGCGGGGCCGACACGTTGACAGGAGCCATGCGCCGGATGCGGGAAAGTTCAGCCGGCAAGGCAGCTTCGCCCTCAGTTGCCGGGCACCTCGGCATGGATGCTGAGCGCATGGATGCGGTGCGGCATCCAGTCGGCGACGGCATCATACACCAGCCGGTGTCGGCGCACGGTGGGCAGTCCGGCAAACACCGGCGAGACCAGCGTGACGGCAAAATGCCCGGCCCCGCCAGCGGCACCGGCGTGGCCTCTATGATGATGGCTGTCGTCCTGAACGGTAATGTGGGCGTCGGGAAAATGTTGTTTCAGACGTTGCAGGAGTGCTTCAGACGTTGGTTTCATCGGACGGGTCTTCCTGAATGTGGCGGCTGAGATAGAACCCCTGGGCGAGGATGAACACCAACGTGGCGCCGGTGGTGCCGAAGAGCTTGAAGTTGACCCAGATTTCGGTGCTGAACTGGTAGGCCACGTACAGGTTGACGATGCCCATCAGCGCGAAGAATGCACACCATGCCAGGTCCAGACGTTTCCAGACGGGATCGGGCAGGCGCATCTGCTTGCCCATGAGCTGCCGCAGCGGCGCCTTGCCCAGCAGCGAGGCGATGCCCAGGGCTGCCGTGAAGCACCAGTACAGGATGGTGGGCTTCCACTTGATGAAGGTCTCGTCGTGCAGCAGCAGCGTCATGCCGCCGAAGACGACGATGATGGCCAGGCCCACCCATTGCATGGTGTCGATCGGACGCCGCCGGAGCAGCAGCCAGCCGATCTGGGCCGCACTGGTGGCGATGGCCACGACGGTGGCGACGTAGATGTCGGCAAGCCTGAAGGCAACGAAGAACAGGATGACCGGCAGCAGGTCGAACAGCCATTTGTTTTTCATGGGGTTTTCATGAGCAGGGCAGCAGCGGGAACAGGAGGGGATGATAAAGGAGCGGGCGTGCCTGCCCGACAGGTGGGGGACGCTGTGGCCAAATCAATGTTGAATCAATGCAATAAAGTAAAACTGTTTGTTTAGTTGCAACAAGTATTGCTTATTGTGGCGTTAGACTGCCCCCATGAAAAGAAGCATGCTCTCCAGGCGGGATCTGGACTTCCTGCTCCATGAATGGCTGAATGTCCAGTCGTTGTGCGACCGCGCGCGTTTTGCCTCGCTGCGTCGCGATCACTTTGATGCGGTGCTGGCACAGGCGTCGCGACTGGCCCGTGGATGTCTGGCGTCTGCCAATCGGCAGCTGGATGAACAGGAACCTCGGCTGACCGCCGAGGATATCTGGACGCCGCCGGTGCTGTCGGAAGTCATGGCGGCGGTTCGCGATGCGGGATTGCTGGCCGTGTCGCAGGACCGGGCGCTGGGAGGCATGCAGCTGCCGGTGCTCATCGAGAAGACGGTCACGGCCTGGCTGTTTGCCGGCAGTGCCGCTGCCACGGCCTACCTGTATCCGTCACAGGCCGGCAGCCGGTTGCTGCAACGTCATGCGGGTCGGGCACTGGCGTCGGCTTGGCTGCCGCTGTTGCTGAAGGGGCGGGCCACCTGCACGTTCTGCATTTCCGAGCCGCAGGCCGGATCGTCGCTGTCGGACATCCGTACACGAGCGGTACGCCAGCCGGATGGCAGCTTCCGGCTCTATGGCAACAAGATGTGGATTGTCGGTGGCGATCATGCCGTGACCGACAATATCGTCCACCTGGTGCTGGCCCGGATCGAGGACGACTCGGGTGACATCATGCCCGGGGTCGAGTCGCTGTCGCTCTTTCTGGCGCCCAAGTACCTGCCGGCTGATCCGATCACAGCCGAGGGCGTTGCCGATCGGGGCGAGCGCAACGATATCGTGGCGGCGGGCATCTATCCCCAGATGGGGCAGCGCGGTGCCACCAGCTGCCTGCTCAGCTTTGGCGAGGGCAATCATCTGCCCCAGGGGCAGGCCGGTGCGGTGGCCTGGCTGGTGGGCGAGGAGAATGCCGGCATGGTGCTGGTGAACGAGGCTGCGCCCGAGATCCAGATCGACATCGGGCTGTCGGCGGCGGCACTGGGTTATACGGGGTATTCCCATGCGCTGGACTACGCGCGCGAGCGTCACCAGGGGCGTTTCCCGGGCATGACGAGCCGGGCGGGCGGCCAGATTCCGATCATCGAGCATGCCGACATCAAGCGCATGCTGCTGATTCAGAAAAGCTATGTGGAAGGCGGGCTGGCACTGGGGTTGTGGTGCGCGCGCCTGATGGACGAGGCGGACACGGCCGAGACGTCGACGGAGCGAGCTCGGGCCCGTGACCTTCTGCTGCTGCTTGCGCCGGTGGCCAAGAGCTGGTCGGCACAGAACTGTCTGATCGCCAATTCGCTGGCCATCCAGGTGCTGGGCTGCTATGGTTACACGCGCGACTATCCGGTGGAGCAGCTCTACCGGGACAACCGGCTCAATGCCATTCTGGAAGGCACGCACGGCATTCTGGCGCTGGAGCTGATGCGTGATCGCCTGCTGGCCGACGATTTCATGGGCTTTCAGCGCTTCGCCCACGAGGTGGAGCAGACCCTGGGCCGAGCAGCGGCCCGCTGTGGCGACGTGCGCCACATGGCGGTGCAGTTGCAGAAGTATGCGGAGCGCTTCGGCTGGGTGATCAACCGCATGCGCCAGGAACCCGAGGCAGGGCGGCGCCTGGCCAATGCCAGCATCTTCATGGAGGCCTTCGGCCACTATGTGATTGCCTGGATCTGGCTGGAGCAGGCGCTGGTGGCCGAGGTTGCCTACCTGTCGGCCTATGGATCAGAGCGTAATTTCTATGCCGGCAAGTGCCAGGCAGCCCGTTTCTTCTACCAGCACGAGCTGCCGCGCGTTGATCCCCAGCTGACGCTGCTGGAACAGATGGAGATGTGTGCGCTGGAGATGCAGCCCGCCTGGTTCTGATGCGTGATCAGCACTCGGGAATGTCGTAGGGCAGCTTCAGCAGGCCGATGGCGGCGTTGCCGATGCGCAGGCTGGTGGCGATCATGCCGGCGGAACGGGGCTGGGCGCCGATGACCTCGATGCGGGCCTCGAAGAGCAGCAGGAAGCGCCGACCCACCAGCACGATGGGCAGTTCCTCCTGATCGGGATCCATCACCAGATCGTTGCCGGCGATGACCTCGTCGTCGGTGTCGGCCGAGAGGCTGGCCACTTCGATGACCTGGCCGATGGGGGTTCCGTCCCACGACAGCACGTCGGTACCGGGTTCGGGCAGCGGGCCGCTGCACATGCCGGCGAACATCCGGCGCTTGACCTTGCCCCGGTATTCGCTGCGGGCCACCACCTCCTGGCCGGGATAGCAGCCTTTCTTGAAGTTGACGCCGCCCACCAGCTCCAGGTTCACCATCTGCGGCACGAAGGTCTCGGACGACGCGGCGCGGATCCAGGGGATGCCGCTGGCCACGTCCAGCTGAAGCCAGTCGCTCTCGCTCATCCGGAAGCGGGGGGCGGGCTGCGATGCATCGGCTGCTGCACTGCTCCCGTCCTGGGCGCTGCTATCGGAGGAAGCTTGCGTGGCGCCGGGCGCCTCTTCTGAGGTGGAAGCCTGGTCGTCACGGGGGCCTTCGGCGGCGGATCCGGTGGCCTGGGGGGCGTCGCTGGCCGATGCGCCGTTGTCGGTCGGCGCGTCCGTCGTGTCGGCTGCCGGTGCCACCAGGGCACGGGGTACCACCAGCAGGCTGCGGACCAGCAGGCGGTCACTGCCCAGCCGATGGCGCACCGAGGTGGTCAGCATGTCGGCTGTGGTCTCGGTGAGCGTCACGTCGGGCAGGGCGGCCGCCACCACCACGTCCTCGTGCCCGGCCAGGGCCTGGGTGGCACGGTGGGCCGGTCCCACGAAGCCCAGGACGGCGTGGTCGTTGCTGGCGTCCACGATCTTGCACTTGGCGCGCAGCACGTACATGGACAGGCGCTTGGCCATGGCTGCAGCCAGATCACGCGAGCAGACCAGCCAGAAGGTGGGCACTGCGGGCTGGTCCGCGGCGGGCGGCATGTCGTGGCGGATGACCCAGAAGGTGGCCAGCAGCCGTCCGTTGGGGGTGAGATAGCCGGCCAGGCGGGCGTGGCCAGGCATCAGGGTGAGGATGTCGTTGCTGAACTGGCCGTGCAGGAACGAGGGGGCATCAGAGCCTTGGGCCCGCAGAACACCCAGGTTCTGCAGCAGGGCATAGGGCAGGACGGCTTCGCCGGACGTGGGGGTGGGAGACTGGATGTCGTTCATGGGATGGGCAGATTCGGGGCCGGCGTGTGGGGCCGTTCGTCCACAGGAGGAGGGTCAGCCGGCATACTCTGTATATCATAGCGTGTACCGTCGCTTTCTTTTGGCGCGCAAGACCGCCGGATGAGTCGAATCATGCGCATGTTGGGTCGTATCTTTCTTCTGCTGCTGGTGCTCTGCCTGGGGGCGGCGGGCTGGCAATGGTGGGGCTATTCCCATCGCCAGCTGGTGGCGCCGAATGCCGAGGTGGTGTTCGATGTGCCGCGCGGCCACGCGGGCGCACGTCTGGCCGAGGTCCTGCAGCAGGCCGGTGTCGATGTTCCGTCGTGGAAGATGGCCCTGGCGCTGCGGCTGAGGGGAGATGCGGCGCGGATCAAGGCCGGCAATTACCTGATCACCGGGCCGGCCACGTTGCAGGGGCTTCTGGACGAGCTGGTGAGCGGCCAGCAGGAAAAGGGCAAGCTCATCACGCTGGTGGAAGGCTGGAACATGCGTGAGCTGCGGGTCGCCCTGAAGAAGGCCCCCGATCTGAACGACACGCTCTCGGGCCTGTCCGATGCCGCGCTGATGGAAAAGCTGGGCATGCCCGGGGTCAGCCCTGAGGGGCGCTTTGCGCCGGACACCTATGCCTACCGGCCCGGCAGCGATGACGTGGCGCTGCTGCGCCGGGCGCTGGCGCTCCAGCAGCGCCGCCTGGACGCCGTCTGGGAAAACCGTGCGACCGATTCCCCCCTGAAGACGCCGGCCGAGCTGCTGACGTTGGCCTCGGTGGTGGAAAAGGAAACCGGGCACGTGCTGGACCGCGAGATGGTGGCTTCGGTGTTCACCAACCGGCTGCGCAAGGGCATGCCGCTGCAGAGCGATCCGACCACCATCTATGGCCTGGGCGAGCGCTTTGACGGCAATCTGCGCAAGAAGGATCTGCGCGACCCGTCGCCCTACAACACCTATGTCCACCGGGGGCTGCCGCCTTCACCGATCTCGCTGCCGGGGCTTCATGCACTGCAGGCCACGGCGCGTCCGGCACCATCAGACAAGCTGTATTTCGTTGCTCGTGGCGATGGTCGCTCCGAGTTCTCGGCCGACCTGGCCAGCCACAACCGGGCCGTTGACCGCTTCCAGCGTCGTGCCGGCGGAAAGCCGCTGAACGGCACGGCGGCGGCCGACGAGAACCTGGCGGACCCCAGGAAGGCTGCCCCGGGCGCAAGGAAAAATGCATCGGGCCAGAGCCCGGGAGCGCGCCCATGACCACAAAGGATTTCATGCCGGGCTGTTTCATCACGTTCGAGGGCATCGACGGTGCAGGCAAGAGCACGCACGTGGGCGCCTGTGTGGACTGGCTGCGTGCGCAGGGCGAGACCGTGGTGCTCAGCCGCGAACCGGGCGGAAGCCCGCTGGCCGAGCGGCTGCGCGAGCTGTTGCTGACCGAGGAGATGCAGCCGCAGACCGAGGCGCTGCTGGCCTTTGCGGCCCGCAGCGACCATCTGCACACGCTGATTCGGCCGGCGCTGGCAGCCGGCCAATGGGTGGTCTGCGACCGGTTCACCGATTCGACCTTCGCCTACCAGGGCGGGGGCTCGGACGTGGATACCGCCTGGCTGGCCCAGCTGGAGGCGCAGGTCCAGGACGGCCTGCAGCCGGTGCGGACCTATCTCTTCGATCTGCCTCCCGAAGTGGCGGCAGCGCGGCGTGCCGCCGTGCGCAGTGCTGACCGTTTCGAGGCCCGGGCGCTGGACTACTTCGAGCGCGTGCGCCGTGCCTACCAGGCGCGGGTGGCCGCAGACCCGGAGCGATTCTGTGTGCTGGATGCCACGGCCACGCCCGAGCAGATCGGTCGCTGGCTGCAGGATGACCTGGTGAAGGTCCATCGGCGCTGGCACGAGAGGGCCGCATTGCGCACGGGGGCTGCCGACCAGGCAGGGGCGAGGCCGTCGTGAGCACCGTCCTGCCGTTCTTTGCTGCCCAGCAGGCGCTGCTGCGACAGCTGCTGGCCGAAGGTCCGAACCTGCACCACGCGCTTCTGCTGGCCGGCCTGCCCGGCATCGGCAAGGGCGAGTTCGCCCGTGCGCTGGCTCAGGGGCTGCTGTGCGAGCAGCTGCCCCGGCCGCCTGCGCCGGTGCAGGCCTGCGGGCAGTGTGCGGCCTGCAAGTGGTTTGCCTCCGGCCATCATCCCGATTTCCGGCTGCTGGAACTGGCGCCCGCCGAGTCCCGTTCCGCCAAGGGGCGCGAGGCAGGGCAGGGTGCGCGGGCCTGGGAGATCTCCATCGACCAGGTGCGCGAGCTGGAGAGCTTCATCACCACCACCAGCGCGCGTGGCCACGCCCGGGTGGTGATGGTCGATCCAGCCGAGACGCTGTCCACGCCAGCCGCCAATGCCCTGCTCAAGATGCTGGAGGAGCCTGGCGAGAACACCTGGTTCCTGCTGGTGACCCACCTGCCGGGGCAGATGCCGGCGACCGTGCGCTCGCGTTGTCGGGCCGTGGCGGTTCCGCAGCCATCCGAGGCCGAGGCCCAGCAATGGCTGGTCCGTTCGGCGGAGCTGTCCGACACGGATGCCCGTCAGCTGCTGGCCTGGTCGGGCATGGCGCCGTTGCATGCCCGCGATCTCGCCGACCCTTCGCACCTGACCGTCTATCGGACATTGCTTTCGTCACTGTCGGCGTTGCCCGACACTGGCCTCGATACGGTGGCCGACAAGGCGACGACGGTGCCTTCGGTAACCTGGTACTACCTGCTGCTTCGCTGGATCAGCGATCTGCTGCGGGCCCATGCCGGCGCTGCGCCCCGTTTCTTTCCGGAGTCTGCATCCCGGCTGGCCAGTCTTGCACAGCGCAGTTCGCTGGCACGGCTGGCCGAGGTCTCGGCGGCGTTGCAGCGGCAGGCGGTGCTGGTCCGGCATCCGCTCAATCCGCGCCTGTTCATGGAGTCAGCGCTGGCGACCTACCTGGATGCGTTTTCCACCCGTCGTCCAACCCCAAGACGCGCAAATCCTCGATGAGCAGCACACAGCACCAAGGCCTGGCGGGCGGCATGGCCGGCAACAAACCAGCTACCCGGCCCGGCGTCATCCCCTTGTCGATCAAGGAGAAATCGGCCCTGCTGGCCGCCTACATGCCGTTCCTGGAGAACGGGGGCCTGTTCGTGCCCACGGACAAGAGTGCACAGATCGGCGACGAGCTCTACATCATCCTCACGCTGATGGACGATGCCACCAAGACCGCAATTCCGGGGCGGGTGGCCTGGGTGACGCCGGCAGGTGCCACCAACCGCCGCCAGGGCATCGGCATCCAGTTCAGCAAGACCGATGCCAGCGTGGTGGCGCGGGAAAAGATCGAGACGTTGCTGGGGCCTGCACTAAAATCGCCCCCATCCTCGTACACGATCTGACCGGGCTGCATGTTCGTCGACTCCCACTGCCATCTGGACCTTCCCGAATTCCAGGAACGCCTGCCGGACGTTCTGGCCACCATGGCTGCAGAAGGGGTCGAACATGCGCTGTGCGTGTCGATCACGCTGGAGGCGTGGCCCCGGATCCGTGATCTCGTCCGGGCCCATCCCGGCCTGCTGTCGGCGTCAGTGGGGGTGCATCCCGACTACCTCGACGTGGCCGAGCCCACGGTGGTGCAGCTGGTGGAGCTGGCCATGCAGCCCGAAGTGGTCGCGATCGGCGAGACTGGGCTGGACTACTACCGCATGCCCGGCGACGAGCTGGACTGGCAGCGCGAGCGTTTCCGGGTTCACATCCGGGCTGCCCGCGAGGCGAAAAAGCCACTGATCATTCACACCCGCTCGGCGGCCCAGGACACGATCCGGCTGCTGCGCGAGGAGCATGCCGAAGAGGCTGGTGGCGTGATGCACTGCTTCACCGAGGACTGGGACATCGCCCGCCAGGCACTGGACATCGGTTTCCACATTTCCATGTCCGGCATCGTCAGCTTCAAGAATGCCACGATCGTGCATGATGTGGCGCGTCGGGTGCCGGCCGACCGCCTGCTGATCGAGACCGACTCGCCCTATCTGGCCCCGGTACCCTACCGGGGCAAGACCAATCAGCCCGGCTGGGTGGCCCACGTGGCCGAGGCTGTTGCCAGGCTGCGACAGATTCCTGTCGAGGAAGTCGGGCGGATCACCACCGAGAACTACGATCGGCTGTTCGGGCGTGCCCGCCTGCCGGCCGTACAGCCAGCGCCTGCGGCCTGATGGGCGGCATTGGGGGGCATCGCAACATCCTGGCACGTTCCAGCCGCCCGCAGATGCCGCTCATTCCCGATTTGACGCAGCACACCAGTCATCCGAAGATACTCAGGCACGTATCGAGATACCGGTTCTTGCGACATGAACAGCGCCCATTCCAAGCCTTTGCCCTCGCCATTTCCGACTGATGCCGTTCGCGGCCATGATTCCGCCGGCCCGGGGGCGTGTCCTGAAGAGGGGCGGCTGGCCAGGAGCGTGCGTGGTGCGACCGTGGCCATGGCGCTGGCTGCGCTGGCCGCCTGTGGAACCACCTCATCCTCGGGACCGGGGGCCGACTACAGCAGCAGTTCCTCGGTCTCCACGTCCGGTGGCAACGTCAGCAGTCCGGCGGCCGAGCGTGTGGTGGACGGCGTGGTGGAGCTGGCCCTGACCGATCAGCTGCTGCCCGATTTCGATGCGGCCAAGGCCCGCAAGCTGGGCACGGTGCATGACGGTCAGCCGCTCTACCTGTACCTGCGTTCCTCCCGGCCGCTGGGCGAGATCGCGCATCCGGTCGATCCCTACGGCAAGAATTCCTTCTCGGGCTATCCGCACCTGTTCGTGCAGATCGGTGACAACCAGAGCCTGCGCATCATCAACACCTGCTATGTGACGCTCACGCCTGCCGAAGCGAAGGCCACCGAGCTGATCGTGCCGCTGGCCCCGCTCACCAACCGTGTGGGGGATCTGCCCACCGATTGCTGGCTGGAGACCGTCACCCGGGCTGATGCCGTGCGCCAGACCCTGGAAGTGCGGCTGGCCGGCTTCCCGGGCAAGTTCGAGAGCTGGCTGCCGGTGCCCGACCTGCTGGGCGTCGTGGCCGTGGACACGGACCTTTCCCAGGGCAGCAATGCCTGGGGGCAGATGCTGCGCGCCAAGCCCGGCAAGTCGCCGGAGCTGCCCGCCAAGGGACGCCAGGGCGCGCGCCGGACCAGCGAGCGCGAAGAGGCCGCCAGCAAGACGGTGGCCGCTTCGACTGAGGGCCACGTACCCGCGCAGGCCGGAGCCGGCACGTCAGGGACTTCCAGTGCCGATGCCGCTGGCACGACCGCACGGGCCCAGACCGATACCAGCCCGCGCGTCCAGACGGCTGCCGAGACGCCTGATCGCGCGGCAGCCCAGGCAGCCGCCACGACGCGCGCTGCAGCGCCTGCCGAAGCCGGCACCCAGACTGCGCCCGCGGCCACCCCGGCTGACCGGGCCCGCAGCGAACGCGAAAGCCGCATTGCCGCTGCCATGGCGGCCGCCGGCCTGACCGGTGGTGCGGCGGCCGCTGCGACGTCTGGCAGCGCTGCCACGGCAGCACCGTCGGCCGGAAGTGCCGCTCATGCCCCTGCTGCCCAGAACAGCATCACCCGCAACGAGATCGTCCCCATGAACCAGGGTGCCAAGGTGGCCGAACAGTCTGCCCAGGCACAGGACCCCCAGGCGCGGCCGCAGGCTGCGGCGAAGGTCGGGGCCCCTGGGCGCTCGTCGGAGGACGCCCGGAAGGCCACGGCAGAGCAGGGCGATGCCATGGCCAGGAACGAAGGCCGTGAGGCGGGCGCCACCCGCGCCACGGCAGCTGCTGCCGCCAGGACCGGAACTGCAGGCACGGCCACCGGCCATGCTGCCGATACGGGCGCTGCCGCCCGCTCCCTGCCGGCCCAGGCCACCCTGGCTGCGCTGCCGGCCGGTGCACGCCTCAGTGCCGTCACGCCGCTGCGGCCCGCTCCACGGCAGGCTGTGGGCACCACGCGCATGGTCCAGCAGCTGCAGAGCATGACCAGCACGCTGCTGGGACGCGAGCCCAGCGAGACCTACTTCATCGACCGCCGCTGGCAGGTCCAGCGCGATCCGTCCTCGGCCCGAGGTCGCAACCGTCAGGTCATCCGGGCCATTGCCGTCTTCCGGGGCGAGGAATGCAGCTGGCAGTCGCTGATGGTCACGCGCCGTCCCGGCGCCGGCACCCTCAGTGAAGTGGTTGCCGACGGCGATGAGGTGCGCATTCCATGTCCCGATCTGAAGGTCCAGCCCTGATCGTGCTGATGGCGGTTCTGTCCATTTTCCTGCCGGATGCCGGAAGGCCATCCGTGGCTGCTGCGGTGGCGCTGCCGTGAGCGGCAGTGCACCGACGCCTTCACCTGCAAAGGGCAGGGCAGCAACCTTCCTGGCCGATTCGCCGCTGGGCATCCGTCCCTACCGGCTGCTGTATATCGGCGCCGTCACCACCTCCATGGCCTACACGATGCAGTCGGCCATGGCCGGCTGGCTGATGGCCAGCCTCAGTGGCTCGGCGCTGCTGGTGGGCCTGGTGCAGGCCGCCAGCACCCTGCCGTTCCTGCTGTTCGGGCTGGTGTCCGGTTCGGTGGCTGATCTTGTCGATCGACGCTACATCCTGGTCGTCACCCACCTGATGATGGGCCTGGCCACGGCCAGCGTGGGCCTGATGAGCCATGCAGGCTGGCTGCAGCCCTGGTCGCTCGTCGTCTGCACGCTGCTCTGCGGTCTGGGCTACACCTTCTACCAGCCGGCCCAGCAGGCTTCCATCAACGGCCTGGTTCCGCGGCCGCTGTTGCCCAAGGCGGTGGCACTGGGCTCGATTGCCTTCAATGCTGCACGCTCCGTCGGCCCGGCCATGGCCGGGCTGATCGCCGCCCTGTTGGGAGACGGGCTGGCCGTGCTGGTGGCCTCGCTCTTCTTCCTGCCCATGCTGCCGGCCGCCTGGCAGGCACTGGAGCCGCGCACACCCGTGCCCGCCGGGGGCAACGAGACCCTGTGGTCAGGCCTCGTCAGCGGCCTGCGCTTTGCGCGCCATGCCCGGGTGCTGCGGGCAGCGCTCATCATCAACTTCTGCTTCTGTTTCTGCGCGGCCGCCCTGTGGGCGATGTTCCCGCTGGTGGCGCAGCAGCGGCTGGGGCTGGCCGCGGGCGGCTACGGCTTTCTCTACAGCACCTTCGGCCTGGGCGCGGTGGCCTCGGCCCTGTGGCTGCCGCGCTTCCTGCGCCAGGGCGCGGGGGCAGGGCGCATCATCCGCGCCTCCCTGTGGCTGTGGAGCCTGGCGGCCGTCATTGTCGGCCTGTCGCACTGGGTGCCGGTGGCCGTGGTGGGTACCTTCATGGCCGGCATGGGCTGGGTCGGGGTGCTGGCGGGGCTCTCCACCGTGGCGCAGAGCATCGCACCGGGCTGGGTGCGGGCACGAGCGGTGGCCAACAATCAGATCTCGGTGCAGGCCGGGCTGGCCCTGGGCAGCCTTTTCTGGGGCTGGATGGTCAATCGCAGCGACCTGCAGCATGTGCTGATTGCCTCGGCCGTGCTGCTGGCGCTGTTTGCGCTGGCCAGCCGCCGGCTGCCGGTGCGCCTGGGCACGGATGCCGACGTGACGCCCGATGAGTTCCTGGCCAGGTCAGGCGCGATGGGCGACGGCCAGTCCCTGCGCCTGCAGTACGCATACCGTCCGCAGGCGGGCCGGGAAGCCGAGTTCCGTCAGGCGATGGTCGCGCTGCGCGAAAGCCGGCTGCGCAATGGCGCCTTGCGGTGGCGTCTGCAGCCGGATGCGCAGCAGGCAGGCATCTGGCATGAGTCCTTCGAGCTGGCCTCAACCGCGGAATGGCGGCGCTTTCCGACCCGCATGACCCAGGCCGACCGGGTGGCTCATGAACGCGTTCAGGCCACGCTGGACAAGCACGCCGCCGGGGACCGATATACTTGAGGGCAGGGCACTTATCGCTCGCATTCCGAATCGAGACACGTGGCGCATGAAACGACTGACCCGACAACGTACCGAGATCCTGCGGGTCATCGACGAAGCGCAGCGCCCGCTCAGCCCGCAGGAGATCCTGGAAGCAGGGCGGACGGCCATTCCGTCGCTCAGCATTGCCACCATCTATCGCAACCTGCGCGACCTGCAGCAGGACGGCATGATCCAGGCCGTGGCGCTACCGGGCGACAGCCCGCGCTATGAAAGCCGCCATGCCCACGCGCACCATCATCACCACTTCCAGTGCAGCCAGTGCCAGCGCGTGTTCGACATTCATGGCTGCCCGGGCAGCCTGGAAGGCATGGAGGTACCGGAGGGCTTCATGGTGGAGCACCATGAAGTGACGCTCTACGGTGTCTGTGCCGAATGCACCCGAAAGGTTTCCGGGTCCTGACGACACTCAGAGCACGTGTTCCAGGAAGGCGCGTGCCCGTTCGTGGTGGGGATCTTCGAAGAAGGCACGTGCCGCGCGCTCCTCGACGATCTGGCCCTTGTCCATGAAGCAGACCCGGTGAGCCACCTCGCGGGCGAAAGCCATCTCGTGCGTGACCACCAGCATCGTCATGTGTTCCTGCGCCAGCTGGCGCATCGTGCGCAGCACCTCGCCCGTCAGCTCCGGATCCAGCGCCGAGGTGGGCTCGTCGAACAGCATGATGTCCGGATCCATGGCCAGTGCCCGGGCAATGGCCACGCGCTGCTTCTGGCCGCCAGAGAGGCGGCCCGGGTAGGCGTTGCGCTTGTCGAAGAGCCCGACCTTGCGCAGCAGCTCCTCGGCGCGGGGCACGATCTCGTCGCGCTTCATGCCCTTGACCGTGATGGGGGCCTCGATGAGGTTTTCCAGCACCGTGAAGTGCGGGAACAGGTTGAAGTGCTGGAACACCATGCCCATGCGGCGACAGATGCGGCGCACTTCGGATTCGGGCACGTAGCGGGCGCGTCCCTGGGCGTCATTTGCCACCAGGGTCTCGCCATTGATGCGGATCTCGCCCTGGTCGACGAGCTCCAGGTGGTTCAGGCAGCGCAGCAGTGTGCTCTTGCCCGAACCCGAGGGGCCGATCAGCGCCACCACCTCGCCCTGGTCGATGCGCAGCGACACGCCGGTCAGGACCTGCAGCGACCCGAAGCGCTTGTGCAGGTCGCGGGCGTCGATCATTGCCGATGCAGCGCCGGAAGGGCCGGCAGGGGCCGTCGAGCCGGGCAGGGGGGCCATGGATTCAGGCGTCGTGACTGGCATAGCGTTTTTCGAGGGACTGGAACATCCAGGTCAGCAGCAGCGTCATCAGCAGGTAGAACACGGCTGCCACGATGAAGGGGGTGATGGTGAAGTCACGCTGCACGATGCCCCGGGCAGCCCGCAGCAGGTCGTTGAGCGCCAGCACGTAGATCAGCGACGTGTCCTTGACCAGCGTGATGAACTCGTTGGACAGTGGCGGCAGCACGCGACGGATCACCTGCGGCATCACGATGCGGCGCATCGTCTGCGGATAGCTCATCCCCAAAACCTTCGCGCCTTCGTATTGTCCGCGGTCGATGGACTGGATGCCGGCCCGGAAGATCTCGGCGAAGTAGGCCGCGTAGTTGAGTGCAAACGCCACCACGGCCGCCGGAAAGTCCGGCAGCTGGATGCCGCCGCCTGGCAGGAGCGGCAGCGCGTAGTAGATGAACAGCAGCTGCAGCATAAGCGGCGTGCCCCGCATCAGCCACAGGTAGCCACTGACCGTGACGCCCAGCCAGCGGTGTCGGGAAAGCCGCATCAGTGCCAGCGCCACGCCCAGCGGAATGGACAGCAGCAGCGTGATGCAGAACAGCTCAAGCGAGACCAGTGAGCCTTCGCCCAGGGGTCCGAGAATGCTCAGGATATAGTCCAATGCCGCAGTCGCCGTGAGTTCGTGGTTGATGAGTGAAGAAGACTGTGAAAAGCCGAAGGATGCCGGGCTTTGCGGGACGGAAGCCGCCCTGGCAGGGCGATCATCCGTCCGTCAGGGTCAGCGGATGATGTCCTTGCCGAACCAGGTCTTGGCAATCTGTCCGGCCTTGCCATCCTTCTTCATGCTCTCGAGCGCGGCAGAGAGCTTTTCCTGCAGCGCGGTGTCTTCCTTGCGAAGGCCCACGCCATAGTCCTCGGTGCCGAAGTCCTCTTCCAGCACCACGTAGGCGAAGGGTTTCTTCGCCACATAGTAGCGACCCACCACTTCGTCCAGCACGGCGGCGTCCAGCCGGCCAGCGTCCAGATCCAGCAGCACTGTCACGTTGTCGCCGTATTTCTTCAGCTGTTTCAGGGACTTGGAGACCTTGGCATCCGCCTCGATGGCATCGACGGCACTGCTGCCATCCTGTGCGCCCACGATCCTTCCGGTCAGCCCGGTCTTGTTGCCGATGGGTGAACCGCGCTTCACGATGATGATCTGGTGGTTCTGCATGTACGGCGGCGTGAACGCGATGTTCTGCTTGCGCTTCTCGGTGATCGTCAGACCGTTCCAGAGCGCGTCAACCCGCTTGCCGATCAGCTCGGCTTCCTTGGCGTTCCAGTCGATCGGCTTGAACTCGACCTGGACACCCATGCGCCTTGCAGCCTCACGGGCCATGTCGATGTCGAAGCCCACCAGCTCGTTCTTCTCGTTGCGAAAGCCCATCGGCGGGAAGTTGTCATCCAGCCCGATGACCACCTTGGAAGGCGCGCCGTTGCCGGCTGCCGACTGGTCGGCCGACTTGGTGCAGGCAGACAGGGCCACCGCAGCGGACAATGCCAGCAGGAGACGACGACGGGACGTGGTTTTCATGATGGAAGCCTGTGCGTGTTGGAAAGCGGTGGCTCGACGGGCGCCGTGCATGGGTCGCATGGATCGGACGCTTCGTGTCTGCAATACCGTGATGTTAAACGATGCGGTTGCTTATCAACGACTACGCATAATGGTTATTATGTCAAATTAGGGATTTCACCGAGGCTTCATGGGCACGATGACCGGCCTGCTCCCTGTTTCGTCTGGCAAGGCCATCGGGGGCTTTCCGGGTGTCCGAAAGGTGCGACATCGGTGTTGAGCATCTTGCAGCCTCTTCGTGTACCGTACGGGCCGCGCGGAATTTCAGAATTCCGATATTTTTTCAGGAGAACCCAAGATGACATTCCCGATCCAGCGGATGACCCTGGCCGTGCTGGCCACGCTGTCGATCTCTGCCTGTGCCCATGACCACGAGCACGGTGCTGCTGCCGATGGTGCGCGGCGCGCCACCGAGGCCGTGGCCCAGCTGCAGCCCACCGTGGGTTCGCAGACCCAGGGCACGATCCGTTTCGTGCATGAGGGTGACCGGATCCGCATCCAGGGCGAAGTGGCCGGCCTGGAGCCCAACAGCGACCATGGCTTCCACGTGCATGAGAAAGGCGATTGCAGTGCGCCGGATGCCACCAGTGCTGGCGGCCATTTCCATCTGCCGGGCCAGAAGCACGGCGATCCGGCCCGGCATGATGATCACCATCATGCCGGCGATCTGGGCAACATCCATGCCGGTGCCGATGGCGTGGCCAAGGTGGACCTGGTGCTGCCGCAGACGCAGCTGACACTGGGTGACGGCCCGCAGAACATCCTGAGCCGGGGCCTGATCGTCCACAAGGGCAAGGACGACCTGCACAGCCAGCCGACCGGTGATGCCGGCGGCCGGGCTGCCTGCGCCGTGATCAAGGCCGTGCGCTGAACACGGACCTCTGAAAACGGAACCGGTTGCCGCGCGGGTTCCTGCGTGGCAACCGGAATCCGGACGGACGCGACTGTCAGGCCGCCTGCAGCGCGTCGATGGCGGCGGCCACCGGTGCCGTCTTGCGAATGACGCGCACCTGCTTGCTGGCCATCAGCTCATGCAGTTCGCGGCGATTGACGGTCCAGTGCTCGCGCGGATAGCGCGAGAAGATGAAGACCGTGGCCGAGGGGCTGACCCAGCCCAGCTTGTAGCGCCGGGTCTCGCCTTCGTGGTCGCGCTCGATCTCGTCGCCGTTCTTCAGGCCAGCACGGGTGATCTCGTCCCAGGCCTGATCGTAGTCGTCCGCATTGGCGGCGTTCTTTCCAGCCGTCTGCTGGGCGGGAACTGGCTGTTTGGCCGAATTCTTGGCCAGAGCGGCGAGGGCGGACATGCCCTGCCCGTTTGGCGCCTGCGCGCCCTGACCTGCCGGCATGCCCTGCCCGGCCCCGCCTGCCGTTCTGGCCGCGGGTGCAGCCGTGTTCGGACAGGCAACGGGCGTCACAGGACGGTTCTTGCTCTGCTGGATGACCTGGCCGTGGCAGGTCATCAGGGTCTTCAGGAAGGCCTCACGCTCGGCGCCCGGCATGGCGATGAAGGCCATGCCGCGCGACAGGTCGGCAATCATCTGGGGCAGCGTGCGGGCCAGTTCGCTGATCTCGGTGGCCTTCTTGGGCTGCACGCTCCACAGCAGCGTTTCCAGCACGCGCTGGGCGCGGGCCTCGTCGAACGGCAGCTCGCCCGTGCCGTCGCGTAGCCGCACGATCACCTCGGTCCACGAATGCTCGGCAAAGTGCTGGATGCATTCCGGGATCTGGCCGCTCGTGAGCCGTGCACGCATGCCGTCGCGGATCTCCTGGCGCAGCTGATCGATGCGCTCTGCCCGGCTGGCGGCTTCGGCAATCTTCTCCAGTCGGGCGTCGCGGCGTGCCGTCTCGTCGGCAATGATGCGCTCGGCACGATCAAGCGCCTCGCCGATCACAACCAGTTCGCGCTCGAAGTTGTTCAGCACCCAGGTCACCAGATCCTCGATGTCCTCGACGAGCGGCGAGCCGGGTTCGGTCTCGAAGTCCGGGTCGGAGCCCATCTGGGCCAGCCGGTCGACGAAACGGCGCATCGGGTGGTCGGGGCGCGCAAAGAAACTGGCGTCCAGCAGTGCAGCCTTGAACGCTGCCACCTGCAGCCGCAGCAGCTGCTGCTTGATGGCGTTGGCGATGGCGTCGTCCTCGTAGACCAGCTGGAACACCTGGGCGACCGTCTCGATGATCAGTCGGTCCAGCGGCGAGCCGTGTGTCTGGGCGGCGGCCGAGGACTGCTGGCGCATCTCCTGCATCACCACACCGACGGCCTCGGGGCTGTTGGCCTCCTCGGTACGGGCCTGAAGCTCGCTCAGCACCGCCATCAGCTGGTCGGAGGTCGCCTGCTTGTGGGCGGCCATCTGGGCGTCATTGCCGAAGTTGCGCGGATCGGCCAGATAGCGGGTGGCCTGGGCCAGCACGGCCGGGCTCTGTTCGCTACCGCTGCCGATCTGGTCGGCCCACTGACCGATCTCGGTCTCGGAAACGTCGATCACGCCGTAGCCGTTTGCCCTGCCCCCGCGGCTGCTGCCCTGGCCGCCGTGCTCGTCGTGTTCGGCGCCCTCGCCCAGCGGGTCGCCCTGCTCGCTGCTTCCGTACTGGGACGTACGGGACTTGGAGATGCTGTAGCGCAGCTCGGGCAGGATGCCGTAGGCGATGAGCCTGCGGTTCACGTCCTGGTACAGCTCGATCAGCTCGACCGTGAGCTTGGGCTCGAACAGGTCCAGCAGGAACGACGCCGTGCCGTCACCGGCCCGCACCTGGTGCTGGGTCAGAATGCCGCGCAGCACCTCGAAGATGATGTCCGGCGCGATCGGGTATTCGTTCTCGGCAAACCAGTCCTGCTGCAGCAGTGCGCCGAAGCGGGCGCGCAGGCCGTCGGCCAGCTCCTCGTCCATCCGGCGGCGGGCACGGGCCGAGATGCGTGCGACCAGCAGCTGGTCGCGCATGGTGTCATCGTCCACCAGACGCAGCGTCGGCGGCTCGTCCTGGACGACGGTGGTTTCAGGGGTGCTGTAGCTGCCGTCGGGGGCCACCCCGGTGCGTTCCTTCCAGCTGCGCGCGCAGCCGACCTCGAACTGCTGCTCGATGCTGGCCTTGCCATTGCGCAGGATGTCCAGCGCCACGTTGAGCTGATCCTGCTTTTCCCAGTTGGTCTCCTCGACGATGCGCTCGATCAGCCCGTCCACCACGGCCACGTAGGCGTTGCGGAAGCTCCGGTTGAGCGCGATCAGGATGGGTTGGCGGATCTCCCGCAGGATTGCCAGGTGGCTGGCATCGATGTCGGTACCGGTGATTGGCACAAGAGGCTCCCGGGCAAGCTTTCAGGGACTTACTTGCAGGGAGGATGCCAGTTTGTGAGCAGAAGTCTGCTGCCCGCCGTCTATTCGACCGACATCGGCCGACTGCCGGTCGGCGCGATGTCTTGCCGGCCACAGGGGTGGCCGCGTGGTGCGCCGGCGGACACCATATGGATGGTGAATGGATCACGGGCCGCCAGGGTCTCGGGACGGGATGGAAGCGCCCTTCGACGACCCCGTTTCGGGGCCGTCGATGCGGGCTCGGCCGTCCCCGGTCGGTCCCCTTTTACTGGGCCGGCTTCCGGATGTGGCGCTGGGCTACCGTGCGCATCGTCACCAGTTCCTCGGCGCTGCTGGGGTGCAGCGGCATGGTCTGGTCCAGATCGCGCTTGGTCACGCCCATGCGCAGCAGCGTGGCCATCACCTGGATGACCTCGGCCGAGTCCGGGCCCAGCAGCTGCACGCCCAGAACGCGATCGCTGCTGGCATCCACCAGAATCTTCTGGTGGACCCGCTCCTGGGTGCCCGAGAGCGTGGCCTTGAGCGTGCGGAAGCTGTTGCGGTAGACATCCACCACGGCGCAGCGTTCCACTGCCTGCTCCTCGTTCAGGCCCACCGTGCCCAGCTCCGGCGTGGAGAAGATGGCCGTGGGAATGAAGTCCAGGTCCGCCACCCAGGGTTTCTTGCCATAGGTGGTGTCGGCAAAGGCGTGGCCCTGGCGGATGGCCACCGGCGTGAGGCTGACCTGGTTGGTCACGTCGCCCACGGCGTAGATGCCGGGCACCTGGGTGCGCGAGAGCTCGTCCACGCGGATCTCGCCCGCCTTGCCCGTCTCCAGGCCCACCGTTTCCAGACCCAGGTTGCGGGTGGCCGGCCGGCGTCCGGTGGCAATCAGCACCTGGTCCACGTCCAGCGTGCTGTCGTCGTGCAGCGTGATGCGGATGGAACCATCCGGCTGCCGGTCCAGACGCTTGAGCGTGGTGTTCATCCGCATGTCGATGCCCTTGTCACGGTAGGTCTCGACAATGAGGTCCGCCATCTGCACGTCAAAGCCGCGCAGCACCCGCGGGCCCCGATGGATCTGCGTGACCTTCGCACCCAGACCATGGAAGATGCCGGCAAATTCCACCCCGATGTAGCCGGCGCCCACCACCGCGATCCGCTTCGGGAACACGGGCAGGTCAAAGACCTCGTTGGAGCTGATGGCCAGCTCCACGCCGGGCAGGTCCTCGGGCATGACCGGTTCGCCACCGGTGGCAATGAGCACCTCCTTCGCCGTCACTTCCTGGCGACCTTCCGGCGTGTCGATGGCAAGCCGGTTGGGGCCCAGGAAGCGGGCGTGGCCGGCAAAGCGCTTCACGCCGGCCTTGTCCAGGTTGGCGGAATAGGCGCCTTCCAGCCGCGTGATCTCGGTATTCTTGGCGGCGACGAGCTTTTCCCAGTCGAAGGTGACCGGGGGCATATTCCAGCCGAAGCCCCGACTTTCCTCGAAGCTCTGCGGGAAGCGCGAAGCGTATACCAGCAGCTTCTTGGGCACGCAGCCGCGGATGACGCAGGTGCCACCGTAACGGAAGCCCTCGGCAATGCCCACGCGCGCACCGTGCTGGGCCGCGATGCGGGCCGCGCGCACGCCGCCCGAGCCGCCACCGATGACGAAGAGATCGAAGTCGAAAGAGGATTGGGTCATGGAACGGAGAATGATCGGAAGGAGGGACCGGACGGGGTGAGCCGTCCGGTGGGAGGCAGGGTCACTTCGTGCCGAAGATCCGGTCGCCGGCGTCACCCAGACCGGGCAGGATGTAGCCGTGGTCGTTCAGGCAGCGGTCGATGGCGGCCGTGAAGATGGGCACGTCCGGGTGGGCATTCTGCAGGGTCTCGATGCCCTCGGGCGCGGCCAGCAGACAGACGAACTTGATGGAGCGCGGTCGGGTTTCCTTGATGCGGCTGATGGCCGCCACGGCCGAGTGCCCGGTGGCCAGCATCGGGTCGACGGCGATCACGTCACGTCCGTCCATGTCCGGCGGCATCTTGAAGTAGTACTCGACAGCCTGCAGCGTCTCGGGGTCACGGTACAGCCCGATGTGGCCCACCCGGGCGCCGGGCACGACGCTGAGAAAGCCGTCCAGAATGCCGCTGCCGGCCCGCAGGATGGAGACCAGACACAGCTTCTTGCCGTCGATCAGACCCGACTGCATGGTCTCCAGGGGGGTCTGGATGGTCACCTCGTGCATCGGCATGTCGCGCAGCACTTCATAGGCCAGCAGCGCGCTGAGTTCGCTCAGCAGCCGGCGGAAGTTGTTGGTGCTGGTCTCGACCTTGCGCATCAGCGTAAGCTTGTGCTGGACCAGCGGATGTTCGACGACTGTTACGTGGGCACGATCCATGGCAGTGTTGACTCCTATCCGGGAAAACCCCGGCAGACTAGCATGGATCGCGTCGGGTTGCTGGGCCACGACGAAAAATGGAACCGAGGCGAACGAACGGATGAAGCAGGTGGTGATCATCGGAGGCGGGCTGGCGGGCTGCGCCAGTGCCGAAGCGTTCTCGCGCCGGGGCTGGCAGGTGCGGGTGCTGGAAGCGCGCGACCGGCTGGGGGGCGCGGTGGCCGGCCTGCCGCTGATTGCCCAGCATCCGGGCCTGACGCCCGATTTCGACCTGCGCAGCCGCCTGCTGGTGCAGGCCATGCAGCTGCACGGCCGCCTGCGTGCCGGGCCGGCGGCTGACCTGGCTCCGGCCTTTGAAGTCTGCGGGCGGCTGCAGCCGATGGAACGGGCGCGGGCCGAGCGCTGCGTGGCGCCGGTGGACAGGGCCGTGGCACAGGTGGCAGAAAGCCCCCAGGGGGCTTGGGGGGTCTGGTTTCCCGACTGTGCTGCCGTCTCGCCCCGGCGGTGGTGGCAGGCGGTGCTGCAGCGGCCGGGGGTGAGCGTGCGCATGGGCATCACCGTTGGCCGGGTGGATGCCACGGAGACCGGCTGGCGGGTTGTTGATGACCAGGGGAACAACGTGGCCGATGCCGATGGGGTGGTCTTGGCCTGCCGTGAACAGGCCCTGACACTGGCCGGCATGCAGGAGGCCGACCATGGCCGCCTGCGGCTGAGTGCCGCCCAGGTGTGGCTGGCGCGGGCCGATGGCGGCCCCCCGGATGAAGACCCCGGCCACCCTGCCCTGTTGCCCATGACCAGCGGCCGCGGCCTGGTGCTGACACGGCCCGGCAGCTTCTGGCTGCGCTCGGAAGAGGTGCATGCACACTGGCTGCAGGCAGGCGAAGCCGACAGCGACGAAGACCCGGATGTCAGGGCCTTTCTGGAGCGGCCCGAATCCTGGCAGCCCAGTGCCATTGGCGAGCGCCTGCAGCTGCGCGACAACCTGCCGATGATCGGCCCGGCGCCGGACCTTGTCGCCATTGCCGCCCGCGCCGACGACCTGGCGCGCAATGACCGGCTGCCCATACCCCAGCGCGAAGGCCTGTACTTGCTGACCGGCATGGCGGGCCGAGGGGCGCTCTATGCCGCCATTGGCGCCGAGATGATTGCCACCCGCGCCTGCGGCGAGCCGGATGTGGTGGACGCACGACTGGCTGCGGCCGTCTCCCCTGCCCGCTTCATCAAGCGGCGGCTGCAGCGGGCGTGGAGTGGGCGGGGGAAGGACGGCCCATGACCCGGACTGCACGATCTATGCTCGATACGAAGGGGACGATGTGCTTGTGATCTCTTCGTGAAAGGTCTACGTGCTCAATGGGGGCTATCGAGAATCATCCAAAACGGAGGCGCGTCTGGGCCATAGGTCCATTTATCGTATCGGGCCATACGATGGTCTGGATGGGGGTTGATTGGTCGCCCGTCTTAGGATCGACTCGCCACCATGAATTCATCCTCGTCCAGTATCCTTCCGATCCGGGTGGCCATTCTGGTTGATTGTGACAACGTATCTCCGGATATCCTGGGCCATGCCTATGCTGTGGCAGAGAGCCTGGGACGCCCTGTTCTACGCAGGGGATACGGCCATCTGACTACGTTGTCCAATCGTTGGCAGAAGGCGTTGATGGCGTGGTCTTTCGTGCCCCGATTGCAGTATCAGCCAGCACCTGGAAAGAACACCAGTGACATCGCGTTAGCACTGGATGCATTGGAAGCTCTTCTGGATAGTCGTGCCGATCTGTTCGTGGTGGTGACCAGCGATTCGGATTTCAGCGGTCTGTGCCACAAGCTGCGTGAACGTGGGGGCGTTGTGCACATTGTCGGTGAGTCCAAGACACCTGCAACGTTGCGGCGATCTGCGGATCAGTTTCATGAATGGGAGCGGCCATCCAGGGTATCTGCTCCAGATGGCCTGGTTCCATCGGCATTGGTGGAGCCGACCATGGAAGGTGGATTGCCTGCCAGCAGTGAGGTGGGTAGCACGTGCGGCGCCGTGTCGTCGTTAGTAGTCACTAAACCGGGCGCGCCTGTGGTAAAACGCCGACCACGGTTCATCATTGAGGTCGTGAAGGAACTGGCTGCGGACGGGGAGACTGATGGCGGCGTTCTACTGACGAAGTTGGGGCAACGTCTCAAAGACGACAACCCATTGTTTTCGCCAAAAGATTATGGGCACTCGGGATTGTTACAGATGATCAGAACCTATGACCTGCTTTGCGTGGAGCCTGATGATCGTGGACGGTGGATCGTCCGTCCGGTACCGGCGGACCGTGATTCTGAGCAACAAGCTGAGGATGAGTCGTCTAGCTGGGAAATGTTCCTGGGCTCCCATCAAGAAAGCTGACGATAGCCGTCGTTTTCTGAACGGTATTATTGGGTGAGCCCAGGTCGTCTCAATGCTCGGGTATCGTCGATCTCGTACTGGCGCGGTGTACCGGGGGGCGGTGACTTCTTGTCGGTAACGGTATGGGCCCATGGGCCTTTCCGGGCAACTTCCTGTGCGTGCAGCTTCAGGGCGACGGGGCGCAGGAATGCGATTTCGGGACTCATGGAAACGGAGGGAAAGGGCTGGCTGGGCAGACGATGCAAGGTCACGTAGATGATGGCCGGACCCGGCAATGCGCCTGGCGGCATGAACAGGTGCGTCTGTTCCGGAAGATCGGCGTGCATTTCCTGCGCCGGGTTGTAGTACAGGGATCTGACACCGGACTGTCTGCCGGGGTCATCAGCGGGTGGTTCGGTGTTGAGGCCGGCAGTTGCCGCCATCAGTCTCAGCGGGTCTTGGGCAGGCCAACCGTTTTGCGGGTGGGAATCTGTGCTGTTCCTTTCATTGGCCAGTGACAGCAGGATCTCGCCACCGACGTACTGGAGCGAGCTTATACCGAAATCCATCGTGTCCGAGAACTTCACGGACTCGGTAACGGCAGCAGGTGATGTGTTGCGGATCCGGATGCGCACACGGTGCAGTGACATGGCGGGTATCTCGGTCCTCGCCAGCAGAGTGGCCCGGCCGGACGTGTTGCCGTCGACGGTCTTCACGTCCGGCAATGGCTGGATGGCGTGGCATTTGGTGTCATCGCAGACCTCTATCTGCGCCAGTGAGGTAATGTCCACGGGCTTGCCATCGTGGCTGATGGCCCGGACCTGGAGCGGTACCTTGGCCGTGAGCAGATGCCGCTCCATCTCCTCGCAGTCTCCGGGAGTGGGAAGACGGGCCTGAGGATCGAAGGGCAGGCCCAGTCTTTTTCGGGCGCCGGGACAATTGTTGATGGCCGATCGTGGGTCATCGGCTTCATTGAGCACCTGGGCACGAAGTTCCTGCATGAGAGAGACCAGTGGATCGTGTCCGAGCGGGGCCTCTTCGGGAGCCGTCGTGTCGTCGGCCATGCCGGGCATGGTCATGGGCAGGGTGCAGGCCAATGCAGCCATCGACAGAAGCACGCGATGGCAGCGAGCAATCAGATGGAAGCGAAGATTCATCGTTCTTTCCTCCTTTCAGCTTTCGTGGCCCTCGCCCCCACCCCATCGATGACATACCGAGCCGGGCCAAAGGCCATCAGGTGAGACAGCGAGACCAGCGGGTTGAGGAGGCGGCCCTCGATGGTCATGGTAGCGCTGGGTCCGCCGTCCAGGCGGATGGCGTTGGGAATGCCCAGTGCCAGGAAGACGCGGCACAGCTCGTCGACGTGGGTCTGGCCCAGCGAGGTGGAGGAGATGAAGACGCTTCTGCCCTTGCCATCGGTGCCGAAGGCCGACCAGCGGGTGGTCAGGGCGTCCTGCGCGCACTGGCCGTCGCGCACGATGGAGGTGGAGGAGCTGAGCACGACCGGGTTGTCGGGCCAGTTGCTCTGAGCATCCGTCCGCGTGTCCCAGGACGACTGGCGCTGATCGGTGGCGAAGCGGACGACGCGCTTGCGGCCAGTGCCGGCGGTTCGTTGGGTCTGCTGCTGAAGCTGTCCGGGCGTACGCTTCTGCCAAGTGTTGTCGCCGATGGTGAGTCGCCCGGACCCGTCACTCACGTCCAGTCCCCGTGCGTAGCCCATGGCCCAGCCGCCCTGCCCTGCGCCAGTACCCGGGTCGCCATGCCAGAGAAAGCCATTGATCAGGACGCTGAATCCCTTCACCGTGTCCAGCCGGAACAGCTGCAGCTCGTCAGGACCGGTGCGAAAGACCAGCTCGGTCTGCATCGGTGCCGCATCGCTGCCTTCGGTGACGGCAATGTGCACGTAGGGCGGCACGAAGCGGCAGCCCTGGGGCAGCGAGATGCCCTGGCGGACCTGTTCTGCAATCTTCCGTCTCGTTTCGGGATCGGTCAGGCTGTGCAGGCACGGGTCCAGCGTTCGGGGCTTGCCGATAAGGCGCTGGACGAGGCCGCCCATGGCCTGCCGATCACTGCCCTCTTGCAGTTGACCATTGATGATGACGCCCGTTCGGGAAAGCCGAAGTGTCCGGGGGTGCGTCTGTTCCCCGCTTTCGGGCGGATCGGGCATCCACCGCCGGTAGCGCCTCACGTCCTGCGGCTGCAGCGTGAGCGTGGCCGCGCTGTTCAGCGGTAGGTCGGGCACGATGTTGACGAGCGGATAGGCGTCGATGCCCGGATGAACGCCCACGATGAACATCGTGGGCGTGGCCAGTGCGCCGGCTGGCAGCGTCAGGTGTACGCCGTGGCCCAGGTCCTGTTGCAGCGGCTGGGCGGGGTCGTAGAACAGGTAGCCCAGGTCGTTGCGTGCATGCAGGCCGGTGGCCATGACGGCGTCCAGGCATTGTGCTGAGGGTGGGGTCTGGCCGGTGCAGTGGGCCAGCTGGCGGCGCAGCGCCGCGTCAAGCGGCCGGCCATCCAGGGTGTGGGCAAGGGCCATGTCCTCACCGGCACGCAGGGTGGCTGCGTCGCCGGGGTCAGGCGGCGGGCCGCCGGCTGCCGCCGCTGCCGGCCAGAGGCCCAGCAACGTCAGCAGCAGCGTGGCGGCCCTGACCCGCAGCCTCATGGCCTTACTGGAACTGTCGGCGCGCGTTGTGCCAGAGGCGCATCCAGGGCGAGTGGTCCAGGCCGGATTCCTGCAGCGCACGCGGTTTCCAGGACCACTGGGCCAGACGGAAGACGCGCTCGGGGTGCGGCATCATGATGGTGGCGCGGCCGTCGGCGCTGGCAAATCCGGTCGCGCCCCGCGGCGAGCCGTTGGGGTTGAGCGGATAGGTCTCGGTGGCGTTGCCGCGGCCATCGATGTACTGCAGCGCCGGATTGGCGGCCGCGATGCGGGCAGTCAGCGCCTCGGCCGACAGCGTGCCATCGGCGCCCCGTGCCTTCACGTCGGAGAAGTCCGCCCGCCCTTCGCCGTGCGAGACGACAATGGGGAGCCGGTCGCCGGCCATGCCGCTCAGCCACAGTGACGGCGAGGACAGGATCTCCACGCTGGCAAAGCGCCCTTCGTACTGCTCGGAGCGGTTGCGCACGAAGCGCGGCCAGCCCTCGGCACCGGGGATCAGGCCCTTCAGGTGCGAGAGCATCTGGCAGCCGTTGCAGACGCCCAGGGTGAGCGTGTCGGGCCGGGCGAAGAAGGCGCCGAAGGCATCGGAGAGCTGCGGGTTGAAGAGGATGGTGCGTGCCCAGCCGGCGCCGGCGCCCAGCACGTCGCCATACGAGAAGCCGCCGCAGGCCACCAGTGCCTGGAACTGCGCCAGGTCGTGGCGACCGGCGATCAGGTCGCTCATGTGCACGTCGTAGGCCTCGAAGCCGGCCAGGTCGAAGGCGGCCGCCATTTCGCGTTGGCTGTTGACGCCCTGCTCGCGCAGGATGGCGACGCGGGGGCGCTGGCCCACGACGGCAGGCGCGGTGCCGGACGGCATGTCGCGCCAGGCCTGGATGGAGGTGGCGGACAGGCGTACCGACAGGTGGGGCGGCTCATCCTGGGCGGCACCTTCCAGGGCAAAGGCCTCGGCCGTGCAGGCCGGGTCGTCGCGCAGGCTGGCGATGCGGTGGCTGGTCTCGGCCCAGGCCTGCTGCAGCGTGGTGCGCGGCAGGCTGAACAGGCACTTGCCGTCGTTGTGGACCTCGATGGTGTCCTGGTCATTGGGCGTGCCGATGACGTGTGAATGCACCGACAGGCCGTGGGCACGCAGCAGGCCCAGCAGGCGGTCGCGGTTGGCGCGGGTGGTCTGCAGCACGACGCCCGGCTCCTCGTTGAAGAGTGCGCGCAGCACGCGTGTCTGACGAAGCTCTGTCACCTGTTCGGTGCGGATCTTGTAGTCGCCTGCATCGGCCGTGAAGGGGTCGATGGTGAGCATGTCCAGCTGCAGCGACACGCCGCAGTGGCCGGCAAACGCCATCTCGCAGGCGGTGGCAAAGAGCCCGCCGTCGGAACGGTCATGGTAGGCCAGCAGCAGCCCCTCGGCCTGGGCCTCGCGCACGGCCTGCCAGAGCCGGACGAGCAGTTGGGGATCGTCCAGGTCGGGAACCGGGTCGCCGTCCCGGCCGGTGATCTGGGCCAGGGCCGAGCCGCCCAGGCGCTGCTTGCCGGCGCCCAGATCCACCAGGATGAAGCTGGTCTGCATCTCGGGGCTGATCTCGGGTGTGAGCGCGCGGCGCACGTCGCTGACCGGGGCGTGGGCAGTGACGATCAGCGACACTGGCGAGCCGACTTCCACGCGCTGTCCGTCGTCACCTTTCCAGCGGGCGCGCATGGAAAGCGAATCCTTGCCCACCGGGATGCTGATGCCCAGCTCGATGCACAGCCGGCTGGCTGCTTCCACGGCGGCGTAGAGGGCCGCGTCCTGCCCGGCGCTGCCGGCATCGGCCATCCAGTTGGCCGACAGCTTGGTCTGGCCCAGGTCGTCCGGCACGGCCGACAGCAGGTTGGTCAGGGATTCGGCGATGGCCAGGCGCGAGGCCGCGGCCGAGTCCTGCACGGCCACGGGCGAACGCTCGCCCATGGAGAGCGCGTCGCCGTGGTGGTTGCAGTAGTCCAGCAGGCCCACGGCGCAGTCGGCAACGGGCACCTGCCACGGACCCACCATCGGGTCGCGCACCGACAGGCCGCCCACGGTGCGGTCGGCGATGGTGATGAGGAAGCTCTTGCTGGCCACGGCCGGCAGCTGCAGGATCTGCGTGGCCAGCGTGTCCAGGTTCAGCTCGCTCAGGTCCATGCCCGGCAGTTCGGTGCGGGCGGGCGTGGTGCCCTCGCGGCGCAGCTTGGGCGACTTGCCGAACAGCACGCTCATGTCGATGTCGACGGCGGGCGGCTCGCCCGGGGCTGCCAGCTTCAGGTGCTCGGCGTCGGTGACGGTGCCGACCACGGCCATCGGGCAGCGCTCGCGGGTGCACAGGGCTTCCAGCTCGGGCAGCCGCTCGGGGGCGATGCCCAGCACGTAGCGTTCCTGCGACTCGTTGCACCAGATCTCGGCCGGCGACATGCCGCTTTCGGCCACGGGGATGCGGCTCAGGTCGAAGTCCGCGCCCTTGTCGGCGTCATGGGCCAGTTCGGGGAAGGCGTTGGACAGGCCGCCCGCGCCCACGTCGTGAATGGAGAGGATGGGGTTGTTGTCGCCCATGGCGCGGCAGGCGTTGATCACTTCCTGCACGCGGCGCTCCATCTCGGGGTTGGCGCGCTGCACCGAGGCGAAGTCCAGCTCGGCGGCATTGCTGCCCACGCCCATGCTGGAGGCGGCTCCGCCGCCCAGGCCGATGCGCATGCCCGGGCCGCCCAGCTGCACGAGCAGCGTGCCGGCCGGCAGCGGCAGCTTGTGCTGGTGGCGGGCATCCACCGAGCCCACGCCGCCGGCGATCATGATGGGCTTGTGGTAGCCCCAGCCGGTGTGCGGGCCGTCGGCCGCAGCCTGCGAGAGCGGGGTCTCGAAGGTGCGGAAGTAGCCCAGCAGGTTCGGACGGCCGAATTCGTTGTTGAAGGTGGCCCCGCCCAGCGGGCCCTCGATCATGATGGACAGCGGGGTGGCCAGGGTGGGCGGCCGGCCGTTGGCGGCTTCCCAGGGGTGCTCCCAGCCGGGAATGCGCAGGTTGGAGACGGTGAAGCCGGTGAGGCCGTAGCGCGGCGTGCCGCCCCGGCCGGTGGCGCCTTCGTCACGGATCTCGCCGCCACTGCCGGTGGCCGCGCCCGGGTGGGGGGCAATGGCCGTGGGGTGGTTGTGGGTCTCGACCTTCAGCAGGCGATGCACGGGCTCTTCGGACCAGCGATAGCGGCCGGTGGCCGGGTCCACGTTCCAGGCGGCCAGCGTGCCACCTTCCAGGATGGCAGCGTTGTCGGAATAGGCCACCACCGTGCCCTGCGGGTGGGCCTTGTGGGTCTCGCGGATCATGCCGAAGAGCGACCGTTCCTGCGGCTGGCCGTCGATGATGAAGTCGGCGTTGAAGATCTTGTGGCGGCAGTGCTCGGAGTTGGCCTGCGCGAACATCATCAGCTCGACATCGGTGGGGTCGCGTCCCAGCTCGCCGTAGACGCGGGCCAGGTAGTCGATCTCGTCGGCCGACAGCGCCAGGCCCAGCCGGGTGTTGGCTGCGCGCAGGGCGGCGGTGGCATCGTCGCCCAGCGGCACGGTGGCCAGGGGGACAGGGGCATGGGGCGCAAAGAGCCGGGACGGATCCGGTGCGGTGGTGAACCAGCTCTCGGTCATCGGGTCATGCAGGCAGGCGGCCAGCAGGGCCAGCTTCGCCTCGGGATAGTCCTGGGCCTTGCTGCCACCCAGCAGGCCGTGCCGAAAGCCCAGCTTCCAGCGGATGCCGCGCTCGATGCGCGTGACATCGGCAAAGCCGGCATGGTGCAGGATGTCGATGGCCTTGGACGACCAGGGCGAGAGCGTGCCCTGACGGGCCGTGACCCAGAGGGAGCGCTGATGCTTGCCGTCGGGGGCATCGGGCAGCGGGTGCTCGTCCACCAGCAGCTGCAGGCGGGCCAGCCGCTCGCCGGCCAGGGCGCCATCCGGCCCCGGGGCCGAGACCTCCAGCGGGTAGAACCATTCGGCATCGAGGGTCTCGATGGCATCGTCGATGGCCTGCAGTTTCTGCAGCAGTGCCTGGGCACGGAAGGGGCTCAGTGCATGCCCACCGGGCAGCGTTGGATAGGTCGGGGTGCTCATGGCCATGAAGGTCCGGATCGGGGGTCTGCGTCGGGAATGAACAGGCCGGCGGCAAGGCAGGTTGCCCCGTGCGGAGGCGTGTTCCAGGGGGTGATTATAGGAAAGCCTGAAGGGGTCCCCTGCCCTGCCATGCAGGGCTTTTCTGCAGTGCACCGGAGGCCGGGGCGCAGCCGTGTCGTGAAAGAGCACATGGGATGCCTGATTTCCCGGACGGGGGTAGTATCAGAGCTATTCGATTCCGATTCCGATTTTTCAACTCTAAGGAGACATCATCCATGTCTAACCTGTCGTATCTCAAGCCGCAACCCGGCAGCCCCTGGGATACCTATCTGGCGCAGGTGGACCAGGTCACGCCTCACCTTGGCCCGCTGGCCAAGTGGGTCGAGACGCTGAAAAAGCCCAAGCGCGCCCTGATCGTCGATGTGCCGATCGAGCTGGACAACGGTACGGTGGCCCATTTCGAGGGATACCGCGTGCAGCACAACGTCTCGCGCGGGCCCGGCAAGGGCGGCGTGCGCTACCACCCGGACGTGACGCTGGAAGAGGTGATGGCGCTCTCGGCATGGATGACGATCAAGAATGCGGCCGTCAACATCCCCTACGGCGGCGCCAAGGGCGGCATCCGGGTCGATCCGAAGAAGCTGTCGCCCAATGAGCTGGAAAAGCTCACCCGCCGCTACACCAGCGAGATCGGCGTGATCATCGGGCCGACCAAGGACATCCCGGCACCGGACGTGAACACCAACGGCCAGATCATGGCCTGGATGATGGACACCTATTCGGCCAACCAGGGTGCCACCGTGACCGGCGTCGTCACCGGCAAGCCGATCGAACTGGGCGGCTCGCTGGGGCGCGTCAAGGCCACCGGCCGCGGCGTGTTCCTCACCACCCGTGAGGCTGCACGCAACATGGGTCTGGCCCTGGATGGCGCGCGCGTCATCGTGCAGGGCTTCGGCAACGTGGGTGGCGTGGCCGCCGAACTGCTGGCCCAGGCCGGTGCCAAGGTGGTGGCCATTCAGGACCACACCGGTTCGGTGAAGAACGACAAGGGCCTGGACGTCCCTGCCCTGCAGGCGCATGCCCGCAAGACCGGCGGCGTGAAGGGCTTTGCCGAGGCCGAGGCCATCGGTGACGAGGACTTCTGGGGTCTGCCGTGCGACATCCTGGTGCCGGCGGCGCTGGAAGGTCAGGTCGACGACAAGCGCGCCGAGCGCGTCAAGGCCCGGCTGGTGGTCGAGGGCGCCAACGGCCCGGTCACCAAGGCCGGCGACAAGGTCTTTGCCGACCGCGGCATCACCCTGGTGCCGGACGTGATCGCCAACTCGGGCGGCGTGATCGTCTCGTACTTCGAGTGGGTGCAGGACTTCTCCAGCTTCTTCTGGGGCGAGGACGAGATCAACCTGCGTCTGGAAGCCATCCAGCTCAGCGCCTTCCGCGACATTCAGCGGATCGCGGCCGAGAAGAAGGTGTCGCTGCGCACGGCGGCCTACATCATTGCCTGCCAGCGGGTGCTGCAGGCCCGTGCCGAGCGCGGTCTGTACCCATGATCATCGGCCGTTGACGGCTTGCCGGGGCGTTCGCCCCGGTGCCTTCACCCCGGTGCCTTCACCCGATGAAGCAAGCCCCTCGCAGGAGGGGCTTTTCTTTTGGTGGGGCCTGCTTGTGGATGGGCCTTTCTTTCTGGTGCTGCTTCCCTTGCTGAGGGCGCCTTTTGGGGGCGCTTCCCTATGGGGCAGCCGGGGGTCAGGACTCCAGCCGTTCCTGGCGTTCCGTCAGTGCGGCCACCTGCCGTTCCAGATCGTCCACGCGCAGTTGCAGCATCTGCAGGGCCTCGGCGTCGGCCGGGTTGGCGGGATTCGGGCTCGGGGCGTCGTGCCGGGCGCTGCCCTGCGCCACCGTGGCAGTGCCGGCCGGCTCCGACAGGCAGTGACGCCAGCGGGCCTCGCGCTCGCCGGGCTGGCGCGGTATCAGCTCCACCAGGGCGCCGGCCGTGCGCTCGGCCATCTCCTGCAGATAGGCTTCCACCGATGAGGTATCGGCGAACTTCGCCTGGCGTTCCACGTGCGCGCGCAGCCCGGCTGCCGTCTGCGGGCCGCGCAGCATCAGGACCGACAGCAGCGCTGCCGCTTCGGACGGGATGCCCAGCACGCGCGGCAGGTTATGTTCATAGCGCGTCACCCGCCCGCCACTGCTCTCGATGACCAGCGACAGGCTGCGCAGCGTCTCCAGCGCGTTCAGCAGCTCGGTTTCGTTCAGGTTCATGACCGGATCGCGGTTGCTGCGCTGGTTGCAGCCGGCCAGCAGGGCATTCAGCGACATCGGATAGCTGTCGGGAACGGTCTTTTCCTTTTCCAGCAGCACCGCCAGGGCGCGGGCGGCGTGGGCATCCAGTCGGGGCAGCGAGGGGGAATCCGTCATGGGCGAGGTCCTTGTCGTGGGAGGCGTGAGGGTTCGCGGAAAGGCCGGATGGGCATCGTCCGAAGGCCGTCGATGATAACCGGCTGCCTGCAGGATGGGCTCCTGACGCATGGGAAACAGGGAAACACCGAGGCCGTCTGTGGGGGCTCTATGGGCGGGGACCTTGCAACGGATCATGGCAGCTGATGGAGACATCGGCCGGGTGGCATACTGTCAGCATCAAGACAAGCTGCTTCGGAACCATGAAAACCCGTTCGATCACCGCGGCGGTCCGCCCGGCCCTTTCGCAGACCCCCGCCTGGGTGCTGGACCTGGCCACCATCCGCCGTCTGGAAGGCCGCTGGCTGGACGAGACGGAACCCGGCGAGCTGATGGCGTGCGCCGGTGCGGCCGTGGCCCGGGTGGCGATGGCCATGTGGAAGAACCTGCCGGCGCACGCGCCGGTGATCCTGCTGGTGGGACCGGGCAACAATGGTGGCGATGCGCTGGTGGCCGGACGCATCCTGCGTCGCGCGGGGCTGGCTGTGTGGGCGGCCGGCATGCCGGGGCTGGACACCATGCCCCCGGAGGCCGAGGATGCCCGCGCTGCCTGGGAAGCCTGGCGGGCGGATGGCCAGGTCATTCACGGTTTCGAGCAGGTGGCCGAGTGGCTGTGGCCGGACGGCGACGCACCGGATGAAGAACAGGGCGACGATGACGGCGACATGCCGCCGGCCGAGCCTGCCCTGATCATTGACGGACTCTTCGGCATTGGCCTGACCCGACCCCTGGCGGGTCGCGTGGCTGGGCTGGTCCGGCGGGTGAACCGCGCCCGGGTGCCGGTGCTGGCCATCGACGTGCCCAGCGGGCTGGACGCGGACCGTGGCGCGCCGGTGGGTGGGGCGGATGCCCCCGTCATGCAGGCACGCCAGACGGTGACGATGATTGCCGACAAGCCGGGGCTGCACACGGGGGCGGGCCTGCGGCATGCGGGCCGTGTCTGGGTGGCACCGCTGTCCGACCTGCCGCTGGAAACGGAGCTGGGGGCGCTGGAGGCGGCGGAGGCGGTGGACCGCCCTGCCGATACGGGTGAATGGCGCGATGTGCCGACCGAGGCCGAAACGGATCCGGATGATGGCTACAATTTCGACGACTCCGGCATGGACGACGCCGACGCGGATGCCCCCTGCCCGGCTGATGAAGACAGCTTCCCGCACGACCTGCCGGGCGTCCTGCTGACGGCTCCCCTGGCCGCGGCGCTTTTGCCTGCACGCGCGCGTGATGCCCACAAGGGCAATGGCGGTGACGTGCTGGTGGTGGGCGGCCGGCTGGGCATGGCGGGTGCGGCCCGGCTGGCCGCACAGGGTGCTGCCGGGGCTGGCGCCGGGCGGGTGTGGATTGCTGTCGAGGCCGAGGCTTGCCCTCAGACGGGGGCGACCGAGGATGCCGGGGCACTGCGGCCGGAGGACGATGCCGAGGATATGCAGGCGCAGACAGCAGACGCAGGCGCCTCGGACGCGGACGCATCGGCGGCAGCTCCGAAGGACGAGGCCGACGACGAGGCGGACGCGCCGCAGGACGCATCCGGCAAGGTACGGCAGCCGATCGATCCGCTTCACCCGGAAATCATGCGCTTCGTGTGGGACGCCGATGTTGGCTTGCCGGGGGCTGCACCCGTCCTGGTGGTGGGCTGCGGTCTGGGGCAGGACGAGACGGCGCAACAGTGGCTGGACCATGCGCTGTCCAGCCAGACGCCGCTGGTGATCGATGCCGATGCGCTGGGTCTGCTGACCGAGGCGCCGGAGGCACCCTGCTGCATCCTCACGCCGCATCCGCTGGAGGCCGCGCGTCTTCTGGGGGTGTCGGTGGCCGATATCCAGGCAGACCGGCCGGCCTGCGCCCGCGCGCTGGCTGCGCGCTTCGGGGCCGTGGCGGTGCTGAAAGGCGCCGGCACCGTGGTGGCGGCACCGGACGGTCGCTTGGCGATCAACACCAGCGGTCACCCGGTCCTAGCCACGGCAGGCACGGGCGATGTGCTGGCCGGGACCATTGCCGCCCTGCTGGCTGGCCTGCTGCGTGCAGGCTGCCCGCCCGACGAGGCGGCCTGGCAGGCCGCCTGCGCCGGTGTCTGGCTGCATGGCCGCGCCGGCGAGTGCCTGGCGCGCCGTCAGGGCCCGCGCGGCGTGCCTGCCGGGGCGCTGCCGGGGCAGTATCCGGGCGTCATGGGCAGCCTGTCGATACCGGATTCAAGGAGGGATCGATCGTGAACGACATGGAACGCATCCATCACCAGTGGCATGAATACGCCAAGGGGCGCGATACGGCGGCGTTGATCGGGCTCTATGCCGAAGATGCCGTGTTCGAGAGCCCGCTGGTGCCGGTGATCATGGGGACCGACAGCGGTGTGCTGCGCGGACGGCAACAGATTCTGGCCTTCCTGGAAGAAGGCACCCGTCGGCGCCCGAACGAACTGGTCCGCTGGTACCGCACCGGTCAGTATCTGGTGGCGGGTGATACGCTCGTGTGGGAGTACCCGCGCCAGACGCCCGAGGGCGACCAGGTGGATATCTTGGAGCTGATGCAGGTCCGCGATGGACTGATCAGCCACCACCGCATCTACTGGGGATGGTTCGGCACGCAGATGCTGATTGCTTCGGCCATGAGCAAGGTGGACGCGCGATCTAAATCTTCGTGAGCCTGAGGGGCCCGACAACTTCGAGCCAGCCTGCGGGTGCTCCGGATGTCGAACGGCGCGCAGTGCGCCGTCAGTCTGCCTTCAGGCGTCCCCGTTCGATTTCAAGCCGTCGGCCGCAGCGGGCGGCCAGGCGCGGGTCGTGCGTGACCAGGATCAGCGTGGCGCCAAAGTCGCGGTTCATCTCGAACAGCAGGTCGATGACGCACTCGCCGGTGGCGTGATCAAGGCTGCCGGTGGGTTCATCGGCAAACAGGAGCCGAGGCGAGGAAGCGAAGGCGCGGGCCAGCGCCACGCGCTGCTGCTCGCCGCCCGACAGGGTGCGCGGATAGTGTCCGGCCCGCTCGGCCAGCCCCACGCGGGCCAGCAGCTCGCGGGCGATGCGATGGGCCTCCGGGTGGGCGGCCAGCTCCAGGGGCAGCATGACGTTTTCCAGGGCCGTCATGGCCGGCAGCAGCTGGAAGGACTGGAAGACGAAGCCCACCTGTTCGGCCCGCCAGTGGGCGCGCTGCTCTTCATCCCAGGCAAACAGCGACTGGCCGTCCACCTGCACGTCGCCGCCGGTGGGCAGGTCCAGCCCCGCCAGCAGACCCAGCAGCGTGGACTTGCCCGAGCCCGAGGCACCGATGATGGCCACCGTCTCGCCGGCCTGCACGTCGAAGCTCACGTCGTCGAGGATCGTCAGCATGCGTCCGCTATCTGGTACGCTCTTGCTCAGGTTCTGGACTTGGATGAGGGGCATGAGAACAGTGGCGCCACGACGTGGCCAGGCAGGATGGGATGAATGCGGTTGCCGGCAAGGCCCGACACCGGATGCAATGGTAACGGCTAACCCGCGTCGGCGGCAGGTGCTGTCATGGATGGCCATGCCGGCGCTGCTGGCTGCCCTGCCCTTGCAGGCGGCCGGTGCGGCAGAGGCGGCAGACAACCCCGTGCTGATGGTGCTGGGCGACAGCCTGTCGGCCGAATACGGTCTGTTACGCGGCGAAGGATGGGTGGCGCTGCTGGAGAAGCGTCTGGCCGGCGATGCCGCCCTGTCACGCTGGAAGGTGGTCAACGCCAGCATCAGCGGCGAGACCACAGCGGGCGGCCTGGCCCGGCTGCCGCGGCTGCTTCAGCAGCATCGTCCGGCGCTGGTGGTCATCGAGCTGGGCGGCAATGACGCGCTGCGCGGCCTGCCGCTGAAGGCTTCCACCGACAACCTGCGGCAGATGGTGGACGCGGTGCAGAAGGCAGGCGGGCGCGCCGTGCTGGTGGGCATGCAGGTGCCGCCCAACTACGGGCCGGCTTATGCACGGCAGTTCGAGCGGATGTTCCGCAAGGTGGCCGACGAGACCCGTAGCCCCCTGGTGCCCTTCCTGCTGGAAGGCTTTGGCGATGACCCGACCTGGTTCCAGCCCGACGGCATTCACCCGCAGGCGCGGGCCCATCCGCGCATGCTGGAGACCATCTGGACGGTACTGAAGGATGCGATGTGACCTGGTGCCCGAGGCCGGGATCGAACCGGCATGACCGAAGTCGAGGGATTTTAAGTCCCTTGTGTCTACCAGTTTCACCACTCGGGCAGCACGGCCTGCATTACACCACACTCCAGGGTCGGCAGCGAATCATCGGCATGCGCCGCCGGCCTCCACGAAGTGGCAGGGTTGGCGTTAGAACGCCCCGTTGATGTCGGTGACGCCCACCAGCTTGTGGTTGACGAACTCCTTCAGGCCCAGGCCGATCAGCTCGCGGCCATAGCCCGAACGGCGTATCCCGCCAAATGGCAGATCAGCCTTCACCGCGGTGGGATGGTTGATGTAGACCATGCCGGTGGAGATCTGCGCGGCCACCCGCTTGCCTCGCTTGATGTCCTGCGTGAACACCGAGCCGCCCAGGCCGAACGGTGAGTCGTTGGCCAGCTGGATGGCTTCGTCCTCGTCCTTCACCTTGAAGATCATCGACACCGGGCCGAAGAACTCATGGTGGTAGGCCGGATTCTCTGGCTTCACCCCGGTGAGCAGCACTGGTCGCACAAAAGCGCCTTGTCTGGGTACTTCGGCCCCGATCACGGTGGCCGTGGCGCCGTGGGCAACGGCCTCGTCGATTTTCCTGCGCACGTCGTCGGCCGCCTGCTGCGACGACAGCGGGGCCAGTGTGGTGGACGCCTCCATCGGATCGCCTGACTTCAGCTGCGCCACACCCTCGGTGTAGCGCCGGACGAACTCGTCATGAATCGATTCATGCACGATGATGCGCTTGGACGAGCAGCAGACCTGCCCCCCGTTCCAGTGACGCCCGAAAACGGCCCACTTCACCGCCTTGTCCAGATCGGCGTCGTCCAGCACGATGAAAGCATCCGAACCGCCCAGCTCCATTGTGGACTTCTTCAGCGCCCTGCCCGCCTGGGCTGCCACCAGGGCGCCGGCCCCTTCGGAACCCGTCAGGGCCACGCCCTGCACGCGCGGGTCGTTGATGATCGTCTCGATCTGGCCACGGGTGGCGTACAGGTTCTGGAAGCACCCTGCCGGCAACCCCGTCTCCTGCATCAGCTTCTCGAAGGCGGCGGCCGACTGTGGCACGTTGGAGGCATGCTTCAGGAGAATGACGTTACCTGCGGCCAGCTGCGGCGCCATGATGCGGGCAATCTGGTAGTACGGGAAATTCCAGGGCTCGATGGCCAGGATGATGCCCAGCGGCTCGTGGACCAGCTGGGCCTCGGACACGACAGGATCCTCGCAGGGCAGCGGCTGCGGGGCCAGCTCTGCCTCGGCGTGCTTCACGTAGTATTCCAGGATGGCCGCGGACAGTTCCACCTCGGCTTCGGCCTCGGCCAGCAGCTTGCCCATCTCGGTGGTGAGAAGTTTCGCGTATTCGGTACGCTTGGCGCGCAGCAGGTCGGCTGCCTTCTGCAGGAACGTCACCCGTTCGCTGACGGGCTTCAGGCGCCACTGCTGGAAGGCGGTGTGGCCACGTTCCAGGGCCTGGGCCACTTCTGCATCGGTGGCATCAGGAAAGGTCCTCAGGATCTCGCCGGTATAGGGATTGGTCGTCTGATAGGCCATGATGGAGTCTCCGTCGTTCAGGATGCTCCGTGGGCTCTGTCGATGCGGGACGACGACAGGGGGCACGGACTTTTTGAGTGTAGGAGTCCGTGCTGCGATGAGGCGAAGTGTCGCACCCGGGATCAAGGTCTCTTCCGGGATGAGCATCGGGTGCGGGGATTGGGGGAGAAAAACGAAAAGGCCGCCAACAGCGTGCGCTGGACGGCCTTCGAAAAACTGGAGCGGGAAACGAGTCTCGAACTCGCGACCTCAACCTTGGCAAGGTTGCGCTCTACCAACTGAGCTATTCCCGCATCGATGAGATTCAGGATTATAGAGATATTTCGGAGACTTGCAAGTCTTTGTGTCGAATATTGTTAAATCAGACTGTCTGCCTTCCGATATGCCTCATGAACTGGCGGTCTGTTCCCCTGCGTCTGCCCCGAGGGCTGTTCACTGCCCTGCTTCGGCGCCCTGCTCCCAGACCGTTCACCGCCCCGCCACCCGCATCGTCCGGTCCGGCCGGATGACCAGGTAGAGCAGCAGCGCCGTCAGTGCGCCCAGCGTGTCGGCCAGCATGTCCTTTTGGGCGTCCCAGATGTCGCCCTGCGAGCCCAGGAACTCGATGCCGGCATTTCCGCCGTCGATGACGGCGTACTGCCACTCAATGATCTCATAGGCAGCAGCCACGCTCATGATGAAGAAGAGCGAGAAGAAGAAGGCCACGCCCATGCCGCAGAGCCGGCGGCGCAGCAGCCATTCGGCCATGGGGTAGCTGTAGAGGCCGATGATGAAGTGGGCCACGCGGTCGAAGTGGTTGCGCGATTCGCCCAGCAGCGGTGACAGCAGCCGGTTGCCCCATTCGAACGGCACGTTGGCAAAGGTGTAGTGCGCACCCACCAGGTGCAGCAGCATCCAGCCGCTCATCAAGGCATAGGCCAGGTTGCTGAAGCGGAACCAGCGTGCGGTGACCAGCAGCGCACCGTACACGATGAAGATGGGCATGACCTCGGCCCACCAGACGGCACGGTCGGTCGGGGCGATGCCCGACCAGAGGGCGACGGCCGCAACGGCGGCGGCCAGTAACGGGGCGAATGTCTGGCGGATCTGCATGGGTGATCTCGGCAAGGCGTTGCCCTATGGTGCCAGAAGGATCCGCCACGGCCCGTGGCGTGATTCACAGAAGGCCGCTTCTTTGCCTGTGCGTTGCCTGTGCGCTCGGACGCGACGTCGATGGCGGTGTCGACGTGCGGCCGCCGCCGTGAGGCGGATACCAGGTCCAGGGCACGTTCCGACGGCCAGGAAAAGGGGAGCCGCAAGGGTGAGAGCCTGTCGCGGCAAACCGCGGCTCGCGATTTCTACTGCCCGGTTTTCAGGCCTTGTTCCCGCAACTGGAACAGCAGCTGTTGATGGGCAACGGCATCGGCGAAGTCGGGGACGGTCTGCGTGCCGTTCGTCAGGTCGGCATGGACGGCACGATAGGTGTCGCGCAGGTTTTCTGCCGTCCGGGAGTGGGCGGGCAGTGTCTCGCTCTTTCCCTGACGGATGACCTTGATCTGCAGAGGTTCGTACTGGATATGGCCGCTGTTGCCGGTGATGACGAGCCGGACATGCTCGCACTCGATGTCCATCTGCAGGCCGCTCAGTCCTCCGTGGCATATCACGTCCACCAACCCGCCGTCTGCAGTCCGGGCATGGAAGAACACGTGATCGATGGCGGTGCGATGAACGATCTCTCCGGTATCCTGCATCAGCACATCGGGATACTGGCAGGCGGTCAGTGCCGACATCTGTTGCAGGTCGCCGAACAGGTAGCGCAGCGCGGCCAGCAGATGGGCGAAGGGAATGGTCAGCGTATTGACGCCGTTTTCCTGAAACTGGGCGTAACGGTAGCGGGAGAGGCTCTGGCGACCTCGTGACGGGTCACTGCCTGAGACGGTACAGCTCAGCATCCGACCGCTGGCGGGATCGGCGAGGATCTGCCCGATGCGCCGCACATAAGGGGAATGCAGGGCCTGCAGGCCGATGAAGGTGCGACAGCCGTGTCGTGCTGCGAGGTCGGCCAGTGCCTGGGACTGGACCGGATCCATGCCCAATGGCCATTCGCAGTAGATGGCCTTGCCCGAGGGAGCAATCTGCTCGATCAGTTTCTGGTGCTGCGGCAGGTTCACGGCCACGACCAGCAGGTCGATGTCGTCCCTCGCTGCCAGCTCGGCTGCGCTGTCGCTGCAGAACGGCACGTCGTACTTTCTTGCCGACTTCTCTGCCTTGGCCATGCTGCTGGCCGTCAGTCCACGCAGGGCGAACAGGTCATCCAGCCTGCGCAAAGAAGGATGATGTGCCAGTGCTCCCCAGCCGCCATCGGCACTCAGGCCGATGATGCCGACGCCGATCCTTCGGTCTGCCGCCGTATTCGTGGAAACGGAAAAGGGGTGTGGATCTTCAGTCATGTCGTGCTCCTGAATATCTGCGCATGCCCAAGCCTCGGAATGACCGATGACAGGGGGGCGACGAGTGCAGATGTCCGCTCCCTGGGGTGCGGGCAAGCACCGTCCATGGACAGAGGCGCGGGAACGGAGGCGTGGCCAGGTCCCGGACGGGATCAGGCCGCGCCGGTACTGCTTTCCTGGGCCACATAGGCCCAGGCGCTGCCGCCGCTGGCCAGCGGGGCCAGGACGCGGCGATAGTCGCTCACCTCGTATTCGTCGGCCTGGGCCAGTTCCTCGGGTGTGATCAGGAAGACGGTGCCCGAGACCGTGTCGGCCGGGTTGCCGGTGGCCAGCAGGATGGGATGATGGGTCTTGCCGCTGAGCTTCACGACGTCCGGATCGCGGATGGCCAGCATCTCCTGCCGGAAGCCGACGAGGCTGTCGGCCTGCCCTTGCAGCAGCCGGCCGAAGGTGGCGGTCTGCACGTCGGGCAGTTGCAGTGTGCCGTATGAGAAAAGTCGTTCCATCAGGATCTCCCGGAAAGTGGTGAACTGGGGGTGATGGTACTGCCGGGGAAAGCAAGGGACATGATGAAGGCCTGCAGCTGGTCGGTCAGGCTGGTGTCGCCACTGTTGATGGCATGGACCTCGGACATGTGGGTGTGGCCCAGCAGCCGGTAGAAAGGTGTCGGCTGTCCGGCGGCCTGCAGTGCGTCGTGCAGCAGCCGGGACTGCTGCAGGAACTCGGGGCCTTCGATCTCGGCGCAGAAGAGCAGCATCGGCACCCTGGCCTGCTCCAGGCCTGGCAAGGCCGAACGTTCGGCGTAGCGGGTGCTGTCGTGGCCGAAATACGCTTGCAGCGGGGGTGTCATCTCGGCCGTCCGTGTGTCGAAAAGGCCCGAGACGAGCACTGCACCGATAACGCCAGGACCGTCGCCGGCATGGAAGCGCGGATGGGCCAAGTACAGCGCCACGTGAGCGGCGCCGGCAGAATGGCCCATCAGGATGATGCGCGTGGGGTCGCCTGCGTAATGTGCGGCATGGGCACGGATCCAGCCGATGGCGGCGGCCAGGTCTTCCTGGGCCGCAGGCCAGGGATGGCCGGGGGCCAGCCGATAGGTGATGTTGATGCCGATGCAGCCGGCGCCAACGGCCCACAGGGCGATGTTGTCGTAGAAGGCGCTGTCGCCATGGCGCTTGTCGCCGGCCACGAAGCCGCCGCCGTGCACGAAGACCAGTACTGGCCTCGGCGTGGCGGGCATCGTGTGTCCATCGGTCGGTGCCGGTGCGAATACATCCAGCCGATGGCGTTCGTCGGGGCCATAGGCCAGATCGCGCGTGACCCGGACGCCCTCATGGGGTTCGGTACGTTGCAGGGGTTCGTACAGGGCGGCAGTGGCTTGGGGCTCGATGGCGGTGCCCAGTTCCTGCAGCGCTTTCCGGATGCCGGCGGGGATGGTGGCGGGGATGTCCTGGGGAAAGGTGATCATGACGTTCTCCGGAAGGTTTGGTGCTTCGAGAGGGGGTGAACGGATTCCGTGCGGGTTGTCCATGCCTGTCTGTCCGCCAGAAAGACCCGAGTCGACCCATGGGCCCGGTCGTTGCCGGGGGCGGGCCGTTCCCTTTCAGGGAAAGTATCTTTCCAGGTGCCGTACATGGCGCGCCGTGCCCTCCTCCACTGCCTGGCGGGCGGCGGCGTCATAGCCGGCGTTGCTGTCGATGCCGTGGAAGACGAAGAGAAGTTGCCAGTCGGCACCGCAGTATCCGAACTGCGCTGCAGCATACAATTCCTGAAAGGGCATGAACAGTACGCACTTTCATGCCAGATACTTTCCCGAAGGTAAGTGTTCCATGCTGAATACCCCCTGCCGGGCCGGTATCCAGTCCGTCGAGGATACCGGCTTCGGCTATACGCTTTCGCTCATCGGCGGCAAGTACAAGATGGTGGTGATGTTCTGGCTGAACCGGAACACGACACTGCGCTTCAACGAGATGAAGCGACGGATCGGCTCGATCAGCTACAAGACGCTGGCCAGCACGCTGAAGGAGATGGAGCGTGACGGGCTGGTGGTGCGCACCGAGTATCCGCAGGTGCCACCGAAGGTGGAATACGCGCTGAGCGGGCGTGGGCGCTCGCTGATTCCCATTCTGGGCGCGATGTGCGACTGGGGCAATGCCCATCGGCCGAGCGACGATGCCTGTCGGTGAGATGGAGCAATGCAATCGTCAAGCCTTTGCAATCTGCCCATGTCATGCCACTTTTTATAGCAGGGTGGGTACATTTCTGGCAGTATTGGCGGTTTGAGGGCATGCCATCACAGTAGAATCAGTGCTTGGCCCCGGCGGGGCTTCAGGGGGAAGGCAACGTTCAGTGTGTGTGCCCGGCCACGAGATTTCCAGCCAGATGATGAGGTCGACCGACCATGCAAGAGGAGGATGAATTGGCCGAGCGTTCCCTGCCAAACGATGGCAACCGTCCGGGGGGCAAGCGGCGTTATCTGCCCGCTGCCGAGCGCAAGCGCGAGATCCTGGAGGCCGCCGTCGAGGAGTTCTCGATCGGAGGGTTTGCCGCCACGTCGCTGGAGCGCATCGCCGTGCGCGCGGGCATCTCCAAGTCGGGCATCTACGCCCATTACGGCAGCAAGGAAGAAGTCTTCGAGGGCATGCTGAACATGCTGCTGGTTCCCTGGGAGGGCCATCACTGCGAAGCGCTGCTTGAAGGTGAGGCGGCGACCTCGCTGTCCGACCTGCTGGACTGCTATCTGGACCGCATCTATTCCCAGCTGAGCGACCCGCGTGCGGTTGCGGCCTTCCGGCTGCTGATGACCGAAAGCGGACGCATTCCCGACGTGGTGCAGCAATGGGCCCGGCGGATGCTGGAGCGCAGTCTCTTCGGTGATCGCCGCTTCCTGGATCTCTGCATCGAGAAGGGCCTGATCCGCGGAGATTTCAGCAACGAGGACTATTTCTTCGGGACGATGCCCGGTGCGCTGTGGATGATGCAGCAGGTCCTGTTCGGCGCTGGCGATGGCGCGCCGGTTCCGCAGGCGCGGCTCCGCGCCCTGCACAAGCGGTTGCTGATGGAAGTGCTGGCGCCGGTGAATCCCGCGCAACCGGGCTGACGACACCCGTCAGATCGTTCCATTTTTGCGACACGATATTTTTTTGATCAGACGCTTGCACACCGCATCTTTTTTGTGCCATAATTTCATCTCTTCGCGGGAATAGCTCAGTTGGTAGAGCGCAACCTTGCCAAGGTTGAGGTCGCGAGTTCGAGACTCGTTTCCCGCTCCAGTTTTTCGAAGGCCGCCCAGCTCACGCTGTTGGCGGCCTTTCTGTTTTCTGGCTCTGGCTCTGGCTCTGGCTCTGGCTCTGGCTCTGGCTCTGGCTCTGGCGTTCGGCTTTCGCCTCATGCCCCCACGTGCAGCAGATGCGTGCCGTCCGCGGTGTGGATGTCTGCCATCGGGCTCGGGTCCAGCCGCAACGAGACGTGCAGGCGCTGGCCCTCCTCGCGACCGATGGCGTCGTAGGCGAAGGTGCGGTTTTCCAGGTGGACGGGCGTAGTGGTGGCGTTCACCAGCCAGGGGTTGTGGCGGCGCAGGCCGATCAGGTCATGATGGATCCGGCGCATGGGCTCGCCCAGGGGGGACAGCGCCGCCGGCGTGTCGGGAAAGGCGGGCCGCACCTCGTCATCACCCCCTTCCCTGTCGGTCTTGACGCCCCGAAAGGCCTGTTCGTCGCCGTAGTAGATGGATGGGATGCCACCCACGGTGAAGAGGATGGTGGCGGCCAGGGCGGCCTTGTCGTTGCCGATTCGGCTGGCAATGCGGGTGACATCGTGGTTGCCGATGAAGGTCATCGGCACGAAGCTGGCCAGAAAGTTGTTGTGGCGCTTCAGGCACCAATCCAGCTCGAAGAAGTTGCCATCCAGCAGCGAGCTCCAGGCGGCCTTCCACAGCTCGTACTGGGTGACGGAATCCATGCCGGAGCGGCGCACGATGTCCGGATAGTCGCCGTGTATCACTTCGCCGACGATCCAGACGTCGGGGAATTCGGCGCGCACGCGCGGCAGCACCCGGGCCCAGAATTCAGGCTTGACGGCATAGGCGGCATCCAGCCGCCAGGCCGAGGCGCCGCGCCGCAGCCAGTGGCACATGACATCGGCCACCCGATCGGCGACGGCCGGGGAGTCGTGATTGAGGGCGGGCAGCGCCTGGTGGCCCTCGAAGTCGTCGTAGTGGACGCCGGCTTCGGTGCGGTGGATGCGGAACATCGCCTCGGCATCGGGGTCGTTGCCCGCGAGCGCAGCCTGGAACAGCGGGTGGCCGGTGCCGACGTGGTTGAAGACGCCATCGAGCATCAGGTGGATGCCGCGTTCCTGGCAGGCGCGGGCCAGCCGATCAAAGGTGGCATCGTCGCCCAGGCGGGGGTCGATGCGGAAGAAATCCACGGTGTCGTAGCCGTGGCTCTCGGACTGGAAGATGGGCCCCAGGGCCAGGCCGTTGGCGCCCAGTTCGATGAGGTAGTCGAGCCACGGCAACAGGCGGTCCAGTCGGGGAGACAGCGCCCGTTCCTCGGCCGTGGGACGTATGGGTGCACCGGCAAAGCCCAGGGGGTAGACATGCCACCAGATGGTGTGATCGATCCAGCCGGACATGGTGCCTCCTCCCTGAAGGTGGGCCGTGGGGCCCGGAACGTTCCAGTCTACTCCCGTTGGCAGGATCCTCCCGGGATGCCGGGGCGTGTTCGCCCTGCCCTGTCAGCGGATCCTCAGCCTCCCGCCCACAGCAGCACGGCCAGCAGCTGCGGCAGGATGATGCGCATGAACATCACCAGCGGGTAGACGGTGGCATAGGCCAGCGCGGGGGCGCCACTGTCTTCCTTGATGCCGTTGGCAAAGGCCAGCGCCGGGGGATCGGTCATGGCGCCGGAGAGCAGGCCGCAGAGCGTCAGGTAGTTCATCTTGCCCACGCCGCGAGCCAGCATGCCCACGACCAGCAGCGGCACGATGGTGATGAGGGCACCATACCCCAGCCAGGACACGCCGTCCTGACTGAGCAGCGTGTGGAAGAAGTGGCCGCCGGCCTTGATGCCCACCACGGCCAGGAACAGCACGATGCCGATCTCGCGCAGCGCCAGGTTGGCGCTGGGAGGCATGAACCAGTAGAGCTTGCCCAGGCTGCCGATACGGGCCAGGACGATGGCCACCACCAGCGGGCCGCCGGCCAGGCCGAGCTTGAGCGCCACCGGCAGGCCGGGCACGTAGAGGGGGATGGAGCCCAGCAGCACGCCCAGGCCGATGCCGATGAAGATGGGCATCATCTGCACCTGCTGCAGCTTCTGCTGGGCGTTGCCCACCAGGGCCATCACGGTGTCGATGTCTTCCTGGCGGCCGACCAGGTTGATCACGTCGCCGAACTGCAGGGCCATGCCGCCGGTGGGAACCAGCTCGATGCCGGCGCGGTTGAGCCGGGAGATCACCACGTCGTAGTGCGACTGCAGGTCAAGGTGACGGATCTTCTTGCTGATGACGGCGTCGTTGGTGACGACGGCACGGACCGAGCGGTAGGGCGTGCCCCGGGTGGAGGTGCTGACATCGGCCAGTTCGCCGATGATGACCTGCATGCGCTTGAGGGCGGCCGGGCTGCCGACCAGATGCAGCACGTCACCCATCTGCAGCCGGGTGTGCACGCGCGGGATGAAGAACTGCTCGCCGCGCTTGAGACGCGAATACATCACGTCGTGGCGCTCGAAGTCGGGGATCTCGGCGATCTGCAGGCCATCCAGATTGGTGTTGGTGACGCGCACGTTGCAGCTCTCCAGGCCATGCTGGCGCTGGGAGAGGCTTTCCTCGTACTGGCGTGCCTCGGCATTCACGTCGATGCGGAACACGATGCGGATGATCCACATGGAGAACAGGATGCCCAGGATGCCGATCGGGTAGGCGATGGCGTAGCCCATGCCCATGATCTCGGCGCTGCTCTCGCCGCTGAGTTCGGCCAGCACCTGCTGGCCCGCCCCCAGCGAGGGCGTGTTGGTGACGGCACCGGAGAAGATGCCGAGAATGACGGCCAGCGGGATGTCCAGCAGCAGGTGCAGCAGGATGACAATGACGCCGCCCAGGCCGACGATGGCCATGGCCACGCCGTTCAGGCGCAGGCCGCTCTGGCGCAGCGACGAAAAGAAGCCTGGCCCCACCTGGATGCCGATCGTGTAGACGAACAGGATGAGCCCGAACTCCTGGATGAAGTGCATCGTGTGCTCATTGAGCGCGAAATTGTGGCGGGTGAGAAAGTGTCCGACGATGATGCCGCCGAACAGCACCCCGCCGATGCCCAGGCTGACGCCGCGCAGGCGGATGTGACCGATGCCAAGACCAAGGATGGCGACCAGGGACAGCAGGCTGATGGTGAGTGCGACGTCGCTCATGGCGAAAGGGATCCGTATGGTCAGGATTCTGATTATTGGGTCGTCATGTATCGGAAGGCGATTGGCCGTCCGACCATGGACTGTCACGGGACGCACCGTGAGGCCGTGGCCCGGTCAAGCTCCACGACACCCTCTAGTCTATCTGCCGGGCTGGTTTCGGGGGGCAGATTCGGCCTTTTGTGGTGGGATTTGATGACCGGTCGATCCGGGTTGATGCCCAGGCCGGAATGCCACCGGTCGGCATGGGATGCCGGCAGGCGGATGGCTGCGTGGGGCCGGAAATTATTCCTTTATGTTCGGGTCGATCCGTGTGGAGGGCCGGCATGGCACCGCCACACCGACATCCTTTCTCTGGGTGAGCCCCGTCTTGGAATTCCTGCCTGATGTCCATCTTTCCGGCGTGGTGGTGACTTCGGTGCTGGTCGTCATCCTCGTCTCTCATGTGGCGCTGCTGCTCTTTTTCTGGCGGGGGCGAAAGGCGCTCACGAAGGCCAACCTACAGCTGGAATCGGCCAATGAGGAACTGCGCCGACGCGCCTTCATCGATCCGCTGACCGGGCTGCCCAATCGCATGCTCTTCGAGGATCGGCTGCTGCACGCGATGCAGCGCTACGACCGTGACGACGACAGCCGCGCGCGGCGCGAGCCGTGCAAGCTGGCCGTGCTGTTCGTGGACCTGGACGGCTTCAAGCCGATCAACGACATGCTGGGCCACGCGGTGGGTGACGAGGTGCTGAAGGAGGCTGCCCGTCGGCTGCGCACGGCCACGCGGGACAGCGACACGGTGGCCCGCATCGGCGGTGACGAGTTCGTGCTGCTGGCGGAGGATGTCTCGGACGTGGCCGATTGCGCCAGCCTGGCCAACCGGGTGATCCAGGTGCTGGCGCAGCCGCTGGAAGTTCAGGGCCACCAGGTGACGCTCTCCGGTTCGGTGGGGGTGGCGCTGTACCCGGAGCATGGCGACCGCATGAAGCTGGTGCAGAACGCCGATGCGGCGATGTACACCGCCAAGCGGGCCGGTGGCAATACCTATGCGCTTTTCGAGTCGCGGATGAACGAGGGGCTGCAGGAGCAGCTGAGCCTGCAGCATGACCTGCGTCATGCGCTGGAGCGTGGCGAGCTGCAGCTGCACTATCAGCCCAAGATCGATGCCCGACTGGGACGGCTGCAGGGCGTGGAGGCGCTGCTGCGATGGCATCACCCCACGCGCGGCATGGTGGGACCCAACGTGTTCATCCCGATTGCCGAGCGCTTCGGGCTGATCAACGGGCTGGGCAACTGGGTGATCGAGGAAAGCTGCCGCCAGATGCGCGTCTGGGCCGACGAGGGGCTTTCGATGAATGTGGCGATCAACCTGTCGGTCCACCAGCTGCGCACCGAGGAGCTGGTGCCGCGCATCGAGTCCGCGCTGGCCCGCTACCAGGTGATGCCCAGCCAGCTGCTGTGCGAGATTACCGAATCGGTGGCGATGGAGGACATCGAGAGCACCCAGCGTGCCTTCGAGGCGCTCTCGCGCATCGGTGTCTACCTGTCGATCGACGATTTCGGGACCGGCTATTCCAGCCTGAGCTACCTGCGGCAGCTGCCTGCCCGGCAGCTGAAGATTGACCGCAGCTTCGTGGCCGACATCGAGGTGCGCCCGGATGCGCGGGCCATCGTGAGCGCGGTGATCCAGCTGGCCCATCAGCTGGGACTGCGGGTGGTGGCCGAGGGTGTGGAGACCGAGGGGCAGCGCGACATCCTGCTGGTCCTGCAGTGCGACGAGCTGCAGGGCTACCTGCTGGCCCGGCCGATGGCGGTGGAGGCGCTGGACGACTGGCTGCAGAAGCAGCCGCCCGATGCGCCGCACCCGGCCGTGGGCGCGCACGATGAGGAGGCCGCCCTGATGAAGGATGACGTCGGGGAGATATTGGTGTAATAATTTACACCATGCGAGCACTCACCGAACGTCAGCGCCAGGTGCTGGACTTCCTGCACCGGCATCTGCAGACCCATGGCCTGCCCCCTACCCTGCACGAGCTGATGCACGCCTTCGGCTGGGCCAGTCCCGCCGGGGCGGCCAAGCACCTGCAGGCGCTGGCGGCGCGTGGCCTCATCGAACTCAGCCCCGGCAAGGCGCGGGGCATCCGGCTGCTGCAAGGGGCGGCCCCTGCCGGGGCGGATGCAGGACGGGACGACGCAGGCGATGACGAAGCCGACACCCTGCGGCTGCCGCTGGTGGGACGGGTGGCGGCCGGTCAGCCGATCCTCGCCGGAGACCGCATCGAGCGTCACCTGAAGATCGACCGCTGGCTGTTCTCGCCCCGGCCCGATTTCCTGCTGCGCGTGCAGGGGGATTCGATGATCGACGACGGCATCCTTGACGGTGACCTGGTGGCCGGCAAGGCCACGCCGCAGGCGCTGCACGGCCAGATCGTCATCGCCCGGGTCGATGGCGGCATCACCATCAAGCGGCTCTGGCAGCACAATGGCCAGGTTCGGTTGCTGCCGCGCAATGCCCGGCATGTGCCCATCGATCCTTCCCCCTGGGAAGACTTCGCCATCGAGGGCATCTACTGCGGCCTGCTGCGCCGTCCCTGAGCAGGGGGCTTCCCATGGGACAGATGATCGCCACGCCGGAGGCCGCTGCGGCCCTGTCGGATCCTGCCCGGGCCTTGCCGGTCACGCTGGCCAGCCTGCTGGCGGGCCGGCAGGTCTGGCAATGGCAGGCGGCGCCGCTGCCGCTGGCTGCCGGCATTGCCACGGGCATCAAGGCGCTGGATGCGGTGTTGCCGATGGGAGGATGGCCGGCCGCTTCGCTGTCCGAGGTGCTGTCACCGGCGCCGGGGCTGTCCGAGCTGCGGCTGCTGTGGCCTATGCTGGCGCGGCTGTCGCAGGCCGGCGGCCGGGTGGTGCTGGTGGCGCCGCCCTTCGTGCCCTGTGCCATTGCCTGGCAGCGGGCAGGTGTCATGCTGTCCCGGCTGGAGATCATCCATGCCCCCGAGCCGGCCGATGCGCTCTGGGCCTTCGAGCAGTGCCTGCGGTCGGGCAGCTGTGCGGCCGTGCTGGGCTGGCCCGAGGGAGCCAGTCATGCGGCGCTGCGCCGGCTGCAGGTGGCCGCCGACCATGGGCAGGCGCTGGGCGTGGCCCTGCGTTCCGCACGCCATGCCCCCCAGTCCTCGCCGGCCGCGCTGCGATTGCAGCTGCTGCCCGATGGCGGGCTGCAGGTCCTGAAATGCCGGGGCGGCGCGGTGCCCGCCCGCCCCATCGCCCTGCCGGCGGCCTGAGCCATGCTGTGGGCCTGCATTGCCTTGCCGGAGCTGGCGCTGGACGTGGTCCGGCGCAGCCAGCCTGATCCGGAGGCGCCGCTGGTGCTGGTGGATGGTCCCGCCACATGCCGCAGCCTGGTGGCCGTCAATGCGGCTGCCGTACGGTGCGGGCTGCGGGTCGGCCAGAAGCTGACCGTGGCCCGGGCCATTCATGCCGATTTCATCGCCCTGCCCCATGATGCCGCGGCGCTGCCGCGCTGGCAGCAGTGGCTGGCGGCCTGGGCCTATCGCTTCAGCCATCAGGTCTGCGCGGCCTGGCCGCAGGCCCTCGTGCTGGAGGTGGGCAGCAGCCTGGGGCTGATGGGCGGGTGGCCTGCCTTCGAGGAACGGCTGCGCCGCGAGCTGTCGGATCTGCAGTTTCGCTATCGCATCGCGCTGGCCCCTTTTCCCCGGGCGGCCCATCTGCTGGCCTGGCTGCAGGATGGCCTGCAGGCCACCGATGCGGCACAGCTGCAGTCTCTGCTGGCCCGGGTGCCGGTGCGTCGTGCCGGCCTGCCCGATGGCGCCGGCGAGCGGCTGCACCGGCTGGGGATCCGACGGCTTCAGCAGGTCTTCGACATGCCGACTGACGGGTTGCGACGGCGCTTCGGGGAATCCCTGCTGCACTGTCTGGACGAGCTGCGCGGCCAGCGGCAGCCGCCGCTGACCCTGTTCCAGCCTCCCGAGCATTTCGACATGCGGCTGGAGCTGGAATATGGCGTGACCGACCACCAGCCGCTGATGTTTCCGCTGCGTCGGCTGGTGATGGATCTGGCGACCTTTCTGGCGCGGCGCATCCGGGGTGTGCAGCAGCTGACGGTGTGGCTGGACCATGAGCGCGGATCGCGCCGCACGCACGATGAGGCCGTGCCGGGCGCGACGCCGTTGCGCCTGCGGCTGCTGGCGCCGGAGCATGACGGGGCCACGCTCTTCGAGCTGCTGCGCAGCCGGCTGGAGGCCGTGGTGCTGGAGCGGCCGGTGGTGGGGTTGCGTCTGGTGGCCCGCGACCTGCAGCCGTTGCAGCCGCCGGGGCGTGACCTGTTCGATGCCCGTACCGGACGGGCCGAGGGCTGGGAGCAGCTGCGCGAGCGCCTGCGTGTCCGACTGGGCGAGGATGCGGTGTATGGGGTGGCGCCGGTGGCCGATCCGCGTCCCGAACATGCCTGGAAGAAGGTGGTGGGGGGCTTCATGGACGGGGGCGGCCGTGATGGGGGCCGGTATGCGCCAGAGCGTCTGCCCGGCTGGCCGGCCCGGCCGGGCTGGATGCTGCTCGAGCCGCGTCCGCTCACCCAGCCGGTGGCCGAGGTCGTTGGCGGACCGGAGCGGCTGGAGTCCGGCTGGTGGGACGGCGGCGACCTGAAACGCGACTATTACGTGCTTCGCCTGGCCAATGGTCAGCTGGCCTGGGCATTCTCGGCCGTGGGGCAGCGCGGGCCCTGGATGCTGCACGGGTGGTTTGCATGACAGGCGGCCATGAACCCCCGGCAGCGGCCAAGGCACGAATCTGCCAGGACCAGCCAGCAGTGCGGGAATGCTCCGGCGCACGGGTGGCCAGGCAGGATGCCGATGCCGGCATGGCAATGCCGCCACCGGCCTATGCCGAGCTGCACTGCCTCTCGGACTTCACCTTCCTGCGGGGGGCGTCCAGCGCGGCGCAGCTTTTCGAGCGCGCCCGGGCCTGCGGCTACCAGGCGCTGGCCATCACCGACGAGTGCTCACTGGCCGGCATCGTACGCGCCTTCGAGGCCAGCCGGAACACGGGGGTGCCCCTCATTGTCGGCAGCGAATTCCGGCTGGTCGATGGAACCCGCTTCGTGCTGCTGGTGCAGGATCAGGCCGGTTACGAGGCGCTGTGCAGTCTGATCACCACCGGACGGCGCGCCGCCGGCAAGGGCTGCTACCGGCTCACGCGCGAGGACTTCGCCCGCCCCGGGCTGGATCTTTCCGGACTGCTCTGCCTGTGGCTGCCTTCGCCGCATCCGGACGAGCTGCAGGCCGACGCGCCGTATGAGCAGCAGGCAGATGCGCTGGATGGGTTGGATGGGCTGGGGGCCAAGGGGATGGACGACGAGGCCCCTGCCGTTCCCGAATCGGGCGAAGACCGGCTGTCCCTGGAACGGGCTGCCTGGGTGCGTCGCACCTTCCCCCACGCCTGGCTGGCGGTGGAGCTGCATCGTGACCGCGACGATGCGGCCGTGCTGAGGCATCTGCTGGCGCTGGCGAAGAGGACGGGGCTGACGCCGGTGGCCTGCGGCGACGTGCACATGGACCTGAAGCGACGCCGGGCGCTGCAGGACACGCTGACGGCGCTGCGCCATCGGCGGCCGCTGACCGAGGCCGGCGGTTGGCTGTTCCGCAATGGCGAGCGCCATCTGCGCCGCCGCGAGGCGCTGGCCGGAATCTATCCGCCCGCGCTGCTGGCCGAGACGCTGGAGATTGCGAGGCGGTGCACCTTCAGGCTGGACAGCCTGCAGTACCGCTATCCGCAGGAGCTGGTGCCGGAGGGGCACACCCCCACCTCATGGTTGCGCCACCTGGCCGAGGAAGGGCTGCGCTGGCGCTGGCCGCAGGGGGCGCCCGAACGGGTCATCGGGCTGGTCGAGCATGAGCTGGCACTGATCGCTGACCTGGGTTATGAGCCCTACTTCCTCACGGTTCACGACATCGTGCGCTTTGCGCGCAGCCAGGGCATTCTCTGTCAGGGCCGCGGTTCGGCCGCAAATTCTGCCGTCTGCTTCGTGCTGGGCATCGTCGAGGTGGACCCTTCCCGGATGCAGGTGCTGGTCGAGCGCTTCATCAGTCGCGAACGCAACGAGCCACCCGATATCGACGTGGATTTCGAGCACGAACGGCGCGAGGAGGTCTTCCAGTACATCTACGGCAAGTACGGTCGGGCGCGGGCGGCGCTCACGGCCAACGTCATCTGCTACCGGAGGCGCAGTGCGGCGCGTGACGTGGCCCGGGCACTGGGTTTCCCGCCCGATCAGGTCACGGCCATCGGCGCCTGCTTCGGGCGCGGCGGCTATGGCGACGACGTGACCGACCGGCTGGCGGAGGCTGGTTTCGATCCGGCCACGCCGCTGATGCAGCGGCTGCTCCATCTGGTGGAGGCGCTGCGCGACCATCCCCGCCACCTGTCGCAGCATGTGGGCGGATTCGTGATCTCCGATGGCCCGCTGTCCCGTCTGGTGCCCATCGAGAATGCAGCCATGCCGGCGCGAACCATCATCCAGTGGAACAAGGATGACCTGGACGTGCTGGGCATGCTGAAGGTGGATTGCCTGGCGCTGGGCATGCTGACCTGCGTGCGCAAGGCGCTGGCGCTGCTGGCCCGGCACCGTGGCCGCCACCTGACACCCGCCACCATCCCGCCCGATGATGCCGCCACCTACGACATGATCAGTGCGGCCGACACCGTGGGCGTCTTCCAGATCGAATCCCGCGCCCAGATGTCGATGCTGCCGCGGCTGCGGCCCCGCTGCTTCTACGATCTGGTCATTCAGGTGGCCATCGTCCGGCCTGGTCCCATCCAGGGCGACATGGTGCATCCGTACCTGCGCCGCCGCCAGGGGCTGGAGCCGGTCGTCCATCCGTCCGAGGCGCTGCGCGAAGTCTTCGAGCGCACGCTGGGGGTGCCGCTCTTTCAGGAGCAGGCCATGAAGCTGGCCATCGTTGCTGCCGGCTACACTCCGGGCGAGGCCGATCAGCTGCGGCGTTCCATGGCCGCCTGGCGCCGCCATGGCGACCTGGAAATCCACCGCCAGCGCCTGGTGGGTGGCATGCAGGAACGTGGCTACAGCCAGGAATTCGCCGAACGGATCTTCGAGCAGCTGAAGGGATTTTCCAGTTATGGTTTTCCGGAAAGCCATGCCTGCGCGTTCGCACTGATCACCTACGTGAGCTGCTGGCTCAAGCGCCATGAGCCGGCCGCGTTCGTCTGTGCGCTGCTCAATTCCCAGCCGATGGGCTTCTATTCGGCCAGCAGCCTGCTGCAGGATGCCCGTCGCCACGGTGTGACCGTGCGGCCGGTGGATGTGTTCCACAGCCACTGGGACAACACGCTGGAAGGTGGCAAATCGGGCGGCGCCCAGCCGGCCCTGCGGCTTGGATTCCGGCAGGTGCATGGGCTGAGTGAAGCCGCGGCGCGGCGCATCGTGGCGGCCCGGCTGGCGCTTGGTGGCGCCGAGCCGTCCCGGCATGCCTTCCGGGATGTGGCCGACCTTTGTCACCGAGCCGGGCTGGATGCGCGCGAGGCCAGCCTGCTGGCCGAGGCCGGTGCATTGCGAGCCCTGGCGACCCACCGTCACGCGGCACACTGGGCGGTGGCCGGCGTGGAGGAACCCACGCCGCTGTTTGCACAGTCACCGCAGGAGCAGACCGTGGACCTGCCCCACCCTTCGGTGGCGCAGGAGCTGCTGGCTGACTATCGCTCGCAGGGTCTCAGCCTGACGACGCATCCGCTGGCGTTGCTGCGATCGCAGCTTCAGGAAAGACGCTGCCTGGAAAGCCGTGCCCTGCAGGATCTTCCCCATGGGCGTGGCGTGCGGGCGGCCGGACTGGTGATCATGCGGCAGCGGCCGCCCACGGCCAGCGGCGTCACCTTCGTGACGCTGGAGGACGAATGGGGGACGGTGAATGTGGTGGTCTGGCAGGACCTGGCAGTGCGCAGCCGCCGGGTCCTGGTGGGCAGCCGGCTGCTGGCCGTCGATGGGCGCTGGGAAGTGGTCGACGGCGTGCGTCATCTGATTGCACGCCGACTGCACGATCTGAGCCCCCTGCTGGGGCAGCTGGTCACCGGTGCCTCGCGGGACTACCGCTGACCCGTCGGCCTACTTCTGGAAGCTGGGCACGCCCCATTCCCGGGGCAGCAGCAGCTCGCCGCTTTCGGCATCACGCGTGTACTGCAGGGCCTGCATCACCACGTTGGCCGAGAAACTGGCCGCTTCGTTCAGTGACTGGTCGGCCAGCAGGCAGGCCGTCAGCGTGGCACTGAACAGGTCTCCGGTGCCCTTGACCACGCTGTCGACGCGACGGTGCCGGATGCGCTCGGCGTTGTCGGCCGTGACGACAATCAGCTGGATCTCGTCCTCGGGACAGTCCTGGGGTGCCGCGCTGGTGACGACGATCCAGCGGGTGTTACCCCGGATGAGCGTGCGGGCCGCTGCAATCACCTGGTCGATGGAGTCCACGGGCATGCTGGTCAGATAGCGCAGCTCGAAGCCGTTGGGGGTGAGCCCTGTGGACTGCGGGATCAGGTGCTGGAGGTGGCCGTCCACCATGCCCTTGGCCACGTAGATGCCGCTGTCCTCGTCACCCATCACCGGATCCGCGACGACCAGCAGGCCGGGGTACTGTTCGCGCAGTGGTTGCAGCCATTCAGCCAGCATGGCGGTCTGGCTGGGACCGCCCAGATAGCCCACCAGCACGGCACGCAGCTGGGACAGCGCGCGCCGGGCCTTCAGATCGGACAGGTAGCCGGCAAACCAGTCGTCAGGAATGCAGCCGCCGTGGATGGTGGGGTAATGGGGCGTGTTGCTGAACACCACGGTGGGCACGATGGCCACTTCCAGTCCCGCACGCAGCAGCACGGGGGTGGCCACGTTGTTGCCCACCCGCCCGTAGACCACCTGGGACTGGACCGAAACCACGTCGAAGGACAGTGGCTTCATGGCATCGTAGAAGAGAGGCTGTCCTTCGGAGGCTGGAAGGTTTTTCATGGCGCGCCGTCCTCATCGGGATGAAAGCAGACAGTCGCAATGTTAGGACTTTTTGGCGTTACACGCTGCGGTGGGGCTTCGGTAGCAGCAGGCACAGCATCCCGGCCAGCGCCAGCGGGGCGGCAAGCAGATACCAGAGAAAGTCGAATCCCGCCAGGCTGCCTGTCATGAAGCCCAGCACCAGCGGGCCTGCTGCGGCTCCCAGAAAATGTGCGGTGATCAGCTGCGTGATGGCCGGATTGGGTGTGACCGTGGTGAGACGGTTGGTGTTCCTGGCCAGCAACGCCGGTGGCACCGTCCCCTCGGGCAGCGGAGTCTCTGCGCCTTCGGTCTGGAATCCGGGTTCCCTGGGGCCCTCTCCCGGGGTGACATCCGGCGTTGCCGCCGCGTCTATCGTCGGTCCTGGCGACGGGGCGTCGGCGGCTTGCGTGGTGTCAGGTGGATCCTGCAGGACACCGGGCGCAGGACCCGTGGTGCGCACGTATCCTGGCGGGTTGTGCTTGACCCGGGTTCCACCCGTGGTCGGCGGGAAGAGGCGGCTGGGGGGGCCAGCAGTTTGCGTGGCCTGCACTTCGGGCTGCGCCGTGTCGGGCGAAAGGCGCATCGTCGAGGTCGGGAATGCCGAGGTGGGGGTGACGGTCGAAGAGGCGGCAAACGTTGAGGTGGTGGCAAAGGTCGACGTGGGGGCGAACGTCGACGTTCCTGTCGTCACGGCTGCGGGGGCGGTTGCCGGATCATCCCGCGTCGCGCCCCCCAGCGTGGAGGGAAACGGTCCGGGATCCTCACCGGGCGGAAAGGCACGGGTCTCCGCGAACGTGGCTTCCGGCTGGATGCCGGTCGGGGGCTGGGCCTGCGTCGTGGAAAAGGTGGAGGTCGGGTAGACGCTGTTCACGCCCATCTCGCCGATGCCGACCGAAAGCTCGGGCGTGCTGGGCCATTCGGGCGCCAGCAGGCGTACCAGCAGCTCATGGCAGGCAAACAGTGTGAAGCCGATGCCGGCGGCCGCCAGCCACAGGGGCCATCGCTGCGCCTGGCTGGCCATCGGCAGCAATGCCACCGTCGCGGCGGCGCACAGCAGCAACAGCCCGGGCACCCATGCCGGGCGTGCAACCCGATCTTCCAGCCAGGAGGCCAGTCCCAGGGCCACCAGCCCTGCCCCGCCCAGGCTGACCATCAGCGGCGTGATGCCATTGGTCGGCATGGCCAGCAGGTGGGCATACATGCCCAGCCAGAGTGCGCAGCACGAGAACACCAGCCCGACCATGGCATCGATGGCGGCCAGCAGCCAGGGGGGCTGCTGGTTCACCTGGGTCGGGCCCAGTCGGGGCAGCACGCTGTCAGGCCGGTCGTCAGGCGGAATCCAGACCCGGACCAGCAATGCCAGAAAGAGCGCTACCGGCACCCAGGTGGGCAATGCGGCCTGCCAGCCGCGGTAGCCGGCTTGCGGCGGCAGCACCACACCGGCCAGAATGGCCGCCATCGGCAGCCCGGCCTGCGCCATGAACATCACCAGCGGGCGCGCCGCGGCGTCGGTATGGGCCATGGCAGCCAGCCGGGTGGCGGGCTGCGCCAGCGACAGGGCCACGCCTCCCAGGGCCATGCCCACACAGGCGCCGCCCAGTCCCGGCAGTGCCGAGGCCACCAGCAGCGCGGCCGCCGTGAGCAGGAACATCAGGATCAGCCCCTGGCGTGTGCCGCGTTTCTGCACGAGGTTGACGGCCTGGGCCGACAGCAGCGCTGCCGGCAGGAAGTAACTGGCCGCCAGCCAGCCCAGCCGGGCCGGCGTGGGATTGAGCTGCTCGGGCAGGGTCGAGCCCAGCGTGGCGACAGCAAAAAAGACCAGCCAGGGCATGGCCCGGCCCAAGAGCAGCAAAATGGCCAGACCGGCGTGCGACTGGTCTGCCGCCGACTGGTAGTCCATTTCCCCCTGATTCATGTTGTTCCTCATCGAGACTTCGTTGACAAGCCGGCCGTCACGGTAATGCCGCTGCGGATCGATCGATGCCGATTTCTCGCGGAACGGAAGGAAAGCGTGGGCCGGGCGCCGCGCGAAAAATATTCTGAAAGGCCTGTGGGTGCAGATTCTTTCTGATGAATCGCTGTAGAAAAAGAGATTTATCGGCAGTAGCGCGACTATTGCGGAAAATGTCAATTCTCCCGAAATTCAGGGCCTATCGGCGCGAGATATTTTCGGAACACGATGGAACTCGTGAAAACCGAATGATGCACCAATGCACAGAACTTGTCCTGCGGATTCCCGCAATTGCCGCTCCGACATTCGACGAAGCGACGTGATGGCGAAGGCTGCTTTCCTAGCCCGGAGAGAACATGTGCTGTGCGGCCGTGTGAACCCGGGAGGCTAAAGGCAACGACGGAGCGGCCGTATTTCAGAGATTTGCCAATTGTCAATTTACCTACGTTTTCCTTGTCTGATAATGGGAATGAGATGCGGATGCTTTGGTGTTCATGAAACGCCCTTCCCTGTCCAGGAGACGCTGTCGCCGCCACATGGCGGCTTTCCCGCTGGCTTCCACGGTTGGCCTGCGTCCGGGAGGGGGCGCATGGCGGTGCAACTTCGGCGCGGGCGCTGTCGATCGCCGGAGCAGAACGGGGTGGCGAGGTTGGGGGCATGGCAGACAGCCTTGCCGACGGAGGCCGGCTTGGCGGACATCCGCACAACGGTTTCGCGATGATCATTACAGGGAGAAACAGGATGAGTACAACCGAGAAGCCGATGCGTTGCGTCGCACGAGGATCTTGCGCGGCTCCGGTAGCGGGCAGGCGCTGGGCATGGCGTGCCGTGATGCTGGCGCTGGGGCCAGCCCTGGCGGGATGGCATGGGGCGGGCCTGGCCCAGGAAGATGCGAAGCCGGTCGTGCCTGCCCAGACCCGCGCACGACCCGATGCCACCCTGCCCGGTGTCACCGTCACCGCCAAGGGCTACGCCGCCGAGCGCGAAAGCACGCCGATGGCCACGTCCGTGGTGGGGAGTGACGAGCTGGCACGCCGCCAGGCGCAGAACGTGGGTGAGGTGCTGCGCAACGAACCGGGCCTTTCGGTCAACAGTGACAGTGCCCAGGGGCAGAATCCGGTCATTCGTGGCCTGAAGCGCGATTCCATCGTGCTGCTGGTCGACGGCATGCGCTTCAACTCGGCCCAGCCGATGGGGGCCGTGGCCTCGTTCATGTCGCTGGGCCTGGCCGATCGCGTCGAGGTGGTCAAGGGACCGTCCTCGGTGCTGTATGGCACCGGTGCCCTGGGTGGCGTCATCGACGTGCAGCTGCCGCAGGCGCGCTTCAGGCCCGGTCTGCAGGCACGAGGCACCGTGGGCTTTGATTCCGCCAGCCGTGGCTGGAATGGTGCCGCCGTGCTCAACGCCTCCACCGGAGACCACGCGCTGATGCTGGGGGCCTCGCTGGCACATCACAACGATTACCACTCGCCTGACGGCAAGGTGGCCCGCACGGGCTACACGTCGCAGGGGGTCATCGGCCAGTACCGCTTCCGCATTGACGGCAGCCAGCAGCTGCGGGCATCGGTACAGAACCAGGAAGACAAGGACCTCTGGTATCCGGCCGGCACGCGTCCGCACGCCAACCCGCGGGTGGGCAGCGTCACCTTCCATTCACCCCGTCAGTACCGGCGCCTCTATGAGGTGGGCTACAGCCTGCAGGGTTCGGGCAGCGTGCCGATGAACCTGGACGTGCGCGTCTACCGTCAGGAAATGAAGCGCTCCATCTACGGTCACGCCAATGGGCTGGGTCGTGACCTGGCCCTCACCGACGTGACCTTTGCCACCGATGGCTTGGACGTGAAGACCGACTGGGAGGTGCATCCGGAGCACCTGCTGTCGGCAGGCGTGAACCTGTGGCGGATGCGAGCCAACCCCGACAGCCGTCAGGCCACGCCCCCCACCTTTGCCCGGTACACGCCCACCAATCCGTTCCGTGACGGTCAGGTGCAGGCACTGGGCATCTACGTGCAGGACGACATGCATTTCGGCCCGCTGAACGTGCTGGCCGGCCTGCGCCATGACCGGGTGAAAGGCAAGGCGGCTTCCATGAACAACGGTCGCGTCACCACCGGGCTGGATCGCAGCGATGGTGCCACCTCGGCCAGTCTGGGGGCCGTCTACGAGATCAGCCCGCTGCTGCGTCCCTATCTGAATGTCTCGCGTGCTTTCCGTGCGGCCGACCTGCGCGAGCGCTACCAGTCCGGCCCGCGCAGCGACGGCTTCTACTATGCCGGCAGCCCGAAGATCTCGCCCGAGACGGCCACCCAGATCGAGCTGGGCCTCAAGGGGCGTGACGAACGGCTGGAGTACACGGCTTCGGTCTACCGCAGCCGCATCAACGACTACGTCACCGGCATGGAGCTGACCGGTCAGGCTGCCGTAGCGGCCTGCGGCCAGGCCAATGCTGCCGCCTGCAAGCAGAACCTCAACCTGGGCCACGTGACGCTGACGGGGGCCGATGCCGGCCTGCGCTGGCAGGCGATGTCCGACCACTGGCTGCGGGCGAGCTGGTCGATGGTGCGCGGCGAGAACGATGACCTGAACGAGCCGCTCTTCCAGATGCCGGCCGATCGCCTGGCGCTGGGCTGGGACTGGCGCCTGAACGGCCAGTGGATGCTGGATGCCGACTGGACGCTGGTCAAGCGCCAGAAACGGGTGGCCACGCGCTTCACGCGCGGTGGCGAGGATCCCACCCCCGGCTACGCGCTGGTGGATGTGGGTGCCACCTGGCAGTTTACACCTCAGCAGTCGGTGCGGCTGGCCGTCCGCAACGTGGGTGACAAGCGCTACCATGACCACCTGGCCGAAGGGCTGACCGGGCGCGAGCTGCTTGCTCCGGGCCGCAGCCTGCTGGTGTCGTGGCAGGGCAGCTTCTGAGACCCCTTCACCGGAAAGGGCTCCCGGAAATTCCGGGTGCCCAGGGATGGATCCGGAGACATCGACATTCCGAGGGCGGGTCCGCAGGGATTCCGGCGCATCGCCATCCTGATGGCTGGCAAGCCGCCGTTCCTGCAGGCCGGCCCTTTCCCAGATCGTGGAGAGAACATGAGCAAGAAAGTATTGGTGACCCGAACGCCCCTGGGCGCGCGCCGCCGTGCCCTGCTGGGCGGTGCAGCCCTGCTGGCCGGCAGCACCCTGCCCGGCTGGGCCCGTGCTGCGGCCGACGCTGCCGCGCAGGCCGGATCCGGCCAGGCCGCGGATGCGGCGGGGGCTTCTGCGGGATCAGCTGCTGTCTCGGGCAGCGCGGCTTCCCCGGCGGCGCCGGCCGTCGTCGGCACGAAGAAAGTTCCCCGCCTGCTGCTGGCCGGCCCCTTTGCCACCGTCAGCAACCCGCTCATCCGCATTGTCGATGCCGGGCTGCTGGCCGACGTGGCCGAGAAGGTGGAGTTCGTCAGCTGGCGCACGCCCGACCAGCTGCGTGCCATGGCGCTGAAGGGTGAAGCCGACTTCCTGGCCATGCCCAGCAACCTGTCGGCCAACCTCTACAACCGCGGCCTCAAGCTGCAGCAGATGAACATCGGCATCTGGGGCATCCTGTGGATGGTGGCCCGCCGTGACGGCCTGAAGACGCTGGCCGACTTCAAGGGGCAGGAAGTGGTGATGCCCTTCCGCGGCGACATGCCGGATGCGCTGTTCCGGCTGCTGTGCCGCAAGCAGGACATCGACCCCGACAAGGACATGACGCTGCGCTATGTGGCCTCGCCGCTGGATGCGATGCAGCTGCTCATCACGCGGCGTGCCGACAATGCCCTGCTGGCCGATCCGGCCGTGGCCGTGGGCCTGCGCAAGAGCCAGTCCTTCCCCATCAGCGTCGTGGCGCCCAGCCTCTATCGCAGCGTCAGCCTGCAGGAGGAATGGGGCCGTGTCTTCAATCGCGCGCCGCGCATGCCGCAGGCCGGCATCGTGATGCTGGGCAGTCAGCTGGGCAATACCGCGCTGGCCAGGCGCTTCGAAGAGGCCTGCGAAGAAGCCCAGAACTGGTGCGAGGCCAATCCGGACGAGTGCGGCCAGATCGTGGCCCGGCGCATCGAGATGCTGACCCCGGAGGGTGTCGCCGATGCCATCCGTGCCGACAAATCCGACATGGTGGTGGCCAGCAAGGCACGTTCCGAGCTGGAGTTCTTCTACCAGCAGCTGCTGGAGATGCAGCCTGGTCTGGTGGGCGGCAAGCTGCCCGATGACGGGTTCTACTTCGCGGGCTGACTTTCCGGCCTGAAATGAAAAAGCCCGGGATCTTCCCGGGCTCCGGATGCCCCGAGCCATGTGGCCCGGGGCATGATCCTGCGACGGTGTGGATTCAGGCCATCACAGCGTTCCCGTCAGCGTCACGTAGAACGTGCGGCCGGGTTCGTTGTAGGTGGCCGCACCGGCACCGTAGATGGTGCGCGGGTTGTTCACGCCGACGGCATTGCCGCGACGGAACAGGCGCTTGTCGAAGAGGTTGTCCACACCCAGGCCCACCTTGAGGTTGCGGCTGACGGCGTAGTTGCCACCCAGGCCCACCAGGGCGTAGGGCGACAGGCCCTGGGCTTCCTCACCCTGCACGGGCAGCCCCTGGTAGTCCAGCTTGTTGGCCTTCTGCCTGCCGTAGAAGGTGGCGGTGCCGAAGACGCTGGCCTCGTCGGTGACCTTCCATTCCAGGCGCGAATTCACCGTGTACTTCGGAATGATCGAGAGCTGCTCGCCCGTGGACTTGTTCTCGCTCTTGATCATGTAGGTGAGGTTGTTGGTCCAGGCAACCCGCGGCGTGAAGTTGTAGTTGAACGTGCCTTCCAGACCCGTGACCAGCGCCTTGGGCACGTTGTCCCACTGGAAGATGCTGGCGTTGGCGGTACGGCCGGTGCCGCCGGTGGCCTTGCCGATGACGGAGTGGCCCGCCTCGATCTTGTCGCGGTAGTCGTTGTGGAAGTAGGTCAGGCCGGCCACGAGAGTGTCGTTGGCCAGTTCGATGCCCAGTTCCTTGTTGATGCTGGTCTCGGCCTTGAGGTTGCTGTTGCCCATCAGGTAGCAGGAGCCACCGCCGCCCCAGCAGCCGATGCCGCGGCTGTACAGCAGGTAGTTGGGGTTGAGCTGGTACAGGTTGGGCGCCTTGTAGGCCCGGGCCACGCCGGCTTTCAGGGTGATTTCGCGCGTGAGGTTGTGCGACAGGTTCAGCGAGGGGCTCCAGTTGTTGCCGGCCTTGCTGTGGTGGTCGAAGCGCACACCCGGCGTCAGGATGGTCTCGGGCGTGAGCTCGATGTTGTCCTCGACGAAGACCGAGTAGATCTTGGCGCTGACCTTGCTGCTGCGGCCCGTGCTGGCCAGTCCGGCAATCGTCCCGCCTTCGGTCGTGGTCTGCGACACCGAGTTCGGGTCATCAAAGCTCTGATGGACGCCCTCCAGACCCAGCGTGATCACGTGGTCAAGGCTGCCCCACTTGCCCGGCTGGTTGTATTCGCCGTGCAGGGTGGTGCTCTTGAGGTGGGCGGTGCTGAAGTTTCCGGTCGAGAAGAGCCCTTCGGTACCGCCGGCCAGGCCTTCGTCCATCCGCTCGTTGCGGGTGATCTCGTGCTGCACGTAGGCCGAGGACGAGGCACCGCCTTCATACCGGCCGGTATGCGTCAGTGCATAGTTGCTGCGGTAGATCCGGTTGGTCTCGCTGCCCAGTGCTTCCTGCACGCGGCGCGCGGTGGGGGCCAGCTGACCGTTGGGCGCCGTGGTGTAGTTGTTGGTGTTCTGCGTGTCGCCCGTGTAGATGTTGCCCTGACGGCTGAAGCTGGCGTCCAGGTCCAGACGATGCTGGGCGTTGGCCTTGAGGCTCAGCCGGGCGTCCAGGTCACGGTTGCGCACACCCTCGCGGCCGGCCGGGAACGTGCCGGCAAAGATGCCGGTGCGGGTGGAGGCATGATTGCGGTTGATGTCCCAGGCGTCCGAATCGGTCTTGGCGATGTTGCCGGTGAGCCGAAAGCCCAGCATCTCGGACAGCGGGGCGCCCAGGCTGAAGCTGGCGCGCCGTGAACCGCCCTCTTCCTTGTGCTGCGGGTGGCTGTAGTACAGGGTGGCGCTGCCGGCAAGCTTGTCGGGCGTGCCCTTGGTGATGATGTTGACCACGCCGCCGGCGGCGCCGTTGCCGTAGCGGGCCGCTGCCGGGCCACGCAGCACCTCGATGTGGTCGATGGATTCGGCCGGCACCCAGTTCATGTCGCCCCGGGTGTCACGCTCGCCCCGCCAGCCGTAGCGCACCGACTTGCGGCTGTTGACCGGCTTGCCGTCGATGAGGATCAGCGTGTTCTCGGGGCCCATGCCGCGCAGGTCGATCTGACGGTTGTTGCCGCGCTGGCCGCTGGTGGAGTTGCCGGTGAGGTTGACGCCGGGCTGCTTGCGCAGCACTTCGCTCAGGTCGTTGGAGGGTTGGGTGGCCAGGTCGTCCTGCGTGACGACCGAGACGCCGGGTGCCTGCTTCCAGGCCTGCTCGGCCGTGCCCAGCACTTCCACTTCGGGCAAGGTGGCTTCGGCGCTCTGGGCCAGTGCGGCAGCGGGCACGGCCAGCGGCATCATCGAAGCGGCCAGCCATTGCAGCTGCCGACGGGTACGGCGTCTCTGTCTCTGTTTGCTCATCGTTTCCTCTTGGGAATCTTGGGAATGGGGCCACGGATCTCGCCGACCGTCCCTTGCCCGGTGCATCCCACCCATTGATGCACCGATGCCGAAGCGACATCCGGAGAATCCGACGGAAATATCACAATGCAAATGATAAGACTTCACTTGGCCTTTCATGATAACGGCATGCCTGGTAACCGGGCTGGCAGTGTGGAATGTTGAGCCAGTCCATACGTTGCATGGCAGCAACGACGTCCATCATGCCGACTGGGGAGGAACGGCAGGGCGTGGCGAGTTGCCCACTCCTTGCGTTTCTTGCCATCCCAAGCTCCGTACCCGCTGTGGTCGGATGGGGGTCCGTGGCCGTCGACTTGATATCGGTGAAGGGGGCGCCGTTGCCACCGGTGCGACAATGGCTCTCTCTGGGAGAGACACATTCATGAAACTGTTGCGTGCCTGGCTGGGCGCCCTGCCCGGTTACCTCTGGAGCGGCTGGGGCGCCATTGCCAGCCTGCTGCTGGGCATGGCGCTGTGGGAGGCGCTGGCTGCCTGGTATGGACCGCTGGTGCTGCCCACGCCGCTGGAGACGGCGCAGATGCTGCTGCAGCTGATGCAGGGCCAGGGTGCCGAGGCGCTGTGGCCGCAGCTGGCCGTCACGGCGCGGCGCGCCTTTGCGGGGCTGTCGCTGGCGCTGGTGCTGGGCAGCGTGCTGGGCGTGGCCGCCGGCATGTCGATGACGGCGGCCATGATGGCGCGTCCCTGGGTCACGGTGCTGCTGGGCACGCCGCCCATCGCCTGGCTGGTGCTGGCCATGCTGTGGTTCGGCACCGGTGACGGCACGCCGGTCTTCACCGTGTTCATTGCCGGCTTTCCCATCGTGTTCGCCGGCGGTCTGCAGGGGGCGCGCACGCTGGAAAAGCGCTGGCGCGACCTGGCCGATGCCTACCGTCTGCCCTGGCACATGCGCATCCTGGACCTGTACGTGCCGCACGTGCTCTCGTATCTGTTCCCGGTCTGGATCGTGGCGCTGGGCAGTGCCTGGAAAGTGGTGGTGATGGCGGAACTGCTGTCGGTGAGTGACGGCGTGGGGGCGGCCCTAGCCGTCAGTCGCGCCCAGCTGGACATGTCCGGCACGCTGGCCTGGATCAGCGCCGTGGTGCTGGTGCTGCTGGGACTGGAATACCTGGTGCTGGAGCCCATCAAGCGCGAGATCGAGGGCTGGCGTGATGCAGGAGGACGTGCCACATGAACGCGGCATCGTTTCCTGTTTCTGCCGAGGGCAGCGCATCCGGCCCGGCGCTGGTGGTGCGGGATCTGGAGCACGCCTTTGCCACGCGCACCGTGCTGGAAGGCGTGTCGCTGCGGCTTCCGGCCGGCGAGACACTGGCGCTGGTGGGACCTTCGGGCTGCGGCAAGAGCACGCTGCTGCACCTGTGTGCCGGCCTGCTGGATGTGCGCACCGGCGAGATCCACAACGGCTTTGCCCGTACCGCCATGCTGTTCCAGCAACCTACCCTGCTGCCCTGGAAGACCACGCTGGACAACATCGCGCTGGGGCTGAAGGCGCAGGGCGTGTCCGGGCGCGAGCGCCTGGCGCAGGCCACGCGCATGGGCAACCTGCTGGGGCTGGATGACGTGGCGCTGGCACAGTTTCCGCATCAGCTCTCGGGCGGCATGCAGAGCCGCGCCGCACTGGCGCGGGCGCTGGTGCTCTCGCCCGATCTGCTGCTGCTGGATGAACCGTTCGCGGCGCTGGACATCGGCCTGAAGGCACAGATGCATCAGCTGCTGATGCAGGAGCAGCGCAGCCGGGGTCTGGCCGTGCTGATGATCACCCACGACGTGACCGAGGCCGTCACGCTGGCCGACCGCGTGCTGGTGATGGCGGCCAATCCCGGCCACTTCGTCTGGCAGATGGCGCTGCCGGTGCCGCCCATGCAGCGCGACGATGCCTGGGTACACAACCATACGGCAGCCCTGCTGGCCCAGCCGGTGGTGCGCGCGGCCTTCGACCTGCCGCCGCTGCGGACGGCGCAGCCCGGCGGAGCGTCCGGATCGGCGTGTACGGCGGCCCCCGGTCAGACTGCGGCCGTCGGCACGGCAACCGGCCATGCAGCCACCCAGGCCGATATCGCTGGCGGCGGCCTGCCTGACTATGCCCGGATCGATGCCGGCTCTGCCGTTGCCCCGGCCACGACCGGGCGGCGCGCCGGGTGCTGAGCACCGGCATTCCAAGTCCTTTTTCCTGATCAAGCTGTCATGCCGTCTTCGATGAAACCCGTGCCTGCCGCTTCCTCTGCCCTGACTGCCCGGCCCTGGCAGCTGGCCCACCCGCTGTGGCAATGCGGCTTTCGGCCCTTCTTCGTGGCCACCGTGCTGTTCTGCGTGGGGCTGCTGGGGCTGTGGCTGCTGTTCCTGGCGGCTGGCTGGCCGCTGCCCGGGGTGCCGGGAGGTGCCGTGGTCTGGCACGTGCACGAGCTGCTGATGGGGGCCACGCTGGCAGCTGTTGCCGGCTTTGCGCTGACGGCGGTACCGGAGTTCACCGACACGCCGTCCTTCGAGGCGCGGCATGTGCGCTGGCTGCTGGGGCTGTGGCTGCTGGGGCGCCTGTCCTTCTGGCTGAGCGGCTGGTGGCCGCAGGGCCTGCTGGCACTGTCGGGCGTCTTCCATGTCGGCTTCATGGGGATGCTGACCGCGATGGTGGCCCCGCGCCTGTGGCGTGATCCGGGCCATCGCCAACAGGGCTTCTGGTGGGCCTTCGTGGCGCTGATCGTCACCGTGGCCGGCTTCTACGTGGATGCCGTGCAGGGCGAGTTTCCGATGCGCTGGCTGCACGCCACGCTGGGCGTGCTGATGGCCCTGATCGTGGTGGCGATGAGCCGCATCTCGATGGCGATCGTCAACAGCAGCATCGACGATGATTTCGAGCGCCGTCATCCGGCCAGTGGGGCAGCGGTCCAGGAGCAGGCATCGCATGGTCCGACGGTGCGCGGAGCGCCGGCCGCAGGCCAGGCGGAGGGCACCCAGGTTGCGCCGACCGCCCTGCCCGTCGAGGAAGACGAGCCCACCGCCTACCTGGCGCGCCCGCCACGGCGGCACCTGGCCGTCATCTGCATCATGCTGTTCACGGCCATGCAGTGGTTCGATCCGGCCAACCGCGTGACCGGCTGGCTGGCGTTGGCCGCATCGGCCGCCATGCTGAACCTGCTCAACGACTGGCACGTCGGCCGACCGCTGTTCTCGCGCTGGCCGCTGATGCTGTACATGGTCTACGTGTTCATGGCCGCCGGCTATGGACTCATCGGCCTGGTGCTGGTGGCTGGAGATGGCAGTGTCAGCCCGGGCATTCACCTGCTGACGGCGGGTGCGCTGGGGCTGGCCGTCTACACCGTGATCTGCATTGCTGGCTACACGCACAGCGGGCTGGAAAAGAATGGCCGCCCCTGGGTGGTGGTGGGGGCCGGTCTCCTGGTGGCCAGCGCCGTGCTGCGGGCGCTGGCCTACTGGTTCGATCCGCCGGTGCTGCTGCAACTGGCGGGGCTGGCGTGGTGTGCCGCCTTCGTGATGCAGGGCTGGCAGATGCTGCCCGTTTTTCTGCGCCCCCGGCGGGATGGCCTATGGGGATGCCAGGGGGTGCAGGAGTAGGCGCGCTTACAGGCCGTAGACCTTCAGGCGAGCCTCGACGGGCTCGAAGGACTTCTCGCCGGCCGGGGCCGCAATGCCGCCGAACACCAGCTGGGCGCGCAGCTTCCACGAGGCCGGCACGTTCCAGGTGCGGGCCACGGCTTCGTCGATGACCGGGTTGTAGTGCTGCAGGCTGGCGCCCACGTTGATGCTGGCCAGGGCCGTCCAGATGGCGTACTGGTGCATGGCGTCGGCGTGCTCGGCCCAGATGGGGAAGTTCTCGGCGTACGGCGGGAACTTGTCTTGCAGGCCTTTCACCACGGTCTGATCCTCGAAGAACAGTACGGTGCCGGCGCCGGCCGCAAAGGAGGCCAGCTTGTCCTTGGTGGGCTGGAACTTGTCGGCCGGCACGATGGCAGCCAGCGCCTGCTCGGTCAGTTGCCAGAGTTTTTCATGCTCGGCGCCCAGCAGGACCACCAGACGGGTGGACTGCGAGTTGAACGCAGACGGCGTGTGCTTGACGGCGTGCTCGATGATCTTCACCACGTCGGCGGCCGGCACCGGCAGCTGCTTGTTCAGCGCATAGATGGAACGACGTTTCTCGGCGGCCTGTTGGATGTGCGTAACGGACATGTTTGACTCCTGATGGAATGGAGGCGAATGAATGAGGTCCCGGGGAACCGGAAAGGGAGCATCCGGGAGAGCGTTGGGTACCTGAAAAGTGTATCCGGGAGAGGCGGACCGACGGGGCCTTGCCGGGCGCATCGGTCCGTCCGTGAGGGTCGAGGCAGCTTCTTACTTGCCGCGCAGGTGATCCAGCGAGAGGTTACCGCCGCCGGCAGCCGACAGGTAGAGGAAGACGAAGCAGAACAGCACCGCCAGTTCACCGCTGTTGGCCATCGGCATCAGCACGTTGCCCTGGGCCGCGTGTGCCATGAAGTAGGCTACGGCCATCTGGCCGGAAAGCAGGAAGGCGACCGGCCGGGTGAACAGGCCCAGCAGCAGCAACGCACCACCCACCAGTTCCAGGGCGGCAGCCGCGATCATCATCGGGTTGCCGGAGATGTCACCCATCGAGGCAGGATAGCCGAAGACCTTGGCGGTGCCGTGCCAGATGAAGAGATAGGCGGAGACGATGCGCAGGACGGACAGCAACGGTGCCTGCAGACGAGACAGAGCGTTCATGATGGGAAGATGTATCTATCAGGGAGGAATCGGAGCCAGGGTGGCCGGATGGGATGAACGGGTCATCACCCTCCGGGCACCTGCTGGAACGCATTGTATGCCCACTCGAATCGAAACGGTGTAGCTGCAATGGAACTGATTGTTCCCGAAAATGAAACGACGAGTGGTCTGCAATGCTCCCTCAGCGGTTCCAGAACCACCGGTTCCACATCAAGGTTGTGCCGTCATGGCCTTCAGATCAGAGCCTCCAGATCAGCGCTTCAGGGTCAGAGCTTCAGGAAGCGACCGCTGATCGCCACGAACAGCATCAGCGCCGCCACCAGCAGGAAGGCCATGGGCAGGCTGCTGTGGTGTGCGATGAAGCCGATGGCGGCTGGCCCGGCCAGCACACCGGCATAGCCCAGCGTGGACATGGCCGGGACCGCCACGCTCTGCGGCATGCTGGTCTGGCGCCCCACCGCCGTGAACAGCACCGGCACGATGTTGGAGCAGCCCAGCCCCACCATGGCGTAGCCCAGCAGTGCCGCCTGCCAGAGGGGAACCAGCGTGGCCAGCAGGATGCCGCCCATGGCCAGCAGGCCGCCCACCGTCACGACGCTGCGCCGCCCTACCCTTGCCACGATGCGGTCGCCCGTCAGGCGGCCGAAGGTCATGGTGAGCGAGAAGGCTGCAAAGCCGTAGCCGGCCTGTGCCACCGGCATGCCGTGGTTCTCGGTCAGCATCACCGCGCTCCAGTCCATCATCGAGCCTTCCACCAGGAAGACCGTCATGCACAGCATGCCCAGAAAGAGCACTTCGCCGCGCGGCAGTGCGAACGGCGGGCCTTCGGCCGGGTTTCCGTAAGGCAGGACGTGGCGCCGGATGAGCATCAGCAGCAGCACGCCAGCCAGGGCGATGCTGGACACCGTGCCGAACGGGCTCACGCCCAAGTCCATGATGGTGCTGGTGGTGGCAGCTCCCAGCAGGCCGCCCAGGCTGTAGAAGCCATGAAAGCCCGACATCAGCGGCCGCTTGTTGTCGCGCTCGACGATGACGGCCTGGATGTTCATCACGCAGTCGAAGGTGCCGATCATGGCGCCAAAGAAGAACAGCGAGGCGGCCAGCGTGATGACGTTGTGGACCGAGGCCAGCAGCGGCAGGCAGACGCACAGGGCCACGCCGCAGACCATCAGCACCTTGCGGCAGCCATGGCGGGTGCTGACCACGCCGGAAACCGGCATGGCCAGCAGGGAGCCGATGCCCAGGCATAGCAGCACCAGGCCCAGCTGCCCTTCATTGACGCCCGTGGCGGCCTTGGCCACCGGCACGAGCGAAGCCCAGGCGGCAGCCGCAAAACCGGCCAGCAGGAACAGCAGTCGCGTGCTGTGCTGCTCTGCCCTGCCCGCTGCAGGATTACGGTGGGCAGGGGTATCAGGCAAGGAGGATGTGCTCACGATCGGGCTTTGGAGGTGTCTGATGAAGGAGCGCCATTTTGAGGCGCGGACTGGGCGATGGCAGGTGCGGCGGCCGTGCCCGAAGCAGCGGGAGCGCCCTGCGGGCCGGGCGCTCCCGGGGCGTGGCCGGAGGGGGCAGCCCCGGCGCCCGATTCATGGCGCGGCCCCAGCGCCCACAGCAGCGCGGCGATGACCAGACCCGTGAAGTGGGCGATGGCCAGCCACTGGGCACTGTGAAAGAGCAACGGCGCCACGAAGGCCGAGACCAGCGCGAAGATGCTCATCTGCACGAAGCTCTGCAGCGAGGCGGCCAGGCCGCGCATCTGCGGGAAGATGCTGAGCACCTGCACCGTCATGCCGGGCACGGCCAGGGTCATGCCCAGGGAGTAGATGCCCAGCGGAATGACGGCCCACGGAACCTGCGGCGTGGCCACCGAGGTGTAGACGACGCTGGTGAAGGTGGCGCCCAGCATCAGCACGAAGCCGACGAAAGTCAGGCGGTTGGGCGCCACCTTGCGGGCCAGCCGGCGCGAGGTGCTGGAGCCGCCCAGCATGCCCAGTGTCATGGGGATGAACATCCAGGCGAAGCTGGTTTCCGACAGGCCCAGGATGTTGATGATGTAGGGTGCGGCAGAGCTGACGTAGATGGCCACGCCGATGAAGACCAGGGCGATGCTTAGCACGCGCGGGATGAACACGCGGTGGCACAGCACCTTGCCGTAGTTGCCGACGATGCGGCCCAGCTGCAGCGGCGTGCGCTGCGCCTTCGGCAGCGTCTCGGGAATGCCTAGCTGCCAGATGAGCCACAGCACGAGGCCGTAGCCGGTGAGCATGATGAATACTGAATGCCAGCCAAAGGTGGCCTGCAGCCAGCCACCGATGACGGGCGCGAACGACGGGGCAATGGAGAACACCATCATGATGAGCGCCATCACGCGCTGCGCCTCGGCGCCCTGAAAGCGGTCCTGCACGATGGTGCGCGAAAGTACCGCACCGAAGCCGGCTGCGACGCCCTGCAGGCCACGGGCCACCAGCAGGATCTGGATGTCCTTGGCGAAGATGGCCAGTGCCGAGCCCGCCGTGAACAGCAGCAGCGACACGATCACCGTGGGGCGGCGCCCGAAGCTGTCGGACAGCGTGCCGGCAAACAGCGTGGTGATGGCCATGGCGCCCACGTAGATGCTGAGCGTCTGCTGCACGGCCAGCGGCGTGGCCTGGAAGTCCTGGATGATGGCGGGAAACGAGGGCAGATAGGCATCGATGCCCAGCGCACCAACCATGGACAGCATGGCCAGCGCAATGGTGATACCGGTGTTCTTCAGCATAAGTCGGGGATGAGGAGGGATCTACGGAATACGGATGCTGGGGTCAGTCGGGGGATCCGTCAGCCTTGTTGGCAGCAGGTTGCCTGCGGATGTGGCCATCGCCCCAGGCCTTCAGGGCCGCAATGACGGGTTCCAGTGTCTGGCCGTGCTCGGTGAGCCGATATTCGACACGCGGTGGCACCTCCGGATAGATGGTACGGGCCACCAGACCATCATGTTCAAGCTCGCGCAGCTGGTTGGTGAGCATGCGCTGCGTGATGTTGGGCAGCATGCGCTTCAGCGCATTGAAGCGAAGCACCTTCCCGGTGAGCAGATGGTAGAGGATGACCCCCTTCCACTTGCCGCCGATCAGGTTCAGTGTGGCTTCCACCGGACAGCCGGCGGCACAGTCGAATCGGGCGTGTGGTGTTCTTGCCATGGGAGCGAAACAGGGAGCGCCGACGCTCTGCCCTGCGAGAGGTGGCGGTGCCCATCGGACATGGGCGCATGTCGCCAACAGACCTGCAGCAGCCGTGATGCGGCCATCCCGTCCTGCCGGGCAGGCGCAGCCAGGAAGGAGCGGATTATAGCGTCGAGATGCATGGACAGTATATTTTTCGACACTATGTGCGATTCATGTGCGTTCTTGCGGGATGCGATGGTACGGATCAGCATTGCCGGCATGCTGTCCCAGCGTGGCCAGGAGCCAGGCCGCCCCGTGTTCGATACCAGGCATCCGGATCGTCATTCATGGCGGTTCGGGCATGGGCCCGGATATCCCGTGGAGGGCCGATCGTCGGGAAGCAATGCCAATACCTTCTGCAAGGAGAACAGCCATGAAAGCCATAGGTTTCAACCAGCCCCTGCCCATTTCCGATGAACGCTCGCTGGTGGACATCGAGCTGCCTGATCCGGAGCCCGGGCCAAATGATCTGCTGGTGGCCGTCGAGGCCATTGCCGTCAATCCGGCCGATACGAAGGTGCGCGCGTCGGCACGACCGGCCGCGGGCAGCTGGCGCATCCTGGGATGGGATGCCGTGGGGACGGTATGTGCCGTGGGGCGTGACGTGAGCGGTTTCAGGGTGGGTGATCGGGTGTTCCATGCGGGAGCCATCGACCGGCCCGGCTGCTATGCGCAGCTGCAGGCGGTGGATGCACGCATCGCCGCGCATGTGCCGGAAGGCCTGAGCAACGAGGATGCCGCCGCCCTGCCCCTCACGACGCTGACCGGCTGGGAGACGCTCTTTGATCGTCTTGACGTGCAACGCCCGGTCATGGGGGCTGCACCGGCGCTGCTGGTGATTGGCGGCGCGGGCGGTGTGGGTTCCATCACGATCCAGCTGGCCCGTGCGCTGACCAGGCTGACGGTGATCGCCACGGCCTCGCGGCCCGAATCGGTGGACTGGGTGAAGCGGATGGGGGCTCACCATGTCATCGACCACAGCAGGCCGCTGGCACCGCAGGTGTCGGCCCTGGGCATCGGTGCACCGGCCTTCGTGTTCTGCACCAACGGTATTGACCGTTATCTGCCGGACATTGCGGAACTCATTGCCCCGCAGGGGCGGATTGCCATGATCGATGATCCCGAGACGCTGGATATCGTCCCGCTCAAGCGCAAGAGCCTGACGATCAGCTGGGAATTCATGTTCACGCGCTCGCTGCTGGGCACGGCGGACATCGCACGTCAGGGCGAGATCCTGCGTGAGCTGGGTGATCTGGTGACCAAGGGCAAGGTGCGCAGCACCCGGACTGAAACGCTGGGGCGCATCAATGCGCAGAATCTGCGGCGGGCTCACGAACGGCTGGAAGGTGGCCGCACGCTGGGCAAGCTGGTGCTGGCGGGATGGTGAGGATGCGCTGACGCCTCTCCCTCACCCGAGGATTTCCCCGAAAGGAAGTCCTCCAACCCCCTGCCCGCCGGCCGCGGCCGGACGGGCAGGGGCTGTCGGGCGGATCAGTTCAGACCGAACATGCCGCGCAGTTTGGACAGATCCTCGGCCAGCGTGTTGACGCGGGCGGACAGGATCTTGCGGTCGCCTTCGGTGAGCTTGTCATAGGTGACGAAGCCGCCGTCCTTGGTGCGGTATTTCTTCAGGGTGTTGAAGACCGTCTCGAAGTTCTTCTCGGTCTTGTCCAGGAAGGCCTTGTCCTCACGGGCGATCAGCGGCTTGAACAGCTCGACGATCTTGTAGGCGCCCTCGAAGTTGGCCTGGAAGTCCCACAGGTCGGTGTGGCTGTAGCGGTCTTCTTCCCCGGAGATCTTGGTGGCGGCCACTTCTTCCATCAGCACGGCGGCACCGCCCACCACTTTCTCGGGCGGGAAGGTCAGGTCGGTCAGGCGCTTGTGCAGTTCCTCGACATCGGCCTGCAGCTGATCGGCGTACTTGGCGACGCTCTTGGTGTCCTTCTGGTGCCACAGGGCATACTCGATGCGGTGGAAGCCGCCGAAGCCCGGGTCTTCCTCACGCTTCTCGTGGTCGTCGGCACGCGAGTCGATGGCGACGTCGATGTCGCTGAACAGCTCGGCGACCGGCTCGACGCGCTCATAGTGGGTGCGCACGGGGGCGAACAGCTTCTTGGCCTTTTCGATCTGGCCGGCCTTGACGGCGGCCACGAAGGCCTTGGTGTCCTTCACCAGGGCCGAGACGTTCTTGTCGACGAACAGCTTGTATTCGGCGATGGGGCCGACCAGCTCGCTGGGCTCCACGGCGGCCTGAGCGCTGATGGCGCCGAAGGCCGCGGCGTGGGCGACCAGCACGGAGATGATGCGACGGCGAAGGGTCATGTCGGTATGCTCCTCGGGGGTTGAAAGAGAGTGAAAAGAGAATAAGAAACAGAACGGATTCTGAAGGGTTGCCATTCTAGAGCCAGTTGCAATGACCCCACGAATGGCGGGGAAACCGAGGCCCTGGTGTCAGGGCCATCGGCAGCCCGGCTGCCCTGCCCCCCCTCCCGGGCGGAACCCGGTTCCGGACGGAATCCGGGCATCGGGTTGCAGGTCATGATCCCGGCCAGTTCTCTGGCCGGGGTGTGGTCTCAGGTGCGCGTGCTGCTGGCTTCCATCAGCGTGCGGCCCAGCCAGTCGTTCTCGTCACGGATGCCGGGCAGCGTGAAGAAGTACCCGCCGCCGATGGGCTTGATGTATTCCTCCAGCGGTTCGCCGTCCAGGCGCTTCTGCACGGTGATGAAGCCCTTCTCCAGGTTGGCCTGGTAGCAGATGAACAGCAGCCCCATTTCCAGCTGGCCGGACTTGGTGACGCCGTTGGAGTAGTTGAACGGCCGGCGCAGGATCAGGTTCTCTTCGGTCTGCGGGGTGCGCGGGTTGGCCAGACGGATGTGCGCATCCAGCGGCGTCTTCTGGCCTTTCGGGTCGGCGGCGTAGTTGGGCACCTGGAATTCGGTGCTGTCCGTGGCGTCCAGCGGTGCGCCGGTGTCCTTCACACGCCCGAAGATGGCTTCCTGCTCCTGCAGCGGGGTCCGGTCCCAGCGCTCGACGAAGTTGCGGATGATGCGCACGGCCTGGTAGCTGCCACCAACGGCCCAGGCGGGCTCGCCAGATTTCGGTCCCACCCAGACCACCCGGTCCATCAGCTGGGCGTCAGCGGAATCCGGGTTGGCGGAACCGTCACGGAAGCCCAGGAAGTTGCGGGCACTCTCGGCTGGCTGGCCGGGCTTGGCGGCGATGGGCGGCACGTTGCCTTCCTGCTTCCAGTGCAGGACCAGCAGGTCGGGCAGGTTCTTGATGATGTCACGCAGTGCGTTGATGATCGTGTCCGGCGTGTTGGCACAGAACTGGATCGACAGGTCACCATGGCAGAGTGACGGGTCCAGCGCGTCGTTGAAGAACTTCGTCATCTGCTGCAGGTACTTCGGCTTCACCTTGGCCAGCCCGAAGCGCTCGTCGAACATCGAGTTGCCCAGCGACACGGTGATGGTGAGCGCATCAGGCGGCAGCACGGGTCCCAGCAGGCCGGAGCTGACCGGCGGCAGCTTGGGATCGACCTGCACTTCCTTGCCGCCCTGGGTGAGGAAGGCAATGCGTTTGGTCAGCGTGCGAAAGAGCCGTTCCAGCTCCTCGCGGTCCTGGGCCAGCACGAAGAACGAGGCCAGCATGCCGGCGCTGGGGCGCGGGGTGACGACACCAGCCTGATGCTGACCCAGGTACGGCACCCGCTCCTGGAAGTGGGTGCTGAGGGGCGCATCCGTCACCTGGCCGACCGAATCATCGTCGGCGGTGCGCGGTGCCTTGCCGGTGGCTGCGGCAGCGGCCTGTGCCGTCATGCCGACCAGGCCTGCGGTTGCAGCGCCCAGCCCGCCCAGCACGTGGCGGCGGCGCATGGATTCGGGCTGGTGGGTACCCACCAGCCCGGCCGGACAGGTCGTCATGGCCTGGGCCTGGTCATGGGCTGCCGCCTGGCGGGACGAGGAGACGGTCTGGCCATGGATGCCGGCCGGACAGCCGCCCAGGGCGGCCAGACGGGATGGATCGAGCTTGTCTTGCATGGGAAGCCTCTTCTTCTGGAAATGCGATGCCTGTGGGGCTCCGGATGGGAGCCCCGGGGCGTGTCAGATGGCCATCAAAGGGATCACTCCAGTCCCAGGGCGGCGTTGACCTGGCCCAGCGTGTCGGCCAGCTGGTTGACCGGGGCGGCCACGGCCTTGCGGCCGGCATCGTCCAGGGCACCGGCCTTGAAGCCGTTTCCGTCGCGGTATGGGTCCAGCGCCTTGCCGAACTGGGCATAGCCGTCTTCGATGCCCTTCTTCAGGGCGGGAGCGGGCTTGGTCAGCAGCGGCGCCACCAGGATGGCCAGCTTGCGCGTGCCGTCGAGCGTGCCCTGCAGGTCGGAGGCCTCGGCGTGGCTCCAGGCTTCCTCGCCACCGGTGGGCAGGTTGTCGGCCGTGCGGCGCAGCAGTCGGGAGGCTGAGCTGGCCAGCCGCTCGGGCTTGATGTCCAGGGCGCTCAGTCGCTCCTTCAGCTTGCCCAGATCGGCCTGCAGTTCGTCGGCAATGGGGGCTAGCGTCTTCAGGTCGGGCGCGGACTGGCCAAACAGCGTGTATTCCAGGCGATGGAAGCCACGGAAGGCCGGATCGGCCTCACGCTTCTCGAAATAGTCGGCCCGGCCGTTGATGCGCTGATCCAGGTCGGCAAACATCTCGGCCATGGGCTCGATGCGCTTGTAGAACTGGTGGGCGGGGGCGTAGAGCGCCTGCGCTTCCTTCAGGTTGCCGGCCTTGATGGCGGCCACCAGCTGTTCGGTAGCGTCCTGCAGCTGGCTGGTCTGCGACACCATGTAGAAGCGGTATTCGGCCAGCGCCCCCAGGAAGTTCACGGCCGAGGGTCGGGCTGCTTCGGCGTCGGAATCGGCCGATGGCGTGACGTGCAGCTTGCCGCGCGGGTTGCTCAGCAGGCCGCAGGTGATGTCGTAGTCGCCGGGGCGCAGCTTGACCCGCATGGTCTGGGCGAAGCCCGGCGCGATGTTCTCGCGCTCTTCCACCACCATGATGCCGTCCAGGATCTCCCATTCCAGCGCCCGGTCGGAGTTGTTGACGATGCGGAAGGTGGTGCGACCGGCCGGCACGGTGATCTCGTTGGGCTTGCAGACCTTGCCCTCGATGGTGACCGTGACGACATCGCCCTCCTCCTTCGGGGCTTGCTGCTGGGCCTTCTGCGAGGCATACCAGAAGGCGCCCAGGCCGGCGATGACGAGGATGGCCGAGCCGCCCAGGGCGGTGCGCATCAGTGCGGAGGATTTCTTTTGGGGATCAGGCATCGGAGTTCGACGGGGTGGTTTCTGTGAACCCGGAGCGTTCCGGCCAGCCCGGAACCTCCGGAGGATTTCGGATGGATGTCGTCAGCGAGGGGCTGTGCCGACCGGGGCCGGTGCCGCCTTCATGGGACGCAGGAAGAAGAAGAGCGTGATGGCCAGGAAGGCGATGTAGACGAGGATCTCGCCCACCACGGGGGCCGACTGATAGCCCAGAAGGCCCGACAGCACGGTGCCCAGCGGGCTGTCCATGGGCAGCGTGTGGTCCAGATCGAAGACCACCGTCTGCAGCTGGTTCCAGATGCCGGCTTCGTGGAACTTGCGCAGCACCCCGGCCAGAAGCCCGGCAGCCACCAGCAGGATGAACACGCCGGTGAAGCGGAAGAAGCGCCGAAGGTTGAGCCGCACGCCACCGGAATAGAGGCCATAGCCGATGATGACGGATACCGCGATGCCGGCCAGTGCCCCGACGGGCGCCTGCCAGCCCTGGCTCTGCTGGAAGATGGCCAGCAGGAAGAAGACCGATTCCAGGCCTTCACGCGCCACGGCCAGGAAGACCATGCCGATGAGTGCCCAGCCGGCGGCATCGGTGCCATGGCCCAGTGCCCGCTCGACCGAGGCCTGCAGGTCGCCCTTGATGTTGCGCGCGGTCTTGCGCATCCAGAACACCATGGAGGTGAGCATGCCGACGGCGATGAGGCCCACCACGCCCTCGAAGAGCTCCTGCTCCTTCTGCGGGAATTCGGCCGCCATCAGCTGGAGCGCGGCGCCCGCAAACAGCGACAGTGCGCTGGCCAGCAGCACGCCCACCCAGACGGCGGGCATCAGGCCGTCACGGCCGCTCTGCTTCAGGTAACTGGCGACGATGCCGACAATGAGGGCTGCTTCGATGCCCTCGCGCAACATGATGAGAAAGGGAACAAGCATCTGGAAGGCGGGTTCAGATCAAGGGTGGATTGATACGCTACGGGACAATGATAATCATTGTTCGTAATGCGTGGTGATTGCCGCAACAGCCGCCGTGGGGTGTGATTTGGCAGCGAAGGTCTCCAGATCGTTGATTCTTCGAAGATTATGGGCCGCGCTGGTGGGCGGCAGGACCCTTGCAGGCCCAAGCCCAAGCCCAAGCCTAGGTCCAGGCACTGGCACTGATGGTCCCGCAGGTCGGCCAATAGAGTGCCTGGGAGGCCTTCCAGGAAGGCTGGCAGAAGCCTTGCGCTGACGATGGACACAAAAAAACCACCTCAAGGGTGGTTTCGTTGTTTCAGCTAACTGAAGCTTTCAAGAGTTGGCGGAGCGGACGGGGCTCGAACCCGCGACCCCCGGCGTGACAGGCCGGTATTCTAACCAACTGAACTACCGCTCCTACTCTCAACAGCTTTCAATCAACCGCTGAAGCAATCATTATATCCTGCTTTTTTTGGTTGTCAACCAGTGGTTCAAAAAAAAGCTGCAGCTCGTTGAGTTGCCTGCTGTTTTCTGATCCACAGCCCAAGCAGACTTCACCTGGACGGCAGGAAAACTTCAGTCCAGTGCCTGGCAGGTGGTGGGTGCTGAGAGTCTCGAACTCCCGACCTACGCCTTGTAAGGGCGCCGCTCTACCAACTGAGCTAAGCACCCAGTGTGCCTTGCACTGAAGCTGCGATGATAACCTGCTTTTTGCGCGCTTTGCAAGTGGGGGCGCAAAAAAAACGTCGCCTGCGGCTGAAGGCCGTGCAGGCGACGTTTTCAGCGTTTGGGGCAACGGGGCAGCCGCTGGACTGCCGCCCTGCCCCGTCCGGGTCAGTGCGCCACGATGCCGTCGTTGGGCTTGGTGGCAGCCGGCGGCGTGGCCGGGGTGGACGTGGTGTCCTCGCCCTCTTCCGGCAGCGGCTGGGGACGATGCACCAGGGCCAGTTCCAGCACCTTGTCGATCCACTTCACCGGCACGATCTCGAGGCTGTTCTTCACGTTGTCGGGGATCTCGGCCAGATCCTTGACGTTTTCCTCGGGGATGAGGGCCAGCTTGATGCCCGCACGCTGGGCGGCCAGCAGCTTCTCCTTCAGGCCGCCGATGGCCAGCACCTCGCCGCGCAGCGTGATCTCGCCGGTCATGGCCACGTCGGCACGTACCGGAATGCCGGTCAGCACCGACACCAGTGCCGTGGTCATGGCGATGCCTGCGCTGGGCCCGTCCTTCGGCGTGGCGCCCTCGGGCACGTGGACGTGGATGTCCTGCTTCTCGTAGAAGTCCGGCTTGATGCCCAGCTGTGCCGCACGGCGGCGCACCACGGTCATCGCGGCCTTGATGGACTCCTGCATCACGTCGCCCAGCTTGCCGGTGGTGAGGTTCTTGCCCTTGCCCGGCACGGCGATGGCCTCGATGGTGAGCAGCTCGCCGCCCACTTCCGTCCAGGCCAGACCATTGACCTGCCCGACCTGGTTGTTCTTCTCGGCAATGCCGTAGGTGTAGCGGCGCACGCCCAGGAAGGTGTCGAGGTTCTCGGCCGTGACGGTGATGCCCTTGAGCGACTTGTCCAGCAGCAGCGCCTTGACGGCCTTGCGGCAGATCTTGGACAGCTCGCGCTCCAGCGAACGCACGCCGGCCTCCCGCGTGTAGAAGCGCAGGATGTCGCGCAGCACCGCTTCGCTGACCGTCAGTTCACCGGCTTTGAGGCCGTTGTTCTTGATCTGCTTGGGCAGCAGGTAGCGCTGGGCAATCGAGACCTTCTCGTCCTCGGTATAGCCGGACAGGCGGATGACTTCCATCCGGTCCAGCAGCGGTGCGGGAATGTTGAAGGAGTTGGCCGTGGCCACGAACATCACGTCCGACAGGTCGTAGTCGACCTCGACGTAGTGGTCGGCAAAGGTGTCGTTCTGCTCGGGGTCGAGCACCTCCAGCAGGGCCGAAGCCGGGTCGCCACGGAAGTCCTGGCCCATCTTGTCGACTTCGTCGAGCAGGAAGAGCGGATTGCGCACGCCGACCTTGGTGATGCTTTGCAGGATCTTGCCCGGCATCGAGCCGATGTAGGTGCGGCGGTGGCCACGGATCTCGGCCTCGTCACGCACACCGCCCAGGGCCATGCGCACGAACTTGCGGTTCGTGGCGCGAGCGATGGACTGACCCAGCGAGGTCTTGCCCACGCCCGGAGGACCGACCAGGCACAGGATCGGGGCCTTCACCTTGTCGACGCGCTGCTGCACGGCGAGGTATTCAAGGATGCGCTCCTTGACCTTCTCCAGCCCGTAGTGGTCCTCGTCGAGCACCTTCTCGGCATGGGCCAGGTCATTGTTGAGCTTGCTCTTCTTCTTCCACGGCAGGGCCAGCAGCGTGTCGATGTAGTTGCGCACCACGGTGGCCTCGGCCGACATGGGCGACATCAGACGCAGCTTGCGGAACTCGCCTTCGCATTTCTTGCGGGCCTCTTCGGGCATGCGGGCGGCCTTGATCTTCTTCTCGATGTCCTCGAAGTCGGCGCCGTCCTCGCCCTCGCCCAGTTCCTTCTGGATGGCCTTGACCTGCTCGTTCAGGTAGTACTCGCGCTGGCTCTTTTCCATCTGGCGCTTGACGCGCCCGCGGATGCGTTTCTCGACCTGCAGGATGTCGAGTTCGTTCTCGATCTGCGCCAGCAGCTTCTCCAGGCGCTCGCCCACCGGCAGCGTCTCCAGCACTTCCTGCTTCTGCTCGATGCGGATGGGCAGGTGTGCGGCGATGGTGTCGGCCAGGCGGCCCGCATCCTCGATGCCGGACAGCGAGGCCAGGATCTCGGAGGGCACCTTCTTGTTGAGCTTCACGTAGTGCTCGAACTGCGACAGGATGGTGCGCCGCAGGGCTTCGACCTCGGGCGAGACCGACTCCTCGTCATGGATGTCGTCCAGCTCGCACGAGAAATACTCGCCCTCGGTGTCGACGTTGGCGATGCGTGCGCGGCTGACGCCTTCGATCAGCACCTTGACGGTACCGTCGGGCAGCTTCAGCAGCTGCAGGATGTTGGAGACGCAGCCAATGCCATAGATGTCGCTGGCGGTGGGGTCGTCCTTCGAGCCGTTCTTCTGGGCAACCAGCATGATGCTCTTGCCGGCTTCCATGGCCGCTTCCAGCGCCTTGATGGAACGCTGGCGGCCCACGAAGAGCGGGATCACCATGTGGGGGAAGACCACCACGTCGCGCAGGGGCAGCAGTGGCAGGGTCTGGTTGGGAATATGGCTATCGTTCATCGGTTTCCCGAAAAGTGTGCTGACCGCTGTACCCGGGACCGTCCTGGGCGACAGGGGTCAGCATACGAGGCATCTGGGGATGATTCCAAAAGATTACAAGAATACGCGGAGGTTGTTGCGAGTTTCCTTATGAAACCGTGTCCGGCCGGCCGCACAGCAGGGCGCGGGACGGGCGGCCGGCGCGATCCGTCGGAAGGTGGCGCGTTCTGCAGCCGCCACGCATCGACAGCACGCCGAAGGCCTGTCAGCCGTGTGAATGACGGCCGGCATGCCCGGAAAACGGGAGACTGAAAAAGCGGGTGGTGACGATGGGCAGGCACCGCCAAAGCGGGCTGGCGGCAAGGATGGTGGAAAGGACGGGTGCTGCAGAAACGGGACAGCCGGCCAAGTCTGCACGGAAGGTGTAAACGGGGCCGGCTGTTGTCGATGGTACAGGCCATCGGGTGGCGGATGCAAAGCGCCCGGATGGGCCAAGGCGGGCCCGCAGCCACCCGGACTTCCGTCCTGACGGTTGCGGGGGGATGCCCTGGCCGGTCCGGCGATCGTCAGCTGTCGCCCCCCGAGACCTTGGAGGTCTCGCTGTAGATCAGGAGGGGCTTGCTCGTGCCTTCGATGACGTTCTCGTCGATGACGACCTTCTCGACATTCTTCAGGCCGGGAAGCTCGTACATGATGTCGATCAGCGCATGCTCCAGGATGGAGCGCAGGCCACGCGCACCGGCCTTGCGCTTGAGCGCCTGACGGGCGATGGCCTTGAGCGCGGCCGGACGGATGTCCAGCTCGACGCCTTCCATCGAGAAGAGCTTCTGGTATTGCTTGACCAGTGCGTTCTTCGGCTCGGTGAGGATGCGGACCAGCGTGGCCTCGTCCAGCTCGTCCAGCGTGGCCAGCACCGGCAGGCGGCCCACCAGTTCGGGGATCAGGCCGAACTTGATCAGGTCGTCAGGCTCGATGTCCTGGAAGAGTTCCGAGAGGCTGCGGTCGGACGCCCCCTTGACCTGGGCGCCAAAACCGATGCCGGAGCGCTCGGAACGGTCGCGGATCACCTTGTCCATGCCGTCGAAGGCGCCACCGCAGATGAACAGGATGTTGGTGGTGTCGACCTGCACGAAGTCCTGGTTGGGGTGCTTGCGCCCACCCTGCGGCGGGATCGAGGCCACGGTGCCCTCGATGAGCTTCAGCAGCGCCTGCTGCACGCCCTCGCCCGACACGTCGCGGGTGATGGACGGGTTGTCGGCCTTGCGCGAGATCTTGTCGATCTCGTCGATGTAGACGATGCCCGTCTGGGCCTTGTCGATCTCGTAGTTGCAGGCGGCCAGCAGCTTCTGGATGATGCTCTCGACGTCCTCGCCGACGTAGCCGGCTTCGGTGAGTGTGGTGGCATCGGCCATCACGAAGGGCACGTTGAGCAGCCGCGCCAGCGTCTGGGCCAGCAGCGTCTTGCCCGAACCGGTGGGGCCGACCAGCAGGATGTTGCTCTTGGTCAGCTCCACGTCGTCCTTGTCGCCCTTGTGGCGCAACCGCTTGTAGTGGTTGTAGACCGCCACGGCCAGCGTGCGCTTGGCCTTCTGCTGGCCAATCACGTACTGGTCGAGGATGGCCGCGATCTCGGACGGGATGGGCAGCTCGCTGGACGGCGTGCCGGGGGCCTCGCCCTGCACTTCGTCACGGATGATCTCGTTGCACAGGTCGATGCATTCGTCGCAGATGTAGACCGACGGACCCGCGATCAGCTTGCGGGTCTCGTGCTGGCTCTTGCCGCAGAACGAGCAGTAGAGGGGCTTGTCGGAGGATCCTGTGTTGTCGGGCATGCGCTGTATCTCCGGTCTCTTACTTGCTGCCGGCGTCGGCTTTGGCAGTGGCCTCGGTGCGCGAGGTCATCACCTTGTCGATGAGGCCGTATTCCAGGGCCTCGTCGGCGGACATGAAGTTGTCGCGCTCGGTGTCGCGCTCGATGCGCTCCAGCGGCTGGCCGGTGCGGTCAGCCAGGATCTGGTTCAGGCGCTTGCGCAGATAGATGATCTCCTTGGCGTGGATCTCGATGTCCGAGGCCTGGCCCTGGGCGCCGCCCGAGGGCTGGTGGATCATGATGCGCGAGTTGGGCAGCGAATGACGCTTGCCCTTGGCGCCGGCGGCCAGCAGGAAGGCGCCCATGCTGGCGGCAAAGCCGATGCACAGCGTGGAGACGTCGGGCTTGACGAACTGCATGGTGTCGAAGATGCCCAGACCCGCCGAGACGGAGCCACCGGGGGAATTGATGTAGAAGTGGATGTCCTTGTCCGGGTTCTCGCTTTCCAGATACAGCATCTGGGCCACGGCCAGGTTGGCGGACTGGTCCATCACCGGGCCCACCAGGAACACCACGCGCTCGCGCAGCAGGCGCGAGTAGATGTCGTAGGCACGCTCGCCCCGACCGCTCTGCTCGATGACGATGGGCACCATGCCCAGTCCCTGGGGAGCCTGTGCGACGGCCTGCGGGGCGAAGGGATCGGTGGCCTGCACCAGGTGCAGGTTGACCTGATCCTCGACCAAGCTGTTGAAGGTCATGAATGCTTCCTCGATGGTGGGGCGAAAATGCAAACCGGCCGGAATGTCACCGACCGGTCTTGCACAACCCATATGGGGATGTTGCGGAGGGCCGCAAGGTGGCGGGCTCCGGAGGAGCCCCGCCGCCCGTGGCATCCGGCGTGCCTGATGGGGGCGCCGCCGGACAGGCGCCGGTGGCGGCAGGAAGGGCTGATCAGGCCAGACCCTTCATCAGCTCGTCGAAGCTGACCTCGTGGTCAGTGACCTTGGCCTTGGACAGCAGCCAGTCAACGACGTTCTGCTCGACGACCAGGGCCTCGACCTCGGCCAGACGGTCACGGTCGCTGAAGTACCAGCGGATCACCTCGGCCGGGTTCTCGTAGGTGGAGGCGAATTCCTCGATCTGCTTGCGGATCTGCTCGGGCTTGGCCTGCAGGGCGTTCTCGCGCACCACTTCGGAGACGATCAGGCCCAGACGCACACGGCGGGTGGCCTGTTCGGTGAAGGCGTCGGTGGGCACCGGCGGGGCCTTGCGCAGATCCACGCCGCGGGCCTGCAGGTCCTCGCGCATGCGGGCGGCCAGCGACTCGGCTTCCTGGGCGACCAGGGCCTTGGGCAGCTCGATGTCGGCCAGGCCGACGATCTTGTCCATGACGGAGCTCTTGGTGCGCGACTGCACGCGCTGACGGACCTCGCGCTCCAGGTTGGTGCGCACGTCGGCACGGAACTTCTCGACGTCACCGTCTTCCTGGCCCATCTGGCGGGCGAAGTCGGCATCGACCTCGGGCAGCTCGGGGGCCTCGACCTTCTGGATCTTGACCTCGAACTGGGCGGTCTTGCCGGCCAGGTGCTCGGCGTTGTAGTCGTCGGGGAACTTCACGTCGAAGGTGACGGTCTCGCCAGCCTTCTTGCCCAGCACGCCGGCTTCGAAGTCGGGCAGCATGCGGCCTTCGCCCAGCACCATCGGGAAGCCTTCGGCGGAACCGCCGGGGAAGGCTTCACCGTCGAGCTTGCCCAAGAAGTCGATGGTGGCACGGTCGCCCTTCTCGCCGGCGCGATCGACGGCCTTCCAGCGGGTGCGCTGCTTGCGCAGCACGTCGATGGTGGCCTCCAGGGCCTTGTCGTCGACGCTGGCGTTGTAGCGGTCGACTTCCAGCGTGGCCGGGTCACCCAGCTTCACGTCGGGGTAGACCTCGAAGGTGGCGACGAATTCGGTGGCGTTGGGGCCCTGGCTCTCGTCCTTGGGAGCGATCTCGGGCTGGCCGGCCACGCGCAGGTTCTCGGCCTGCACGGCGTCGCTGAAGGCGCGCGAGATGGCTTCGCCGAGGACTTCGGAATGCACCTGCGGACCGTAGCTCTGCTCGATCAGGCGCACCGGCACCTTGCCGGGGCGGAAGCCCGGCATGCGGGTGGTCTTGGCCATCGAACGCAAGCGCTCCTGGACCTTGGAGGAAATGTCGGCCGGGTTTACCGAAAGCGTCAGCCGGCGTTCCAGGGTGCCGGTTGTTTCAAGCTGGGAAGCCATCCGTCGTTGAGTTCCGTTGGGTTGGTTGTTCAAGAAAAGGCAGGCTGGTGCGGCTGAAAGGACTCGAACCTTCACACCTTGCGGCGCCAGAACCTAAATCTGGTGCGTCTACCAATTTCGCCACAGCCGCAGGACCGGAAAAGGACCGGTTGCAGGCGCTGCCGCGACGTACCACCGGGCACCGTTGCCGGCGTCGGGGCAGCCCGATGCGGCGCGGGACGTCGTTTCCCGGCAAGGCACGGGCCGCAGGCAGCGCGTCAATCTCAATGATTCTAGCTGAAACAGGAAAGAGGATGCGGGCCGGCCCCTGGTTGCGGCGCCGTGAGGGGACTGCCCTCCCCCGTTTGCACCAGGGGCAGGCCTGGGGCCGCGTCACCGACGTTGTATCCGGCAAACAGTGACCCCGAGGCGTGCTGTCAGGCAGCGGTGTGCTGCGGCGGACGGATGCGGTACCAGGCGACGTAGAGCGCCGGCACCATCAGGAGCGTGAGCACCGTGGCCACCACCAGGCCGCCCATGATCGAGACGGCCATGGGCCCCCACAGCACGTCGCGCGACAGCGGGATCATGGCCAGGATGGCCGCGGCGGCGGTGAGGGTGATGGGCCGGAAGCGCCGCACGGTGGCCTCGCGCACGGCCTCCCATGGCGTGTGCCCCTCGTCGATGTCCTGGCGGATCTGATCCACCAGAATGACGGTGTTGCGCATGATGATGCCAGCCAGTGCAATGGTACCCAGCATGGCGACGAAGCCGAAGGGGCGACCTGAGACAAGCAGCGCCGCCACCACGCCGACGATGCCCAGCGGTGCGGTGAGCATCACCATCAGCACGAGCGAGAAGCGCCGCAGCTGCAGCATCAGCAGCGTGAGGATCAGGCCCACCATCAGCGGCATGCCGCTCACGATGGAGGCCTGGGCGCTGACGTTCTCCTCCTCGGGGCCACCCGCTTCGATGCGGTAGCCGGCCGGCAGCCCGGCCCGGATCGTCTTCAGCTGGCGCTGGATCTGGTGCATCACGTCCGGTCCCTGCACGCCGTCCACGACGTCGGCGTTGACGGTCAGCGTGGGGATGCGGCTTCGGCGCCAGAGGATGGGCTCCTCCATCACCTGGCGCAGCGTGGCCACCTGCGACAGCGGGACGGTACTGCCCAGCGCCGTGGTGATCGGAAGGGAACCCAGCGCCGACAGATCGTTGCGCTCGTTCCGAGGGGCCCGCATGATCACCGGGAGCAGCTGGTCACCCTCATGCAGCGTGCCGATGGTGGCGCCATCGATGATGCCGCCCAGCGCCCGGCTGATCTGTCCGCTGGACAGGCCCACGGCACGCGCCCGGTCCTGGTCCACGTCGACCTGGATGCTGGGGCTGCGCTCGCCCCAGTTCAGGTGAGGCTCGACGGTGTAGGGGTTGGCGCGTACCACCTCCAGCACCTGATTGGCGATGCGCTTGATCGTGCCGACGTCCGGCCCCCCGATGCGGAACTGCACCGGGAAGGCCACGGGCGGGCCCAGCGGCGTGAGGTATGCGCGGGCACGCACGCCCGGGAAGTTGCTGGCCAGCTCGGCCTGCAGTCGCGGCATCAGCCGGTTGCGTGCTTCCACGTCCGGGGTCAGCACGACGAACTGCGCATAGTTGGTGCGGTAGAGCTGCTGGTCCAGCGACAGGAAGTAGCGCGGGCTGCCGTTGCCCACGTAGGCCACGAAGCTCTGCACGTCGCGGTCCCTGGCCAGCCAGGTCTCCAGCTGTTCGGACTGCGCCCGGGTGGCCGCCAGGCTGGCGCCCTCGGGCAGCCACAGGTCCACCAGGATCTCGGCGCGATCGGAGGGCGGGAAGAACTGCTTGGTGGTGACCTGCATGCCGGCCATCCCGGCCGCCAGCAGCAGTACCGTGATGCCCAGCGTGATCCAGCGGTGACGCATGGCGCCCTCGATGGTCGCGCGCAGCCGGCGGTAGAACGGGGTATGGAAAAGCGCGTGCTCCGCGCCGTGAGCCGTGCTGCTGACTGCGCCGGCCTCGGCGGACGTGGTCAGGGCCTGCTTCGCGTGTACATCCGGATTCGCCGCGGCAACCGGTGCGTCGCGGCCGCGGAGCAGGTAGGTGCCGATGAAGGGCACGGCACCGACGGCCATCACCCACGAGATGAGCAGGGCCAGGGTGACGACCGCGAAGATGGCGAAGGTGTATTCGCCGGTGGACGAGCGCGCGGTGGCGATGGGCAGAAAGCCCACGGCCGTGATCAGCGTGCCGGTCAGCATCGGGAAAGCGGTGCTGGTGTAGGCGTAGGTGGCGGCATGGAAGGTGTCCAGCCCCTCTTCCAGTTTACGGGCCATCATCTCGATGGAGATCATCGCGTCGTCGACCAGTAGGCCCAGGGCGATGATGAGCGCGCCGGTGGAGACACGGTGCAGGTCGATGCCGAAGACCTTCATGCCCAGGAAGGTAGCCGCCAGAACCAGCGGGATGGACAGTGCCACCACCATGCCGGCACGCAGTCCCAGACTCAGCAGGCTGACCGCCAGCACGATGATGACCGCTTCCAGCAGCGAGCGCGTGAAGACATCCACAGCCCCTTCCACCACCTTGGGCTGGTCGGAAACCTTGCCGAACTCGATGCCCACCGGCAGATCGGCACGCAGCTCGCGCATGCGGGCATCCAGGTTGCGGCCCAGCTGCAGCACGTCGCCGTTGCCCACCATCGAGACGGCGATGCCGATGGCATCCTTGCCCTGGTAGCGCATCACCATGGTGGGCGGATCCTGATAGCCGCGGGTGACGCTGGCAATGTCCCCCAGCCGGATGATGCGCCCGCCCACGGTCAGTCGCAGCGCCTGGACGGCCTTCACGTTGTCGAACTGGCCGCTCACGTTCAGCCGCACGCTGCGCGCGTCGGTATGCAGGGTGCCGGCCGAGGCCACCAGGTTCTGTGCCTGCATCTCGCGGGCAATGGCTTCGGGCGTCAGGCCCAGCCGAGCCAGTCGCGTGGCCGACAGGGTGACGTGGATCTGTTCGGGCTGCACGCCCACCAGCTCCACCTTGGCCACATCGGGCACGTGCAGCAGCTGGTCGCGCACGTCCTCGGCGTAGCGGCGCAGCCGCGCCATGTCGATGCCGTCGCCGGTCATCGCGTAGATGGTGCCGAAGACGTCGCCGAATTCATCGTTGAAGAATGGCCCCTGGATGGCAGGCGGCAGCCGGTAGCGGATGTCGCCGATCTTCTTGCGCACTTGGTACCAGTAGTCCTTCACCTTGTCGGGCGGCGAGGAGTCCTTCAGCATCAGCACGACCAGCGACTCACCCGGTTTGGAGTAGCTGGTGGTGTACTTGAAGTACGGAATCTCCTGCACCGTCTTCTCGATGCGGTCGGTGACGAGTTCGTCCACCTGCTGGGCCGTGGCGCCCGGCCAGAGCGTGCGCACCACCATCGCCCGGAAGGTGTAGTCGGGGTCCTCGCGCTGGCCCAGGCTGAAGAAGGCCAGCGCACCGCCGATGCCGCAGATCAGCAGGAAAAAGAGCGTCACCTGCCGGTAGCGCAACGCAACGGCCGAGAGGTTGAAGCCCTCGCGCCGGGTGGCGCTGGAATGTGCGGTCTGTGGGGTTTCTGGAAGGTTCGGCATCGTCATGCCCCGCCGTCCTTGCGCTGCGCATCCGGGCGTCCGTGTCCTTCGGGACCGCCCTGCCCGGTGCCCTGGCTGTCCCGGCGCTTGCCGGGCAGTTGCACCTTCTGACCGTCGCGCAGCAGATTGGCACCGGCCACCACCACCTCGTCACCGGCCGACAGGCCCTGGCGGATCACCACCCGGTTGCCGCTGGCGGCGCCCAGCACGACGGGCCGGGCACGCACGGTGGAAGACGTGCGATCCAGCACCCAGACCTGGGTGCCGTCGTCACGGCTGTAGAGCGCGCTCAGCGGCACGCTCAGCACGTCGGCATCGGTGCGGGGCGCATGGACGACGGCACTCATGCCCAGGGCCACCTCATGGGTGTCGCCCTGCAGGGCCAGCCGGGCTGCGTAGGTGCGCGAGGCCGGATCGGCAGCGGGCGACAGTTCGCGTAGCATGGCCTCCCAGTGCTTGCCGGGCAGACCCGGAAACTCGACCCGCCACGTGCCGGCAGAACGGGTGCGGGCCAGATCGGCTTCGGGAATGGCCACGGCCACTTCCACGTCCCCCTGGGCCGCGACGCGCATGACCGGCTGACCCGCCGCCACGACCTGGCCGGCCTCCACCTGCACGGCCGTCACCACGCCATCGACCTTGCTCACCAGCTGACGGTAGCCAAAGGCGTTGTCGGCCTGGTGCGCCTGGGCGTTGGCGGCCTTCAGCCGGGCCTGTGCCACGTCCACCGCGGCGCGTGCCCGATCCACGTTGGCGCTGCTCACGAAATTCCTGGCATGCAGCCGTTCGGCGCGCTCCAGGTCGGCCTGGGCCAGCTGCAGCTCGCTGCGGGCCGCCAGCTGATCGGCACGGCGAGCGTTGACCAGCGGCTTGAGGTCCACGGGATCAATGCGGGCCAACACTTGCCCGGTTGTCACGGCATCGCCCGTATCCACCTGTCGCTCGATGACGCGGCCTCCGGTCTGGAAGGCGTAGCTGACCTCGGCGCGTGCCCGCACCTCTCCGGCCAGGGACCAGCCATCCAGGAGCGGTGCGGGCCGGATCACTTCGGAGAGCACCGGCCGGGGCGGCTCTTCGGGGTGCGCGGGTTTCTGACCGCAACCGGCCAGCAGGAAAGCACCGGTGCAGGCCAGCGCCAGTATCCGGAACGGGCCTCTGGCCAGGGGAGATGTGGGTAGGCAGCAGACCATGATCGATATGACGAAAGAAAGAGTCTGTCAATGACCGATGAGTCATCAATTTGGCCCATAATATCGCATCCGTGCAGAAGACGGTCAGTTCGCTGGCTACAATCCCGTGCCATGAATCCAGCGCGTACCACCACGGACGCTGACGGACAAGCATCCGACAGCCTTCCCCTCAGTCAGGCTTCCAGGCCCTGGCATGGGGTCGATCATGCCGAGAACTTCCCGGTGGGGTCGTGGCTTGTGCCCGCACGCCTGCGCCCGGCCGTGCTGGCCATCTACCGGTTTGCCCGCCATGCCGACGATCTGGCGGACGAGGGCGACGTGCCGACGTCCGAGCGCGAGGCGGCGCTACAGGCGCTGCACGCGGCGCTGGATGAGGCCGCTCGGGGCGTCCCCAGCGGGGTGCCGGTGGTGGATGGGCTGGTGGCCTCGGTGCAGCGCCACGGGCTGCACTGGCGTCATTTCCACGATCTGCTGGATGCCTTCCTGCAGGATCTGCGGGTGACACGCTACGACACCGAGGCTCAGGTACAGGATTACTGCCGCCGCTCGGCCAACCCGGTGGGACGGCTGCTGCTGCAGCTGTACGGGGTGGGATCGGACACGGCGCTGGCGCAATCCGACGCCATCTGCAGCGCCCTGCAGCGCATCAATTTCCTGCAGGACATTGGCATCGATGCTGCCAAGGATCGGGTCTACCTGCCTGCGACCACACTGGCCGCGGCCGGCAGCAGCGCCGAGATGCTGCTGACCGAGGCCCGTGCAGGCCGCCTGGGCGCCGCCAGCCGTCAGGCCGTGCGCCTGGAATGGCAGAGCACCCAGGCCCAGCTGCTGGCCGGTGTGGCATTGCCGCAGCAGTTGCCCTGGCGCCTGGCGGCTGAACTGCGTTTCATCATCGCCGGCGGCCAGCGCATTCTGGACCGGATCGCCCATGCCGATTACGATTCCGTGGCCCGTCGCCCTGCCCTGGGCTGGCGCGATGGCCCCGCCTTGCTGCGCCAGGCGCTTTTCCCCCGCCGTCAGGCCTGACCCCGTTTTCCGTCCACGACGACACCGTTTTCATGACACCGGATGAATACTGCCAGGACAAGGCAGTGAAGAGTGGTTCCAGCTTCTACTACAGCTTTCTCTTCCTGCCGCCCGAGCGGCGGCGCGCCATCACCGCGCTCTACGCCTACTGCCGCGAGGTCGATGACGTGGCCGACTCGCAGGGCGATCGCAACGTGGCCCGGCGCAAGCTCGACTGGTGGGCCCAGGAAGTGGGCGCCCTCTTTGAAGGGGCGCCCACCCATCCCGTCACGCGCGCCCTGCAGCCTTTCCTGGAACCGTATGGCCTGCGCCGCCGCCAGCTGGTGGAGGTCATCGACGGCATGCGCATGGATCTGGACGGCGAACGCTATCTGGATTTCGAGGGGCTGAAGCTCTACTGTCGCCGCGCCGCCGGCGTGGTCGGCGAGATGTCGGCTGCCATCTTCGGCTACGAGGATCCGAAGACGCTGCAGTACGCCGACCGGCTGGGGCTGGCCTTCCAGCTCACCAACATCATCCGCGATGTGGGCGAGGACGCCCGGCTCGGGCGCGTCTATCTGCCGCAGCAGGACCTGATCCGTCATGGCCTGAGTCGCCAGCAGATCCTGTCGGCCCGTGCCGAGGTGCAGGAATCGCCCGCCTTCCGGGCGCTGATGGCCGAACAGGTGGTGCGGGCCCGGCGAGCCTACCGCGAAGCCTTTGACCTGCTGTCGGATGTCGACCGCGCCCGTCAGCGGCCGGGGCTGATCATGGCGGCCATCTATGCCAGCCTGCTCGACGAGATCGCGCACAGTGGCTATCCGGTCATGACCCAGCGCATTGCGCTCACGCCGCTGCGCAAGTTCTGGCTGGCCTGCCGCACACGCGCCACCGGTCGCCCGCCCCGCATCACGACCGACCCGGCCTGACGCCCATGCGTATCGACGGAACGCCGGAGGCTTCCCTCCGGAATGTCCCTGCGCTGCGTGATGACATGCCGCCCGTGGCCATCGTGGGAGCGGGCTGGGCCGGGCTGTCGGCTGCGCTGCACCTGCGGCGAGCCGGTGTGCCGGTGCAGGTGCTGGAAGCGGCGCCCCAGGCCGGTGGCCGGGCCCGGAGCCAGAGGCTGCCCTGGCCGGACACTGATGGCATCCTGCTGGACAACGGGCAGCACCTGCTGCTGGGCGCCTACCGTGACACGCTGGCGCTGGTGGACTGGCTGGGTGGTCAGGGCATGCAGCGCTTGCCGCTGCACTGGGAAAATGCGGCCGGCCTGCGGCTGAAGCGGCGGCGCCATGCCCCGGTCGTGTCCGGGGACGGTCCGGTGGGGCTGAATCCGGCGGAGTCCCTGTCGTTGCTGACCGCCTTGCTGTCGGCGCGGGGCCTGACGCTGGGCCAGCGGCTGCACCTGCTGCGCACCCTGGCGCTGGCCAGGCTGAGTGGCTGGCACCCTCCCATGGGCGTGCGCACCGTGGCCGACTGGTACAGGCGGACCCATCAGCCCCCGGTGCTGGTACGGCAGCTGTGGGATCCGCTGGTGGTCAGCGCCATGAACACGCCGCCGGAACTGGCTTCGGCCCAGGTCTTCCTGCGGGTGCTGCGCGACAGCCTGGGCCGTGCGCCGACCGCCAGCGACTTCGTGCTGGCCGGTCAGGACCTGGGGGCTCTCTTCGTCGATCCGGCCCTGGCCTGGCTGGAAGCGCAGGGGTGTCCGGTACAGCTTCGGACGCCGGTCCGCGAGATCCGTGTGGGCCGTCTGGGCAGCACCCCGGGCACCGAAGGGGCATGGACCGCCTCGCCGGGCGGTGTCGGCTACATGTTGCGTACCGGCAGCGCCGGTCAGGACGACCGGACGCTGGAGGCGCGCCAGGTCATTCTGGCCTGCCCGCCACCCACCAGCGCGCGGCTGCTGGCCAACATTGCGCCGGCCTCCTTTCTGGCGCCACTCAACGGCTTTGGCTGGCGTCCCATCACCACGGCCTATGTCGGCTGGCGGGCGGCCAACCCCGATCTGCCTGCCCGGCTGCCGGCCGTCTTCTCCCTGGTGGGCGGCCAGGGCGAGTCGGGGCCCGCGCACTGGTTCTTCGACCGAGGCGAACAGGCGGGCTGGCGACTGGGGGCCATGGTGATCAGCGACAGCGAGGCAGCCCAGGCCGAGGGCGAGGCCGCCTTCCAGGTGGCCCTGCAGCGTCAGCTCACCGAGCTGATGAAGCTGCCGCCGGCCGAGCACATGGTGCTGATCCACGAAAAGCGCGCCACCTTCGCCTGCACCGACGATCGTCCGACGGTGCCGCCGGGCTACTTGCTGCCACAGCTGCCGGGCGTGGTACTGGCTGGTGACTACAGCTACGGCGGCTATCCGGCCACGCTGGAAGGCGCGGTACGCAGCGGCCGGATGGCGGCCGAGATCCTGCTGGACGACCTGGGCTGAAGCGCCCTGCCTGCAGGATCCAGGCTGGCTGCACCGCTGGTGTATGGCAAGCCCCCTGAAGCCCACTGCCCGCAGCATCCGGCCCTCAAGAATCGGCGCGGCCACAGCCAGAAACATCGAAGTCGTCTGCCTGCAGGGTCCCGCTGCGCACGCCGGCTTGAGGGGGCGGCTTGAAGGGGCGCTCAGTCCCAGGCGTGGGCAATGGCCTGGTCGATGCGCTCCACCGCGATGACGTCCAGCCCGGCCAGCGGCTTGCGCGGTGCGTTGGCCTTGGGGCAGATCACCCGCGAGAAACCCAGTTTCAGCGCTTCGCGCAGCCGTTCCTGTCCCCGTGGCGACGGGCGCACCTCGCCGGCCAGGCCCAGCTCGCCGAACACGGCGAGCCCCCGCGGCAGCGGCCGGTTCTTCAGCGACGACAGCACGGCCAGCACGACGGCCAGGTCAGCCGCCGGTTCGGTGATGCGCACGCCGCCCACGGCGTTCAGGAACACGTCCTGATCGTGGTACTGGATGCCGGCATGGCGGTTAAGCACGGCCAGCAGCAGCGACAGCCGCATCGGATCCAGGCCCACGCACAGCCGGCGCGGCGCCCCGCCGGCGGACTGGTCCACCAGCGCCTGGATCTCCACCAGCAGCGGCCGCGTGCCTTCCTGGGTGATGAGCACGCAGGAACCCGACACCGGGTCGGCATGCTGCGACAGAAAGAGCGCCGACGGGTTGGTGACGGCCTTCAGTCCCCGGTCGGTCATGCCGAACACGCCCAGCTCGTTCACGGCCCCGAAGCGGTTCTTGATGGCGCGGATCAGCCGGTAGGTGGAGTGGCTGTCGCCCTCGAAGTACAGCACCGTGTCGACCATGTGCTCCAGGATGCGCGGCCCGGCCAGCGCCCCTTCCTTGGTCACGTGGCCGATCATCACCACCGCCACGCCCTGCTGCTTGGCCAGCCGGGTGAGCTGCGCGGCGCAGTCGCGCACCTGAGACACACTGCCGGGGGCCGACTGCAGGTCGTCGCTCATCATCGTCTGGATGGAGTCGATGACCACCACCGCCGGCTTGACCTGCTCGATGGCCTGGGTGATGTGGGCCAGTGAAACCTCGGCCAGCATCGGCAGCGTCGAGCCGTCAATGCCCAGGCGCGCACCGCGCAAGGCCACCTGTGCCAGCGACTCCTCGCCGCTCACGTACAGCACCCGCTGGTTCTGCGACATCAGTGCCAGCGCCTGAAGCAGCAGCGTGGACTTGCCGATGCCTGGGTCGCCCCCGATCAGCACGACCGAACCGGGCACCATGCCGCCGCCCAGCACGCGATCGAACTCGGCCAGCCCGGTCGGCAGCCGGGGCACCGTGTCCACCGGCACCTCCGACAGCAGCGCAATCGACGAGGTCTCGGCCAGCATGCCCGTCGTCGGGCGTCGGCCACCGGCGTCCTTCTTGGGCAGGCAGAATTCCTCCAGCGTGTTCCAGGCCTGGCAGGCTGGGCACTGTCCCAGCCACTTCGCCGTGGTGTTGCCGCATTCACGGCAGACGAACTGGGTCTTGGCCGTCGCCATGTTCAGACCACCCGACGGCGCACACGGGGCGCCACCGCACACATCAGCTCATAGCCCAGTGTGCCGGCGGACTCGGCCACCTCGTCGATCGACACCGCATCGCCCCACAGCTCCACCGGGGCGCCGGGTCCTGCGTCGGGGATCGGCGTCAGGTCCACGGCCAGCATGTCCATTGACACCCGGCCCAGCGTGCGGGTACGTACGCCATCCACCACGACCGGCGTGCCCGTGGGGGCCACTCGTGGGTAGCCATCCGCATAGCCGCAATCGACGATGCCGACTCGCAGCGGCTGCTTGGCCACGAAGAGGCCGCCGTAACCGGTGGCCTCGCCCGGGGTCAGCCGTTGCACGGCCATCACGCTGCCGGTCAGCTGCATGGCAGCACGCAGCCCCAGCGAAGCGGCGCTCTGCCCTGCAAAGGGGGTGGCACCGTACAGGGCAATGCCCGGACGCGCCCAGGCCCGATAGGCCTGGGGCAACGTGAAGAGCGCGGCCGAATTGGCCACGCAGTGTTCCAGCGCCTGCCCGGCCGGCAGCCGTGCCTGCACGGCACGTGCCACGGCATCGAAGGTGGCCAGCGGCTGGAGGGCTCCGCCCGGGGTGTCCGCATTGGCAAAGTGCGTCATCATGCCGCGAAGCCGCACGCCCGGCGTGGCCAGCACCTGCGTGAGGTAAGCATCCACGTCATCGGACTTGAGCCCCAGCCGGTTCAGTCCTGTGTTCAGCTTCAGGTACACATCCACCGGTGGCCCGTCGTGGGCAGCCAGCCACTGCAGATGGCGTGGCTGGTGGATGGCCAGCGTCAGCCCCTGCGCGGCGGCCTGCGCCACGTCCGTGGCATCGAAGGCGCCTTCCAGCATCAGGATCGGTTTGTTCCAGCCGTGTCGGCGCAGCCAGTCGGCCGCCTCGAATTCCAGCAGGGCCATGCCGTCGGCATCGGCAAAGCCGGTCAGCGCGTTGGCCAGGCCGTGGCCGTAGGCGTCGGCCTTCACCACTGCCCACAGGCGGGTATCGGCCTGGGCATGGCCATCCGGGCGGTTCTCTTGAACCTGGCGGCGTATCCGGGCCAGGTTGTGCGCCATCGCCGAGGGCGAGACGCTTGCAGTCAATGATCTAGGCATGGTGGTGATGATAGAGCGTGTTACGAAGCGCTGCCCGGCCATGGCGATGTTGCGGGTATCATCGCCACCACATGTGCAGTGACCGTGGCAGGAACTACGGCACACTGTGCCCATACAAACTGACTGGAATGGAAACGTCCGGATGAAACCCGGTTTCTACACCATCATGGCAGCGCAGTTCCTGTCGTCGCTGGCCGACAACGCGCTGCTGATTGCCGCCATCGCCCTGTTGCGCGAGGCACAGTCGGCCGACTGGCTGATCCCCTTCCTGAAGCTGGTCTTCGTCGTCTCCTACGTCATGCTGGCCCCCTTCGTCGGCGCCTTTGCCGACTCCATTCCCAAGGGCCGCGTGATGTTCCTGACCAACGCCATCAAGCTGGTGGGCTGCATCCTGCTGCTGGGCATGCTGCCGCCGCTGATGGCCTATGCGCTGGTGGGCTTTGGTGCCGCAGCCTACTCGCCGGCCAAGTACGGCATCCTCACCGAGCTGCTGCCGCCCGACAAGCTGGTGGCCGCCAACGGCTGGATCGAGGGAACCACTGTCGCGTCGATCATCCTGGGGACCGTGCTGGGTGGCGTGCTCATCTCGCCCCATGTCGCGCCCTGGCTGCTGTCGTTCGACCTGCCCTTCATCGATACCCACATCGACACCCCGGCCGAGGCTGCCGTGGTGGTCACCATCGGCATCTATGCGCTGGCGGCCCTCTTCAACCTGCGCATCCCCGACACGGGCGCCCGCTACCCGGGCCGCACCTCCAACCCGTTCACGCTGCTGCGCATCTTCTGGCACTGCAACCTCACCCTCTGGCGTGATCCGCTGGGCCAGATCGCGCTGGCCGTCACCACGCTCTTCTGGGGGGCCGGTGCCTCGCTGCAGTTCCTGGTGCTGAAATGGGCCGAGCATCAGCTCGACATGCGGCTGGATCAGGCCACCCGCCTGCAGGGTGTCGTGGCCCTGGGCGTGGCGCTGGGCGCCGTGCTGGCGGCCAGCTGGGTGCCGCTTCGCCGCTCGCTGCGCGTGCTGCCGCTGGGTGTGGCCATGGGCTTTGCCATCATGCTCATGACCATCGTCCACAACGAGGCCATGGCCATGCTCGTGCTGCTGGTCATCGGCATCCTGTCGGGCTTCTTCGTGGTGCCCATGAACGCGCTGCTGCAGCACCGCGGCTACGTGGTGATGAGCGCGGGCAACTCCATTGCCGTGCAGAACTTCAACGAGAACCTCAACATTCTGGTGATGCTGTCGTTCTACGCGCTGATGCTGTGGCTGGACCTGCCCATCAATACCGTGGCTGTGCTCTTCGGTCTGGCCGTGGCCAGCGTCATGCTGCTGGTGATCCTCTGGCACCGGCGCAACCAGCGCCGCTTCGACAGCGAAGTGCATATCGGCGAGGATCCTCGCCACGGCAACATTCCGACGCCCCACTGAGGATGCACCCTGCCGGCCGGAGGCGCTCTGCCTCCGGTCGCCGATCAGACGGGTGTGCGCGCGGCGTCCAGTGCCTCCACCGCTGACAGCGCCAGGCACAGGTCTTCCCAGCCTTTCAGCTTGTCGCGCTGGTTGCGCAGCAGATAGGCCGGGTGATAGGTGACCACCACCGGCACCTGACGGCCGTCCAGCGTGATGTGGTGCAGCTTGTTGCGCAGCCGGCCGATCTGCAGGTCAGAGTGCAGCACGCTCTGCGCCGCAAAGCGTCCCAGCAGCAGGATGCAGTCCGGCTGAACCAGCCGGATCTGCTCGTACAGGTAGCCTTCGCAGGCCGCCACCTCGTCAGGTTCGGGGTTCCGGTTGTTGGGCGGGCGGCACTTCAGCACGTTGGCGATGAACACGTCCACGGCTGAATCAATGCCGGCTGCATCCAGCATCGCGTCCAGCAGCTTGCCGGCCTGACCCACGAAGGCTTCGCCCCGCTTGTCTTCCTCCGCACCCGGTCCCTCGCCAATCAGCATCCAGCGGGCCTGCTGCGGACGTCCGCGGCCAAATACCGTGTTCGTGCGCGTCTCGGCCAGTCGACAGCGACGGCATCCGTCCACCTCCTCGCGCAGCCGGATCCAGCGCTGTGCCGGTGGCAGGTCCGGATGCGACAACGGTTCGGGTTCGGTGGGCAGCATCGGCTCGGGCAGCCAGTCCGCATCTTCCATCCAGGGCTCGCCACCCCAGCTCTCCAGCGGCACATCGTCTGCCCAGGCCGGGTGTCCTGGCTCGGGGCCTCCCTCAGCCCCGGTGTCATCGGACTTGCGCACGCTGGACGCAACGTCGGCAGATCCCCTGGAAAAGCCCCCAGTCGCAGCCGTTGGGTCAGCCGTGGCAACAGGTTCGCTGATTCCGGAAGAAGAACCGACAGAAGGAATGGAATGGACAGAAGGTGCGGGAGACTCTCCCAGCATGGTCACGGTGTCTGCAGATGCTTCACGCGCTTGCCAGACGTCGCTGACATGGACATCGACACCGGCATCGGATCCGGAGGCCTCGGAGGCCCCTGCTTCAGCCTCTGGCGCGGCCAGCGGACCTGCCATGGTGGCGTGCATGGGTTGCGGCGCCCCGGGCAAGGCCCCGGCACGCGGAAGCCACAACGGCCCCAGGCCCAGCGCAGCCCATGCGCGGCGCCGACGTGTGGCCAGCGCGGCATCGTTCTTCATGGCTGCATCGTCCGGCATCGTAACCGCATCTTCCATCATTTCGTTGGCTCAAGGGGGCAGCGCATCACCCAGGCGTCGTCGTGGCGACCGTCGGCGGCGCGATAGTAGTTGCGACGCCGTCCCAGCGTCTCGAAGCCCATGCGCTGATAGAGCGCCAAGGCCGGTGCATTGGCGGTGGCTACCTCCAGGAACAGGCTGCGTCCGCCCTGCTGCCGTACCTGTGCCTGGAGCCAGCCCAGACAATGCCGACCCAGCCCGCGCCCCTGATGGCTACGTGCCAGGGCCAGGGTCAGCAGCTCCACCTCGTCCAGAGCGGCCAGCAGCACGGCATAGCCGAAGGGCTGCCTGGCATCGGTGAAGACCCAGGCCTGATGCCCGGCCTTCAGCGAGTCGGCAAACTGGCTGATCCGCCACGGATAAGGCTGCACGGCCTGTTCGATGGCATCCACCGCCGGCAGGTCGGCTTCCGTCATCGGCCGAAAGCCGATCGTCGACAGGTCCATGAAGGGCCCGTTCATCGTCCGGCGGATTGTGCAGCCTGCCGGGCTGCAGCCAGCTGGCGCTGTTCGTCGCGGTCCAGTGCCACACGGTCGCGCACGTACAGCGGGCGCACGTCCCGCGCTGCCACCAGCGCCGGGGCGTCCGGCACGTCGGCCACGGCCAGCAGCGCGCGTGCGCCAGGACGACGCTCGGCCGCCAGCGCCGCATCCTGCCCCACTTCCATGGCCCAGGCGCGCAGCGGCTCGAAGTCCGGACCAAAACCGCCCCCGGCCAGATGGACCGCACTGATCCGGCCTTCGGCCGTCAGCTGCCGGCGCAGCGCCTCGAAGGCCACGGCAGCGTCATCGGCCTTGCCAACCGCCGGTGGCAGCGCGGGCTGGGGCCAATGGCCGGCACGGCACAGAAAGGCGGCGTAATAGCACTCGCCCATTCGCGCATCCAGAGCGGAACAGAGCAGCCAGGGTAGCGTGTCTGCGCCGGCATGGCCGCCCTGCCCAACGAAGCTGTCTGCCGCCCCCGCAGAAGCCGGCGACGACGGGCGGCCGGATGAAAGGCCGTCGTTCGCATCCGGGGCGGCCAGCGGGAAACGCCAGTCCGGCACGGTGGCCGCCAGGGCCTGCAGAGAGCCGATGGCGCCCACGGGCCGGTTGCCTGGGAGTGCCAGGCCCTGCACGAGTCCCACGGCGATGCGCAGCGAGGTGAAGGCGCCCGGCCCCACGTTCACGTAGAAACGCTCGACCTCATCCAGCTGCCGGCCCGCCTGCCGGAGCGCCTGCTGCACCAGGGCCAGCGCATCGCGCGAGGCCTGGGGGCCGCCGCTGGCGTCCAGCAGCGTGCGTGCGCTCAGTTCGATGGCGGTGCTTTCAGTTCCGTGGTCGATGCCGGCGCCCGCCAGCGCCACGGTGCAATCGTCCCATTCAATGGACAGGGCCAGGCTCAAGGGTTTCATGGCCCCGATTCTATTGCCTGTCCCGCCTGCCGGGGGCGCTGATGGGAGTCTGGGGCCACGCAAGTCGCCAGGCCCATACATGCTTTCAGATGGTCCCTGTCATTCGGGTCCGGTGCATGTGTGCTCTCGGACGTGCTCGTCACTGACGCCAGGCAAAGCTCAGAACGTCCACCCGATGTGTCCGACTTCCCATCGAGCATAACGCTTCCTTGAGTGCCGCACTTCCCGACGATTGTCACGTTTGCAGGATGTGGCGTACTTCCTTGCAGAGTGTCAGGCAGACCGGCGCAGCAAGGCGCTGTGACCGATTACACTTTGCGTCATACCGGGGTGAATGGCGACGGCCCCGATGATCTTTCCAGCTGCCACGTCCCCAACGGGACCTGGTGGCTGGCAAGTAACCCGACAATTTCAGTAAACAGCGCAAAATGTCGCCAAGAATGACAAGGCTTGGTTCACACGTGGAATTTTGAAACAAATTCAGCATCCCACGTGCTTCTTCAGGGAGATCTGGACACGTGTCCGACGGATGATGAACGATGCTTTCCCGAGTCAAGACCGGCTGTTTCAGGATGTCGTCAGCGGTCATGGGTTTAACGCAATCTAACGCTGTTTTAGAATTGCCACGAAGCTCGGGGTTACGTTTTGTGTAACTATCGGTAAAACTTTGCCGATAGAACAAGGATCATCGCAATCTGAAGCCTCTACACTGATCAGCGGGTAATGGAACCCGATATCATCAGAAAATGAACACCAGCGTCAGGAAACTTGTTGTCGTCGATGACGACGCCAAATTGCGGGACTTGCTCAATCGGTATCTCACCGAGCAACAGTTCGAGGTCACGCTCGCAGCCGATTCGGCATCGTTGAACCGGCTCATGCAGCGCGAGAGCTTCGATTTGATCATCCTTGACCAAATGCTTCCTGGCGAGGATGGGCTGTCGATCATCCGCAGGCTGCGCGCCGCGAACGACCGCACCCCCATCATCATGCTCACCGCCAAGGGCGACGATGTCGACCGCATCATCGGCCTGGAAATGGGTGCGGACGACTACATGCAGAAACCCTTCAACCCCAGGGAACTGGTCGCCAGGGTTCATGCCGTGCTGCGTCGCCAGATCCCCAACGACACCCCGGGCGGCGCCATGCACGACATCGGCGCGGTCTCGTTCGGACCCTTCGTGTTCGATCTGGGCACCCGCACCCTGTCGCGCGACGGCGTTCGCCTCAACCTCACTACCGGCGAGTTCTCGGTGCTGAAGGTGCTGGTGCGCCACCCGCGCATTCCGCTGTCGCGCGAGAAGCTCATGCTGCTGGCCCGCGGGCGCGAATACGGCGCCTTCGACCGCAGCCTGGACGTGCAGATCTCCCGCCTTCGCAAGCTCATCGAGCCTGATCCGCAGAATCCACGCTTCATCCAGACGGTCTGGGGCGTGGGATACGTCTTCGTGCCTGCCTGAGGTCCCTCACAACACCAGACCTTGAAAGGATCGAGGCTTGAGACTGAGTCTGTTCTGGCGCACCTTCGCGCTGATCAGCCTGCTGCTGGCCATCAGCCTGGGCGCCTGGTACCAACTCTACCGCGCCTTCGAGCAGCCCCCGCAGGCCAGCCGCTTTGCCTGGGAAATGGCATCGGCCATCAACCTGGCACGCACCGCACTCGTGCACACCCGGGGAAGCGACCGTGAAGCCCTGCTGCGGGCCATGGCCAGCAACCAGGGCCTGCGCGTCTATCCGCGCAGCGATGCCGACCGCGTCGAGCCCTACCCGAACCAGAAACTGGGTGTCGAGGTCGAGCGTCAGCTGACGAAGCGGCTGGGCAACCCCACCACCCTGGCCGGCCGCGTCAATGGCGTGCACGCGCTGTGGGTCAGCTTCGACATCGACGACGAACGCTACTGGCTCATCGCCGAGCCCGAACGGCTAGTCCTTCCCATGACGGGCAGCCGCACCGAAATGGTGGCCTTCGCCATCGGCGTGCTGCTGGCCATGATCGGCGGCCTGCTCATCAGCCGGCTGGTCAACCGGCCGCTGGCCAACCTGGCTCGCTCCATCGATCGCCTCTCGCGGGGCGAACCTCCACCCCGGCTCAGTGAAAGCGGCCCGCCCGAGATCGCCATGCTCAACCGCCGCTTCAACGAGCTGGCCGGCGACCTGCAGGCCATGGACGCCGACCGCGCCATCGTGCTGGCCGGCGTCTCGCACGACGTGCGCACCCCGCTCACCCGGCTGCGTCTGGAAGTGGAAATGAGCGCCCTGCCCGATGCGGCCCAGGCGTCCATGATCGAGGAGATCGAGCGCATCGACTCCATCGTCCATCAGTTCGTCGAATTCGCCAGCCCGCTGGAGCGCACCGTCGAGGTCGTTGACATCAACGACGTGTTCTCGCAGTTCCTGCGGCTCTACAGCCGCGAGCGTGCCGCGGGCCTGCTGTCGGTCTTCAAGCGGGTCGAGCACGGCCTGACCTGGCAGGGCAATCCGGTGCTGCTGGAGCGCATCCTCAGCAACGTCTTCGAGAACGCCATCAAGTACGCGGCCACGCCGGGCGAGCGCAACGTGCGCATCGACATCATCGGCCGTCGCCATGAAAAGGGCGTCGAACTCATCTTCCGTGACCACGGCCCCGGCGTGCCCGAGGCCTCGCTGTCCAAGCTGGCGCGCCCGTTTGCCCGGCTGGACACCGAGCGCAGCGTCATCGGCGGCTCTGGCCTGGGCCTGGCCATCGTGGCCCGGCTGGCGCGCCGCACCCGTGGCGGCATGATCATCGAGAACGCCTCTGGCGGCGGCCTGCGCATCCGTGTCGTGCTGCGCGACCTCGATTCCGCCAAGGTCGCCGCACGCGAGACGTTCATCGATACACTGGATCCGGTCAGCGCACCAGCAGAGCTGATGCAAGCGCCGCAATCGACTCGCAACGGCCGACGGTCCCGACCTTCTCGTTCGTCTTCGCCTTCACGTTGATCTGCGCCGGATGGCAGCCAATGGCTGCCGAAAGCGCGGTGATCATGCCCGGCAGCCAGGGTTTCATCTTCGGTTGCTGGGCAATGATCGTCGCATCGATGTTGCCCAGTCGCCAGCCCCGTGCGCGCACGGCCGCCATGGCTTCCTTCAGCAGCACCATGCTGTCGGCCCCCTTGAAGGCCGGGTCGGTATCCGGGAAGTGATGGCCGATGTCGCCCAGACCGGCCGCACCCAGCAGGGCGTCGGTGATCGCGTGGGCCAGCACGTCCGCGTCCGAATGGCCGGCCAGGCCCAGAGGGTGCTCCACATGCACGCCGCCGATGATCAGCGGTCGCCCTTCCACCAGCACATGCAGGTCATAGCCCTGCCCGATCCGGAACGGGATCTCGGGCGGGAGGTCGACGCCCTGGGGGACATGGCCTGTCTGGGGGGCCGAGCCTGACGGCGTGGTCGGGGCGGCGTGGGAGGCACCGGAATTCGGGGTATGCGGTTTGGCAGTCATCGGACTTGGAAAGAGATTGAAGAAAGAGCGATCACTCCACGTCCGCAGGCTTCATGCCCAGCAGGATGCGCAGCATGATCAGGTCTTCCGGTGTGGTGATCTTCAGGTTGCGGCGTGTGCCGGCCACCATGCGTGGCCGGCCCCCCTCGGCCTCGATGGCACCGGCCTCGTCGGTCACGTTCGGGTGTGCTTCCAGCGCCTTGCGGAGCGCGGCGAAGCGGAAGGTCTGCGGTGTCTGCGCCAGCCACAGCCGGCTGCGGTCCACCGTGCCGCCCGAGCGGTACTCGTTGTTGGCTGCCAGCGAGGCCCGGCTGTCGATGCGCTTGACCGTATCGGTGACGGGCACGCACAGGAGCGCCCCGCAGGGCTCGTATTCCAGGTAGGTCGCCAGCCGCTGCAGGCTGGCCGAATCGATGCCCGGGCGCGCTGCATCGTGCACATGCACCCAGTCGTGGGCTTCGATCATGCCGCGCTGTGCCAGCGCCGTCAGGCCATTGAGAACCGTGTCCCGGCGGGTCTGACCGCCGCGTCGCACCAGCAGCACCTTCGGATGGCGCAGACCCGGCAGGCGCATCACCAGCGGATCATCGGCCTGCACCACCACGATCACGCGGCTGATCCAGGGTTCGGCCAGAAAGACGGCCACCGTGCATTCCAGCACCGTGCGTCCGCCGCCCAGCTCCAGGTACTGCTTGGGCACCTTGGCACCAAAGCGGCTGCCGCTTCCGGCGGCCGGGATCAGCACGAAGTGCCGTGCCACCGGTGTGGCCTCCTCTGCCTGGACCTGTTTTTGCATGGCGCCCCTGTTCATGATGCAGACCCTCGAACCATCGCGTCAGTCGTTAAAATAGCAGGCTGTCCGCTCATATTCTTCCTTTTCCGGGCATGTCCTGCTCGGCTTGCCTTTTTCAGGGCGTGGCCGTTCGCCCCATGCCTTCGACCGCGACGACAGGTTCGCCATCTTGACCGCTCCCATCCATCGTCTTCCCGCCGGCTTCGGCTCTTCGGACGCCTGGCTGCTGGCTCAGCGCCTTGCGCCGGAAAACCTCACCGCGGCATCGGCTGCACACGACGACCCCACCGAAAGACCTCCCGTCACGGGAAAGACCCGCGTCATTGTATGCGCGCAGCCGGCCGACTGCAGCCGTCTTGCCGCAGAAATCGCCTGGTTTGCGCCCGCGCTGGCCATCGCCCGGTTGCCCGACTGGGAAACCCTGCCCTATGACAGCCTGTCGCCCCACCAGGATCTGGTTTCCGAGCGCCTTTCCGCCCTGTATCGCCTGCAGGGACGCAAGCTGGATGTGCTGCTGGTGGCTGCCAGCACCGCCGCGCACCGGCTGGCGCCACCCTCGTGGCTGGCCTCGCGCACTTTCCAGTTCTCCCAGGGCATGAAGCTGGACGAAGCTGCCCTGAAGGCCCAGCTCACGCTGGCCGGTTACGAGCATGTCGAGCAGGTGCTGCGCCCCGGCGAATACACGGTGCGCGGCGGCCTCATCGACCTGTTCCCGATGGGCTCCCCGCTGCCCTATCGGCTGGACCTCTTCGACGACGAACTGGACAGCCTGCGCACCTTCGACCCCGACACCCAGCGCAGCCTGTATCCGGTCAAGGCCGTCAAGCTGCTGCCCGGCCGGGAGTTCCCGCTGGACGAAGCGGCACGCTCGGCCTTCCGGGGCCGCTGGCGCGAGCGCTTCGACGGCGATCCCTCGCGTGTGGCCCTGTACCGGGACATTGGCAACGGCGTGACCGCCAGCGGCATCGAATACTACCTGCCGCTTTTCTTCGACGAGACGGCCACCCTCTTCGATTACCTGCCTGAAGATGCCGAGATCATCCTGCATGGCGACGTGCAGGGCCAGCTGCAGGCTTTCCGTGCCGATGCCCGTCAGCGCTTCGACTTCATCGGGCGCGACGCCGAGCGCCCGGCGCTTACGCCGGATGAACTCTTTCTCACGCCCGAACAGTTCTTCGTGCGCAGCCAGGCCTTTGCGCGCTTCTCGCTGCCCACCGTCTCGGCCGATGCGCGGGGCATCGCAGCAGCCCCTGCAGAGGGGGGCGACTCGAAAGCCCTCGTCAGCGAGGCTTCAGAGGCTGCATCGGATGACGAGCGCCCTGATGCTGCTGCGCCCGGCGATGACGCACAGAAGGACGCCGCAGGCAGCGAATCCCCTGAATCCGGGGTCGACGGCGGGCGCACACGCTCCGTCCATGCCGTCGCCGTGCCCAATGTGGCCGTCAACCGCCGCCAGGACGACCCCATCGGTGCCCTGCGCAACGTGCTGGATGCCCCCGCGCCTGTGGTCGGCACCGCCGAGAAGCGCCTGATCATTGCCGAATCACTGGGCCGGCGCGAGACGCTGCAGGAACTCTTTGCCGAATCCGGCCTGAAGATGGCCACGGCCGAAGACTGGCAGACCGCGCTGGCCACCGACACCACCGTGGTGCTTACCGTCGGCCCGCTGCAGCGGGGCTTCCGCCTTGTGGATGGCCAGCTGCTGGTCATCACCGAAAGCGAGCTGTTCCCCTCCTTCGTGCGCCAGGGCAAGCGCAACAAGGGCCAGACCACCCAGGTCGATACCCTCATCCGCGACCTGTCCGAACTCAAGCCTGGCGATCCGGTCGTCCATGCCCAGCACGGTATCGGCCGCTACATGGGGCTGGTCAACATCGACCTGGGAGAAGGCGCGGCCGAATTCCTGCACCTGTCCTACGCCAACGACGCCACCCTGTACGTGCCGGTGGCCATGCTGCACCTCATCGGCCGCTACTCGGGCGCAGCGCCCGAGAACGCCCCGCTGCACACGCTGGGCTCCGGCCAGTGGGACAAGGCGCGCCGCAAGGCGGCTGAGAAGGCGCGTGATACCGCTGTCGAGCTGCTGGATCTCTATGCCCGCCGCGCCGCCCGGCCCGGACATGCCTTCAAGTTCGACCCGGCCGGCTATGCAGCCTTTGCCGAAGGCTTCGGCTTCGAGGAAACGCCCGACCAGCAGGCCGCCATCCATGCCGTCGTGCAGGATCTGATCGCGCCGAAGCCGATGGACCGTCTGGTCTGCGGCGACGTGGGCTTCGGCAAGACCGAGGTGGCCCTGCGCGCTGCCTATGTGGCTGCCAGCACCGGCCGTCAGGTGGCCGTGCTCACCCCCACCACGCTGCTGGCCGAGCAGCATTTCCAGACCTTCAACGACCGCTTCTCCAGCTTTCCGCTGAACGTGGCCGAACTGTCCCGCTTCGGAACGGCCAAGTCCACCCGCAACACCCTGGAAGGCATCGAGAGCGGCAAGATCGACATCGTCATCGGCACCCACAAGCTGCTGTCCAAAGACGTGAAGTTCCGCGACCTGGGTCTGGTGATCATCGACGAGGAGCATCGCTTCGGTGTGCGCCAGAAAGAGGCGCTGAAGAACCTGCGCGCCGAGATCGACGTGCTCACGCTCACCGCCACGCCCATCCCGCGCACGCTGGCCATGAGCCTGGAGGGCATCCGCGATTTCTCCGTCATTGCCACCGCGCCGCAGAAACGCCTGGCCATCCGCACCTTCGTGCGCAAGGAAACCGGCGGCACCATCCGCGAGGCCATGCTGCGCGAACTCAAGCGCGGCGGTCAGGTCTACTTCCTGCACAACGAGGTGGGAACCATCGAGAACCGTCGGCAGATGCTGGCCGAGCTGGTTCCCGAGGCGCGCATCGAGGTGGCCCATGGCCAGATGCCCGAACGCGAGCTGGAACGGGTCATGCGTGACTTCCACCAGCAGCGCTTCAACGTGCTGCTGTGCACCACCATCATCGAGACCGGCATTGACGTTCCCACGGCCAACACCATCATCATGCACCGTGCTGACAAGTTCGGTCTGGCGCAGCTGCACCAGCTGCGCGGGCGCGTGGGCCGGTCACACCATCAGGCCTATGCCTACCTGCTGATTCCCGACGAGGAAGCCATCACCAAGGACGCCACCAAGCGTCTGGAAGCCATCCAGATGATGGAAGAACTGGGGGCCGGCTTCTTCCTGTCCATGCACGATCTGGAAATCCGCGGTGCGGGCGAAGTGCTGGGCGACAACCAGTCCGGCGAGATGCAGGAAGTGGGCTTCTCGCTCTACACCGACATGCTGCAGCAGGCTGTCGAGGCGCTGAAATCCGGCCGCGAGCCCGATCTGGCCGCCACGCTGGCCCACGTGCCGGAAATCAAGCTGCATGCACCTGCCCTGCTGCCCGACGACTACTGCCCCGACGTGCACGAGCGGCTCATCCTCTACAAGCGGCTGGCCAATGCACGCGACAGCGTGGAACTCTCGCAGCTGCGCGAAGAGCTCATCGACCGCTTTGGCAAGCTGCCCGAAGCCGCCCAGACCCTCATCGAGAGCCACCGCCTGCGGCTGATGGCCACCGACATCGGCCTGGCCAAGATCGATGCGGACAGCGACGGCATCCTGCTGCAGTTCGACCCCGAACCACGCACGCCTCCCACGCAGATCCTGGCCTTTGCCCAGGCACGGCGCGACACCAGCTTTGCCGGTCAGGACCGCCTGCGCATCAAGGTGGCCAGCAAGGACACCGCCGAGCGCATCCAGACGCTGCGCAGCATCCTGCAGGCACTGCTGCCCAAGACGGCGGCTGAGCCCTCCGCGGCTTCGACGTCGCCTGCGGGAACGACATCCGACAGGAAGGTCGGCAAGAAGAAAGGAAAGATGGTTCGTTCATGAACCATAGGAACAACGCTCATTCGGACCCTCTCATGAACCACGCCGGCAAACAGATCATCGTCCAGAAACAGCCAGCCCTGGATACCGAGACCATCAACGCCATCAGCGCACAGCTGCAGCAAGCGCCCGTCGAGCACCCGGCACCCGGTCTGGCACGCTGGCGCGCCGAACCCCAGTCCCCGGCCGTCTTCGACGACTGGGCCGAACGCTTCGGCGTCGATGCCGCCAACGTGCCGAACGGCCTGCGCCTGGCGGATTTCCGGCTGCTGGCCATCGACATGGACTCCACCCTGGTCACCATGGAGACGCTGGACGAGATCGCCGGCATGGCGGGCCTGAAGGCCGAAGTCGCCGCCATCACCGAGGCCGCCATGCGGGGCGAGATCAAGGACTTTACCGAGAGCCTCACCCGTCGCATGGCGCTGCTGAAAGGCGTGGACGTTGACCTCATCGAGCGGGTCTACCAGGAACGCCTGCACCTGTCGCCGGGCGCCGAGATCCTGCTGGCGGCGGCCAAGGCTGCAGGTCTGAAGACGATGCTGGTTTCGGGTGGCTTCACCCACTTCACCGAACGCCTGAAGGAACGGCTGGGCTTCGACTACGCCTTCGCCAACCAGTTCGACATTGCCAACCAGCGTCTGACCGGCCGCGTGCTGGGTCCCATCGTCGATGGCGCCTTCAAGGCCCGCGCCGTGCAGCAGTGCTGCCAGGACATCGGCTGCCCGCCCAGTCAGGCCATCGCCATCGGCGACGGCGCCAACGACCTGGGCATGATGGCCGTGGCCGGCCTGTCCGTGGGCTACCACGCCAAGCCGGTGGTGCGGGAGAAAGCCACCTGGTCGGTGCGCAAGGGAGGGCTGGACGTGGTGGTGGGGTGGTTTGGCGGGTGATGGTCGGCATGGAATAATCGGCGACAGCCGGAACACGTCAGCCACATCCTGATTCCTGCCATTCAGGCTGGAAACAGGCCGTGTGCCCCGACACCGGTTGCTTCGAGGCCATGATGCTGTGCTTGCCTGCCGTCGTGTCCGTTCTTTCTTCACCTATCGCCGGGATTCCTCATGACCACCGCATCTCTTCAGTCACCTGAGCTGTGCCGCGTCCGCGCCATCACCGCCTTCGTCACCCTGTCGCCTGATGCGCAGACCTGGCCGTCGGTACTGGCCGAGGCCAAGCGCCAGTGCGACCAGCTGGCAGCTGCCTTCCAGCAAGGGGGGTACACGGTGCAGTCGGTGCGCATCGTGGCCAACCCGTTCGGGGAGTATCTGGACACGTCCAGCCTGGAGGCGGCCAGCCAGGGGCTGGCCACGATCCGCGACATCCTCATGCAGCTTAACCAGAACGGGCTGCGCATCCGCTTTGCCATTGGCGAGGCGCGCACGGCTCAGGAGATTGCGCTGCTGCCGGGGCTGATCCGTGACCATGGCGACCTGTCCAACGCCTGCGTCAACGTCGAGGCCAACGCCGACGGGCTGCTGGACAATGCGCAGATCCTGCGCTGCGTGGAGGCCATGCAGGAGATTGCCCGCATCACGCCGCGCGGCGAAGGCAATTTCAATTTCACGGTCAACTTCAACTGCGCACCGCTCATCCCGTACTTCCCGGCGGGCTATCACCGCAGCGAACGGGGCAATTGCCTGGTGGTGGGGCTGGAAACGCCGGACCTGCTGGCTGCCGCGCTGCGCACGCTGCCCCAGGCCGAGCATGCCGAACGCATGGCGCAGGCCCTGGACGTGATGCGTGAGGCGCTGCAGTACCACGTGGATGCGGTCCAGCGCATTGTCCGGGCCACACCGCTGGACGCCGGCTGGACCTATGCCGGCATGGACACGTCGGCTGCTCCGTCCAAGAACTGCACGTCGATGGTGGAGGTCTATCGCCTGCTGGGTGTGCCCTACTTTGGCGCTGCCGGCACGGTGGAGGCCTCGGCCCTGCTCACGCGGCTCTTCAAGTCCGTGAAGGACGTGGAAGCAGTGGGCTTCTCGGGGCTGATGCTGGCCGTGACCGAAGATGAGGGCCTGGCTGCCGCCACGCGCGCCGGCCAGTTCGACATCCGCGCCCTGCTCACCTACAGTGCCGTCTGCGGCATCGGGCTGGATACGGCTCCCATTGCCGGCGACACCCCGGCCGAGAAGATCGCCGCCATCATGCGCGACACGGGCACGATGGCCTTCCGGCTGAACAAGCCGCTGACGGTGCGTCTCTTCCCGGTGCCGGGCCTGGTGGCTGGTGATCTTACGCGCTTCGAGAGCGATGACCTGTGCAACTGCGCGGTTCTGGCCGTGCCCTGAGAACTGCGGGACCTGTCTGCCCATCTGAGGGGGTGCACGCCACCATGAGAAAGGCCGGGAACGACAGGTGTCGTTTCCGGCCTTTTTGCTGATGAGCGTGCCGCCAGACACGCTTGCAAGGATATGGTGATTAGCATAGGATTGGATAATCAAGATATCCAGCAAGGAAGCTTTCCATGAACATGGTGGCTGAACGCCCCGGCTTCTACGCCGTTGCAGGCACCCCTCAGGAAGTACGCGATCAACTCGGCAAGTCCGACGCACAGCAGGTACTGGCGGTCTCCTTCCGGCAGCTGGATCCCCAGGCCTTCCAGTCGCTGGCCGAGAACATGGGGCATGTGGCATCCTCCCTGCTGGAGGCGCTCTCACAGCGCCAGGACCAGGCATCCATGCAGCGGCTGGCCGAGGCCCTGGTTCCCCCTGCGCCGGCCTCACCCCGGCTGCTGAGGGAAGCGGCCATGCTGGTGGCGGCCCGCAAGGCGGTGCTGGCCAGCGGTGACTGGCTGAGTGCAACGGAGCTGGCCAGTCTGGCCGGATTCAGCCCGCGCAACCCCAGCGCGCAACCCAACAAGTGGAAGCGTCAAGGGCAGATCTTCGCCATCCACCACAAGGGTATCGACTATTTTCCGGGCTTCGGCCTGGACCCCGATCGGGGGTTCCGGCCCCTGAAGGCACTGGCCGATGTCATCGGCATCCTTGCTGGACACAAGGATGGGTGGGGCATGGCCTACTGGTTCCAGTCCGTCAATGGTTTCCTGGGCGGCAAGCGTCCCCAGGACCTTCTGGCCACGGATCCCGACCGGGTCATTGCGGCTGCCCGTGACGAGGTCCAGGGCGTTCTCCATGGCTGAGCGACGATTCGGTGCGACCGTTGATGCTGTCATCCCCGAGGGGCAGGAGGCTGGCGGTCGTTTCCTTTCTGCCGATATCCCCGCTCCATCTGCGGGTCTGGATCTTTCCATGATCATCCTGCCGGTGGACAGCATCTTGCATCGCGTCCACCTGGCGCATTACGGCGCCACGGCATTCAATCCGGGCGTGCATGGCAACGCCCGTTTCAGCCCCATCTGCAACGCCGAAGGACAGCCCATCCCCACCCTTTACGCGGGAGCCTCGCTTGCCTGTGCACTGATGGAAACGGTGTTCCATGACGTTCCGCATGTGGCGGGCTTCAAGAGCCTGGACAGGGCGCGGTTCATCCGGCAGGTTCATTCCACCCTGACGCTGCGCCAGCCATTGCAGCTGGTCGATCTGGCAAGCATTCCGCTGCGGCGGCTGGGCATCTCGCGCCGGCAGCTGATCGATACGGAAAAGGATACCTATCCGCTGACGCGACGCTGGGCCGAAGCCATTCACACGCAGTGCCCATCGGCCCAAGGGCTGAGCTGGATCTCACGACAGGACGACTCGGCGCGCGCGCTGATGCTCTTTGGTGATCGGGTCGAGGCCGGGGCCCTCGTACAGTCCGAGGCATCCAGCCCGCTTCTGGACGAGGCCGGAACCTGTTGTGATGCGGTCCTTGATCTGGCTGAACGACTCGGAGTGTGCCTCGTTTCAGCGCAGTAGGAGGCTGTTCTGGCTGCAGCCCATGCCAATAAGAAAGGCCGGGAACGACAGCTATCGTTCCCGGCCTTTTTGCCGTGAGCCGGAGGTATCAGCCCCCGGCCAGCGGATGGCTCGTCACTTGCCCAGGAAGTTGACGAAGCCCGTCAGGATGAAGGCGTTGACGAAGTCGATGAAGAACGCACCCACCATCGGCACGATCAGGAAGGCCTTGTGCGACGGGCCGAAGCGCTCGGTGACCGACTGCATGTTGGCCACGGCAGTGGGCGTGGCGCCCAGACCGAAGCCGCAGTGACCGGCGGCCAGCACGGCTGCGTCATAGTCCTTGCCCATGAAGCGGTAGGTGACGAAGTAGGCATAGAGCGCCATGATGGCTGTCTGCACGGCCAGGATGATCAGCATCGGCAGCGCCAGGTCAAGCAGTTGCCACAGCTTGAGGTTGAGCAGCGCAATGCCCAGGAAGATGCTGAGCGAGGCGTTGCCGAACACGTCGATGGCGCGGTCGAACATGTTGACCTTGAAGGCCGAGGTCAGGAAGTTGCGCAGCAGCACGCCAAAGAGCAGCGCCCAGACGAACTGCGGCAGCGTGAACCACGAGGGCAGGAAGCTCTTGACTTCCGGCGTGGTCATCAGGGCCGAGAAGGCCAGGCAGGCAGCAAACAGGGCCATGGTCTCGACCGCTGCATTGGCGGTGATCAGGCGACGCTGGTGGGCATGCTCGAACACGTCGTCGATGGCGGTATCGGCCGTGTCGTGGGCCTGTGCAGCCTTGGCGCTGGGTTTCATGCCCATCTTGTTGACCAGCTTGCGGGCCACGGGGCCGCCGATCAGGCCGCCCAGCACCAGGCCGAAGGTGGCCGAGGCCATGCCCAGGTCGGTGGCGCCCACGATGTGGTGCTGTTCTTCCAGCACCTTGCCCCAGGCGCCGGCCGTGCCGTGACCGCCCGTGAGGGTGATGGAACCGGTGACCAGACCGATGATGGGATCAAGGCCCAGTGCGCCTGCCAGGCCCACGCCCACCACGTTCTGGACCACGATGAAGGCGCTGACCACCAGCAGGAAGAGCACCAGGCCGACGCCGCCCGCCTTGAGGCGGGAAAAGTCGGCGCTGAGGCCGATCGACGAGAAGAAGATCAGCATGAACGAATCCTGCAGACCCTTGTCGAAGGCGAACGATACACCGGTGCTGACATGCAGGATGTAGATGATGACCGCCGCCAGCAGGCCGCCGGCCACGGGCTCGGGAATGTTGAAGTCCTGCAGGAACTTGATCCGGTCGACCATGAGCCGGCCCACCAGCAGGACCAGGGTGGCGACGATGAGCGTGTAATAGGGATCTACGGCAATGGTATCCATGGCTTGGGCCTTTGCTGGGCGATGGGGGATGTCTGTGTGATGGGTCCAGGACCTGTTATTGGAATATGTCCGTTTTGGGGCGGGCAGAAACCTCAATGGTAATTCATTCCGTGTTGCCTTTCGGGGCGCCCCGGACGTCTCAATTCCACCAACCCGGCTTACCGGGAAGCCTTACATTTCGTAACATCGACGGACCCTCCTTTGCGTGGTCGATGCCATGAAGTTCAAGCCGTCCCTCCTCCTGCCTGCCCATCGCCTTCCCGGGGAGGATGCTGGGCCGGGAACCGCGCAACGTGGCCATGCCTGGCTGGTGGCGGGGCTGATGGCGGCGCTGCTGTATCCCTCGTCCAGCGAGGCGATGATGGCCCCGGCCGGCACCACGGAGGCAGTGACGGCTCGCACCACGGATGTGGCTGATGCCAATGCGGCTGTCACGGGAATTGCGGCCGGCGCACCTGCGGAGACCTCTGCCGGAACGGCAGGAAAATCGACAGAAAATGCCCCTGCCCGTCCCGCCATCCTCAGCGTCTCGCCGCAGGGCGAGGTGTACCGGCCGCGGCAGATGGTGGTGAAGTTCGACGCGCCGGCCGCCCGATTCGGCGATGCCGGCGCCGAGAGCCCCGTGCGGCTCAGCTGTTCGGGGCTGCCGGATGCCGGGCCGGATGCATCGTCATCGCCGCCGGCTTCGCCCTTGGGCAGCGGTCGCTGGACCGGGCCCCAGGAATGGGTGCAGGACTTTCCGGCGCCCTTGCCTGCTGGCGTCCGTTGCCAGGTCTCCACCCGGCCGGATTACCGGACGCCATCCGGTGTCCTGCTGAAGCCCTCTCGTCATGCGTTCGACACAGGCGGGCCGCGCATTGACCGGATCCGCCCCTGGGAAGGCGACACCATTGAAGAGGATCAGGTGTTCGTGCTGCGCCTGGATGCACCGGCCACGATAGCCAGCCTGAAGCAGCATGTCTGGTGCCGTCAGCCCGATCTGGGCGAGCAGGTGCCGGTGCGCCTGGTGGAGGGCGAACGGCGCCAGGCCATCCTGTCCGGCCTGTGGTATGCGTCGGGTGAACAGCCTGCCGGTGGATCCGAACAGGGGAATGCGGCAGCCGGTGAAGGCACGGCCACCACGACGCTGGCCGTGCTGCAATGTCAGCGCCGCTTCACGCCGGGAACCGAGGTCTCGCTGGTCTACGACCGGGGTGTGGCGCTGGCCAACGGCATGACCAGCACGCAGGTGTGGCGCATGGACTTCCGGGTGCGCCAGCCGTTCACGGCCGAGATGAGCTGCGAGCGCGAGAATGCCCAGGCAGGCTGCATGCCGATCCGGTCGATCACGGTGAACTTCAGCGCGCCCATTCCGAAGGCATTGGCCGCTCAGGTTCATCTGCAGGCAGGGGGGCAGAAGCTGCACCCGCAGTGGCCTGGCCCGGATGGTGAAGGCTTCGAGGCTGCGGATCCGGCGAAGGCCGGGGATGGGGTGGTCGAGTCGCTGCGCTTTGCTCCGCCCTTGGCCGAGCGGACCACCTATGCGCTGGTGATGCCTGACGACCTGCACGATGCCAGCGGCCGGACACTGCTCAATGCCGCCAGTTTCCCGCTCTCCATCCGGACGGCGGCACTGCCACCGCTGGCCAAGTTCGGCGCGGCCCCCTTCGGCATCGTCGAGCGCTTTGCCGAGGGACCGGATGGCCCGGCCCTGTTGCCCCTGACGGTGCGGCGTGTGGAGGCCGATCTGGCCGTGCAGGACCTTCAGCCGGCGCAGGATGCGACCCGCCGCGCGACACCCCAGGCGCTGGGCGGTGCCCGGCTGCAGCTCAGCCAGCTGCAGGCCCGGGAAGATGGCGAGATCATCCGCTGGCTGCGTCGGGTGAACCATTACGACGAGGGCGTCGTGAACCGCCGCGTGGCGGCGCAGGACGCCCGCAACACGCTGCCTGCTTCCCTGCCTGATGACGATGCCGACTATGTGGAAGCGCGCATGGTCTCGCTGCTGGAGAACCTGCCCCAGGTGCAGTCGCAGCCGCTTCCGGACGTGCCGCAAGGCGATGCTCGCCCCTTCGAGGTCCTGGGCATTCCCCTGTCACCCGGCTTCCATGTGCTGGAAGTGGCCTCCGGTCAGCTGGGACAGGCCCTGCTGAACGCCGGCTATGGGGACAGACGCACGATGTATGTGCGCACCGCGGTGCTGGTGACGAACCTGGGGGTGCATTTCAAGCAGGGACGTGACGGCGGTCTGGCCTGGGTAACGACGCTGGACCAGGGGCGGCCGGTGGCCAATGCCCGGGTTCGGGTCACGCACTGCAATGGGCAGTTGCAAGCAGAAGCCACGACCGATACTCAGGGGGTGGCCCGCTTCCCGGGTCTGGAGCCGTTCTCCGGGGAATGTGGAGAGAACGATTACAGCAGCGGCAGCATGTCGGGCTACTTCGTCAGCGCCCGGGCCGAGGATCATGGCGTGCAGGACATGAGCTTTGTCTGGAGCAGCTGGCAGGAAGGCATCGAGCCGTGGCGTTTCGATGTCCCCACGTCCAGCGCGCGCGAGCTGGAGGTGCGTGCGCATACGGTCATGGATCGCACGCTGCTGCGCGCTGGCGAGACGCTCTCGATGAAGCATCTCATCCGGACCGAGAAAGGATTGGGGCTGGCAGATGCCGGGGCCAGGACGGCCGGAACCGCTTCGCGTTCTGCCGATGCTGGCGCTGATGCTGATGACGCCCGGGGGTTCGGGCTTCCCGACAGCCTGCCGGACACGCTGGTCATCACGCATGTGGGCAGCGATCAGCGCTTCACCCAGCCGCTGACCTGGCGCAGCACCGCCACCGGCGGGCGCAGTGCTGAAAGCCACTTCGCCATCCCGCCTGGTGCACGACTGGGGCAGTATCGGATCACGCTGACCCGCGAGGACGAGCGGATCGAGCTGGAAAGCGGCACCTTCCGGGTGGAGGAATTCCGTCTGCCCGTCTACCGGGGCTCGGTGCTGGTCCGGCCCACCGCAGGCAACGACCAGGCCGATGTGCTGGTGGCCGGGCAGGATGCCCGGGTGGACATGCAGCTGGACTACGTGGCCGGCGGCCCGGCGGCCGCCATGCCGGTGCAGGTGTCGGCCATGCTGGAGGAGCGGACACCCGAGTTTGCCGGGTATGAGGCCTTCGACTTCGAGGCGCCCTCCCGGAGACCCTCCGTGTTGTCCGAGGGGAACGACCAGGACGCCACTCAGGACGCGGACACCGCGCAGGCATCCCGTGGTCCGGATGATCGCCTGGTGGCCAACCGGCTTCCGCTCATGCTGGATGTGCAGGGCCATGGTCTGCTGACACTGCCGCTGCCCGCCTCCCACCGTCCGCAGACGCTGACGGTTGAATCCAGCTATGCCGATCCGAACGGCGAGCTCCAGACCCTGCGCGGACGTGTGCAGCGATGGCCGGCTGCCGTGCAGGTCGGCATGCGGGCCGAGAGCGGGGTGTCGGTCGGCAAGCCTATGGCCGTGCAGCTGCTGGCGCTGGGGACGGATGGCAAGCCCCGGGCCGGCGTGCCGCTGACGCTGACGGCCCGGATGGAGACCATCCACAGCAGCCGCAAGCGGATCGTGGGCGGTTTCTATGTCTATGACAGCCACGTCGAGACGCAGGCGCTGGGCACGCTCTGCCAGGGCAAGAGCGATGCGCAGGGACTGCTGGACTGCCAGGTGACCCTGGACAAGGCCGGAGACGTGCAGCTTCAGGCCGTGGCCCGGGATGCCGAGGGCCATGCCAGCGTGGTCGAAAGGACGCTCTGGGTCTCGGACCAGGCGCAATGGTGGTTCGGGGGCGGCAACCATGACCGCATCGACATCATCCCGGAAAAGCGCGTGTACGCCCCGGGTGAGACGGCGCGCTTCCAGGTCCGCATGCCGTTCCGTGAGGCAACCGCTCTGGTGGCCGTCGAGCGCGAAGGCATCATCCGGACCCAGGTGGTGGAACTCAAGGGCGATGACCCGACGGTGAGCCTGAAAGTGGAGGAAGGCTGGACGCCCAACGTCTATGTGAGCGTGCTGGCCCTGCGCGGCCGGCTGCGTGACGTGCCCTGGTACAGCTTCTTTGGCTGGGGCTGGCGCCACCCGGGCCGCTGGTGGGATGCCTGGTGGCAGGACGACCGCCAGTACCAGGCGCCTACCCCGCTGGTGGACCTGAGCAAGCCGGCCTTCCGCTTCGGCATGGCCGAGATCCGCGTGGGGGATCGGCAGCACCGGCTGGACGTGAAGCTTCAGGCCAATCGGGAAAGCTATCCCGTGCGGGGGCACGCCCAGGTGGACATTGCGGTGAGCCTGCCCGATGGCAGGCCGGCCGCACACGCCGAGGTGGCGGTGGCCGCCGTGGACGAGGCGCTGCTGGAGCTTCTGCCCAACACCAGCTGGAAACTGCTGGAAGGCATGCTGTCGCGCCGCGCATGGGGGGTGGAGACTGCCACCGCGCAGATGGAGATCGTCGGGCGTCGCCACTATGGCCGCAAGGCGCTGCCACCGGGCGGTGATGGCACCACGGCTGCCGGTGCGGGCAGTGCGGTGCGCGAGCTGCTGGACACGCTGCTGCTGTGGCAGCCGAAGGTGCAGCTGGATGCGCGGGGCAAGGCGCGTGTGACGGTGCCGCTCAATGATGCGCTGACCACGTTCCGGGTCGTGGCGGTGGCCGACAGCGGCATCTCGTACTTCGGGACAGGCCAGACGCACATCCGCACGGCGCAGGATCTGCAGCTGATCAGTGGCCTGCCGCCGCTGGTTCGTACCGGCGACCGCTTCCAGGCCGGCTTCACGGTGCGCAACACCACGCTGCGCCCGATGACGGTGCAGGTGGCCCCTCGTGCCGCGCTGCTGACGTTGGAGCCGCAGGTCGTGCAGGTTCCCGCCCAGGCGGCCCGCCAGGTCCAGTGGGAGGTGACCGCACCGGCCACGCTGGCCGAACTGCGCCCGGGCGAGATGCTCTGGGAGGTGGAGGCCCAGGAAACCGGGGACAAACCGGAGGCTGCCCGTGACGTGCTGAAGGTGAACCAGCGCGTCGTGGCTGCCACGCCGGTCTCGGTGCAGCAGGCCACGCTCGTGCAGCTGGGCAACCAGCCGACCACGATGGCGGTGGCGCCCCCGGCCAGCGCCCTGCCCGGCCGCGGCGGGCTGCAGCTGAACCTGCAGTCCCGGCTGTACGACGGCCTGCCGGCGGTACAGGCCTGGTTCCAGCGGTATCCGTATTCCTGCCTGGAGCAGCAGGCCAGCAAGGCGATCGGCCTGCACGATGCGGTGATGTGGCGGGAGATTCTGGAGAAGATCCCCACCTACCTGGATGACCAGGGGCTGGCCGATTACTTCCCGCTGCGTGGTGGCAGTGACAGCGGCAGCCCGCTGCTGACGGCCTGGCTGCTGTCGGCCACGCATGAGGCGTCCCGGCTGGATGCCGCCTTTGCGTTGCCGCAGGCCACGCGGAAGCAGATGATTCGTGGACTCACGATGTTCGTGGAAGGAAAGCTCTCCGTGCGGGAAGGCAGCTGGATGTCCCGCTATCGGCAGGACATGCGCCTGATGGCGCTGGAAGCCTTGTCCCGGCATGATGCCGTGCGGCCGGCCATGCTGGATGGACTGGAGATCGTGCCCGCCCGCATGGGAACGGCTGCGTTGCTGGACTGGATCGGCATCCTGCAGCGTGTACCGCAGGCGCCCGCACGTGCGCAGCGACTGCGTGACGCCCTGCAGGCGCTGCGTGCCCGGATCTCGTACCAGGGCAGCCGCATCGTGCTGCAGGCCGATGAGATGCGTGACGGCTGGTGGCGTATGGGCAACGGGGACGTGGATGCGGCACGCCTGCTGCTGGCGGTGCTGGATGATCCGGCCTGGAAGGAGGATCTGGGACGGATCGTGACGGGCCTGCTGGCCCGGCAGCAGCGCGGCGCCTGGCAGAGCACCACGGCCAACCTGTGGGGCAGCCTGGCGGTGGCACAATTTGGTCGACAGCAGGAAGATGCGCCCGTCAACGGCGTCACGAAGGCCCGTCTGGGCAGCCATGACGTGCAGCATGCGTGGGCCGATGAGCGGATGGAGGGCAGCCTGTTCCTGCCCTGGCCCGCCACGATCGGTGATGGCGCAAGGCAGGGTGAGGCCGCGTCGGCCACCTCGTCGTCGGCATCCCGTGGTGCCGTGCGTGGTGGCAAGCCGGCTGCTTCCGTGGAATCTTCAGGCCGTCTGGAGGTACTTCATCAGGGCAGTGGTCGCCCGTGGCTGACGTTGCAGTCGCTGGCGGCGGTACCGCGCACCCAGCCCTTCTTTGCGGGTTATCGGATCCGCCGGACCGTCGTGCCGATGACGGCGCATGTACCGACGCTGCCGGCAGGCCGTCATGCGCGGGGGGATGTGTTGCGGGTACGGCTCGAGATCGAAGCCAGCGCACCGATGGAATGGGTGGCCATTTCCGATCCGGTACCGGCCGGGGCCACCCTTCTGGGTAGCGGACTGGGCCGGGATTCTGCCCTGGCCACGCAGGACGAGGACACCGGCGATGGCTGGCTGGCCTATCAGGAGCGCGGTTTCGAGTGGTTGCGAAGCTATTACCGATATATGCCGGCCGGCAGGACCTCGCTGGAATACACGCTGCGGGTGAACAACCCCGGGACCTTCCAGCTGCCACCCACCCGTGTCGAGTCCCTCTATGCGCCCGAGATGTTCGGCGAACTGCCCAATGCAACGATCACGGTGCAGGATGCGGACGATGCATCGGCATCGTCTCCCCGGACGGAGGGAGCGACGCGTTGACCCGCAGGAGACGCATGGCGCCTGGACACTGGGCCGCCAGGCTGTTGCTGGGGCTTGGCATGGCGTCGGCGGCGGTTTCCGTCGGTGCCGAGCCGGAGCGGACGCTGCCGAACTTCGAGACGGTTCGCGGCAGCTTCCGGTCGTCCGAGACGCTGCTGCTGGATCGTCATGGCGAGGTCCTGCACCGGCTGCGCACCGACTTTCAGGTGCGCCGGGGCGCCTGGGTGGCGTTGGGCGATACTTCGCCTGCGCTTCGGATGGCCCTGCTGCTGTCCGAGGACCGGCGCTTTCATGAACACAGCGGCGTGGACTGGTGGGCTGTGTCGGCAGCGGCATGGGGCAACCTGTGGCACGAACGCACGCGCGGCGCATCGACGCTGACGATGCAGCTGGCCGGCCTTCTGGACCCTGCCCTGCAACGACCAGCCAGCACGGCACGCGGCCTGTCGCAGAAGTGGGCGCAGGCCAGTGCTGCCCGGGAACTGGAAACCCGCTGGCGCAAGGACCAGATTCTGGAAGCCTATCTGAATCTGGTGCCGTTCCGCGGCGAGATCGTCGGCATCGACGCCCTGTCGCATACCCTGTTCGGAAAGTCGGCCCATGCGTTGAATGCACCGGAATCGGCGCTGGCCGCTGCGCTCATCCGTGCGCCCAATGCCCCGGCCTCCCGGGTGGCCGAGCGTGCCTGCCGTCTGCTTCAGCAGATGCAGGACCCCAAAGCGGACTGCCTGTCGGTGGACGTGCTGGCGGGCATGACGCTGCATCGCCGCGACTGGGCACCCAGCGAGGGTGTGGCACCGCACCTGGCACAGCGCCTGATCCGCCAGGTGAATGAAGACCTGAACACAGCCTTTTCCGACAGTGTGACTGGAGAGGACATCGTGACCGGTTTCCATGACGGCCACCCCACGGTGCGCAGCACGCTGGATGGCTCCCTCCAGCGTCTGGCCATCGACACGTTGCGGACACAGTTGCGTGAGCTGCAGGGTCGACACGTCGAGGACGGTGCCGTGGTGGTGCTGGACAACGTCAGCGGCGACGTGCTGGCCTGGGTGGGGTCCAGCGGCAGCCTGAGCCGGGCGGCGCAGGTGGATGGCGTGATGGCACGGCGCCAGCCTGGCAGCGCGCTGAAGCCTTTTCTGTATGCGCAGGCACTGGCCGAGCATCGGCTGACGGCTGCTTCGTTGCTGGATGATTCGCCAGCTCAGCTTCCTACGGCCAGCGGCCTGTACATGCCGCAGAACTATGATCATCGTTACCAGGGCTGGGTCTCGGTGCGCACGGCGCTGGGATCGTCGCTCAACATCCCGGCTGTGCGCACGCTGGTGATGGTCTCGCCAGATGCCTTTCATCATCAGCTTCAGCGGCTGGGGATGCGTTTTCCGGAAGGCAGCGGCTACTACGGATACAGCCTTGCGCTGGGCAGTGCCGAGGTGAGCCTGCTGCAACTGACCAATGCCTACCGTGCGCTGGCCAATGGCGGGCAGTGGTGTCCGGTGCATCTCATCCCCGAAGCGCACCGGCGTGGTACACCCTCGTCGCTGACAGGCCCGGTTGAACATGAGGATGGTTGGGCTGCCGTTGCACCCAAACCTGCTTCACCATCATTCCGTGATGCGTCCATTCGCACGGATGATGAAGCAAGGCAGTGGCCGCCGGAAGACTGTCATCAGGCGCTGGATGCCGGCGCGGCTTTCATCGTCGGTGACATTCTGTCCGATCGCCACGCACGCCTGCCCACGTTCGGACTGGATTCGGTACTGGACACGCGCTTCTGGAGCGCCGTGAAGACCGGCACCAGCAAGGACATGCGGGACAACTGGGCCGTGGGTTACAGCCAGCGCTACACGGTGGGGGTCTGGGTGGGCAACGCCAGCGGTGCACCCATGCACGACGTGAGCGGCACCAGCGGCGCGGCTCCGGTCTGGGCCACGTTGATGCGCGAGCTGCATCGCCACGAAACCAGCCGAGCGCCTTCGCCCCCGGACGGCGTGGTGCGGCAGCAGGTGGATTTTGGCAGTGTTTCAGAAACGACCAGGTTGAACACGCGCGGCGCCCAGGCGCTGCCAGCACGGCGTACAGGTACGACGGATGACGCGGAGGCGCATGACACAGAGCGCTCCGGCATCGAGGCGCCCCGTCAGGAATGGTTTCTGGCAGGGACCGAGCAGCGGCATTTCAGCCCACCGGCCATGGTCTTGGTGTCGAACGAAACACGCACGGGGAAAGGCGACGGTGCGCATGCCGGGCGGCAGGCCCATGACCCGTCCGCCCTTCCCGCCCGCATCGTAGCGCCGGCGCCGGGCACCGTCATTGCGCTGGATCCGGACATCCCGCCGGCCAACCAGCAGCTGAGGCTGGAAGCCAGTCACGGAATGCCCACGGAACTGCACTGGTTCATCGACGACCAGCCGGTTGGACAAGGGGCCCGCGTGGGCTGGATGCCCCTGCCCGGCCGGCACACGATCACGCTGCGCGATGCCCGAGGCGGCGTGCTGGATGCGCGCAGGATCGAGGTGCGCGGCGCGTGGCTGCGCCCCGCTCTTCAGTAAGGGCCACGCTGCGAAAGGAACCGCGAAACGATGCTGCCTGCCGGAATGGCGGCAGCACGGGGCATCGCGATGGGTTTCGCACAGGCTGGCGGAAGGACTGTTTCAGAGCACGAATTCCAGGGCTGACCAGCGTGCCGAGAGCGATCAGGCGTCCCTGGCCAGCTCACCCACCAGATCGTGGGCGTCGTAGTCGGTGATGTGGGCGCGCACGAAGGTGCCGGGGCCCATGGTGCCGTCGGCAGGCGCTTCGTCCAGCTCCACATAGACCTGGCCATCGATCTCGGGGGCATCGGCCTGGCTGCGTCCCACCAGCCGCCACCATCCCTCTTCGGGATCGTGCTCGATGGCATCGACCAGCACCTCCAGCGTCTGCCCCACCTTGCGGGCCATGCGGGCCTCGCTGATGGACTCCTGCACTTCCATGAGCCGGGCCGCACGTTCCTCGCGCACCTCGTCGGGCAGCGGGTCGGGGAGATCGTTGGCGGCAGCCCCTTCCACGGGCGAATAGGCAAAGCACCCCACGCGGTCCAGCTGCGCTTCCCCCAGGAAGTCCAGCAGATACTGGAACTCTTCCTCGGTCTCGCCAGGGAAGCCCGCGATGAAGGTGGAGCGGATGGTGAGTTCCGGACAGACCTTGCGCCAGGCCTGGATCCGCTCGATGTTGCGTTCACTACTGGCCGGACGCTTCATCAGCTTCAGGATGCGCGGATGGGCGTGCTGCAGCGGCACGTCCAGGTACGGCAGGATCAGCCCCTCGGCCATCAGCGGCAGCACGTCGTCCACCGCCGGATAGGGATAGACGTAGTGCAGCCGGACCCAGGCGCCGTACTGCCGAGCCAGCTGGCCCAGTTCGCGGCACAGCTCGAACAGCCGCGTCCTGACCGGGCGGCCATCCACGAAGTCGGTGCGGTAGCGCAGGTCCACGCCGTAGGCGCTGGTGTCCTGCGAGATGACCAGCAGCTCCTTCACGCCGGCCTTAAGCAGATTCTCGGCCTCGCGCATCACCTCGCCGATGGGGCGGCTGTCCAGGTCGCCACGCAGGCTGGGGATGATGCAGAACGAGCAGCGGTGGTTGCAGCCTTCCGAGATCTTCAGATAGGCATAGTGGCGCGGCGTGAGCTTGATGCCGCCTGCCGGCACCAGGTCGCTGAAGGGATCATGCGGCTTGGGCAGATGCTGATGGACATTGGCCATGACCTCTTCCAGCGCATGGGGGCCGGTGACGGCCAGCACGCTGGGGTGAATCTCGCGCACCAGGTTGCTGTCCTTGCCGCCCTGCCCGGTGCGTGCGCCCAGACAGCCGGTGACGATGACCTTGCCGTTCTCGTGCAGCGCCTCGCCGATGGCATCGAGCGATTCGGCCACGGCTTCGTCAATGAAGCCGCAGGTGTTGACGACGACCAGGTCGGCGCCTTCGTACTGATTGGAGATCTGGTAGCCCTCGGCGCGCAGCTGCGTGACGATGCGCTCGGAATCGACGAGTGCCTTGGGGCAGCCCAGCGAGACGAAGCCGACGCTGGGGGCGTGCTGGCTGATGGCGCTGGTGGCCGCCTTGGGGGCATCAAGTTTCTGGCTGATGGCAGCGGCGGTGGCGGCCTTTTCGGCGGCCGGTTGGCGGGAGAGCCGGGTTTCCTGCATGACGAATGGCGGGGAGGATACGGGTAGACCCGGATGATACCCCGACTGTCAGCAGGGTTGACTCGCGGCGCATACCGGCGTGGCGGACCCGGGTATGGCAACCGAACGCGCACGATCAGTCATCATGGTAATGAGTCCGACATGGTCCAGGTGCCTGTCCTGTCGAGGCCAACGTGCGAGCCTTGGCTGCTCGTTGCGCATCCGGGGTCTGGTCCTGCGATCTGTCGGCTTTCCACCCTCAGCAAGGAGACACCGACCATGACTGAAAAAGTTGCCGTGATCACGGGTTCTGGCGATGGCCTGGGCAAGGGCATTGCCCAGCGCCTTGGGAAGGATGGTTTCAGGATCGTACTGTCGGACATCAACGCCGACACGCTGAAGAAGACCGAGGCCGAGTTCGAGGCCGCCGGCGTGCCGGTGACGGCCTTCCAGGGCAATGTGTCCAGGCGGGATGACCAGTTCCGGCTGGTGAAGCACGCCGTGGACACCTTCGGCCAGGTGGACGTGTTCGTCAACAACGCGGGCGTCGAGGACGTGATGCCGCTGGATCGGGTGACGGAGGCCGATTTCGACCGCGTCTTCAACATCAACGTGAAGGGCGTGCTGTGGGGCATTCAGGCCGCGGCCGAGCAGATGAAGAAACAGGGCGGCGACCGCATCTACAAGATCATCAACGCCGCCAGCATCGCCGCCCATGAGTCCTATGACCTGCTGGGCATCTATTGCGCCAGCAAGTTCTCGGTGCGGGCGCTGACGGTGGCGGCTGCCAAGGAATTGGCGCCGCACCGGATCACCGTCAATGCCTATTGCCCGGGTGTGGCCGGTACGCGGATGTGGGACCGCATCGACGAGGAGATGGGCAAGATCCACGGCTGGGCGCCGGGTGAAGCCTTCAAGCGCTTCTCGTCAGGCATCCTGATGGGGCGCCCGCAGGAGCCGCACGACGTGGCCTCGCTCGTGCACTATCTGGCCTCGCCAGATTCCGACTACATGACGGGTCAGGCCATCCTGATCGATGGCGGGATGGTGTTCCGATGATCGGATGAAGCCCCGGAGTCGGCCAGTCAGGTATCGGCTGGTCGGCTCCATGGCGACAGAAGTGTCCGGTCAAACCGTTGGCTCATGCCGAAGCATCCGGCATGCTCAGCCGGCAAGGAACAGGTAACCTGCCAGAAGCACGGGGACGACCACCATCAGCACCATGATGACCCCAATGGCCTTGACCAGCCCGCCGGCGCGTTTCGCCGGGATGTGCTTGATAAGGAAGCGTCTTTGATTGAAGAGCACCACGAAGACGCCCACATAGGTCAGATAGTAGCGGAATGAATCCGGCGAGAAATCCAGCTTCTGGATGAGGTCGTCCATGGTGTCCAGGGGGCTTCGTGCGCGTTGCGCAAACACGGGGCGCCCATCATATGCAGGGCAGCGGCAATCCCGGATGGGTTGTTGTACGGTTTGGACGGTCCCGTATCTGTCTGGTCACGCCGTGTCGATGGACGGTTGGGTGCTTCTTTCAGTTCTCCTTCTTGCCCGCGGGTCTGTCGGACCGTTTTTCCGCGTCCGCCCAACCCTGGGAACTGCTGCTCCCCTGCCCCATCGGGAAGGCGCCGGGGAAGCTGCTGAACATGTTGCGGGCCTGCTGCTGCATCTGGTCCTGCATCTGGAAGAACAGGTTCTTGCTCTGTTCCAGGTAGTTGCTCATCATGCTCTGCATCATCGGCGCCTGACCCTGCATGAACTGGGTCCAGAGTTCGGCGCTGGGCACGCCCTGGCCTTCGTACAGGTTCCGTGACTGGGCCTGCATGCGGTTCTGCACTTCGATGAAGGTCTGCAGGGTATTTTCCAGGTAGGCACCCATCATGCCCTGCATGGCGTGGCCGTAGAAGCGGATCATCTGCGCCAGCATCTGCTCGGAAAACAGTGGTGCGCCGCCAGCCTCCTCATCCAGGATGATCTGCAGCAGGATGCTGCGGGTGAGGTTTTCCTGCGTCTTGGCGTCCTGCACCTGGAAGCTCTCGCCATCCAGGACCAGCTGCTTGATGTCGGCCAGCGTGATGTAGGCGCTGGTCTGCGTGTCGTAGAGCCGGCGGTTGGGGTATTTCTTGATCAGCCTGGTCGTGGGGGCCATCGGGTGCTCCACTGCTGGATGGGTTGTCGTCGTTTCCGGCATGATACCTGCTTGGTCGGGGCGCCTGCCGGGGGTGAATCCGGTGGGCCCCCAAGCCATCAGCACATGTGCAGGCCACCGTTGACGGAGAAGTCGGCGCCGGTGGCAAAGCCGGCGTCGTCGGAGGCCAGCCAGGCCACGATGGAGGCAATCTCGGCAGGTTCGCCCAATCGGCGAACCGGGATGGTGGCGACGATGCGATCCAGCACGTCCTGGCGGATGGTCTTCACCATGTCGGTGGCGATGTAGCCGGGCGAGACGGTGTTGACGGTGATGCCCTTGCTGGCCACTTCCTGGGCCAGGGCCATGGTGAAGCCGTGCAGGCCGGCCTTGGCGGTGGAGTAGTTGGTCTGACCGAACTGCCCTTTCTGGCCGTTGACCGAAGAGATGTTGATGATGCGTCCCCAGCCCTTTTCCAGCATGCCGTCGATGACCTGACGGGTGACGTTGAACATGGAGTTGAGGTTGGTGTCGATGACGGCGCGCCAGTCCTCGACCGACATCTTGCGAAAGAGCCCGTCGCGGGTGATGCCGGCGTTGTTGACGACGATGTCGGGGTTGCCGAATTCGGCCTTGACCCGGTCGAAGGCCGCAACGGTGGAGTCCCAGTCGGCGACGTTGCCGACCGAGGCATGGAAGGTGTAGCCCTCTGCCTTCTGCTGGTCCAGCCAGGCGCGGGTGTCGCGGCTGGGGCCGGCCCCGGCAATGACGACGTGCCCTTCCCGCGCCAGGCGTCTGCAGATGGCGGTTCCGATGCCGCCCATGCCGCCGGTCACATAAGCGATGCGCTGTGCCATGATTCAGATCCTCTCCTTGACGTAACGGCCAGGCGCCGGCTCGATGGGGGGATACTGCGCGGAGCCGGGCGCAGTGGGGGCCGGTATGGCCTTGCCCTGGTAGCGTTCCAGCCACTGATACCAGTCGGGCCACCAGCTGCCGGCATGTTCCTTGCCCTGTGCCTGCCATTGCTCGGGGGTGAGGCCGGCGATGTCGGGGCCGGTGGCGTAGCTGCGTTTCTGTTTGGCGGGCGGATTGACGACGCCGGCGATGTGGCCGCTGGCGGCCAGCACGAAGCGCGGCTTGCCGCCCAGCGCCTGGGCCGATTCGTAGCCGCCCTGCCAGGGCACGATATGGTCCTCGCGGGCGCACAGCACATAGGAGGGCACGTCGATGCGCCTGAGATCGACGGGTTCCCCCAGGCTCTGGAAGACGCTGGGCTGCACCAGTTCGTTCTGCAGGTACAGATGGCGCAGGTAGGTGCAGAACATGGGGCCGGCCAGATTGGTGCTGTCCGAGTTCCAGTACAGCAGATCGAAGGACGGCGGGGTCTCGCCCTTCAGGTAGTTGCCCACCACATAGTTCCAGACCAGCTCGTTGGGCCGCAGGAAGTTGAAGGTGAGCGCCAGATCCTTGCCGGGCATGATGCCCCGCTGGCCGATGGTGCCTTCTCGCAGGGCCAGCTGCATCTCGTCGATGAAGATGCCCAGCACGCCCGGATGGGTGGAGTCCAGCAGCGTGGTGAGCAGCGTGAGCGAGGCAGCAGGTTTCTCGCCCTTGGCGGCCAGCGCAGCCAGTGCGGTGCACAGCAGTGTGCCACCGATGCAGAAGCCCAGCAGGTTGATGGTCGGCTGACCGCTGATGGCCTGCACGACGTGGATGGGATCGACGATGCCCTTCTGCAGATAGTCGTCCCAGCCCAGCGTGCAGCCTGGATCCTGGATGTTGCGCCACGAGACGACAAAGACGGTGTGTCCCTCGGCAACAGCATGGCCGATGAAGGAATTGCTCGGCTGCAGGTCCAGGATGTAGTACTTGTTGATGGCAGGCGGGATGATCAGCAGCGGTCGTTCACCGACCGAGGGTGTGGCGGGCTGGTACTGGATGAGCTGGACAAGCTCGTTCTGGTAGATGACGGTGCCCGGGGTCGTGCAGACGTTTCGGCCGACCTCGAAGGCATCGGCTGGCGTCTGCGAGATGCGGCCCTGCTGCAGGTCGTTCAGCAGGTTCTGGATGCCCTGGCGCAGGCTCTCGCCCTGGGTCTCGATCATCCGTTGCTGGGCATCCGGATTGGTGGCCAGGAAGTTGGCGGGTGAGACGGCGTCGATCCACTGCTGCACGGCAAAGCGCAGGCGATCCTGCGTGCGTTCATCGGATTGCACCAGGGCGGCAGAGCGCTGCAGGAATTCCGAATGGAAGCGGTACCAGGCCGCCTGCCAGCCAAAGAGCGGCTGCTTCTGCCAGGCCTCGGCCGCAAAGCGCCGGTCATTGCCCAGCTCGGGGGCTGCGCCCGACATCTGCTGATTCAGCTGGGCCTGGAAGCGCTGCATGAATTCGGCCTGCAAGGCAGACAGTGCCTTGGGATCGATGTGCCAGATTGGCGCGGCAGCCGTGGTGTCCGGGCGCTTGGCTTGCGGCGGTGGCGACCCGGTGCGGGGCTTCTTGCGCTGCCGGGCGGATGGCGAGGTCGTGGCCAAGATCGGTCTCCTTGGGGTGCTGTTTCGCCCTGTGTCCCCGGGCGTGCCCCTGCCAGATCATTGTAGGCGCTGGCACACGCCCTCACCATGGTTCAGCGGATGGGGAAAACCATGAAGACCGGCTGATGTCAGGGGGTAGCCGGGCGGTTCATGCCTTGTCCGCGGCGCGGAACTCGCTGCGTGTTGGATGCGGACCATGGGTGGCCCGTGCGGGATATCCGTGGAGCACCCGGACGCGGCACAATGCAGGCATGCTGATCATCATCATTGCCTGGCTCTACGTGGTCATCCTGATGTCGATGACCGAACACTCGGCCATCGCCGGTGTCATGACCTTCCTGCTCTACGGCGTGCTGCCACTGTCGGTGGTGGTGTACCTGCTGAACACGCCAGCCCGGCGGGCACGGCGCAAGGCGGCCCAAGCGCAGGAGGAAGCGGCGGCCGCTACGGAAGATGCGGAAGGATCCGATCGATAGCGTCAGGACGCCTCGGGGCTTCCGTCAGAGCTTTATCCAGACGAGCCCGGCCATCCGTCCGCAGGTCTGGTCGCGGCGATAGCTCCAGAAGCGCGCGGGATCAGAAAAGGTGCAGGCCCCGGCCGTGTGGATGTCGGTGATGCCCAGTGCGTGCAGGTGCTGGCGGGCCAGTTCCGGCAGGTTGGCCAGCCATTTGCCGGGTTTTCTGCCGGGCTGGAAGGCGGATTCTGCGCACGCTGTGTACTTCGAGTCTTCCTGTTCCGGTGGCCTGCCCTGCAGGTGGGTCGCCATGTCCTGAGCGGCGGCGATGAACGCGGCGCGCACCTCGTCGCCTACCTCGAAGACGGCGGGACCGATACTGGGACCCAGCCAGGCCACGATGTCGGCGTCGGACACTTTCTGGCGCATTTTCTGGACGGTGGCCTGCAGGATGCCGCCCGCCAGGCTGCGCCAGCCGGCATGGGCAGCACCGATCACCCTACCCTGTCGGTCGGCCAGCAGCACGGGCAGGCAGTCGGCCACCTGCACGGCCAGGGCGATGCCGGGCCGGGTGGTGATCTGGGCGTCGGCTTCCGGCTCGGGGACAGGGAGATCAGTCGCCGGGATCATGTCCGCGCTGGCCGATGTTCCCTGGGCATGGGTCTGCGGTTCCTGCGAAGGAGCGTGGCGGTTCGTACCTCGGGATGCGTCGGTATCGGGATGCGTTTCATCCAGATCCAGCACACGGATGCCGTGGACCTGTTTCAGCCACGAGATGGGCTGGCCAATGATGGCTTCCACCCGCCGGCGGTTCTCGTGTGCCGCGGCAGGGTCATCACCGCAATGAATACCCAGGTTCAGGCCACCCGGAGCCGATCTGGTGGAGCTGGACGCCGCCGGAGCGGGCGATGGGGCCTTGGGGCAGGCCTTTTCTTGCTGGGGAGTCTGCCCGTCGGATGTTGCCGGTGTAGCGCCGTCCCGAGGTGCGTCATCGGTGGAATCGGCGCCGGCCCCCCACGGTCCCTGGCTGACGCCGCCGCTGCGCAGCGTGAAGGTCCAGCCGAGGGAGGGATGCGGTGCCGACGGCATGGGCAGGAAGGCGTGGTCGTCGTTCAGGGAAATCGTCATGGCGTCTGTTCCTTCAGGCCCCTTCTGATGAAGCGGCCGGGGGCTGGGCGGGCAATGCAATCTGCAACTCGGCAGCTAACGTCAGCAGGTCGGACGGGATGGGGGCAACAAACACCTGCGACTGCTGGGTGGCAGGATGGATGAGCTGGAGCTGCCACGCGTGCAGGGCCTGCCGGGCAAAGCCGGCCAGTGGCTTGCCACCGTACAGGGTGTCGCCCACCAGCGGATGGCCGATGTGGGCCATGTGCACGCGGATCTGGTGGGTGCGACCGGATTCCAGCTTGCAGAGGATGGCAGCGGCCTCGGCATCGGGGCTGGCGGCCAGCAGCCGGTAATGGGTGCGGGCCGGCTTGCCGGCAGGCGGCTGCACGACGGCCATGCGCAGGCGGTTGCGTTCGTCACGGCCGATGTTGCCCTCGACGGTGCCCTGGGCCAGCGTCTGGCCGCAGGCGATGGCTAGGTAGCGTCGTCCCATCTGCCGGCTGGCCAGCTGGGCGGTCAGGCTGGCGAAGGCGCGTTCGCTGCGGGCGCAGACCAGCAGGCCGCTGGTGTCGCGGTCCAACCGGTGGACGATGCCGGCTCGCGGCAGCCGGGCGGCCTTCGGGTCCGCATGCAGCAGGCCGTTCATGAGGGTGTTGCGCCAGTTGCCGGGGGCGGGATGGGTGACGAGCCCGGCCGGCTTGTCGATGACGGTGATGTCGGCGTCCTGATGGACGATGGCAAGTGGCACCGGGTCGGGCGCAAAGGCGGTGTCACTTTCCAGCGGCTGCGGTTCGACCTCGATGCTCTCGACGCCCTTCAGGCGCAACGAAGGCAGCCGTACCTGCTGGTCGACGCGCACGGCCCCCAGGGCAATCCAGCGCTGGATGCGTGTGCGTGAGATGCCGTCGAGCCGCGCCTGCAGGTGGCGGGTCAGGAACTGGTCCAGCCGCTGGCCCTGCCCTTCACGCGCATCGATGACAAGGAGCGTGTGGGGGGTGGATTCGGTGCTGAGGTCGTCGGACAGGCTCATGATGATGGTGGGGCGGCGGAAACGGCCGGAAGCTGAAGGATGCCGGGGTGAGGCAGGTTGGCGGCTCGTGCGCTTTCGGCCGGCCTGGTGTCTAGTGTAGTCAATAGTGGTCAATAGACGGTGTCGGGATGGCGTGAAGGCAGGCCGTGACCATTCGATACGCTTCGTGGCTGCCCGGGCGACAGGGCGTTTTGCGCGTGCCGCTGGGGGGCTGTCTATAATCGGCCGCTTATTCGGAGGAATGTTCGGATGTGGCAAGGCAGCAGGCAGATGGCAAGGCAGCATGATGCGGACGCAGCGCCGGAGACGGGTCTCGGGGGGCTTCGTGCCGCCGGGATGACCGATGACCGCGTGCAGCGCACCCGCGCCGCCCATGCCAGCAGGGCCACGGCACGTCGTGCCTCGGCCTGGCTGGCAGTGGTGGCTGCAGGTGTGCTGCTGGCAGGCTGTGCGTCCACCGACAAGGACCCCACCGCAAACTGGACGGCCGAGCAGCTGTATGCCGATGCCAAGGCGGATCTGGACGCGGGCAACTGGGCCAGTGCCATCAAGGGCATGGAGCGGCTGGAGTCGCGCTATCCGTTTGGCAGCTATGCGCAGCAGGCGCAGCTGGACATTGCCTGGGCGCACTACAAGGAAGGCGACCGGGCCGAGGCGCTCTCTGCGATCGACCGTTTCATCCGGCTGCATCCGGCCCACGAGCGGCTGGACTATGCGTATTACCTGAAGGGACTGGTGAACTTCAGCAACGGCACCGGGCTGATTGCCCGCTGGGCGGGTCAGGACGCCTCCGAGCGCGACCTGGCGGCCACGCGTGAGGCCTACGATGCCTTCCAGCAGGTGGTGAACCGCTTCCCGCAGAGCCGCTACCGTGAGGATTCGATTGCGCGGATGCGCTCGCTGGTCAACAGCATGGCCTCGGGCGAGGTGCATGTGGCGCGTTTCTACCTCAGCCGTGGGGCCTACGTGGCCTCGGCCAACCGGGCGCAGGGGGTGCTGTCTTCCTATCAGGGCACGCCGGCGACCGAGGATGCGCTGAACATCCTGGCCACCTCGTACGAGCGGCTGAATCTGCCGGACCTGCGTGACGACACGGTGCGGGTGCTGGCACGCACTTGGCCTCAGAGCGCCTATCTGAAGAATTTCCCCAAGCCGAAGGATCCGGATCCGAACGCGGTGCGGCCGGCTGACGCCAACACGGCGCCCTTGCAGACGGCCCCGCTAATTCCGGACCTGCCCGAATCGCTTCGCCAGAATCCGGACACGGGAGGCGGTGATTCCGGCAGTGCGCCGGCACCGAACCCGATGGAAGGAATGCCGGGGATCTGATTCCGGGCGTGGCGGGTCAGTGTTCCGCCAGAAAGTCCAGCGCCTCCTCGAAGCTCTCCAGTCGCCGGAACGGGGGCAGGCTGGAGAGGATGCGGGCGCCATAGCTGCGGGTGCGCAGGCGCTCGTCGTAGATTACCAGCAGGCCCCGGTCGGTCTCGGTCCGGATGAGACGGCCTGCGCCCTGCTTGAGCGCCAGCGTGGCCTGCGGCAGGGCCAGTTCCCGGAAGGCATGCTGGCCGCTGCGGGCCATGGCCTGGCTGCGGGCGCGGAAGATCGGGTCGTCAGGCGGCGCAAAGGGCAGCTTGTCGATGATGACCAGCGAGAGCTTGTCGCCGGCGATGTCCACGCCTTCCCAGAAACCGGCAGACCCCACCAGCACGGCCGCGTCGGCCTCACGAAAGCGCGTCATCAGTTCATGCCGGGGGGCTTCGCCCTGCATCAGCACATCGATGTCGTCACCGGCCTGGGCGCGTAGCTGCTCGGCAATGGTGCGCATGGCGCGCAGTGTCGTGCACAGCACGAAAGCGCGGCCGCGGTTGCGGCGGATCAGCGGCCAGGCCTGACGGGCGACCCGCTCGGGAAAGTCCGGCGCCGTGGGGCTGCCCAGTCCGCGCGGGATCCACAGGGCTGCCTGTTGGGGATAGTCGAAGGGGCTGGCCACCTGCATCTGCCAGGCCTCGGGCATGCCCATCTGGAGGGCGAAGTGCGCCAGGCTGTTGTCCACGGCCAGGGTGGCCGAGACGAAGATCCAGGTGCCGCCCAGGTGCTCGCGCTGCTCGGCAAAGCGCTGGGCGACCGACAGCGGCGTGGTACGAAGCTGGGCGTGGTTGTCGGTGGTCTGGGCCCAGAGGATCAGGTCGTCGGTGGATTCGGTGGGCTCAGCCGGTGAAGCGGGCGTGAGTTCGGCCGCGATGCCAGCAAAGACTGACGCGGCCGGCTCCCCTGCCCGCGCACCTGATGCGGATCCGGATGCTGTAGAAACCGGGGTTTCCTGCGGGTCGGGCCTGGCCGGGGGGCTTTTGGGGTGGCAGGCGTGATCAAAGGCCCGGTGCCAGTGGCGCAGCCGGCCCAGCAGCTCCAGCGTGCGCTCCTGCAGATGGGTCAGATCGGCCGAGGCGGCAGCGACCGGGCGCAGGGCCTCGGCATGGTCTTCCAGCACTTCCTCCACATCGGGCAGCACGTCGCTCAGCCATTCGTTCACGTCCTGGGCGTCGGCAGCCTGAAGTTCATCCAGCCCCAGACGCAGCATGCCGGGCGGCAGGGCCAGCCGCAGCCGGCCGGCCACCTGCTCCAGCTGACGGTACAGCCCGGGCCAATCGGCCAGACCGGGGGCGTCCTGGTTGCCGGTTCGCAGGCTCTCGCGCCCCAGATCCAGCAGCTGGCGGGTGGAGACGGTGTTGCCGAAGAACTCGGTGGCGATGTCGGGCAGCTGATGGGCCTCATCGAAGATGAGGATGTCAGCCTTGGGCAGGAAGTCGCCGATGGCGTCGTCCTTGAGTGACAGGTCAGCGCAGAACAGGTGGTGGTTGACGATCAGCACGTCGGCCTTCTGGGCCTGCTGACGGGCCTTCATCAGCGGACAGTGGCGCAGCTCCGGGCAGTCCTGTCCCAGGCAGTTGTCGCGGGTGGAGGTGGCGAACTGCCAGGCGGGGTCTTCTTCGGAGAGCTGGGTGCAGCCGGCGCGGTCGCCGGTCTCGCTGAGGGCGGCAAAGCGCTCGATGATCCGCAGTCGTGCCGGGATCTGAGGGTCACGGAAGCGCCCGTCACGCAGCGCACGCGACAGGTGCACGGGACAGACATAGTTGGCACGGCCCTTGAGCACCGCGACGACGGCATCGCTGCCCAGGGCCTGCCGGATGCGCGGCACGTCACGCTGATGGAGCTGGTCCTGCAGCTGGCGGGTGGCGGTGGACAGCAGCACGCGCTTGCCCGAAAGCAGCGCAGGCACCAGGTACGCAAAGGTCTTGCCGATGCCGGTGCCGGCATCGACCATCAGCACGGCCTGGGCGTCGATGGCATCGGCAATGGCCTCGGCCATTTCCTGCTGACCGGGGCGCTGCCGGTAGCCGGAATCCTCCCTTGCCAGTGCTCCCCGGGGCCCGAAGGCGGTGCGGGTGGCTTCCAGCAGGGCGTCGTCGGAGTCGGCTTCCTCGGCGGTGGATGGGTTGGACAAGGTGGGTGCAGGCGTATCGGGCAAGACGATGCCTCGATGGCAACGGGAAGGGCCCGATGATAAAGGGATGGGCCCGGGAAAGGACAGGCTGGGCACATCCGCTGTGGCGGGAAGATGCCGTGCGTTCAGCCCAGCCGGTCCGCCTGGGCGCGGCGCGCCTCGTTGCGGTAGGTGTCGGACTGCATCTCGTGCAGCCGGCTGGCGGTGCGGACGAACTCGTGGGCCATGGCGCCTGACGTGTAGAGCTGGTCGGGCGGCACCTCGGCCGAGATGACCAGGTTGACCTTCTGGTCGTAGAGCACGTCGATGAGCCAGGTGAAGCGCCGGGCCTCGGAGGCCATGCGCGAATCCATCTGCGGCACGTCCGATAGCATGACGGTGTCGAAGCGCGAGGCGATGTCCAGATAGTCGTTCTGTGAACGGGCGGTCCGGCACAGGGTGTCGAAGTCGAACCAGACCACCTCATCGGCGCAGCGCACGGCGCGAAGCGGCCGGTTCTCGACGATCAGCTCGGGCGAGATCTCGGCGCCGTCGGAAAGGCGCGCAAAGGCCGCTTCCATGGCGGTGCGGTTGGCGTCATTCAGTGGCGACAGGTAGGCCGGCACGCCCTTGATGGTGAGCTGCCGGTAGTCGGTGCCGACATCGACCGACATCACGTCCAGATTCCGGTTCAGCAATGCGATGGCCGGCAGGATGGCATCGCGGTGCAGGCCGTCCGGATACAGGGCATCCGGCACGTAGTTGCTGGTCATGACGAAGACCAGGCGATGCTGGAAGAACGCGTGCAGCAGGCGCTCCAGGATCATGGCATCGGCGATGTCCGAGATGTGGAACTCGTCGAAGCAGATGATGGCGTAGCGCTCGGCAGCGCGGCGGGCCACCTCGTCGAGCGGGTTGGCCATGGCCTTGAGGGTGCGCAGCTCCTGGTGCACGGCCCGCATGAATTCGTGGAAATGCAGGCGGGTCTTGCGGGGCGTGGGCAGGGCCTCGAAGAAGCAGTCCATCAGGAAGCTCTTGCCGCGTCCCACGCCGCCATACATCCAGACGCCGCGCGGCGGTACCTTGCCGCGCGACATCAGCCGCTTCAACAGGCCGCCGGGGCGGTTGTCGAAGTCGGCCAGCTCGTCGGCCAGCTTCTGCAGTCGTTCGATGGCGGCCCGCTGGGCCGGGTCGGCGGTGTAGCCGCGCTCGGCCAGCCGGGCTTCGTAGCGATCGATGACGTTGGGCATGGTATGACGAGCCGATGGCACTTACATGTTGAGTGCGCGTTTCTCGACCGCCAGCGCCGCCTCACGCACCGCCTCGGACATCGACGGGTGCGGGTGGCAGATGCGGGCGATGTCCTCGGACGAGGCTTTGAACTCCATGGCGACCACGGCTTCGGCGATCAGGTCGGAAGCACCGGCGCCGATGATGTGCACGCCCAGGACCTCATCGGTCTTCTCGTCCGCCAGGATCTTGACGAAGCCGTCGGCCGCCATCATGCCCAGTGCCCGGCCATTGGCCATGAACGGGAACTGGCCGACGCGGTAGGCACGTCCCTCGGCCTTGAGCTGCGCCTCGTTCTTGCCCACCCAGGCGATCTCGGGCGAGGTGTAGATGACGTAGGGGATGCAGTTGTAGTCGAGGTGCGGCTTCTGGCCGACGATGCGCTCGGCCACGGCCACACCCTCTTCCTCGCCCTTGTGCGCCAGCATGGGGCCGCGCACCACGTCACCGATGGCGTAGATGTTGGGCACACTGGTGCGGCACTCGTCGTCGACGGGAATGAAGCCGCGCTCGTCGGTGGCCAGACCCACGGTGTCGAGCGTGAGCCCTTCGGTGTTGGGCACCCGGCCGATCGAGACGATCAGGCGGTCGGAAGCGATGCTGTGGGCCTTGCCGTTGGCATCTTCATAGTGCACGGTGACGCTGCCACCCTTGCCGTTCTTGCCGGCGGCGACCTTCACCTCACCGATCTTCACGCCCAGCTCGAAGGCCAGCCCCTGCTTGCGGAAGATCTTCTCGGCTTCCTTGGCCACGGCTGCATCGCAGCCGCCCAGGAAGGACGGAGCCATCTCCAGCACGGTGACTTCCGCACCCAGGCGGCGCCACACCGAGCCCAGCTCCAGACCGATGACGCCGGCACCGATGACGGTGAGCTTCTTCGGCACGCTGTCGAAGGCCAGTGCGCCCTCGTTGTCGCAGACCAGCACGTTGTCGACCGGCACGTTGGGCAGGTGACGCGCCTTCGAGCCGGTGGCGATGATGACGTTGCGGGCCTGGATGATCTCGTACTCGCCCTCGTCGGGCTGCAGTTCGAGACGGACCGCCTCACCCTCACGGCCGATGAAGCGACCATGGCCCTTCAGCCAGGTGATCTTGTTCTTGCGGAACAGGAACTCGATGCCCTGGGTCATCTTGGAGACGATGGCGTCCTTGCGGTCCAGCATCTTCTTGATGTCGATGGAAACATCCTTGACCGTGATGCCATGGCCTTCCAAGCCGTGCTTGGCGTGCTCGTAGGACTCACTGGAGGCCAGGAGCGCCTTGGACGGGATGCAGCCCACGTTCAGGCAGGTGCCGCCCAGCGCGTTCTTGCCGGCCGGGTTCTTCCATTTCTCGATGCAGGCGACCTTCAGGCCCAGCTGGGCAGCCCGGATGGCGGCAATGTAGCCGCCAGGGCCAGCACCGATCACGACGACGTCGAATTCAAGGGACATGATGTTCTTCCTCCCTTACAGATCGAGCAACAGACGTGCGGGATCTTCCAGCGCGTCCTTGATGGCGACCAGGAACAGCACGGCTTCGCGGCCGTCGATGATCCGGTGGTCATACGACAGCGCCAGATAGTTGATCGGGCGGATGACGACCTGACCATTCTCGACCACAGGACGCTCCTTCGTGGCATGCACGCCCAGGATGGCCGACTGCGGCGGGTTGATGATCGGGGTGGACAACATGGAGCCGAACACGCCCCCGTTGGAGATGGAAAAGGTACCGCCGCTCAGCTCCTCGATGCCGATCTTGCCAGCCTGGGCACGCTTGCCGAAGTCGGCAATGGTCTGCTCGATCTGGTGGAACGAGAGCTGGTCGGCGTTTCGGATGACCGGCACCACCAGACCACGCGGCGAGCCGACGGCCACGCCGATGTCGAAGTAGCCGTGGTAGACGATGTCATTGCCGTCGATGGAGGCATTGACGATCGGGAACTTCTTGAGTGCGTGGACCGCGGCCTTCACGAAGAAGCTCATGAAGCCCAGGCGCACGCCGTGTTCCTTCTCGAACTTCTCCTGGTACTTCTTGCGCAGCGACATGACCGGCTGCATGTTGACCTCGTTGAAGGTCGTGAGGATGGCGTTGGTCTGCTGCGATTGCAGCAGGCGCTCGGCCACGCGCTGACGCAGGCGCGACATCGGCACGCGCTGCTCGGAGCGGCCTTCCAGCACACGATTGAGGTCGACCGGGGTGCGGGCCACCGGCAGTGCTGCAGGGGCATTGACGGCAGGCAGTGCCGCCGGGGCGCTGGTGGCAGGCTTGGCCGTGGCGTTCAGCGCGTCAGCCTTGGTGATGCGACCGTCGCGGCCGCTGCCAGCCACCTGGGCGGGGTCGATGCCTTTTTCGGCCAGCAGCTTGGCAGCAGCCGGCATGGCGATGCCGCTGGCGGCGCCCCCGGTGGTGGCCGGTGCGGCGGCCTGGACCGGGGCAGCGGCGGCAGGCGCCTGGGTGGGGGCGGCAGCCTGCGGCGCGGACGCGCCGGCCGTGGCTTCGGTGTCGATGATGGCGATCAGCTCATCGGCCACGACCGTGGCGCCGTCACCTTTCTTGATGTCGGTGATCACGCCGGCCGACGGCGCGGGCAGTTCCAGCACCACCTTGTCGGTCTCGATGTCGACCAAGTTCTCGTCACGGGCGACGGCGTCGCCGACTTTCTTGTGCCATTGCAGCAGCGTGGCCTCGGCCACCGACTCGGACAGCTGCGGCACCTTGACTTCAATCTGAGCCATTTTGGGAAAACTCCGGGATCTTTTTGGGAATGGGGATATGGCGGAACACCCCGGGGTCAGGCAACAGCCGGCCCCGGGGGTTCCCGTCAGATGGGAGGATCAGTGCTTGTCCTTGCCGCCCTTGGTGCGGCCGGCGCCACCGAAGGCGTTGTCCAGCAGCTCCTTCTGCTGGGCAAAGTGCTTGTCGTAGTAGCCGACGGCCGGCGAGGCCGAGGCCGGACGACCTGCATACGACAGCTTCTGCCCGTCCTTCAGGACTTCCTGCAGGTGATGCTGGATGAAGAACCAGGCCCCCTGGTTCTGCGGCTCATCCTGGCACCAGACGATGTGCGTGGCGTTCGGATAGCGGCTGAACTCGGCCTCGAAGGCCTTGTGCGGGAACGGATAGAGCTGCTCGATGCGCACCAGGGCCACTTCGTTCTCCAGCTCGCGGGCACGACGCTCGGCCAGCAGGTCGTAGTAGACCTTGCCGCTGCAGAAGACCACGCGCCGGACCTTGGACGGATCGGCCACGGTGTCGCCCAGCACGGTCTGGAAGCGGCCGTTGGCCAGCTCCTTCAGCGGCGAGACGGCTTCCTTGTGGCGCAGCAGCGACTTGGGCGTCATCAGCACCAGCGGCTTGCGGAACGGACGGATGAGCTGGCGACGCAGCGCATGGAAGATCTGCGCCGGCGTGGTAGGCTGCAGCACCTGCATGTTGTTCTCGGCACACAGCTGCAGGAAGCGCTCCAGACGGGCCGAGGAGTGCTCGGGACCCTGCCCTTCGTAGCCGTGCGGCAGCATCATCGTGAGACCGCAGGCACGGCCCCACTTGGTCTCGCCCGAGGAGATGAACTGGTCGATGACCACCTGGGCGCCGTTGACGAAGTCGCCGAACTGGGCTTCCCAGATCACCAGGCTGTTGGGTTCCGCGCTGGCGTAGCCATACTCGAAGGCCAGCACGGCTTCTTCGGAAAGCACCGAGTCGATGACGATGAACTGGGCCTGATCCTCGGTGACGTGCTGCAGCGGGATGTAGGTGCCCTGGTCGTGCTTCTCGCGGTTCTGGTCGTGCAGCACGGCATGACGGTGCGAGAAGGTGCCACGGCCCGAGTCCTGACCGGACAGGCGCACCGGGTAGCCGGCGGCGACCAGCGAGGCAAAGGCCAGGTGCTCGGCCATGCCCCAGTCCAGCGGCTGCTCGCCCAGCGCCATGGCGCGGCGGTCGGCAACGACCTTCTGGACCAGCGGGTGCAGCTTGAAGCCTTCGGGCACCTGGGTGATGCGCTCACCCAGACGCTTGAGCTCGCTGATGGGCAGACCGGTGTCGCCCGCGTCGGTCCATTTCCGGTTGAGGAACTGGCTCCAGTCGGAGGCGAAGCGCTTGTGGTTGGTGATGACCGGGTCGACCGTGTGCTTGCCGGCATCCATGGCGTCACGGAAGGCGGTGACCAGATGGTCGGCATAACCTTTCTCGATGGTGCCCTGGGTTTCCAGACGGTCGGCGTACAGCTTGCGGGTACCGGGGTGAACGCCGATGCGCTTGTACATCAGCGGCTGGGTGACGGACGGGGTGTCCTGCTCGTTGTGGCCCAGCTTGCGGAAGCAGACGATGTCGACGACCACGTCCTTGCGGAACTTCATCCGGTAGTCGAGTGCCAGCTTCGTGACGAAGACCACGGCTTCGGGATCGTCGCCGTTGACGTGGAAGACCGGTGCCTCGATGGACTTGACCACGTCGGTGCAGTAGAGCGTGGAACGCGAGTCACGCGTGTCGGAGGTGGTGAAACCGATCTGGTTGTTGATGACGATGTGCACCGTGCCGCGCGTGCTGTAGCCACGGGTCTCGGTCAGGTTCAGCGTCTCCATGACGACGCCCTGGCCGGCGAAGGCTGCGTCACCGTGGACCACGACCGACAGCACGTCGGAGCCGTCACGGTCGCCGCGGCGCACCTGGCGCGCCTTGGTGGAGCCTTCGACCACGGGGCCGACGATCTCGAGGTGCGACGGGTTGAAGGCCAGCGACAGGTGCACGGGACCTGCCGGGGTGGAAACATCGCTGGAGAAGCCCTGGTGGTACTTCACATCGCCGCTGGGCAGGTCGGCCGCATGCCGGCCCTCGAATTCGGCGAACAGGTCCTTGGGCATCTTGCCCAGCACGTTGACCAGCAGGTTCAGGCGGCCGCGGTGGGCGGAGCCGATGACCATTTCCTGCAGGCCGTGGTTGCCGCCCTCGCGCACCAGTTCGTCCATGGCGGCGATGAAGCTCTCGCCGCCTTCCAGCGAGAAGCGCTTCTGGCCGACGTAGCGGGTGTGCAGGTAACGCTCCAAGCCCTCGGCGGCGGTCAGGCGCTCAAGGATGCGTTTCTTCTGCTCGGCACTGAAGCCGAAACGGCCACGCACGGATTCGAGGCGCTCCTGGATCCAGCGCTTGGCGGCCGGATCGGACATGTGCATGAACTCGGCGCCGATGGAGCCGCAGTAGGTTTCGCGCAGCGCCTGCACGATCTCGCGCAGCGGTGCGCTCTCAAAGCCGAAGAAGGTGTTGGCGGCCGAGTAGATGTGGGCGTGGTCGCCCTCGGTGAAGCCGTAGAACGACGGCGACAGCTCGGGAATCTCGGGGCGTTCGCGGCGCTTCAGGGGATCGAGATCGGCGTGGCGCGAACCCAGACCACGGTAGGCGGCGATCAGCTGTGCGACATAGATCTGCTTGCGGGCCGTTTCCACGTCGCCGCCCATCTGCTGGGGCTGCAGCGCGCCTTCACGGGCACGCTCGGCAAACGACTGGACGATCGGCGCATGAGCCACGTCGCGGGTTTCGGGATTGCCATCGGACGCGGGCAGCGACTGCAGGTTGTCGAAGTACGCACGCCAGGTCTCATCGACCGAGGCAGGATTGGCGAGGTAGCTTTCGTACAGCTCCTCGACGAAAGGGGCATTGCCGCCGAACAGGTACGAGTTCTGGCGAAAGGCGCTCATCATGTTTGCTTCACCTGTCAAACGAGTTTCTCGTTGAAGTCGTGCCGGGGAGAATCGTCCCGGATCACATGCGGTCCTGGCTTCCAGGACCTGCATGCAGCAACCGGCCGGTCCGTCCGTCCGGCCCAGCGAGACTGAAAAGTCAGTCTGCATAATAGCACCGCGAACAGGGGCTTCCGGCCGACCAGCGGGGTGTTTCAGGGATAACCCGTAGCACCGTGTGGCCGGAACCCCACTGTCGGCGGACTCAGCGCGACGACTGGCGCGGCAGTCGCAGCAGGGCGCGCAGGCGACCCACTTCCTCCATCAGATCGGCCGTCAGGGCGGCCAGCTGCGGGTCGGCATCGAAGGTGCGCTCCAGGTCGGCAATGCGCCGGGTGCGCACGATGCCATGGCCCGGAAAGCGCCAGGCCTGGACATCGGCACCGGGGCTGGCATCGCCCTCGCCGGCCAGATCCACCACGCCACCGTGCACGCGCTGGACTACCCAGGTCTCGCTCACGTTGCAGGCATTGGCGAACTGGGTGATGGTCAGGCTGTGTTGCTCCAGCACCTCGATGTGGCCGGAGTCGTCGGAAAAGACCTTGTCGTTCATGCTGCGCTGTCCTCTCGATTCGTCGGGTTGCCGAATGCCCTGGCCAGGGCGGCATAGGCTTCACGCTGGGCATCGGTGGTGGGCACGGGCACGGTGATCTCCAGCACCAGGTACAGGTCGCCCGGCTCCTTGGCCGGCAGGCCCTTGCCGCGGATGCGCAGCTTGCGACCGGACTGGCTGCCGGGCGGAACGCTGATCTGGAAGGTGCCGGCCAGGGTGTGGAATTCGACCGGGCCACCGAGTGCGGCCTGCCAGGGCGTGACATGCACCTGCTGGTACACGTCCTTGCCTTCGGCATGCCAGCGCCTGTCGTCGGCAAACTTCACCTCCAGCAGCAGGTCACCCGCGGGCCCATGGCCCATGCCGGGCTGACCCTTGCCGGCCAGGCGGATCATCTGCCCTTCGCGCACGCCCTTCGGAATGCTCACTTCCAGCTCACGCACGCGCTCGTGTGCATGGCCCTCGTCATCCAGCTCGACGGTGCGCAGCGCCAGTGTGCGCTTCGTGCCGCTGTAGCTTTCGGGCACCGTCATGTGAATGGTGGCGTGCTGGTCGGCACCCCGCATGTCGTGCGGCTGGCCGCCACGCCGGAAGGCCTGGCCACGACCGAACAGCTCCTCGAAGAAGCTGCTGTAGCCGGCACCGTCCTCGAAGCCATCGCCCCGATGGGTGCCGAATCCGCCAAAGCCCGATGCCCTCTGGGCGCCCTGCCAGCCCGGCGGCGGCTGGAAGCCTCCCTGCTGGAACTGGCCGGCATCACCCAGCTGGTCGTAGGCGGCGCGCCGTTCGGGGTCGGACAGCACCGTGTTGGCCTCATTGATCTCGGACATCCGCTCGGCCGCATCGGGCTCCTTGCTGACGTCCGGGTGGTACTTGCGTGCCAGCCGACGATAGGCCTTCTTGATCTCGTCGGCACTCGCGGTCTTCTCGATCCCGAGGATCTTGTAGTAATCCTTGTAGTCCACTCGAACTCCCTGTCTGGTGGGGTTGTGCGCCCTATTGTCCCGCAAGCGTCGGCGCCCGGCGAAATTTTCCGGAAGACGGACGTGCCGATGGAACACGAGCCGGGGTTCGTGCAGGGTCTGACGGATGCGCACGATCGCCTTGTCTCCAGGACAGAACCGGACGAACGGCAGCTGCAAGGCGCCGAAACGTCAGAACGTGTCAGAAAGGGCTTGTCAGGCGTTATAGAATAATTAAATCAAAAGCAGTTCTTGTAGTGTAAAAAACTATTTCACCGTGGCGTCCGTGGTGCGGAGATGACCGAGTCCCCTTCCCGTCCGCCCATTCTCGACCGCATGGCCGACACGCATTCAATCAAGGCAGAATGATCATGCAAACGCTTCAGACCACCAACCTCATCATCGGTTTCGGCAAGGCCGGCAAGACGCTGGCTGCCGACCTGGCCAAGCATGGCCAGGACGTGATCCTGGTGGAAGCTTCCGACCAGATGTACGGGGGCACCTGCATCAACATCGGCTGCATCCCGTCCAAGAAACTGCTGGTGGAAGGCGAGCGCCGCGCCGCCTGCGCCACCGAGGGGGCCGAAGTCTTTGAGGCGGCCATGAAGGCCAAGAATGGCCTGATCCTCAAACTGCGCGCAGCCAACTTCGCCAAGCTGGATGAGCTGGAGCAAGTGCGTGTCATCAACGCCCGCGCGCGCTTCGAGGATGCCCACACCGTGATCGTCACCGGTGCCGTGGGTGACGCCGGTGAGCAGGGGGAACGCGCCATCCGGGCGGAGCGCATCTTCATCAATACCGGCAGCCTGCCGGTGGTGCCGAAGATCCCTGGCGTGGATGGCCCCCGGATCCATGACAGCACCGGCGTGCTGTCGCTGGAGGCCCACCCCCGACGGATGGTGATCGTCGGTGGCGGTTACATCGGTCTGGAATTCGCCTTCATGTACCGGGCCTTCGGTACGGAAGTGACGGTCATCGACGCGATGGACACCTTCCTGCCGCGCGAGGATCGCGACATTGCCGACGAGATGCGCCGCATCCTGGAAGCTCGTGGCGTGCAGATCGTGCTGGGCGCGAAGATCACGCACTTCGAGGAAACGAAGAGCGCCGAGGGCAAGGACCAGACCACGGTGGTGACGGAGGGCGGTCGCTTCGACGCCGATGCCGTGCTGCTGGCCATCGGCCGTCGCCCCAATACCGACGGGCTGCAGCTGGACCGGGCCGGGGTGCGCACCAATGCACGCGGCTTCATCGAGACCGACGACCACCTGCGCGCCGCCCCGCACATCTGGGCCATGGGCGACGTGGCCGGCAGCCCGCAGTTCACCTACATCTCGCTGGATGACTACCGCATCGTGCGTGACCAGCTGCTGGGCAGCGGACAGCGCAGCCGCGCCGACCGCGCCATCTTCCCGACGGCCGTGTTCACGCAGCCGCCGCTGGGCCATGTCGGCATGACCGAGAGCGCCGCACGCGCTGCCGGCCGCAATATCCGGGTGGCCACGATGAAGGCAATGGCGATTCCGAAGGCCAAGGTGCTGGGTCAGACCGACGGACTGCTCAAGGCGGTGGTCGATGCCGACGCCGGCCGCATCCTGGGCGTGACGCTGCTGTGCGCCGAGGCCCCTGAGCTCATCAACCTCTTCAAGATGGCGATCGACCACGATATTCCGGCCCGCTACGTGAAGGACCAGATCTTCACGCACCCGACGATGGCCGAGGCGCTCAACGACCTGTTCGCCACGCTGGGCTGACGCATCGCCCCGGGCAGGTTGCCCCCTGGCGGCATCGGTTTCGCCGGCGCCGCCTTTAAAAATAGTTCACAATGCCGACATGCTTGCCTGCCTTGGAGGGGCCACATGTCGGAATTGGCGAATTTCCTGTCCAACCAGCCCATGCTGGCACTCTTTGCCACCATGGCGCTGGGACATGCAGCAGGCGCCGTCAGCATCAAGGGTTTCTCGCTAGGCTCGGGCGCCGTGCTGTTCGTGGCACTGGCCGTCGGCGCCTTTGCCCCGGCATCGGCCATGCCCTCGGCGCTCGGATCGCTGGGGCTGCTGCTCTTCCTGTACGGGGTGGGCCTGGCCTATGGCCAGCAGTTCTTTGACGGCCTGACCAGCCCGGTGGGGCTGCGGGCCAACGCCGCCTCGATCATCGGCGTGGTGATCATGGCGCTGATGACAGTGGCGACGGTCTGGCTGTTTCCCGACATCTCGCTGCCCGAGACACTGGGCGTCTTTGCCGGCGCCGGCACCAGCACCTCGTCGCTGCAGGCCGCCATGGCGCTGACCGGCAACAACCTGCCGGCCACCGGTTACTCAGTGGCCTATCCGTTCGGCGTGGCCATCCCGATCCTGGTCATCGGCCTGTACAACGCCTTCTTCCGTCCGCGGATCGCACCACAGGAGCGCATTTCGCTGAAGATGCACGCAGTACGCGTGGAAAATGGCTACGTGGTGGGCAAGACGCTCCTGGAGCTGGCCAACTGGCTGCCACAGGGCGTGGCGGCCTCCACCGTCTATCGCGACGGCCAGGCGCATTCGGCCGAGGTGCACGGACCGCTGCAGCTGGGTGACGTGGTGCTGATCACCGGCGTGGACGCCGAGCGCATGACCGAGGCCGAGAAGATGCTGGGCCAGCACGTGGGCGACACCTTCCGGCGCAGCCACGGTGAACTGGACTACCTGCGGCTCTTCGTCTCCAACACCAAGCTGGCTGGCAAGACCATCCGTGAGGTGAAACGGATGCTGGACTTCGAGACCAGCTTCCTGCACGTGCGCCGCGTCGACGAGGACATCAGCGTCACGCTGGACCTGACGCTGGAGGTCGGTGACCAGATCGGCGTGCTGGCCCATATCGACCACATTTCCGACCTGCGGCGCGTCTTTGGCGACTCGGTGCGAGCCAGCGGCGAGATCAGCTTCATCGGCATCGGACTGGGGGCTGCGCTGGGCCTGGGGCTGGGTGCCGTTCCCATCTACCTGCCGGGACTGGGCCACTTCACGCTGGGCTTTGCCGGCCTGCTGCTGGTGGCCCTCATCCTGGGCAAGATCCGCAAGACCGGCCGCATCACCTGGACGATGCCGGTGCCTGCCAACCTGGCGCTGCGCAACTTCGGCCTGTCGCTCTTCCTGGCGCAGGTGGGCATGGCCTCGGGCGAGACCTTCGTGCAGACCGTCACCCACAGCGGCGTTTACCTGCTGGTGGGCATTGTCTTCGTGACCGTGCTGAGCCTGGTGGTGCTGCTGTTGTGCCTGCATGTCTTCAAGCTGCCCTTTGACATGGCGGCCGGCGTGATGTCGGGTGCAACCGGCAACCCCGCCATCATTGCCTTCACCAGCCGTACGCTGGGCACCGACAAGCCCGATATCGGCTACGCGATGATCTTCCCGTCCATGACGATCCTGAAGATCGTGATGGTGCACATCCTGGGCGCCGTGCTGGGCGTGGGCTGATCCCTGCCGATCCTGTCGGCAGGGGCTGCGTGCCTGTCTCCTGCTGTCCGGAAGCCGGATTCAACAGGCATCCCTTCAAGGGGCTCCATCAGGGGGCCTCTTTCTCGTTTCATGGCCTGCGTGGTCGTGCGTGGGCTCCTGATCTTCCGTGGTGCCGGTCCCTGCACTGGCCAGGAACACCGGGTCATCCGCAGGCAGCCAGGTCGTCGTATCGGGTCATGCAAGGCGTTCCGGGAAAAATCGGCATACTTTACAATTGCCGGTCTACTTGAAAGGGACTCCATGAATCCGTCCACCCTGGTACTGATCGTCGACCCGCAGAACGATTTCTGTGACCTGCCAGCCGGGACCGACAGCATCTCCGGTCAGCTGATCTTTCCGTCGCTGCCCGTATCCGGCGCGCATGCCGACATGCGCCGCCTGGCCTTCTGGCTGGACGAGAATGTCGACCAGATCGACGACATTGTCGTGACGCTGGACTCCCATCAGTACTTCGACATTGCCCATCCGGACTGCTGGCGTACGGGCCAGGGAGACGAGGTGGCGGCGTTCACGGCCATCACGGCCGCCTCGGTGCGCTCGGGGCAGTTTCGCACGGCCAACCCTGCCCTGCAGGCCTATGCGCTCAACTACCTCGAGGCACTTGAAGCGCGGGGACGCTACACGCACATGATCTGGCCCGTGCACTGTCAGCTGGGTAGCTGGGGGCATGGCATCCACCATGCAGTCCTGGGGGCACTGGAGCGCTGGCAACGGCAGCGACAGCGTGCCGTCATGTCGGTCATCAAGGGCACCAACCCCTACACCGAACACTACAGCGCCCTGCAGGCCGAAGTCCCCGATCCGCAGGATCCCAGCACACAGCTGAACACACCACTGCTGGAACGGATTGCTGCCGCCGATCAGGTCGTGATTGCCGGGGAAGCCAGCAGCCACTGCGTGGCCTATACCGTTCGGGATCTGTTTGCCCATCTGCCCGCCGAGAACCTGAAGCGATTCGTGCTGCTGACCGATTGCATGAGTCCGGTCTCGGGCTTCGAGCAGCAACATGCCGCCTTCCTGCAGGAAGCGGCCGACCACGGGGTGCTTTTGGCCAATAGCGGGGAGTTCCAGCTGCGGCGCTGAAATGGCCGCCCGCCCCTGAAAAGCAGAAACGGCACCCCAAGGGTGCCGTTTCTCTTTCTGTCAGGGCACGGCCTTGCGGCAACGCGCCCTGCCCCTCTGGGTCGCTCAGTGCGGCGTGGATTCCCAGCTGTGGGTACCCAGCTTGGTGGACGGCGTCGTGATCTTCCGCCGGGCCTGGCCCACGTAGAGCTGGCGCGGACGGCCGATCTTCTGGTCGGGATCACCCAGCATCTCGCTCCATTGTGCAATCCAGCCCACGGTACGAGCCATGGCAAAGATGGCCGTGAACATGCTGGTGGGGATGCCCATGGCGCGCTGGACGATGCCCGAGTAGAAGTCCACGTTCGGGTAGAGCTTGCGGGCGACGAAGTAATCGTCTTCCAGCGCGATCTGCTCAAGCTTGCGGGCCAGCTTGAAGAGCGGATCGTTCTCCAGGCCCAGCTCGGTCAGCACCTCGGCACAGGTTTCCTGCATCAGCTTGGCGCGCGGGTCGTAGTTCTTGTAGACGCGGTGGCCGAAGCCCATCAGCTTGACGCCGGATTCCTTGTCCTTCACCTTCTTGATGAACTCGCCGATCCTCTCGACACCGCCCTGGGCCAGCAGGTCTTCCAGCATGCGAAGTGCGGCTTCGTTGGCGCCACCGTGTGCCGGGCCCCACAGCGTGGCGATACCGGCAGCGATGCAGGCGAACGGGTTGGCACCCGACGAACCGGCCAGACGCACCGTGGAGGTGGAGGCGTTCTGCTCGTGGTCGGCATGCAGGATGAGGATGCGGTCCAGCGCACGCACCAGCACTTCGTTGGGCACGTACTCGTCGCAGGGCGTCGAGAACATCAGGTGCATGAAGTTGGCGGTGTAGCTGAGCTTGTTGCGCGGATAGGCGAAGGGCTGACCGTTGGAGTATTTGTAGGCCAGGGCAACCAGCGTCGGCATCTTGGCGATGAGACGGATGGAGGCCACGTGGCGGTGCTCTTCCTTGGTGATGTCGAGCGAGTCGTGGTAGAAGGCCGCCAGTGCGCCCACGCAGGCCACCAGCACCGACATCGGGTGTGCGTCACGACGGAAGCCGCTGAAGAAGCGGACCATCTGCTCGTGCAGCATGGTGTGGTGCGTGACGACATAGTCGAAGTCGGCCTTCTCCTGGGGCGAGGGCAGCTCGCCCTTCAGCAGCAGGTGGCAGACGTCCAGGTAGTCGCAGTGCTGGGCCAGATCCTCGATGGCATAGCCGCGATACAGCAGCTCGCCCTTGTCGCCGTCAATGAAGGTGATGGCCGACTCGCAGGCCCCGGTGGACATGAAGCCGGGGTCGAAGGTGAACTTGCCGGTGTTGGCGTACAGCTTGCGGATGTCAATGACATCCGACCCCATAGTTCCCTTGTAGACCGGGAACTCGGTACCGGCGGAACCATCCGAGAACGACAGCGATGCGGTGTAGGCAGGTTTGGCGGTTGTCATTGTCTTCCTTCCAAAGTGATATCAGGACAGGGGCCGGACCATGAGGGCAGTCGGCGCTGCAAGGCGGAGATTGCGCCTACCGGCTTGTGCTCCGTTACCGAATCTTAGCCCTTATGCGCGAGATGCAGGAGACAGGGGTTTCCCTCAGAGGACAGGAGGTTTCCCTCAGAGCGCCCGTATCTCGGTCAATAGTGCCCGAATTTCCGGCGTGTCCAGATCGCCTTCAGGCTGGCTGCGCTCCAGGATCAGGTCCAGCAGGACCGGATCGGTCAGGTCCAGAAGCTGATCGAGCGCCTGCAGTTCGGATTCGAGAAAGCCCTGGCTGGCGCGGCTGTCCAGCAGGCGATTGAGCAGGATGTCGTTTTCCAGCAGGCCACGCCGGGTGCGCCAGCGCAGTCGGCGAAAACGGGCGGCAGCTTCGTCGTCTGCCTCGGGCGATGCGATGTGATTGTTGCCGGACATCGGTACTTTCCCCAATTGGCGCGCCCTGGGGGGCGAAAATGGACAGAAGCGTCCCGGCAGCGCCTCCTGTCACCTCGCCCGCGCAAAGAACCGTCGCCCGGATATCGGACGACGGAAACGACGGGGCTGGACAGGAAGGCCGCCAGGAACGCCCTGTGGACAGGAACCCTGCGGCAGCAGGCTTCGTTACACGGTCCGCCGGACCATCAGTTCCTTGATCTTGCCGATGGCCCGTGTGGGGTTCAGCCCCTTGGGGCAGACATCGACGCAGTTCATGATGGTGTGGCAACGGAACAGCCGGTACGGATCTTCCAGGTTGTCCAGACGCTCGTTGGTGGCCTGGTCGCGCGTGTCGGCCAGGAAGCGGTAGGCAGCCAGCAGGCCGGCAGGACCGACGAACTTGTCGGGGTTCCACCAGAACGACGGGCACGACGTGGAGCAGCACGCGCACAGGATGCACTCGTACAGGCCGTCCAGTTCCTCGCGGTCCACGGGCGATTGCAGGCGCTCCTTCTCGGGCGGCTGGGTGTCGTTGATCAGGTACGGCTTGATGGATTCGTACTGCTTGAAGAACTGCGTCATGTCGACGATCAGGTCGCGAATGACCGGCAGGCCCGGCAGCGGCTTGAGAACCACCGGCTCCTTCAGCGTCTTCAGGTTGGTGATGCACGCCAGGCTGTTCTTGCCGTTGATGTTCATGGCGTCGGAACCGCAGACGCCCTCACGACAGGAACGGCGGAAGGCGAAGCTTTCGTCCACTTCGGCCTTGATGCGCATCAGCGCGTCCAGCAGCATCTTGTCGGTCGGCAGCAGCTCGACCTCGATGTCCTGCATGTAGGGTTTATGATCCTTGTCCGGATCGAAACGGTAGATGGAGAACTTCATTCTCCGACGATCGGTATTGGCCATTTTGTGCCCTTGTCGGTCGGCGTCCGCAACCCGAAGGCCACGGACGCGCAATGCTCAATGGAAAGGATGCGGAATCAGAACGTGCGCGGCTTCGGCTTGAAGTACTCGACGGTGAGCGGCTTGAGCACCACCGGCTTGTACGTGAGGCTGTTGTCTTCCGAATGCCAGAGCGTGTGACGCATCCAGTTCTCGTCGTCGCGCTGCGGATAGTCGCTGTGAGCGTGGGCACCACGGCTTTCCTTGCGGGCCTCGGCCGAGATGATGGTGGCCTTGGCGACCTCGATCAGGTTGGCCAGCTCCAGCGCCTCGACGCGGGCCGTGTTGAACACCTGGGACTTGTCGCGCAGGTGGATGTCCTCGGCACGCTTGACGTGGCTGAGGATCTTGCCCACACCTTCGGAGAGCAGCGCCGAGGTACGGAACACGCCGCAGTGCGACTGCATGTCGCGGCGGATGTCGCCGGCCACGTCCTGCACCCGCTCGCCCGAGGTGGAACCGTCGAGCTTGGCCACGCGTGCCAGCGAGAAGTCGCCACTGTTGACGGGCAGCGGCTGGTGTTTCTCGTTCTTGAAGCCCGATTCGACGATGTGGTTGCCGGCGGCACGGCCGAACACCACCAGGTCGAGCAGCGAGTTGGTCCCCAGACGGTTGGCGCCGTGCACGGACACGCAGGCGCATTCGCCGATGGCGTACAGGCCGCGGACCACGTTGGACGGGTTGTCGCCCTTGGGAACCACCACCTGACCATGATAGTTGGTGGGGATGCCGCCCATCTGATAGTGGATGGTGGGCACGACCGGGATGGGCTCCTTGATGGGATCGACGTTGGCGAACTTGAGCGCGATCTCGCGGATGGAAGGCAGACGCTTGAGGATCTTCTCGGCACCCAGGTGATCGAGCTTGAGCAGCACGTGATCACCGTGCGGGCCGCAGCCGCGCCCTTCCTTGATCTCCTGGTCCATCGAGCGCGACACGAAGTCACGCGGTGCCAAGTCCTTCAGCGTGGGCGCATAGCGTTCCATGAAGCGCTCGCCGTCCTTGTTCAGCAGGATGCCGCCCTCGCCCCGCACGCCCTCGGTGATGAGCACGCCGGCGTTGGCCACGCCGGTGGGGTGGAACTGCCAGAACTCCATGTCCTGCAGCGGGATGCCGGCACGGGCGCACATGCCCAGGCCGTCGCCGGTGTTGATGTAGGCGTTGGTGGACGCCTGCCAGATGCGGCCTGCGCCCCCGGTGGCCAGCACCGTCACCTTGGCTTCGAGGATCATGACCTCGCCGGTTTCCATTTCCAGGGCCACCACGCCCAGCACGTCGCCTTCGGCGTTGCGGATCAGGTCCAGCGCCATCCATTCGACGAAGAAGGTGGTGCGTGCCCTGACGTTACGCTGGTAAAGCGTGTGCAGCAGGGCGTGGCCGGTACGGTCGGCGGCCGCACAGGCGCGCGGCACGGGCTTCTCGCCCAGGTTGGCCGAGTGGCCCCCGAACGGACGCTGGTAGATGGTGCCGTCGGGGTTGCGGTCGAACGGCATGCCGAAGTGCTCGAGCTCGTAGACGACCTGGGGCGCCTGGCGGCACATGAATTCGATGGCGTCCTGGTCACCGAGGTAGTCGGAGCCCTTGACGGTGTCGAACATGTGCCAGTACCAGTTGTCCTCGCTCATGTTGCCCAGCGAGGCCCCGATGCCGCCCTGTGCCGCCACCGTGTGCGAACGGGTGGGGAACACCTTGGAGAGCACGGCGACGTTGTAGCCGGTCTCGGCCAGCTGCAGCGAGCAGCGCATGCCGGCGCCACCAGCACCGACGATGACCGCGTCGAACTTGCGGCGCGGCAGGCTGTTGGAGAGCTTGTTCAGATAGTCGACCATGTCCTTATGCTCTCCAGAGGATGAAGGCTGCCCAGGAGGCGTAGCCCGTCAGCAGCACGATGGTGCCCACTTCGAGCACCAGACGCACCAGCGTGTTTTTCAGATAGTCCATGAACAGGTCGCGGATGCCGACCCAGGCGTGGTAGATGAGCGCCAGCACGGCCACCATGGTGGCCACCTTCATGAACTGCCCCTGGAAGAGCTGCGACCAGGAGATGTAGTCGAGCTGGGGCAGCGTATAGACGCTACAGAGCAGGAAGATGGTGTAGAGCGCCATGATGAGGCCCGTGATGCGCTGGGCGAGCCAGTCGCGCAGGCCGTAATGGGCGCCGGACACGATTCGCTGAATGGTCATGTCGAACCTTGATGACGAAAGGGATGAGGGAAAGCAGTTCAGGAAAGGAGCAGCATGCCGCCGAAGATGACGGTCAACGTGAGGCTGACGGCCAGGACGACCTTCGCACTGAACATGGCCTTGGATTTCTCCGTAAGGAAATGCATGTCGAGAACAATGAAGCGGAATCCCGCAGCCATGTGATGACAGAACGACCATATCAGCACCAGAAGAACGAGTTTGCCAAACCAGGAATGGACCACGGCCGAGTAGGCCTCGAAGCTGGACTCGGAGGTGATGCTCTGGGAAAGCAGATAAAGCATGAACGGGATGCCGATGAGGAACATCAGCACCCCGCTTGCACGATGCAGGATGGAGACCTGCGCAGCCGGCGCCATGGCCGGAAGATAATGGCCCAGCAACTGGTCCAGGCCGACGTTGGTGGGTTTCTTGACGGCTGCCCGCCTGGCGCGCCGTGCCTCGGGATTTTCTCCCGGGTGGCCGGGCGCCATTGAGACGCCCATGTTGACCACTTCTGTGCCGTTGCCGGCCTTGGTGTCTGTCATAACGATCCTCCAGTCCTCTATTGCCTGAGAATGCTTTCCATGCGAGTGGTCCGGGAAGCGGTCATGGGCACTGCCATGCCCGGGTCCGTTCCTTGAAAAAGACCCGGATGCCGCCTCCGATGAGTCACGATCACCTGCCACAGGAGCGACCTGGCGGAGGTGCCACGACTTCCCGCAACCGGGTCAGTGACCAGTATCGGGCGGTACAACCCGACTGACCATAGGGATAATGACCTATTGTTACGCATTTTTTGTGCCCGAACAACGCGACCACACCCTGCAAAGCTGCGCAAGATCAAGGAACTTGAACGCTGAACGCCCTTGCCTGCAGTCCGTGGCGAATTGCCGACGGCGAGCCAGGTTCGGACGTTCGTTCACATGTTTCTCCTCCTTTCTCCTCCTGGCGCAAAGCTACTCCCAATCCCCGGCACGGGCGAGAATTGCAAAACATATTTTCATGCCGGTGGCGCGGAGGCCCCTCACGGACGTCCGCCCTTCCCGTTTCCGGCCGGGCAATGTTCCTCACAAGGCCTACGGAAGCACCTGTGTGAGGCAGCGCCATTGGGGTTCTCCCGAGGCTGCCCGGAAAGAGTCTGCGGTAACATGTTTAACGATCATCTTTTCCAACCTCATTGGGGACATTTCCGTCATGAAAGCTCCGAAACGTGTTGCCGTCACCGGCGCCGCCGGCCAGATCGCCTACTCCCTGCTGTTCCGCATCGCCAACGGAGACATGCTGGGCAAGGACCAGCCCGTCATCCTGCAGCTGCTGGACATCACCCCCGCCATGGCGGCCGTCAAGGGCGTGGTGATGGAGCTGGAAGACTGTGCCTTCCCGCTGCTGGCCGGCATCGTCGTCACCGACGATCCGAACGTTGCCTTCAAGGACGCCGACTATGCCCTGCTGGTGGGTGCCCGTCCGCGCAGCAAGGGCATGGAGCGCAAGGACCTGCTGGAAGCCAACGGTGCCATCTTCACCGTCCAGGGCAAGGCGCTCAACGACCATGCCAGCCGTGACGTGAAGGTGCTGGTGGTGGGCAACCCGGCCAACACCAATGCCTACATCACGATGAAGTCGGCCCCCGATCTGCCGGCCAAGAACTTCACCGCCATGCTGCGTCTGGACCACAACCGCGCCCTGTCGCAGCTGGCTGCCAAGACCGGCCGCACGGTCGACTCCATCGAGAAGCTGGTGGTCTGGGGCAACCACTCGCCCACCATGTATCCGGACATCCGCTTTGCCTCCAGCAACGGCGATGCCATGACCAAGCTGGTCAACGACGAGGCCTGGGTGAAGGACACCTTCATCCCGACGGTCGGCAAGCGCGGTGCCGCCATCATCGAGGCACGCGGCCTGTCGTCGGCTGCCTCCGCAGCCAATGCGGCCATCGACCACATGCGCGACTGGGCGCTGGGCACCAACGGCAAGTGGGTCACCATGGGCGTTCCCTCGCAGGGCGACTATGAGATCCCTGAAGGCGTCATCTATGGCATGCCCGTCACCTGCCAGAACGGCGAGTACACGATCGTCAAGGGCCTGGACATCGACGCCTTCAGCCGCGAGCGCATGAACGCCACGCTGGACGAGCTGGAAGGCGAGCGCAACGGCGTCAAGCACCTGCTGGGCTGAGCCCCATGAGCAGCCAGGCCGCCCCCCGTTCCCCCGGATCCGTCCTGTATCGGGAACGTGACAGCCGGCCTGTGCTGCCTGTCTGCGACCATTACTGCGGCAGTCCGGCGCTGCTGGCCAAGTCACTGGCCCTTCAGGGGCGACTGGGGCCAGTGCTGGACATCACGGCCGACTGCGAGGATGGCGCGCCCGCCGGAGACGAGCTGGGTCACGCCCTGCGGATGGCCCAGGCCATCGACTCTCCGGGCAATCGCTTCAACCGGGTGGGTGCACGCACCCATCCGGTCTTCCATGCCTGTTTCAAGGCCGAACTGGACACGCTGATGACCCGTGCCGGGCATCGGCTGGCCTATCTCACGCTGCCCAAGGTCCGCAGCGTGGCCGAGATCTGCACGGCCAGCACCCTGTGCCAGCAGTACGAGGCGCATCTGGGGCTGACCACGCCCGTCCCCTTCCAGGTGCTGATCGAAAGCCCTGCCGCATTGGCCGAGGTGCATGCCATGGCGGCCCATCCGCGCGTGCAGGCGCTGTGCTTCGGGCTGATGGACTATGTGAGCAGCTTCGAGGGCGCCATCGGCGCCGACGCGCTGCATGGCGCACGTCAGTTCGAGCATCCGCTCCTGGCCCGCGCACTGACCGACATCTCGCTGGCGGCCCATGCTCACGGCAAGGTGGCGGTGCACAGCGTCACGCTGGCCATCGGCGACGGCACCGCAGCAGGCGAGGATGCCCTGCGTGCCGCACGGGACTTCGGCTATCAGCGCAAGTGGAGCATCCACCCCCGCCAGGTCGAGCCGATCATTGCCGCGTTCCAGCCGCCCGCACAGGATGTCCGGCGGGCCGGCGAGATCCTGCTGGCCGCGCAGGCAGCCGACTGGGGGCCCATCCGTCACGCCGACGAGCTGCACGACCGCGCCAGCTATCGGTACTGGTGGCACGTGCTTCAGCAGGCATGGCGTACCGGTGTGCCGCTTTCACCGGACGTGAAGGCCGCATTCTTCGGCAACGCGTGAGCGCGTCCCGGGGATCATTCGTCCAGACCACCCAGCCTACACCATCCAGCACCACGCAATGTGATGATCAGGGCGGTTGCACGCCTTTTTTCCGAGGCATCGGACGATCAGAAAGTGTTCAATATCGCACAACGCCGGTAACGGGTCATGGCAGGGGCAAACAAGATGTCTCCTTGCCTTGACTGGTTCTCGGCCGTCAGTTATTACGCCCTGGGTGTTGCTGACCGACTGCCCTTTCGCGCCTCGTCATCGCTTGCCCCCGTGTCCGAGCGGCAAGCGTGGTGAAGCCGTGGGACGGCACGATCATCCTCCCCGGCGCCCACGATGTGGGTCCCGATAACCTGACATTCGCCCTCCTGGAAGAACAGCCGTGACGACGAGAGCCGGGCCCGCCAGGGCGGGCTTCGACCGATCGGCCGACGTCCTGGCCGCGCTGCCGGTCGCAGTCTGAATCATCTGGAACCTGTCATGGATCTGAGCTCCTCCCTCTCCCAACACCGTCCGGCCGCACGTGTCGGTGCCTGCCGCCTGTCGCTGCTTGCCGCCCTGCCCGCGGTTCTTGCCGCCGGCATGCTGATGTCGCCACCGTCCGTGCAGGCCGCCACCGACAGCGCACACACCACGAAGAAGGCCGCCAAGGCCACGGGCAGCAAGGTGGTCAAGCACCGCGCCACCCATGCCAGGGCCGGTCACGTGGCTGCCGCTGCCGCAGTACTGGCGCCCATCGCCGTGCAGGCGGCCGACAGCCAGCAGATGGCTGCCTTTGACCGGGTCAACCTGGGCGTCAGTCAGTGCGAGTTCCGGCAGACCGTCAGCGTCAACAAGAGCGCCCAGCACCCCGGCTACGTGGATCTGGGCTTCAAGGGCAAGCAGTGGCTGATGAAGCCCGTGCTCTCGAGCACCGGCGCGCTGCGTCTGGAGGACGTGCGCGGCGAGACGCTGTTCATCCAGATCCGCAACAAGTCGATGCTGATGAATCAGAAGAGCGGCCAGCGTCTGGTGGATGAATGCGTGCATCCCAGTCAGCTGCAGACCATGAGCAGCAACTGATCGCACACCGGCGGCAATGCAGCGCGACATGCCATCGTGGCGAGCGCTGCAGGCCGTCTGGATCGCCTTGCTCTGCCTGTGCTGCAGCTTCGTGACGGGGAACGTACGTGCGCCCTTGCTGTCGCTCGGGGACAGCCTTCGCTGCAGCTTCTTGACGGGGAACATGCGGTTCAAGGGGATCGGATGCCATGGAACTGACGGGGTGGCCCGTCCTGCCATCGACACATGGCATGGCCGGATGCGCTGTCTATCGAGGACAAGCCGCTCACAACCGATTACCATGGTCTCGCCAGGCGCCCGATCTCCCGGGCGCTCACTCTCGATCCCGTCATCCGAGGCTTTGTGAATCCACCTGCCCCGTCCACGCTTTCCGCCCTTGTCTGCCGGCACACGCACGGCTCCCTGGCCGCGCCGTCGGTGCCGCTGCACACGAGCCCGGCTTTCCTGTGTGCCTTGCTCGCCCTTGCTGCCCTGGCCTCCTGGGCCCCGCCGGCCAAGGCTGCGTCGGAGGACAAGGCGCTGGACAGCGAGCTGATCGTCCCGCTCGACAGCGCCGCCAGCCCCGGGCGACTGGACTACCCGCGGCGCAAGCCGGGGCTGTGGGAGATCCGCAGCGGTGCCAGTGAACAGCTGGGGCTGCCGCCCGTGCGCCTGTGCGTGGGGGATCAGACCGACACGCCTGAACACCACCTGGATCGCAAGGTGGGCAAGCGCGGTGCCTGCCAGCTGGGCGCCTTCAAGCGGGTGGGCATCAACTGGGTGGCTGACTCCACCTGCAAGGACAGTCGCACCACCATCGTCAGCCAGTCCACGGTGACGGGCGACTTCCAGTCGCACTACCGGATCGACACCGTCATCCTCTATTCGCCGCCGCTGGCCAACAACCGGCGCGAAGATAGCGAATACACCGAAGCGCGCTGGCTGGGCGCCTGCCCGGACAACCAGAAACCCGCCGACCTGACCATTCCCGGCATGGGCGTGCTGAACATGCTGGACGGGGGGCTGCGCCCGGAATCGGCCGGTCAGCGCTGAAACCAGCCGGCGCGGTGTTGTGCCAACCCGACGCAGGCGTCTCGCAATCTACGACGCCGGCACGAAATCCCATGGCTTATGACGAGCCTCCGGGTATTCTCGCGACAGATCCTCATGAAAGTCCGTCGCGCTGAAGGTTGACCCGTGTGAAGCGTTTCGCCCAATTCGAGCATCTGCCGCTGGCCGTGCGTTGTCTGCACGCTGCCGGCCTGTCCTTGTTGTTGTGTGCCGTGGCGCAGCTCATCTCGGCCGGTTCGGCCTGGAAGCTGCTGATCTGGCCCAGCGCAGCCGTCGGCTTTGCCTTTGCCTGGTACCACGGGCTGCGCTGGCTGCCGGTGGCTGCCGCAGGGGCTGGCCTGTGGGCGCTGGCGGCCACACAGGACCCGCGCTACGCACTCATTCTGGGCGCGGCCTCGATGCTGGGCCCCTGGCAGGCGATCCGCCTGCTGCGCCGTCTGGCGGACTGGAAGCCTCCCGAGTACCGACTGGATTCGGTCAGCCGCTTTCTGGCCATGAGCCTGCTGGTCTCGGCGCCCATCGATGCCCTGTTTTTCGGCGGTCTCGTCTACACCTTCCAGATTGCCCCGCTGCATCAGTACGGTGTTGCCCAGCTGCTGCTGTCGGCCTGGCTGGCCGATGTGCTGGGGATGCTGCTGGTCTGTCCCGCGTTGCTGGCCCTGCTGCGCCCGGCGCGGCTGACGGCCGATGAGGAGGAAGCCGCGGCCGATGGGGCCAGCCCGCGCTTCAGCATCCTCACCGTGCTGGTGGTTCTGGGCATTGGGGCACTGGCCTATGTGCTGCATCGACTGGGTCAGGGCCACTATGCGGGCCTCGTGCTGTTTGCCGTCTTCGTGCCGATGATCTGGGCGGCGGCCTCGCAGGCCACCGGACGGGCCGACGCCTACACGCTGCTGCTGGCCGGATTGCCGCTGCTGGCCAGTCGGGCCTATGCCGTCACCGATACCCACGGCGCAGGCTTTGGCGAGACGGTGAGCGTATCGCTGCTGCTGTGCTGCGCCGTGCTGGCCGCCCAGCTGCTGCAGGCGCTGGCCGCCGACCGCAGCCTGGCTCTGGTGCGGATGTCGCGCCAGGCGCGCCAGGACATGAGCACGGGTCTGCTGAACGACCGCGGCATGATCGCCGAGCTGACTGACCGACTGGCCTCACCGAACCGGCCTCGCTACGGATTGATCGGGCTCTACATCAGCAACTACGATGCCATCCACGACCTGTGCGGCACGGTGGAGGCCATGCAGCTGGAGCAGGCGACGGCGCAGCTGCTGATCCAGCAGACCGGCACCCAGCTGGCGGCGCGCCTCTCAGCCGGCCGCTACACCATGCTGATTCATGCCGAGACCGTGGCGCAGGTGCGCGCCGTGGCACGCGAGATCTACACCCAGCTGAGCGGCCAGGTCTTTCAGACCGAGCATGGCAGCATCCGGCTTCAGTGTCACATTGGCGGGCTGCTGCTCGATCCGAACTCGCAGATCAGCAGCGAGGACTGTCTGTCAGCCCTGTCGGATGCTCAGGCCATCGCCGCCAGTGTGCGCGACCCGCAGCTCTTCGTCGAGCCGCTGTCGCAGACGATGATCGACGCACGTCGCGCCCACCAGAAGAAGATCGAGCACATCCGTGACGCCATCCGCAACGACCGGATCGAACTCTATGCCCAGCCGCTGATCGACCCGGAAGCACCTTCGCAGATGCGCTCCTACGAGGTGCTGACGCGGCTGCGCGACAAGGACGGTCAGCTGATCCGCCCGCCCGAATTCCTCACGCTGGCTTCGCAGGCACAGATGTCGGTGCCGCTGGACCGCGGCGTGATCCGTCTGGCCTTCGAGTGGCTGGCCGCCAATCCCGAGGCGTTGGCACTGACCTGGAAGTGCTCGATCAACCTGGCCGGCGCCACGATGAGCGACGACACCATCGCCGACTTCATCCGCGAACAGCGTGCCAACAACGCCATCCCGGCCGCCAAGGTGGTCTTCGAGATCACCGAAAGCGAGGCCATCCGGAATCCGGCAGCCGCCTCCCGACTGGTGGACGACCTGAAGGCCCAGGGCTTCGGCATCGCGCTGGACGACTTCGGCACCGGCCTGGCCACCTTCGAGTACCTGAAGCGCTTCCCGCTCGACTACCTGAAGATCGACGGCTCCTTCGTGCGCAACCTGATGACCAACCCCATCGACGAGGAGATCATCCTCTCCACCGTGCGGGTGGCCAAGCGCCTGAAGCTGCGCACCATCGCCGAGCACGTCCACAACGCCGCCATCTACGAGCGTCTGACCGATCTGGGCGTCTCGTACCTGCAGGGTGACTTCTTCGGCAAGGCCATGCCACTGGGCGAGATGTTCGAGCGTCAGGCCCCATCCACGGCCCACCTGCGCCAGCCCACGCCGCGGCCGCTGCAGGGCACGCCCATTCCCAGCGCTCCGCCGCCTTCGGTCGGCAACACGGTGGGTGGCGCGTCGGTGCTGCACTGAAGACCTGTGACCTGGGGCCATCAGGGCCTGGTTCCCTGTCTGTCGTTCGTGCTTCTGGGGCCTTTGGGGTGCTACTGTCGGCCCTGCCCCTTTCGTGGCCAGATCCGGGCAAGCCGGGAATGGCCTGGACGCAACAGGGAACAACACACAACCGGCCCACGGATTTGCGTTTCAGGAAAAGATGCTGTTATACTGTAGGTCTGTCGGGGCGTAGCGCAGTCTGGTAGCGTACTTGCATGGGGTGCAAGGGGTCGAGTGTTCGAATCACTCCGTCCCGACCAAAAATCCCTGAAAGCCGGTTGTTCGCAAGAGCAACCGGCTTTTTTCATGGTCCTTTCGTGGGGCAGGTTTCCTTGCCCTGTCTGCAAATGAAGATCACCCTGCAGCGCCCCAGCGGCTTTCTGCGCAACAGCGTGGCCCGCGCACTGCCGCTGACAGTCTTCCTGAATGGCGAGCCCATCGGCAAGCTGGCCACGGGCGAAAGCAAGGCCTTTCCGCTGCCGGATGAAGGCGGCGTGCTGCAGGTGGGCATATCCTGGCGGGACGAGGGCCTGGAACCCATCAACCGGGATCCGGATCGGCGCATCTCCGGCTGCTCGATCTCCAGCCAGGGGCTGGCGCTAGGCCCGGCAGACGATGGCGCCACGCTGCAGGCCGTCACGGCAGCCTGGGTCATCCTCGACCCGTTCATGCTGTATATCCTGCCCTGGATACGTCACAGGGTCTTCCGGATCTGGCGAGCCGAGGGCTGATCCGTCTATCCCAAAAGGGAATTTTCCTCTCGTGCAGGACAGAGAGCCCCCTTTCTGTGGGTCTCCGGCACCATCAATGGCCGTCACCGTCAATAGGATTGACTATCATTAGCATATCGAGGCAGTACGCCGGGTGGCGCACTGCCGGCCATGAAGGAGGACTCGCCATGACCGACAAGATATCTCCGGCCACTGTCAGTGCCCTGTCGGAAACGATGCTGATCCCGCTGTGGGCCAAGGCGGTGGAGCAGCAACAGCCCCAGCCGCTGCTGAAGGACGCCGAAGCGCCACGAATGCTGGCGATGATCGACTACGACTTCGAGCGCTTCAAGGGGGCGCGGATGTCGCAGCCTGGCTGTTGCGGGCGGGCGGCGCTGATCGACGACGAGGTGCTGGCCTTCATCCGGCAGCATCCTGATGCCGTCGTGGCGCAGATTGGCGCCGGCATTGATGCACGTTTCGAGCGCCTGGGGCGACCGGCCATCACGGCCTGGGTGGACATGGACCTGCCGGAGGTGATCGCGCTGCGCCGCAGGCTGCTGCCCGCTTCCACCAACATCTACCTGGAAGGTTCGCTGCTGGACGAGGGCTGGACCGCCACGCTGGCGGCCTACGGCAAGCCGGTGCTGCTGGTTCTGGAGGGTGTCCTGATGTACTTCGATCAGGCACAGGTACAGGCCTTCTTTGCCATGCTGGCGCGCCGCCTGCCGGGCGCGACGGTGGTCTTCGACATGCTGCCGCCCTTCGTGCTGAAGCACGGCAAGCATCACGACGCGCTCAAGCGCATGGGTGGGAGCGCCCCCTCCTTCCAGTGGGCGCTGCGCGAACCGCGGGACATGGAAGGCTGGCAACCCGGTCTGCGGGTGCAGGTGACAGGACACCTCAGCGAGCGCTGTGGCAAGCGCTATCCGTGGCTGCTCCGGATGATCTACCGGACGAACTGGGGCCGTCAGAACATGGACCAGCGCATCATCCGGGTGAACGTGGGGGCCATTCCCCATTGAAGCCCTCACAGGGGCTTCTGGCGTCCGGAAACGCCTGCATGACGGCTTTGGGGCCCACCGCTTCAGGTGGGCCCCAAAGCCGTTAATGGAAGCTGGAGGGAGAGCGGCCGGATCAGGCCGGCGCGTCGCGCAGCAGGTCCAGCGCCACCATCAGGTCCTGACGGATGGCTTCCACGTCGGACTGACGCAGGCTCAGCGTGATGTCCACCGGCTGGGTGAGTTCCGCTTCCTTCTTGCGCCCGGGCTGGGCCGTTTCCGCCAGGCGGTTGCGGGCACCGCTGATGGTGAAGCCGTGTTCGTACAGCAGCTCGCGGATGCGGCGGATGAGCAGCACCTCGTGGTGCTGGTAGTAACGGCGGTTGCCACGCCGCTTCATCGGGCGCAGCTGGGTGAATTCCTGTTCCCAGTAGCGCAGCACGTGGGGCTTGACGCCACACAGCTCGCTGACTTCACCGATGGTGAAGTAACGCTTGGCCGGAATGGGCGGCAGGATGGTACGGGTTTCGGTGGCCTTGGCGGCAGATGCACTCATGATTCAGTGTGGCCAGAAATGGCGCCAGCGTTCAGCGGCAGCGCGGCGGCCGGACGATGAGGCGCCTCGATCTGGGCCTTCAGCTTCTGGGAAGCGTGGAAGGTGACGACCCGACGCGCCGAGATGGGGATCTCTTCGCCCGTCTTGGGGTTGCGACCCGGACGCTGCTGCTTGTCGCGCAGCTGGAAGTTGCCGAACCCCGAGAGCTTGACGCTTTCACCGCGGATCAGCGCGGCGCTGATCTCCTCGAAGAAGGTCTCGACCATGTCCTTGGCTTCACGCTTGTTCAGGCCCACGCGCTCGAACAGCATGTCGGCCAGCGCCGCCTTGGTCAGCGTGAAGGCGGGCTTGGCCAGCAGGTCCGCCAGGCTCTGCCCGGCGGCCAGTTCGCCGGATTCGGGTTCCATCGGGTTCTGCGTCATTGTGGAAACAGCTCAGGCACGCAGCCGGGCACTGAACCGTGCCGTCAGCCGCCCGAGGATCAGGGCCACCACGGCCTCGACTTCCTCATCGCTCATCGTCCGGTCAGTATGTTGCATCCAGAGTCGGAAGGCAAGGCTTTTCTCCTTATTTTCCAACCCCTTACCGCGATACTGATCGAAGAGTCGCACATGTCGGACACTGGCGGCCGCCGGCTCGTCACGCACCACTGCCCGGATTTCGGCCAGGACCTCGGCAGCCGGCACCTGTTCATCCAGCACCACGGCCAGGTCACGGATGGCCGGCGGGAAGCGACTGTCACGTTGGTAGGAGGCCACAGGGCGCGTCTGCACGGCCGACCAGTCCAGCTCGGCCAGGAAGACCGGGCCCGGCAGGTCCAGCTCATCGATGAGCTGCGGATGCAGCGCCCCGATCCAGCCCACGGGCGTGCCGTCCGGCAGCTGAATGCGTGCCGACTGGCCGGGATGCAGGCCCGGATGGGACGCAGCCACGAACTGCAGGTTCGCTTCGGGGTGTGCGGCTTCCAGATCGCCCTTCAGGTCGTAGAAATCTACCGACCGGGTGGCGGCGCCCCACTGCGGATCAAGCGCGCTGCCATGGACCAGCACGCCCAGCTGCACCGGTTGCGCGATGTCGGCCAGGGCCAGCGGGCCAGCCGGTTGCCCCGGAGCCGGCCAGTAGACGCGGCCGACCTCGAAGAGGCGCACACGCTCCGCCTTGCGGTTCAGGTTGTGGCGCAGATTGGCCAGCAGCCCGCTCCAGAGCGAGGTGCGCATCACGTCCAGATGCTCGGCGATGGGGTTCTGCACCCGGATGGCATCGCCTGCCGGCCGGAAGCGGCGATCATCGGCGCTGTCGACGAAGCTGAAGTTGATGACTTCCTGGTAGTCGCGCGCGGCCCAGCGGCGCTTGAGCGCCAGCGTGCCCAGCCGTGCCTCGGGGGCCGGACGCATGGCGATGCGCGCCTGCGGCGGCCGGGTCGGGATGTGCTCATAGCCATGCAGGCGGATCACTTCCTCGATCAGGTCCTCCTCGATGGCGATGTCGAAGCGCCGTGACGGCGGCGTGATCCGAAAGACCGTATCCGACGAGCCGTTTCCGGCGTCGACGGTCTCCTGCTCGAAGACGAAGCCCAGGCGACGGAAGGCATCGGCGCAGTCGTCAGCCGATAGCGACAGGCCACTGACGCGCGCCAGGCGCGACAGGCGCATGGCCACCGGCTTGCGCTCGGGCAGCCCCGTGACCTGATCGCTGACCGGACTCGCCTGGCCTCCGCAGATCTCCAGCACCAGACGGCTCAGGTACTCCAGATGCTCGACCACCGTCTCGGCATCGACACCACGCTCGAAGCGCTGGGCGGCATCCGTGGTGAAGTTGTAGCGGCGCGGTCGGCCCATGATGGCGGACGGCCACCAGAAGGCGGCCTCCAGGTAGACATCGGTGGTCTTTTCCGCATCCACCGCACTGCCCTGCCCGCCCATGATGCCGGCCAGGCTCACCGGACCGGTATCATCGCAGACCACGCCCACCGGCAGCCCCTGGGCATCCGGCTCCACCGTCACGGTCTGGCCGTTGAGCAGCTCCAGCTGCTCGCCAGCACGGCCCCAGCGGACATGCAGACCGCCTTTCAGGCGTGCCAGATCGAAAATGTGCGTGGGACGACCCAGTTCCAGCAGCACGTAGTTGGAGATGTCCACCAGTGCCGAGATGGGGCGCTGACCAGCGCGTGCCAGCCGCTGCTTCATCCAGTCCGGCGTGGGGGCCGAGGCGTTGACGCCGCGAATGACGCGACCGGCAAAGCGTCCGCACAGCGCCGGCTCCTCGATGCGGACCGGCAGGACGGCGTCATTGGTCACGGCCACGGGGGCGAAGGCGGGTTCCTGCACGGGATGATTGGCCAGCGCGCCCAGATCACGCGCCACGCCCAGCACCGACATGCAGTGCGCCAGGTTCGGCGTGAGCTTCAGCTCGAGCACGTCCTCGTCCAGGTCCAGTGCCTGGCGCAGGTCGGTGCCCGGTTTCAGATCGGCCGACAGCTCCAGAATGCCGGCGTGGTCGTCGTCCATGCCCAGCTCACGGCCGGAGCACAGCATGCCGCCGCTTTCCTGGCCGCGCATCTTCGTCTTCTTGATGCGGAAATCACCGGGCAGCACGGCGCCGGGCAGTGCGCAGGCCGTCACCAGCCCGGCGCGCGCATTGGGCGCACCGCAGACGATCTGCACCGGCTCGGCCTGGCCCACGTCCACCATGCACACCTGCAGGCGGTCGGCATCCGGGTGCTTGGCAGCACTGACGATGCGCGCGACCACCACGCCGGAAAATGCGGCCGCCACCGGCTCGCGGGACTCCACTTCCATGCCACCCATGGTCAGCAGGTGCTCCAGCGCCGCCCCGTCCACCGGCGGATTGCAATAGTGGCGCAACCATTTCTCGGGAATTCTCATGATCGGATCAACACCTGCTAGGGAAAATCGGAAGGCATGGCCGGTGCGGGCATGACGCGGGCCGTGCACGGAAAAAGGGAACCCCGGCCGATCGCAAGGGCCGGGACATCATCAGGCGAACTGTCGCAGGAAGCGCAGGTCGTTCTCGTAGAAGAGGCGCAGGTCATCGACGCCATAGCGCAGCATGGCCAGTCGCTCGATGCCCGAGCCGAACGCGAAGCCGATGTGCTTCTCGGGATCCAGCCCCAGATTGCGCACCACGTTGGGATGCACCTGACCCGAACCGGAAACCTCCAGCCAGCGCCCCTTGAGCGGGCCGTCGGCAAAGCGCATGTCGATCTCGGCCGAGGGCTCGGTGAACGGGAAGTACGACGGACGGAAGCGCACGTCGATGTCGTCACGCTCGAAGAAGCGATGCAGGAAGTCGGTATAGACGCTCTTCAGGTCGGCAAAGCTGATGTTCTCGTCCACCCACAGGCCTTCCACCTGATGGAACATGGGCGAGTGCGTGGCGTCGGAATCGACCCGGTACGTCTTGCCCGGCACGATGACCTTCAGCGGCGCCTGGTTCATCCGCGCATAGCGCACCTGCATCGGGCTGGTGTGCGTGCGCAGCACCAGCGGCTGGGCCGAGGCATCGGCCTGGCTGCCGGCTGGCCGCTCGATGTAGAAGGTGTCGGCCATCGACCGCGCAGGATGATTGGGCGGAATGTTGAGTGCCGTGAAGTTGAAGTAGTCTTCCTCGATCTCGGGACCATCCGCCACGTCGAAACCGATGGAGCGGAAGATCTGCTCGACCCGCTCGATGGTGAGCGTGACCGGATGCAGGCCACCGGTGGCCGCCCCCCGCCCCGGCAGCGACACGTCCAGCCGCTCCGAAGCCAGCCGCTGGGCCAGCCGTTCGGCACGGATTGCCTCGATGCGGGCGTTGAGCAGCGCCTCGATGCGCTGCTTGACCTGGTTGAGCGCCTTGCCACGCTCGGCCTTTTCGGCCCCGGCCAGTGAAGCCAGCCCCTTGAGCAGCACTGTCAGTGCACCGCTCTTGCCCAGGAAGGCCGCCTTGGCATCTGCCAGCCCAGCCTCGTCGGCCACGGCGTCAAAACGGGCGCGGGCCTCTTCGACCAGCTTCTCCAGATCATTCATCATTGCTTGCGCTTCCTGTCCAGAAACATGTGTTGAACTGCCATCGGCGACCGCCCAAAAGCAAACGGGGACCGATACTCCGGCACCGGCTCGGTGCGGCTATCGATCCCCGTCGGTGACCCGGCAAGGTGCCGGATACCCCTCGTCTTCAGGCCTCAGGACATCCGGCAGTGTCGGTCAACCGCAGTGCCTCAGGCCGCAGCGGTACCCAGCGTCGACTTGACCTGCTCAACGATGGCGCTGAAGGCCGGCTTGTCGTTGACGGCCAGCTCGGCCAGAACCTTGCGGTCCAGCGCGATCTCGGCCTTCAGCAGACCGTTCATGAACACGCTGTAGGTCAGGCCATGCTCGCGCACGGCGGCGTTGATACGGGTGATCCAGAGGGCGCGGAAGACGCGCTTGCGATTGCGGCGGTCACGGTAGGCATATTGCCCAGCCCGCATGACCGCTTCCTTGGCGATGCGGTATACGTTCTTGCGACGACCGCGATAGCCTTTGGCCTGGTCGATGACTTTCTTGTGACGGGCCCGTGCGGTAACCCCTCTCTTGACTCGTGGCATGTTGGTACTCCGGTTCGGTCAGGTTTCAGGCGTAGGGCATCATCGCGTGGATGCTGCGGGTATCTGCCTCATGGACATCAACCGCACCACGCAGGTGGCGTTTGACCTTGGTGGTCTTCTTCGTGAGGATGTGACGCTTGTAGGCCTGACCGCGCTTCACGGTACCGCCCGGACGAACGCGAAACCGCTTGGACGCGCTCTTCTTGGTTTTCATCTTGGGCATGACTTTTTCTCAAGATAGCTTCTGCGCCCGATCGAGGTGGCCAGCTGGCAGAGCCGGCACTTCCATGACCCGCCCGACGTTCAGAAGTAAGCTTCGGATGATAACACGTCCGGCGCCGTATCTGTGAATGCGCTGCAAAGGAATGGCCCGCCGATCAACGGCCCTGGTGCACAGGAAGAGCGCAAAAAGAAAAACGGGTTGCAGGCTTAAAGCTTGCAACCCGTTTCAGGTATCTGGTAGGCGCGATTGGATTCGAACCAACGACCCCCACCATGTCAAGGTGGTGCTCTAACCAACT